>Ga0256406_1005559_pt1 | contig 13373 bp, 13 predicted proteins | sample RumenRJG_03DNA_FD_185986 | JGI IMG/M metagenome (GOLD analysis project Ga0256406, IMG submission 185986) | Bovine rumen microbial communities from Lethbridge, Alberta, Canada - RJG_03 | ecosystem: Host-associated > Mammals > Digestive system > Stomach > Rumen | place: Canada: Alberta | collected...
GCCGTCGGAGGCGGCATCCAAGTATAGTGTGTTGCGAACTCCGCCATGGGCGGAACAGTAAAATGCAGCGGAGCTGCAAAAATTAAACCCCCATTTGAAATGGGGGTTGATAACTTTGAATTTTGCTTAAAAAAAGAAACATGTCGGGGAAAATCATGGAGAACGCGGACCTTGTGCCCGCGTTTTTCTGTTTCGTGACAAAATCTTGCATATACATTACGGAGCCTTGTAGAAAGAACGGCAGATGCAGCGCAGACGGAAGGAGATATGACAAAAAGAAATTATATATGCGCAATTATTAGATTATATAAAAAGCAAACCGGATTTTTACTTATGACTCCAACACAGATCATCTCAAAAAAAAGAAAAAAAAGAGGAGGGATTTTTGTGAGAAACAGAAAATTTCTGATAGCCATGGCGGTGGCCGCTGCAGTTGCAGGCAGTACATTTGGCCCGGCAGCTACATCCGTACCAGTTTTTGCGAACACACAGTCCACAACGGTCTGGCGGCTCGAAAACACAAATACGGGAGACATGCTGTATACGACATCGTCCGCGGAACGGGCAGCTGTGAAAAAGGCCGGCTGGAAGGATGAAGGAACAGCATGGCGGGCTCCTGTAAACGAAGGTACTCCGGTGTACCGGCTGTACAGCAGCAAGAAGGGCAGCCACATGTACACGGAGGACGTATCCGAAAAGAACGCAATGACAAAAGCCGGGTGGAATGTCGAAGGCATCGGATTTAATTCCTACGACGGTGCAAACGGCATGAAGGTATACCGTCTATCGAAGCCGTCCCGGAGCACGGGTATCTATCAGTATGTCGTTCCGAATCTTCTCCGTGACCAGCTGAAGAAAAAGGGATGGACATACGACGGTGTGGCTTTTTATGGTGTTCCGAAAGAGACGAAGAAGAGTGGAACAACCCCGACGAAGGCACCGGCCAAGACACCTACAAAGGCTCCGACGGCTACGCCGAAGCTAACGGCAACAGCTGCGCCGACAAAGGTTCCTACCAAGGCGCCGACCAAGGCTCCCACAAAGGCACCGACAAAAGTACCTACAAAGGCTCCGACAGCTACACCAAAGCCAACAGCAACGGTCGCGCCTACAAAGGCTCCGACAGCTACGCCGAAACCGACAGCTACGCCGATCCCGACAAAAGCGCCGACAAGTACACCTGCTCCGACAGTTACGCCAATCCCGACAAAGGCAGCGGGGCACATGGCACCGGACGCGGTTGCCAGCACAGACGCACAGACGGTCATTAACAATATGACGATGGGCTGGAATCTCGGCAATACGTTTGACAGCACCAGTGATGTCGTTCGTCAGTCAGCTTTGAAACGGACGGCAAACGAAGGCACAGATTATGAAACCATGTGGAGCAACCCGGTGGCAACGGAGAGTCTGATCAAGGCCCTCAAGGCAAAAGGATTCAACTCAATCCGTATTCCGGTCACATGGGGTCATCACCTGATTGATGACGGGCATGGAAACGTGACGATTTCCCAGTCTTTCCTGAATGAGCTGAAGCGTGTCGTGGACATCGCGTACAACAACAATATGTACGTCATCATCAATACGCACCATGACGCGTCCAACTATTCCAAGGGCAAAACAATGGCAAAGGCAGGAGATACCGGTCTTACATGGACGATGTCTACACCGTACCAGCTCTGGTCAACCGATTCAGCAACACTGGATGCGTCCTGCGCGAATGCGACACGCCTCTGGACAACGATTGCAAATGAATTTAAGAGCTATGACGGGCGTCTTCTTTTCGAGGACTACAACGAGGTTCTGGGCAGCAGCCGTGAAAGCTGGGCCGCAACCGACACTGACCTCAAGAATATGAACCGTCTCAGCCAGGCATTCGTTGATGCCGTCCGTGCAACCGGTGGCAACAACTCAAATCGTGTTCTCATTCTGCAGACTTTTGGCGGATCAGCAGATCCGTGGCAGATGCGGGCCCTCAAGGTAACGGATTCCGCTCCAAACGCGATCATTGAGGAAGTTCATTGGTATACGAATGGTGGCGTGGCAGATAAGTTCAGTCAGATCAAAGTAAAGGCAAACTACCCGGTTCTGATCGGTGAATTCGGCTATCAGTGGCATATCAGTACCGTACAGAAGCTCGCAAGCCTTTATAGTGATACCGAAAAGGCAAGCAAGGCTGACAATATTCCGGTTTTCTTCTGGGATGACGGCAAGCTGAACAGCATTGACAGCAGCTTCGGCCTTGTGGATCGCAATACGCTGTCTTGGAACAAGGTGGGCGTGGATGTCGCAGAAGCGGCAGCAGATGCCTACTATGGAAATTAAGACGGAGAAAAGGCCAAAAGGGAGCGTCCCAAATAGGGCGCTCCCTTTTGGTGTATGCGAAACGGTCGATTTGAATATTATCATAATGTTAGATACCAAATATGTAATATTCTGCTTTTATCACAAGATAAAAAAGAAAGAGATAAGAGAAGGAAAAGAGTAAAGTCCAAGTCCCGATTTTATTCCCGCCACATTAACTGATGAGCGATCTGAATGAAAGTCTAGTTGAAAAACAGCACACATGTAAGCAGCAGAAAAGAATATGTACTTACACATTTAATCATTGCCTCTCGATTCAGGGTGCGTTTCGTGGCCGGCATAGCATTGATGGGAAAATTTCTGCATGGTATAATTTATTTTACAAAGTGTAAAGACAAGTAGGAGGTAACGCAGTGGCCAACGTAGCGTATATACGTATTTCATCATCGATGAGCCAGGACGAAGTCCAGCAGGAATCTGTACTGGAGAAGTATCATATTGATCAGTGGTTTTTTGAAAGGGACGCCAAGGACTCTGGCAGCGTAATGGACCGTCCGGAACTTCAGAAAATGCTTGACTGGGTAAAAGAAGGCGATTCTGTATATATTGAGGATTTTTCTCATCTCGCCTATAGCACAAGGGACCTGCAGACGATCGTCGATATTCTGCAGAAGAAAAAAGCACGGCTTGTCAGCGTTGAAGAATCACTGGATACGGCAACGCCGATGGGACAGCTCTTTATGATCTTTATCGAAACGTTCAATAAATTTGAGTGGCAGGCCGGAATGGAAGAGCAGAAAAAGAAAAGTTCGGACGGCAAGAGCCCGTGCAGTGGACGACACCGCAAAGTTGTAAAAAATTTCGAAGAATATTACAGGCTGTATCAGAAACGGGAAATCGAATCCAAGGCAGAACTGGCCCGTAAGCTCAAGATCAGCCGGCCGACATTGTACCGGCTGATCCGGGAACATGAGCAGAAAGTCTGAGTCATAAGTAGCTTAGTTCAATGATGCCATGATATTTATTCCATATAATAGTAATGGTCTGCATATTACATTATATATCAAACAAATTTTTTCGACCGCTTTGTTCCTTTCTCAAATCTGATTCACGGACATAGTATTTTGACGTGGTTCGAACATCTGTGTGTCCCAAAACCGCCTGAGTGTTCTTCAGATCGCCCGTTGCTTCGTAGAGCGCCGTCCCGTAGGTTCTACGGAGCGTATGCGGAGACAGATGCCGGCGGGATGGAAGGGCAGAAGAGGCGTATTTTTTCAGCATCTCCTGAATGGACCGGACGGCCATGCGCTTTTGTCTGTTGGAAAGGAACAGGGCTGTTTCTTTTCCGCCGTTCGTATAAGCCGGGCGTTCCAGATCAATATAATCCTTTAAAGCCCCCAATGTCTGATCATTCAGATATACTTTGTCCGGCGCACCGCCTTTCCGAATGATATAAATGCAGCCATTGTCGAAATCGACGTCCGGCAGATCGAGTCCGACCAGCTCGGCAATTCGGATTCCGGAATTCAAAAGGAGCGTGACAATCGCCGTGTCGCGAAGTACCGTTCGTTTGGACCGGGCAGCCGCATTGGGGATGTCAAGTTCCGTATTCTCAACGGCATGGAGCAATTTCTTTGCTTCCTTTTTCTCCAGTACATCGATCGTCTTTTTGGCCGGAATGTGAAACCGGGCAGCAGAGGCTACCGGATTCCGGGTGATGATCTCTTTTGTATACAATTTATTAAACACAACAGACAGAGAAGAGCGGATACCAGCGAGACGGAGCTTCCCGGTTTCCCGAACCATTCCTTTGGGCGTCCGGTATGTCCGGCAGCTGCTGAAAAATTCATTTACATCGTCAGCGGTCAGAGCGGACAGGGTGCCCACAGAAATGTCTTTCGGCTTTTTGCCTTTCAGGGTAGGATTTGCCTTCGTCAGGTAAAGCAGGAACTCATGGGTATCCCTGGCATAATCAAGCACAGTTCCGGGCCGGCAGTCCAGCCGGATTTCCATAAAGATCGACTGGATGCACGGCGGCATATCGTCCAGGATTTCATCGAGCGCCTGTTCCTGACGTTTGAGACGCGTTACTTCATAAGATTCAGATGCCATTATCAATATTCCTTTCCTTTGTTTTTTAAATACGGATTCGCAGAATTTATGCAAATCCGTGTGCGAAAACAGCAGATTATGAATTTTACGCGGATCGGGAGTTCTTAGCCTTTTTAAAAGCTGCATGTTAAGAAAATCCGGCTTTTCTGTTTCTTAGCTTTTATTATAGCGCAAAACTCTTCTTTTGCGCTATAATATATGACCTGAAAATCTGCTCTTCTTCCTGCAGTACGGGTATCTGTTTTCTGGCTTTGTTCATGCCAAAAAAAGGCAGACACACGTTTCCGCGCATCTGCCTCTTTTTTGTCAGCGTCTTCCTTTTTTCTTCTTTCCTTTCTTTTCTCTTTTTTCTCCTCTTTTCTTTGCACGCCAGAAGTTGTTGGCCGCGTCATAGGATTCCTTGCAGGATTCCCAAGCCTCATTTACGAGCTTTTCAGCCGTTTCGTGACGGAACCGGTAAACGGATGCCTTTTCGATATATTCCCTGTCTGGATACGCGCTTACCAGTTCTTTTGCGGTCACATCGCTGCCGCCGAACCGATTCTCACTGTCGCGAAGAATGTTCGCGATTGTCGCACGGTCTTCGTATGGCTTCGGAATCTTCTCATACAAAAGCCGCTGCTTCGTTGCGCTCATCTTGATACAGATACCATGCAGAACATTTGGATCAGCTAGAGACATATCTTCCGGAATCTGCTTGCAGGGTTCCAGAATTCCTTCTTGAACGATCTTCCGGATTTTTTTCTGGATAGTTTCTTTTTCTTCCCCGTTCAGCTCTCGAAGATAAGGAAGGTCATTTGCAATCGACCGGCGCATGCATTCGATGATTGTATCGCCAAACGCATCAATGTCATCAGAAATCCATTCCTTTCGGGACGCACTGATATACTGCTTACGGTCAATAGCTCCGGCCGAGGCAAGTGCTGTCACGGCAGCCTGCTCTTCTGCTGTTCTGTTCCTTGGAACATAGGAAAATGATCCACTTTGGATCAGTGCAATGACCTTGTCCACAAATTGAACGGAGGCAAGATCTCCAATCTCCTTTCCACTCGTTTCGAGCTTGCCGATGAAATAGACCGGAAGGTCCGGGTAATTGGCCACCTTATCGTTATCAATCGGCGTATGGAACGAATGTTCGCCGACAACATAGAATAAATAACTCCGTGTCCGCTCGTTTTCCGGGTCTTCCACATCAGCGAACGTCGTGACATACCCATACGGATCATAATCGTCATACTCGTCGTAGCCATCATACCCGTCGTAGTCATCGTAACGGCTCCGGCTGTGGCTGTGGCTGACAAACGATCCCGTATGGACAATCAGGCCCTTGTATATGGCAGAAAGCTCCGCATCGGAATACTCGGTTCCGAAATTGTAAATCCGCTGCCGCTCGCATCCCCAGCTTTCCTGATGGATACAGACGGGCTTGACGGCAGACAGCAGCAGATCCTTCTTCTTATACATGCGGTTCTCCTGCGCTTCTGCTTCTCCGGCGTAATCATAGTTTGCGTGACGGTAGCGCTTGTACTCACGCTTCTTGTCGCGCCAGTTCTTGGCCCGCTTGTTCACGGAAAACAGGGCCGCTTCCAGCATGTCTTCCGGACCAGATGCTTTTTCAGGTTCTCCGACCATTCTTTTGGTGTTTTCATATGATTTTCCTTTCTGCCCTTCGGGCAATAAAAAAAAGAAGGGCGGAATCCTTGACTCCGCTCTTCCATTAACTGACACTTTTTATATGCAAGAAACGTCCGAAAGGAAGAATGCCCGCAGAACTGCTCTTCTGTTTTTTTGGCAGAAGAAAAGGCCACCGTATGGCAGCCTCTTCTTTCTCCTTTTACTTCTTCCTTGCTTCCGCAATCATCCGGGAGAGATTCCGGACATCTTCGGCATCACGGAGCTGTTTCTCCGCTGTCCGGTCTTCGAACCGGCGCATGTCCGCCTGAATTGCGTGCAGGCATTCAAACCAGCTCTTGCTGGTCAGACGGCAGTTGAGGTTTACAATATCCGATGACTTCGAATTTTCTACGTTAATTCTACCGTCAGAATACCGTACAAACGGTGCGTGGTAATTCTTAACGTAGATTTCGACCGGATACCGCTCGCCATAATGCCAGGTAATGGAAATTTCCCGTACCGGGCATTCACCGGTCGTTGATCCATCCGAATGATGCACCGGATTCTGATCACTCCGATAGACCGGATGCGGTTCCGCCTTCAGGATGACCCGGCCGCCGTATTTTGAGTCCGCTGTTTCCTCGGCGGTACTATCCAGCGCGCCCAGGTCAAAAAGCCTGATGGCAGCACGGATCGCTTCGATCTGTTCACCGTTCCGCTTCCCAAACTTCGGATCGTTCAGGTGCCCCTCCAGCCACTTGATCTGACTTTCGAGGGCGTCCCGCTGTTCCGGATCTTCCCTAAGAATATCGACGGCTGTCCGGTTCTTGAACCTGCCGGCGATCTTCGTTCCGGCCGCTACAGTCATCAAACGAGCCGTATCTTCATTCTGTCCGGCAGAGGAATTGGCAGAAGCTGCTTCCCGCTTCGGGAATTCGTGGTGAACGAAGAAGTAAAACAGATTCTTCATTCCCACCTGGAGAGCGGTCTGCCCCTTCTCCAGGTGATCGAATCCGTCCTTCATTCCTTTGCTCATCCGGGCAAGCTGTCCGGCAATCGGTGCGGACAGGAACGCGTCAACCTGCGCCGCTGCCTCGCTTTCCATCACAATTCCCGAAATCTCATTCACCGTGATGTTGGCTTTCACGGCTTCTTTTTCTTCCGTCCTCCCGTCACTTGATTTCTTTATGATGGTAACGATGTATCTTGAAAACATCCCATCATAAATGGCTCTCGGGTTCTGCCCCTTGGCAGCATCCGCCGGAATCAGTGCGGATGCGACGGACAATGTCTTTGTAACAGTGCCCGTCCGTTTTCCGTCTTCGCCCGTCTGGGCACTGGACGAAAATGCCGTATACACGTCATCCGGATACTTGCAGTTGTTCAGCAGGTCTGCCTCACGCTGCGTCAGCCGGATGTTCGTTCCCGGCACAAGGCCCGGAGCATATTCATTCATATTTCTCTCCTCTCTTCCCGTCTTGCGGGCATAAAAAAGAGCGGAGGTCAAATCTCCACTCATCAATATTTACATTTTCTATATGCCGGAAAACGCCGTGAATAAGAAACAGGACACGCAAAAGTGCATTGACGTAATGATAATCTATATGTTAATATATAAACAGAATCAAAACAGTGGAGGAATGAAATGAGTACAGTCGGTGAGCGGATCAGGACACTGCTTGAGAGAAAAGGTATGACGCAGAAGCAGCTGGCACATGAGGCAGGCTGTACAGAGGCGGCGGTTTCGCACTATATCAAAGGAGACCGCACCCCAAGGTCGGATGTGATGGCAAAGATTGCTATTGCTCTTGGAACGACAACAGATTTTCTTGCTGAAGGTATTCCGCAAAACAAAACGGACGAAGTAACCTACGCGAAAAAGCTGATTGCACGGAACGTAGACTATATGACAAGAGAAGAAAAGCTGGAAATCATTGAGATACTTTTGAGGTGAGGAACATGAAGAAAAATCATACCTGTGTCCCGCTCCGGGTCCTCCGCCGGATCACGCAGGAATACCCGAATGCATGGGAACAGATGGACTTTTTCCATAATCTGCGAAATAAGAAGCCGGACATGATCTGGCCGGACTGGTGCTGGGTACCGATGGCGGCAGCGGTTACGATCGTACAAAACAGCAATGAGCAAACCGGCAGGAATATCAGCTATCCGCAGGAAACCGAAGATGTGCAGGCTGTCGATGCCCTTGCTCCGTGGCGGCACAGCAAGCAGATCTACCGGATTGATCCCGATCTTGAAAAGGAGCTGACCGAAGATCTGTCCGTGTCCGATACAATCCCCACGGAGGTTCTGAAACGGCTCCCCTACCATTGTGTGTATATTGAGACAAACGCAGTCACGTGCTACGGGGAAAGAATCGATGGATTCTTTGCTCACCTTGAATACGATGTTGATACACAGGATTCCGAGCTGCGGTTTCTTCCGATCACAAAGCATGCAGAAGTCCTACAGGGAGTGAGCCTGCATATCGACCGTCCGACCATCAGGGACGCCTTTGTACGGTTCCGGGAAGTGGCAGCCATGCGGGCCAAAGAGCTCTCCGGCATAGATATTTCTTCTGTTATTCCAAAGCAGAGTCTTCAGGAGTTTGAAACAATCTGCAGGAACCTTCTGCCAATGGTCGTCTATCTCTGCGCGGATGAAACTGACCTTCTCGTTGCAAAGCCAGCAGAAAAAACACAGAAAGCGGAACAAAAAACAGATCGTCCGCAGGCAGTCACGCCGGTTCGCGACCGGTATGCGGAAATTCAGACATGGCATGTCGGCTACCGAATCGGGCCGGCCATTCGGAAATATTACGAGAATCAGAAAGGAGCTGCATCTTTCGGTGAGCATACCGGCTCACACACACCAAAGCGTCCGCACATCCGGCGTGCGCACTGGCACCATTTCTGGGCCGGAACGGGAAACAGCCGGCATCTGATCGTCAAATGGATATCGCCAATTTTCGTGAACGTTGGCAGGGAGACGGACCTGCCGGCGACCATCCATCCGGTCCGATGAAAAAAAGTGCGGACAGCTGCATTTTCAGAGCAACGAAAGGAAGCAACTGTTTAATTTTTGGACGGACAAAGGCCCTGCCAACAGGCAGGGCCTTTGTAATCTCAGAATTCCAGATGGAACGCATCAGTTTTGAATATCTTCGTCTTTTTTAATTCCGGCATTTTTTCAAATGTCTGGCAGGCTCCAAATGTGGAAATTCCCAGTTCTTTTGTCGCCGTGAATACAGGAAGAATTTCTTTCATCGTGATGTCCGTATCCTCATAATCTTCCCCATCGTTCGGACAGATGAGAATATAGCCCGGCTGTTTTGGGTCAGCATTTTCCGGCGTCCGGATAAAGCGGAATCCGCCGGGGATGTTTCCCTGATACTCACGTGACAGAACTGTAGCAACGGCAGCTCCGGCTCCGCAGCAGTCGAAATCGTCATCATCGAATTTCCGTGCATGTTCGCCGTGGTATTCAAAGAAAATGTCTTTCGGGTCCTCATCCGTATCAAGCAGCTTGTGGAACAGCTCGATCTCCTCTTCTGTCCGACAGAATGATCCCGCGTGGTGAAACATGAAGGAGCGGAATTTGTCAGGGATTTTCAGCTCCCGACCGAATTCAGAAGTTTCATCCAGGACATATTTATCGAATTTGAATCCGAATCCGATGACAGGTTTTAAACGCCAGTCTGATTTTCCAAAAATTGCCTGCAGAAGTCTGTCTTCTGCGGATGTTCTTGTGCCAAGTGATCGATCTATTTCTTTCCGCATTTCGTTCTGCTCTTTTTCATCTCCCGTCATCGGATAGATGATTGTATTCCGGACTGCAATGTGCTCCGTTGTGCCGAATAATGTAAAAGGGAGAAATGGATCGATGGCTTCCGGATTGATCACCAATGCATCAATCTGTTCTTCCATTGGTTTTGAACCGAATTCTGTTGTCAGAATAAAGTAAATGACGCCAAAATACTCACGGTCCGGAATCTGGTACTGAAACAAATGGAAATACGTGTCACCAAATTCCGAGCGCAGTTCCGGCGGCGTATGAGCGACGATTCCGGTACGCAATACACCAGATACCGGCCAGGCTGTATTCCAAAGTACATCGGTGGTTATATCTTTCCAGTCTCCGTTTTCTCCAATGTGTGCTTTGAGAAACCGATCAAAAGCAATCGTATCTGTTCTGAGCCGCGACGTGGGATCAACTGGTTCCTGTCCAAGCGCCTTCAGATAATCATTGAGGCCGTACCGCGATGTATGCGTGGAGATCTTTTCCAGCGTTGACATGCGCGGCACTACATCTGTTTTGCCATTCAGGAGCCGTGAGATATATTCCGGCGTGAGGCCGGTTTCTTTTGCAAACTGGTTTTGTGTCCGTGTACCAATTCCACCGCGCAGCATTTCAATAAATTCCGGTGTAAGGCTCATGCCAGTTCTCCTTTCTTCTCCGCTTCCGTATCGCTGAATGCGATGCAGTTGTCCAGATAATATGTGATCCGCTGCATCATCGTCTTCGCAAGCCGTTCGTAATCAATTTTGCAGGAATGCTTTGAATTATGGCAAACAGCCGAGAGAACGGAAGCCTGAAAGCCGCCATCGATTCCGCGGCTGCTGCAACTGACATAATTCATGGCAATGTCTGTCAGACGTTCTTTGCTCACACCGGTATGACGGAAACAGTCGGCTACGCTGCTGACCAAAGGAGCAAGCAGGGTAATGATTTCTTCATCATAAGATTCAAGTGTGTCTTCTGTTTTATCGTATGGGTTATCGTCCGGCATCTGGTCGTAAGTATTCCAGTACATATCCGCCAGCTTTTCAATTTGTGCTGTCGGAAGATGCGGAATTTCAAAATGATCCAAACACGGCCTGACAGAAGCGCCTCCCGTGATTTCCAGATATTCGTGCGCGAGATCCCTGTCCGCATAGCCGTTCCATTCTACAACAACCGGCCCGTGTGCGCCGTTTCGAATCAGAGCATCGGCGCATTCCTGCAGATTTCTTCTTTCATTCCAGATAATAATATCCGGGGCCTGCAGCGGCAGAAGCTGTTCCAGCAGGCATTTTTTGCGAATCACGCTGTAGTAAGAGCATTCCAGAAACGTAGCACACAGCTGGTCTTTTTTTCTGTCTCCAAGCAGGAAGCAGACCGGCAGGACCGGGAGTGTATGGAGCACGGCCCCCGGAAGATCAATCTTCCGTTTCTTCATCAGATATTCGATTGCGTCTGCGCCGATCAAGCCCTGATCCGGGTTATATGAGAAAACTGTAAACGAGATAATGTCACCACAATGATAGCTCTTGTGATCTGCATCAGATACAAAGTCCGATATTGCAACGCCGCTTCGCATGTACATGATGTCTTCAACTGTCTTGCGTGACAGGCCCAGCCTTTTCGGCAGGACCGGCTCTTTTCCACGTATGTATTCAATATTGATAATCGGAAACGGAAGCTCAATATGTCCCATTCGGTCGTTCTTTACAATTTCGGAAAATGGTGCCTGACGCAGATCCAGACCGGAAAACTCCGGGGCGAAAGCACCGCCTTTCAAAATCATCTGTCTGCCGTTTTCGTCCCAATCTAATGCGGTTTCCGTTATTTCCATGCTTGACCACGAACGAATGTCGTCATCTGTAATACCAACCATTGAGCACGCCTTTTCAACCGGCGAATTGATATATCGCGCTTTCATTGTTAATCTCCTTTTTCCTACGATTGATCTTTTTTTATGATGAATTGATTATATCTCTACTTATATCGATTTGTCAATATTCAAATTGACATAATATTGATTTATCGAGGTTTAAAGTTGATCTAGCATATGAATCGTTTTTTGCTGCCGGTTGACGCACGGGTCAAAATCGCGTACAATATAAATAACATTAAAAAGCCGTCAGGCTTTTGCAAGGCCGCTGCCGCCGGCAGGGGCCTGATTTTCTGCCACGAAGGACCGAGGTCGGAAAGGCTCCCGACACACCCGTGAGGGTACTTGAGATGGTGGATACGCCGCCCACCCGGTCTTTCCCGGTGAAGCTGACACCGTAACAATCCGATGGGATGCAGGACGCATGGGCCTGTGGCTGGCTGGCAGCGATAAAACCAGATATAGATGCGGGACGCACGGGCCCGAGGCTGGCGGACAGCGATACAAATCAGCTATAAGAAAAGAGAGACGAGCTATGCTTCGGCATAGCAGTCTCTCTTTTTTGTCATTCCGGCAGCGGCCGTTCCCCTGCTCTTCTGGTTCCCCTGCTCTTCTGTTTTGTTTTCTGTCTCATTTTCTGTCTTATTTTGCGTTGGCTGGTTCTGCTGAAGACAGTGTTTCAACCAGATGCTTTGCTGATCCGGAAGCAAGTTCCGATCTGGCTGTCCGTACCGTGATACAAAACGCGATGGTGATGGCCAATGTCAGCAGAATGAGAAACAAAAGCATTTTCCAGCTATTATTATTCTGTGTATTTTTCAAATCACGTATTCATTTTTCTCTTATAAAGGACCGTGGCCCGAAAAGTTCCCGACAAAGCCCCCACAGGAAGGCGTTTCTTTCCCGCGGGGGCTTTGTTATACAATGGCAGCTTTTCTGCCTTCTGTTTTTCTTCAGATTCTTTTTCTGCTCTTGCTTTTTCGGATCACAGGCCGTACCATGCGATTCCTTCGTATTTCCATCCCTTAGTAACGAGGCTGTCACGCTCTTCTGTGCTTCCTGTATAGAAGTGCGCGCCGGCTCCTTTGCAGTTCGGGTTGTAGAGACGGTACTGCGGCTTGCCTGTCTCAGACGATGCCGAATACCACGCGATGCCTTCATACTTCCATCCGAGTTTCACAAGACCATCGCGTTCCTCCGTGCTTCCCGTGTAGTGGTGATCGCCCGCATTCGGATTGTACAGACGGAAGATCGGTGTGCCGGACGTCGGGGCCTTCCAGCCGATGCCTTCATAGTTCCATCCGGCCGTTGCGAGGGCATTTCGCTCTGTGAGGTTTGCCGTGTAGAAGTGTTCGCCGCTGTTCGGGTTGTACAAACGATACATACTGATTGTCTCTGCTTCCGGCTGTGCGACTGCAAACGTCGTTGCGCCAAGGAATGTCATCTTTCCATTTGTCTGCTGTGCATAGCAGTGGATATTGTATGTCCCGTACCCGCTGAAGTCATCAAGATTGATGTCGCTTGTATAGGTTCCGTTTGCATTGTTACCCTTGAGCCACAGAATATCGTCCTGCCCATTCTCTGCAGACCAGACGGCAAAATAGACGTTCGCCACATTCGGAATGCTGGCACCGCTCAGTGTTGCTGTATATTCCTTGTTTTCCGTGACCGGCGTAACCGAGACGGTCCC
>Ga0256406_1005560_pt1 | contig 13372 bp, 4 predicted proteins | sample RumenRJG_03DNA_FD_185986 | JGI IMG/M metagenome (GOLD analysis project Ga0256406, IMG submission 185986) | Bovine rumen microbial communities from Lethbridge, Alberta, Canada - RJG_03 | ecosystem: Host-associated > Mammals > Digestive system > Stomach > Rumen | place: Canada: Alberta | collected...
TCCAGATTACGGGTAAGGTTCCGAATTACGCCGGCTATGACAAGTATTTCTATGTGATCAACGATACGCTGTCCACCGGGCTTACCTTTGACGGTGCGCAGAATGTGGTTGTCAAGGTGGGAGAGATAATACTTACGGAGAATACAGACTATGTAGTATATACCGCGCAGACAAATACGAAGGCTTCGGAGGGGCATACCTTCGAAGTTGCTTTTAAGAGGATTAAAGATTATCCGGTAGATACTCCAATCACTGTAACCTACAGCGCGACTGTGAATGAGAATGCCGTGATCGGCGGAACGGGGAACGCGAACGAGACGGACGTTACCTATTCCAACAACCCGAATGATTCAAGTAAGGGAAATCCCGGTGAAAATCCAAAACCGGGCACGGATACACCTACCGGCACCAGCGGCAAGGACATGACGGTCACGTATGTGGCAGAACTTGATCTGACGAAATACAAAGATTCTGTTGCTGACGCTAATAAGCTGAAAGGCGCGACGTTCACCCTGACCGGCACTTCCGATGTTGTCAGGGGAAAAGGCGAGGATATCTTCACTGTAGATACAAACGGCGCTTACTGGAAGCTGAAGGATGGCACTTATACCACAACCGCACCGCATGGGGATATCACAGATGATAAGGACAATGTCAAGGTCAAGAGCAACTATGATGCATATGAGAGCACAACGACAAAGTACGCTCTTCAGCATGTGACGTTATATGAATCCGAAAAAGAAGAGATTTTCATGCAGGGGACTTCGGGTGAGGATGGCAGGATTGTTTTCAGGGGTTTGGGTGCAGGAACCTATACACTCACCGAGGTTGTGACCCCGGATGGATACAATACGGCCGCACCGATCACCTTTACAATTAAGATTGAGGTTCCTGGTGCAATTACGACCGGTCAGGAGAATGCTACGTACAGCGTCGAATCTATCACTCCCGAGGGAACAGGAATCACTTTGAAGGATGGCAGTGCAACCACCGGTATTTATGAGACGAACGTGATCGATAAATCCGGAAGTACGCTTCCTTCCACCGGCGGCATGGGCACAACCTTGTTCTATGTGCTTGGCGGTGTTCTGCTTGCGGCGGCGGTAATCCTTCTGATTACAAGAAAGCGGATGAGCGTTCGCTGACCGGACACATTGGTATCTGATTATGCGTTGATATTCCGGGCGGGGATCGGAAAGATCCCTGTCCGGAATTACACACCTCTTTGCGGGACAGGCGGAGAGGGCATTCTGGCGGAAAGAACTGTGAACGATCCGGGGATCGTTTTCAGTTGTTTGCATCAGAGCAGATGGTGCGGGAAAGGGAATGTTCCGGAATATATGAAGTGGATCAGAAAACATATTATTACACTGGTGCTGGTGCTGATTGCGCTGGCAGGGACAGGGCTGATTGCCTATCCGACCTTTGCGGACTGGTGGAACAGTTTTCATCAGACCCGGGCGGTGGCCGCCTATGCCGGGACCGTGGCCCGGCTTGACAGCAATGAGTATGACAGGCTGATCAATGAAGCGGAGGCTTATAATAAGAAGCTTGCCGGCACCGGGATACTTTGGAAGATGACGGACAAGGAAAAAGCAGAATATGAATCACTTCTGGATGTCACCGGCACCGGAATCATGGGGTATATCGATATCCCCAAGATTCAGATTAAGCTGCCGATTTACCATGGAACGGAAGATAACATTTTGCAGATTGCCATCGGACATATCGCGGGCAGCAGTCTTCCCGTGGGAGGTGCGACCTCACACTGCATTGTATCCGGGCACCGGGGGCTTCCTTCCGCCAGGCTTTTCACGGACCTGGATAAGCTGGAGGAAGGAGATACCTGGACACTGAATATTCTGGACCGGACGCTGACCTATGAGACGGATCAGGTCAGGGTTGTGGAGCCCACGGATCTTTCTGAACTGCAGATGGAACAGGGCAAGGATTATTGTACGCTCGTCACCTGTACTCCCTACGGAATTAATACGGAAAGGCTATTGATCAGAGGACACAGGATAGAGAACGCGCAGGGTGAGGCGAAGGTGATCGCAGATGCTCTGCAGATCCGGCCGGTGTATATTGCACCCTTTGCGGCGCTTCCGCTGCTGCTTCTGCTTTTTGCGCTGATGATGATGGAAGTCCGCAAACAGGCGGCTGACAAAAAGGCGCGGGAAAAAGCATTCAGACAGTTTGCAGGCCGGACGCTGAAGGATGAGCACAAAGACGGGGAACAGGATCGTTGAGGAAAGGCAGGTACAGACAATGAAGGGAACGAAGAGGGGATACAGACGAAGGAGCAGTCATGCTTTTTTACTTGTCATTGCCGTGCTGCTTGCGGTTATTCTGGGGCAGGCGGCTTCTGCCGCCGGCGGCGCACCGCAGGAGCAGGAGGGTTCTGCTTCCGGCAGCGCATCCTGGGAACAGGCTAAGACCGGGAGCATTTCGGTACGGATGTATTCCGGCGGAAACCTGCTTCTTTATAAAGTTGCTAAAAGAGCGGCGGATGGGAAGACCGGCTATATTCTGACGGATTTCTTTTCGGGTCTTGAGGAAAGTGCTGCCATCACGGACCGTATCAATGACAGTAAATCTATTGCAAGTGCAGCTGTTGCGAAAAAACTTGCGGACTATGCAGCCTCCGCAGCGGCGCCGCGTGCAGGCGAACGCAAAGCGTCTGATACCGGTTTTTTGAAGTTCGAAAATCTGACGGAGGGACTTTATCTGGTTTTGCAGACAGAGGCTGCGGCGGGGTATGAGAAGATGGCACCGTTTCTGGTATCGATCCCCGGATCGAAAGACAGCTATGATGTGGATGCCAGCCCCAAGATGGAGCTGAAGAAGACGACAAATCCAAAGAATCCCCCTTCTTCTCCCTCAACGCCTTCCTCCGGCAGGCTGCCGCAGACGGGGCAGCTGTGGTGGCCGGTTGTTCTCCTGGCGGCGGCCGGTGTGATGTTTATTACGGCGGGTCTTGTACTGGGCAGGAAGTGAGAGCGTGAACAAAAGCGCAAAAGACAAATCTCGGCTTTATGCATAGAAGAATGGCGAACATAGCGCAAAGAACATTGATTTGAGCAACTGTATGACAGGTATCTAAATTTTAAGGAGAGAAGATGGATATTCTGATAAGAATGCTTATGGCTGTCTTAAAGGATCGAAAGCATAAAAAGCAACGAAGGGTGCTGAGCACCGTGCTGGCGGCTGTGGTTGTATTTATGACAACGTACAGCCTGATTTTGCCTGCCATTACGCTTGAAGAGTCAACGGCGGAAACTACGGACGGCATTTTCCTTGAGAGTGCGGATGTGTCTGAGGCGGACCCGGCGGATGATGACGTTGATCCGTCCGGGGAACTGTTATTGACGGATGATGCCAGGGAAGAGAGTGCCCCGGCTTCCGATGGATGGGAAGACGGGCTGATTGAAGATGCGGACTGGGAAGAGAATGGAGAGCTGGCAGATATTCCGGATGAGCCAGCATTGACAGATACCGGGGATGAGACGGAAGAAGCAGCCGAAACAGAGACCGGGAACGTGTATGCAGAGACGGAAGAAGCGACGGAGGATACGACGGAATCTGAAGAATCAGTTGGAGAGGGCGAGACAGAATCAGAGCTTGAGGAGCAGTATCCCGAGGTGGAATTTTCGGATAGTACGCAGTATACACAGGTAAAGGTATATGCGCCGGAAGGCGCATTTCCGGAAGGAACACAGATGCTTTTGTCGGATGTTGAAGACGATGAGACCATCGCTGCGATCTGCGATGCTGCGCTAGCAGAGAATTCGCTGGTTCAGAAAGTTCACGCGGTTGACATCAGCTTCCGGAACAGCCGGAACGAAGAGATCGAACCGCTTCTTCCGATACGTGTCGAGATGACGGCGGAAAAATGCGCTGAAGTGGGATCCTCATCGGTTTCCTCATCGGTTGTGCACGTGGACGACAGCGGAAATGCAACCATAGTAGAGAACGCCCAAAAGGTTGAAGCGGAAGCGGAGGATGAGAAGGACGCTGACAAACTGGAGGATGTGGAAACCATCGCCTTTGAGGCGAAGGAATTTTCTGTCTATGCCCTTGTATATACAGTGGACTTCCATTGGGAAGTGGATGGGCAGATGTACGAGTTTTCCCTCCCGGGAGGCGGATTTATCAGCTTTTCTGACCTGATAGAGGTGCTTGGAGTCGCAAAAACGGGTGAAAATGACGATGTCTACTTGCCTGGGGAAGTCCCGGGTATAAATGATCAGGATGCAACGGGCGAAAACGGTAGTGCGGCGCTCACACTGGATGGGGTAGTGGTCAGTGAGAAGACCAGAGAGTTTGTGGCGGATGTTAAGAGTGTGGTGTTCAGCAGTCCGGAACTTGTGGACGTATCCAAGGTTGAGAGTGAGACCACGGTAGGAGGGATTAAAGAGAGTAGAGGGCTGGATGTTCAGTATAGCGCGGAACTGACGGAAGAGCAGATTGCTGAGATTAATGCGCAGACGGTCGTCGCCGGAGACTGGGCTTTGATTAGTGTACAACCGTTTGAGAGTACGGAGAGCTTGACGGTCACAATGAAGACCGGTGAGGTCTTCGAAATTAGGGTTACCGATGCTCAACTGAAGAAGACGGTAAAGACCGCTTCGGGTGAAACGTGGGAGATTACTATTACCTACGATGACAGTGCTGAGATACCGAAAGATGCGGAACTGAGGGTAGAGGAGATCCTTCCTGAAGATGAGAGGTATGAACAGTATTATCAGCAGTCTTTGGAGAAGATCAGTGTGGGTGAAGTTCCCGATACCATAGAAGATGAGTCTGGTTCTGAAATGATCGATGAAACCGCTGAAACAGCATCAGAGGAAGCCGCGACCACCACAAGCTATGCCCACATCTTCGATATTCAGATCTGGGCAGGTGATCAGCAGATTGAGCCTGCATCAGGATCGACTGTGTCTGTGAGTATTAAGCTGCTTGATGCACCGGAAAATGAAGATACGAACCTGCAGGTTGTCCACTTCGGTAAGGACGGCCTGGAAGTGATGGAATTGGCTGAGAATAATGACGAGACAAAGGCTGGGGGAACCGAGCTGAACTTCGTGACGGATGAATTCTCGGTGTATGCAATCATCGGTACTGAGACCTTCACCGAGAAGTTTCTCACAGAGGATGGCGAGACCTATAACATCAGTGTCACTGCAGGCGCAGAGGCACACATCCCTGCTGACGCTCATCTGGAGATCAGCGAGGTAAAGGAAGGCTCCGACAAGTACGACGAGCTTTTTGCAAAGGCTCAGGCAGCTGTCACAGACGGCAAGGATGCCTCTGTTCCGTTTGCCCGTTTCTTCGACATCGCCATCGTCAAGGATGGCGAGAAGATCCAGCCCGACGCACCTGTTGATGTCAAAATCAGCTTCGACGAGACCGTCGAGGCTAATAAGAATGCCGTATTTAACGCGGTTCATATCGCGGATGACGGAGAGAACGTGGACGTTCTCGACGTGGAGACTGAGGGCGAGGAGTCTGATGAGGCTGTTACTGTTAATGCAGTGCAGTTCGAGGCGGAGGGATTCTCGATTTATGGTGTGACGTATACGGTAGATTTTGAGACGGTGGATGGGGTTGTGTATTCTATCCCTGGAGAAGGGTCTTATAAACTGAATGACCTGCTGCCGGCTATTATTGGTAAGGAGGGCGTGGTTTCTGAGGCTTCGCTTGAGCTTGTTGAGGGCGAGAAAGTTGAGGGCGCGCTGTATCTGACGCAGGATGAGGTTGGGGATTGGTATATCAATTCTGGAGTTGCGTTTGATGATACTTATCTGTTGATTATGACGGTGGATGGGGAGAAGTATGAGATTAAAGTAACGGATGCGCAGAATGCAGATATTACTACTCAACTTAAAGATGCGACAATAAGTGGGACAGGAGCCAGTTCAAATGGTAATAATTGGAAAGTCGAAGACCCAACTGGATCCTATAATATAAATTTGTTTTTTGAGGAAACTAATGGGTCTGATCAATTCCCCAAATTGACAAATGGGGATACTGAATTGCATTTGACATATCAGTTGCCAAATGGATTGACAACATGGCCTCAAGGCGGACAAGTTTCTTTTATAAATGATGCTATGGGAACCACTATCACTTTCCCATGGACGATAGACGCATCTGGCAAGATCACATTTGTACTTGATAATACAAGAAAGGATTTTGATGGAAAGACTGCTTATGAAGTGTTTGATGCTGCTGTCAGCGCAAATTTCAAAGTAAGCATTAGCGCAAAATGGGATCAGATGACTAATAAACTTCATTTTTCTAATAATGTAGAAAAAAACATAGAGATTGGAAAGCCTGACCCGGGAAAGATTACTCTATACAAAGATGGATGGTTTGATGAAAATACCAAAAAGCTAAAATATAAGTTTACAGTAAAGACAGAGGGAGGAAATGTAGACACAGCAACTATAACTGATACTTTGACAAATGCTACAGGAATTAAAATAGATAGAAGTAGCATAAAAATCACACAGAATGACTGGCCGAGGGATGAGAGCAGTTACACAACTACAGTAAACGATCAAGGAATGGTAGTGCGTTTTGCTAACTTAACCGCCGGTAAAGAGTACTATATTGAATATACAGCCGATGTTGATTACAAAGTACTGGATACGGATAAGGATGGATCTGTGGATCTGTCACCGAACAACAAGGTTACAGACAATAAAACAACGGCTGAAAAGAAGATAAACCAGCATGTTACTTTTACGAACGTAACAAAGGAAGTTGGAAAAGAATCGGATCTGATCGAAGAGGGCGGAAAACAGTATAGGGAACTTGAGTGGAAAATAAAAGTCAATGACTCGCGTGCGGCAGATTTAGGTGGGACTGAACTTAAAGACTATTTAAAAACTTCAAATCCCCCAACAGAGTACGCTGGAAATGGTTTGACCGTAGAGAAAACAGATGCTGCTGGAAATAAGACTACGACCACTATCCCTTGGAATAAGCTCACCGAGTTTAATAAAACAACAGGATGGACTTACAGCTTTCCGTCTTCAGTAGATAAGTCTGCGTATGTTTTTACATATAAGACAAGAGTCGATGTAACAAACCTTAAAGGAAAAGCGACTATTAAAAATGAAGTTGAAGGAGAGTACGGAAAGCAAGGCAAAGATGGAGAAGTCACTCCCAGTGAAATAGCTGAGATCAAAAAAGAATTTCTTTCAACAGCAGATGGGAATTCCACTTGGAAAATCACTTTGACTGTTCCATCTTATGGGCTTGATTTGGGCCGCGTTGATGAACAAGTTCCTTCCACTACAAAAGATGGCAAAACATATTATGATGATATTGTTAGTGTTACAGTTGATGAGAGCAAACTTGTTTCGGGTGAACATTATGTAAAGGAAGACTGGTCTAATGGTTCAGGATTTACCATGAACTTCTATAAAAATGCAGGAACGGGGAGTCCTGGATTTAATTCGACCGGTGCAAAGCGAGAAATAGAAATTACTGTTGTTACAAAAAATAATCAGGAATGGATAAATAACACTTCCGCAACACCAAAACATGAAAATATTGCTAAATTTAATTATATTGAGGCGAAAGCATCAAAAAACTTTACAAAAAAGGATGTTAAAAAGAGTGTTAAGGTTCCTGATCATCCCAAAACAAAAACAATAAACAATAAACAGTATCAAGTCCTTAAATATGAAATCGAACTGAATGGCGTTAATGGTACTATCACTCTTAATGATAGCATGAACATCGAAGGTGTAATTTATACATCTGACAGTGGCGATTTATGGGACAATTTGCATTTGTATTATTACGAAAATTGGAACTGGAATGATAAGGCAAATAGGCAGGTGGTTTCTGTTCAGCAAAAAGGAAAAGACGCGACAATCAGTGTTCCGATTACTTCTATTCCTTTGAATGCCCAAGGAGAATATTATCCGCAATACAAGATCGTATATTATGTTTATGTGCCAATAGATAAAATTCAGGAGCTTGCCGCGAAATCTACCGACCTAAAGGGAAAAGTAAAAAACACTGTTGATTGGGAGGGGACAAAAAGATCATCAGAATATGAGGCCAGCTACGATGGTCTCAGCAAAGAATTATTAAATGAGGGAGAGCTAAACGGAAATAATCGTATTGCAAAGTATCAAATTAAAGTGAATACACAGGGAGCGTTACTTAACGGAGGCAATGCATATAAACTCCAGGATACGTTTAGTGATTCACTAGCTGTAGACTATAGTTCTATAAAATATAGTAATCCCGATGCTGTATTATCTTATGAAATTAGTCAAAATACTATAACTATCTGGATTAAAGACGGAGAACCTCTCACTATTACATATAATGCTAAAGTTCTTGGAGAGGGAAGGTTACAGCTAAAGAATACAGCGAAAACAGAATTTGACGAGGAGGTAGTTGATAAATCAAGAGATTTTAATGGCGGCGCACAAGGCCAAGGTAGCTTTCCGTTTGTTCACTTGATGAAGGTTGATGGCGATAATGCAAAGATCAGACTGGGAGGCGTTAAATTTGTTCTTCATTCCACTAACCCTGCTGAGGAGGAAAGACTACTTGAAATTCCTGAAGAGAATCGTTCTTTTATTACAGATTCTGACGGAAAAGTTGATATTGAAACCAGGCTTAGAGGCTTCGACATTTATTTTAACACTGAGTATATATTGAAGGAAGATCCCAAGACTGTTCCGGAAGATTATATACCACTTGATTCAACATATGACCCGGGCATTACTTTTATAGTTGATAAGGATGGAAAAGTTGACTGGAGTAAACATCAATACTACAACGGCTATACCATGCAGGTTAAGAACTGGAAGAAAAAAGGGAATCTTGAGATTACTAAAGAAGTTGTCAGTGATAAGGATCAGGACAAAAATGCTGAATACAGTTTTGAAATTAGACTTTATTCAGATGAAGCAAGGACAAAGATAGTCGAAGGGCTTTCGGGGACTTTTGGTGATGTTTCTATTACTGCAGGTGTCGGCACTTTTTCCATTAAGCATGGACAAAAGAAAACGATCAACGGAATTCCGGAAGGCATTTACTACGAAGTTAAAGAAAAAAATGTGCCTGAAGAAATGAGCGTTTTATATGATGGTAAGGTTTCTGAAGCTGCGACCGGAAGAATCGAATATAATAAAACGAAGAGTGTCGCCGTAAAAAATACCAAGGAAGTGCTGGGCAAGTTACTGATTAATAAGAGTTTTTCAGGTAATGCAGCTTCTAAATTAACAGATGCCCAAAAGGCCTTACTACAATTCAAAGTAACCGGACCGGACAACTATTCTGAAGTATTTAAGTACGGTGTAAATAATGCAGGCAAGAACGCTGTTTGGGGTGAAAATACTTTGACAATATCTAACCTTAAGCTAGGCGAATACACAGTGGAAGAGACCGGTGATGCTTTCAAAGACACGGATGGAACTACTGATCTCTATATCCATAGCAAGAGCATCAAGGTTGGAGCAAATGACACTGCAAAAGTAACAATCGATGCAGACGGTGAAGCAGTAAATATTGACAATAAATACGATGAGGCTAAGCTCGAGGTAACTAAGAGCGTTACTGGACTTCCGACAACCAATACTGAAGTAACGTATAGTTTCACAATAACCGGAAACGCAACGGATGGTACTGCTGTTAACATCACCAAAACATTGATCTATCCTAAAGATTTTACGAATGGGTCAACAAAGTTTACTTTGACGCATAAGGATGGAATCAGACCGGGAACAGAATACACTGTCACTGAGACAGCATCCAGTGCTAATGTTATTGGCTATACCCGGAGCACTACAATTAATTCGAATACCTTCAAGGAAGATAGCAATACAGATCCTAAGGGCATTGTGAAAACAGACGAAAGCAGCGGTGCCGGTGAGATAACAGTAACAAACAGTTACGAACAGAAGACAGTTAAGTTACCTGTTTCGAAGACCTGGGTATTTGCAAATCCGTCCACTGTAACGAAAGTGGACGGTAAGAACTGGCCAACTGGAGTAAAAGTTCATGTTGTTGTCTACAGCAAAACCGGCGATAATGAGCCGTCTCCTACTAACCACACTGTAGATCTTACAGATGCGACACAATCTTACGAATTTACCGGTTTGCCGGAATATGATGGTAAGAACAAGATTGAATACAGTGTAGTTGAAACAGGTGTAACCGGACTTGACAGTACAAATTTCAATACTGTTATTGAGGGTAATGCAAAAGACGGTTATGTCATCAAAAATACAGAGAAGTCTGCGGGGCTTACAATCATAAAAAGCTTCGAAGGTTCAACACTTACAGAGGATGAAAAGAAAGCGATCACGTTTACTGTAAGTGGAAGTGGATTGAAAGACAGAAATAACAGTGGAGTTTCTGTGTCAAGTTTGACAAAAACCTATAAAGATTTCGTAAATGGTCAATGGGTGCTGAATCAGCTAGACGGTATTGTGGCGAATGGAACTTATACAGTCACTGAGACAAGTGCTAATGTGCAGAAGTATACTCGCGTATCAACTGTGCAAGTGGATAGCAATGAAGCCGCAACTTTCACGCAGAATAATTCTAATGAAAATGCAGAAGGCAATACTCCGACAGCTCAAATCACCTTGGATGGGACAAACGGTACAGTAACGATCACAAATATCTACACCAAAGAGAAAACAGAGATTAATGGCACCAAGATTTGGGTTGATAAAAAGGAAACACATACTGATCCGACTTTGGTCCTAAAGAGAAAAATCAGTACTGATAAAGAGTATACAATTGTAAATGGCGCGACACTGACATGGAGTGGAGAAGGGAACAATCGCACTTACACATATTCGAATCTCGACAAATACGACGATAATGAGAATGAATATGAATACATTGTAACGGAAAATGTCCCTGAAGGATATGCAGTTACATACTCAGACGGATCTCACGCTGCGGACAAAGGTACAATTACAAATACGGAACTTACCACAGTTACCACCGAGAAGACTTGGGGTGGGGAAGCCATTTGGCCTGAAGACATTACTGTAGAATTTACTCTTTCTGCTGAAGGATGGACGGTTCCTGACAACTCTGATGGTACATATGGTGCGAAAACTCCTAGGGCCATGGTTGGCAGTAATGATGAGACAAAGAGGGTCACATGGACTAATTTGCCAAAGTACTATCTGGATGGATCAGACATAAAAGAAGTTGTATACAGAGTATCTGAGACTAATGTTAAGTATAAAGATAAAAATTTAGTGTCAGATTTCAAATCCGTATATGTGGTTGCCGGCGAAGGTACAGGGAACGAGGGTAAGGTTACCATTGACAACAAACCGAAGACAATTACTGTATCAGTCAGTAAGATTTGGGATGGAGACGACGGAACAGACAGACCTGAAGGTATTGAGTATACGTTGTCAGCAAAGGCTGGATCTGATGAATTGACATATGAAGATCTGGGGTTAGCCAATAAAGAGGCTTTGAAGAAAACTGGTCTGAATACAGGTACACCACCTTACAGCGCAAGCTGGGAAAACCTGCCGAAGTATACAAAAGCAGGCGTCAAAATTGATTATATGGTCACAGAAGGTTCTGTTGAGAGGTACTCACTGGTAAAAACCAAAAATACGGAAAGTGAAAGTACCTGGGATTGGGAATTCACAAATAAGATGGTGAAGATAGAGATTCCCGGAACCAAGAAGATTACCGGAAGACCTCTTGATGGTACGGATAATGACAAGTATACGTTCAAGATTGAGCCGGTGACGAAAGGTGCACCTGAATTTGATACGAGTTCTGTGAATAACGACACAAGTACAGGAAAATTCAAGTTCGGACCGCTGTACATCACGAAGAGTAATATAATCAGCCTGATTAATGCAGATACTGAAGGAGACCAGACAATCAATCTATTCTATAAAGTGACGGAGGATACAACTGAAAAGAAAGAAAACATAAAATATGACAGAACCGAATATACGGTATTAATACCGGTCACATACAACAAGTCGACTGGGGCAATCAGTACAGGAGATCCCATATATACGATCGGGGAAACTTCTGTCGAATCAATCGTCTTTGAGAATACTGATATAACCAGATTTGATTTTGAAAAGGTCTGGAAGCAAAATGATGTTGTTCAAAAGTGGCCGAACAACATGTCGATTACAGTTACGCTGAAGCGTGAACCAAAAGAAGGAAGTGGCATTACTGCCGAAATCAAGGAATATACGGTAACTGCAGATGCTATTACCGGTGATGGTTTTGAAGGTTCGACAACCAAATTCACAGGAAGTGAAGGCAGTTACAGGTACAGCATTACCGGTCTTCCGAAATATTGGGAGAATGAAGATGCAAAGGGAGAGTGGAAATACTCTATCTCAGAGACTCAGGTAGAGGGCTACAATTTGCCGATTTATTACCCCGTTGCGGAGTCTGGAAGAAATGAAACGCCACATAAGAGCGGAACTGATGGAAAACCGATCTATGTAGAACAGGGAGCAAATGGAGTCAAGATTGAAAATGATCAGATCACCGTCTCCCTCCCCGAAACCGGTGGCTCCGGTACCACACCATATACTCTGGGCGGATCGCTCATCCTAGCCTTCACCGCCTTGGCGTATATATTCAAAAAGAAAAGGGGACTCAGCCTCGTACCTGTAGAAGCTGACGACCCATGGAGGGGAGGTGGTCCCCGCACATGATGGTAACTACTCGAAAATGGCTAGTACCCATCAGGGGAACCCCACCCACCCGCGCCGTAACTCGCCAGGCGCGCAGCCCGGCGAGTGGGGCGAGGCCCAGATCACGCACTTCTCTGCCCCGTGCAGACAATGAAGTGCAGGGGGCCGTACGAAAGATCCGGGGTGAGCCGACAGCTCGCGCTCCGGAAAGTCACGAAAGGAGGGCCCAAGCAACAATACCCGCCTGAAGTGATAAGGAAATGAAGGCGTTCCAAAGGTAGCAAATGTAACTGGGGAGGGATTGGTTGGCTGGTTGGGGCATTTTTATAAAAGAAGATTTTCATTGGAATGTAACCGCACGAGTAACCGAATATGAGTATAGTTGACTCATAAAAGTTAAGTGTTGAGGGACATGAGCCAAGGGGGATCGGAACGATGAGAGTGCTCAGGAGCGGTTAGATCGATTGCTAACCAGGGACAGTGAGGTAACAAGAGACTTGTTAACCTGTGCGGGGGAGCTCGCACGATGAGAGTGTTGCTGGCGGGGGCGGTTCATTTTTGAGGATGGGGCGGCACCCGTTAAGGAAAGAATCTAAGTAGTGTCTGCTGATTAACTAAATATAGTGATAAAATATGGATTTTATCATCATATATGTTATAATAAATGCAAAGATATTTTAACTATTGCT
>Ga0256406_1005561_pt1 | contig 13372 bp, 7 predicted proteins | sample RumenRJG_03DNA_FD_185986 | JGI IMG/M metagenome (GOLD analysis project Ga0256406, IMG submission 185986) | Bovine rumen microbial communities from Lethbridge, Alberta, Canada - RJG_03 | ecosystem: Host-associated > Mammals > Digestive system > Stomach > Rumen | place: Canada: Alberta | collected...
GAAAAGCCAATGAGCAATTATGCATAGCTGGACATAGGTAGTTCGCCTTTAATCTCAATAATAGTTCACAAACTTTAGAATAAGTTTTAGGTCCAAAATTCCCAAGCTCTTTGTCAAAATTTTTTTTGACCCATGGAAACAATCCCCAATCCTCATCATTAATAAAAATTCCACGATATTTCACGCTTGGTCGTTGAGACGTAAAAGGTGAAATGCTAAGTATCAATTGATTATGTTTCTTTATAGGGGCATCCAGCCACCAATACCATGGATTTACTCCTATTATTTCTGATATAGAAAGGAGGCCATAGGCTGCTCCTCTACGATCACTGCCTGCTATGACAATGGCTTCTTTTATTCCTTTAGCAGGATTCTTTATGCGCTGTATGCGATATTGCTCCCATCCTGTGGTTAACCCTGTTGTGTCTATCTTCCGTTTACCAATTAACTTTTGGATCAATTGATTTCCAGAAAATGTACCAACAATGATTGCAAAGTTGTCCTTACAATTATGTGTTTCATTATAGCTCAAGAGTCGCTTGCCCGTTACACGTTGCACATCATCGCAAAATAAGTCCACAGTTTTTTTTATGGATACAGGATCCTTTGTATCATAGAGAACAATTGCTTTTTCTTTTTGCGTTACAATAGGAAATCCCTTTGTTCTTAAGGTTTCTATTTTTATTTGGGCTTTTACGCCAATGAAGCTTAAAGCAAAGAATATTAGTATAAATATCTTCTTCATGTGGAATAATCTTTTATTGAAAAGTTCTATTTCCTTTTTCGAAAATCTTTCGAATATTAAAATTTCGTATGAACTGCTTTTTTTGAAGTTCATTTGATAGGCAGATACAAGTTGACATTACCTCTCCCAGTGCACCACTTTCAGTAATTACAGATACTTCGTATTTACCTGTTAGATACTTTTGAGATATAGGTGAGTAAATATCTCGCCTACCCAGAAAATGATTCCCAGATGTGGTCATGCATTCGTTGTTTAAGATAATGTGTTCTTGTTGCAAATTGGTTTTCTGCAATTGTAAATTCCAACCTTCATTTTTTTTAAGGTTACCCATTGCCATTATTGAACTGTTTCCTAGATTTATCAATGCATTATGGAAATGATGACTCTTTAAGATGTTTTTAATCTTATCTAATGCATATCCTTTTAAAAAACCGGACAAGTTGATCTTTATAGGGGACGATTCCAATGTGATTATTGGTCTTGCTAAAAGATGTATGGATCTAACCGTATGTGGAGTATAGGAGGGGGTGTCTACAGTAATATCAAAAAGTCCTTCTGTTCTGTGATTATAATCTATACAGCTTTGTAGTATATCATAGAGCTCAGAACTTATTGACATAGCTTCATGTGCATTCATTCTATTTATTGTAGATAACTCGCTTTTTTCATCAAAACAATTTCCTATTTTTTCCAAATGTTCAATCTCTTTCATAATGCGATTCACTACAACAATAAAATAGGATTCTGTTGCTTTAGCTTTCAGAATAATATCTAATCGAGTGTGCATGGCAGAATCCCATGTATACATGATGGTTTCACCAGTAGGAATGTACTTGAAAATATATGGCATAACTATTCGACTGGCAGTTCTTTTATTTTTATATTTTTAAACCAAACTTCATGTCCGTGATCTTGCAGTAAAATATGCCCTTCTCTCAAGTTACCAAAGTTGGGCCAATTTTTGAATTTACTGTAAGCCACCAATGCGTCCCATTCTTGACAGTTACGATTGTACTCCAACAGTTTTTGCCCATTCAGCCAATGCTCAACGTGGTTGCCATTTACGATAATAGTTGCTGTATTAAACTTGGTAATGTCAAATGGCTTATGATCGGGTGCTGGAATCAAGTCATAAAGAGATCCTAATTTGCGGTTCCCTTTTACTCCAAGCTTAGCATCTGGATGACGTAAATCGTCCAAGATCTGAAATTCGCAGCCAATAGCAGAGCCATTGCCTTTATTTAGTTCTGGGTCTACGAAATATTTGATGCCGCTATTAGCCCCTTTTGTAATTTTGAAGTCAACCTTTAAAATGAAATTTCTATATGTTTTAATAGTGACGATATCTCCTCCATTAGCGGCTTCACCCCCATTAGCGCCATTTAATACTTTTAAGATTCCATTTTCTATAATCCATCCCTTAGTTGGGAATGTTGATAATTTTGCGCCTCTCCAGCCTCTCGTAGTCTTTCCATCCCACAATAGTTCCCATCCTTCTCTCTGTTCTTGGCTCGAAAGAGTGTTTTCTGTGGAGTTCTCTATAAAGAGGTCCTTCTTATTACCTGCATTAGTTGTAGCCGAAATCATTACGAGAATTGCGTATAAACATATCTTCCTCATTGTATAGTTGTTTTTTTAATTGTAAAAAGTATTATATTAATTTATAGAAATCTTCCCATCCTTTTCTTGGTGGTAGGCCTATTAGGAGAGCGTTCGCAAATTCATTATTTGTAAACTTCTTGGTTGTAGAATCGAAGAAAAGTCTTGCATTTAGTCTTTGGGCGATAACACCCAAGCAGAATACCTGACTCAGAATCCCATTAATTTCAAACGGCGAACGTGTCTTTTCTTCACCCATGCAGGCTTTTAAGAAGTTAGCATAGTGATTGGAATGATTCTTCGGTATTTCTGGTAGCTTGTTCTTCATTGCCTCCGCTTTCTCCTTTGGGATAATGGATAAAGTGCTGCCGTGGGTTCCTCCTTTGAATGTGAAGTCCTTTGTGTAGATGATTTTACCTGGATTCAATTTTGAAACAGGTGTTTTACCCATATTCGTAGTGGGAATATCTGTATTATACACTGACTGTCCATATCCTGCTGGTAAAGGTGGATAGTTCCCCAAACCATCATACCATGTTATATCAACAGGTGGCATATCTTTTCTTGCGGGGAATTTAAACAAAATCGTAGATGAATAGGGGAAAAAGAAATCATTGTGTCCTTCGGCTTTTAGCATATTAATCTCATATGGAAGTCCAAGTTCTAAGAATTCATGTGCTGTATCTAAAATGTGGGCTCCCCAATCTCCTAATGCTCCCATCCCAAAGTCATACCACGAGCGCCATTCTCCTTGATGATATTTGCTGGAATAGTCATGGTAGGGTCTTGCGCCCAACCATGTGTCCCAATCCATATTTTGCGGCAGAGGCTCTGCTGGTGGCATTTTTATCATATTTACATCAAAATGATGCCAGCGACGGATATTGTTCATATGAGCTGTTATAGCTGTAACATCTTTAATTATACCAGCTTCCTTCCAAGCTTTGAATTGAAAATAATTAGCCTCAGAATGTCCTTGATTGCCAACCTGCGTTGCTAATTCTGGATGTCTCTTCGCCATGCTCATTAATAGTTCGCTTTCAAAGAAGGTTCTGGTCATGGGCTTTTCTAAGTATATATGCTTTCCATAAGCTAAAGCCATCATTGCTATGGGGAAGTGGATGAAATCGGGAGTGGCGACACATACTGCATCAAAGGAATGATGGGCTTCCTCAAACATATTCCTGAAATTCCTGTAGCGTTTTGCTTTTGGGTACATACTTAATGCCTTTTGGCATTGTCCTCCATTCAAATCAACATCACAAAGGGCAACTACATCAACCATGTCAGTTTTTGCGAACTCTTCAATATCTTGTAGTCCACGATTGCCAATGCCTATGTAGGCAATTCTTATTTTGGCATGTTTTATGCTGGACCATTCTTTAGAAGCTATTATTGTTGGATGAGCCAACAGATAGCTTGTTCTACTTAAAGCTATTCCAGCTAAAGAGCTACCCATCGTTTTTAAAAAGTTTCTTCTGCTTGTCATTGTTTGATTTTTTATGTTATTAGGAAAAGCATTTTAATATAATGATTTTGATTATATAGTAAAAAATACGAATCATACTCCATGCGGTATAGAGGAATATCGAGAAACAAATGGCATAGAACATAGATGTCACAATTTCTATTGCAGGAGAATGATAATAGATTATTGCACCTATATTCAGTACATTCGAGATGATAAATGCTATCAGTAGATACCATAATTCTCTTATCTGGTCCTTTACGCTAATATTGAGATCTTTCATATTTACTTATATTTAGTGTGATAGGTATCATAATCTATCTTGTATTCCTCAGGGAATGTTACAATTTCTTGACGTTTTATGGCTTCATATCCAACTAAAGCAAGTAAACTGGCATAATATCCTTCTTCCGCAATACGTGGTGGTTGTTTTTCTTGGATGCAAGCTTCTATAAACGCATCTAGAGCTAATGAAGTGCCATCAGTTTCTGGGCGTTTGCCTATCAGATACTCTCCATGGTTTTCGTTGGCTGTATCTGGCACCCAACTTGTTCCTACAAATGATGTTGAGTTAAATATTTTATCCTCCCAATTATTAATCATTTGTAGAAAAGCTGGTGCAGGATCTATATCTTCAAAGTAATATTTGCCTTTCTCTGGCTCCACGGTACCTTTACTTCCCAGAATTTGTTCCTCAAGTCCATAAAATTTGTTTGAAAGGGTGGATTCATATGTCATATTCTCTCCGGTATTGAACACGTAAATGCAACTGATGTTATCATATACCTCTCTACCATCTTTCCAATAGGTAATTGACCCGTGGCCCATTACTTTTTCAGGCAATTTACCCAAAGCCCAAGTTCCTATTTGTAACTGATGACATGCTAATTCTGTCATTAATCCTTTTGATGAAGTTTTATATAAACGCCAGTTAATCAATTTCTCAAATCTTGAATCAGGTACTGGTCTTCTCCAGTTGTTATTCCTGTTCCAAAAAGCATGTATGGATGCAATTTTCCCAAATGTTCCTTTGTGAATAAAATCCATAGCAGTTATATAACGAGGATCAAAGAGTCGTTGTTGTCCTGTGAAAAATATTTTGCCGGAGCTAATGTGCTTCTGGTAAACTTTGAAACATTGACTCATAGAATAGGCAATTGCCTTTTCACAATAAATATTTTTATCTGCATCGAAAGCATCCATAGTGATGTGATAGTGGGTGTTTAATGGCGTTGCAATGACAACCGCGTCTATATTTTTGTCCTCAAGCATTTGACGGTAATCGTGATATACCTTAGCTTTGGGGGCTATTTTTCTTGCCTCCTCAATAGAAGGCTTGTAAATATCAGCAATAGCAACGATTTCTGCTTTCGGATTTTTGGTTAGGAAACTCATTAGAAATCTGCCTCTTGATCCTGTGCCAATAAATCCGATATGTACTATTTCCTTCTTTGTTTCATAGACGGAAGAAAAAGTAGAAAGCCAAGGACTCGATGACACAAGGACACTGCTACCCAGTACGCCTAATTGCTTGAGAAAACTTCTTCTGTTTATTAAGGGTCTATCCATACAGATTAAATTTTAGGCAGAAGGGAATTAGAATACTCTAAAACCCTTCTGCAAATTTAAGGCGTTTTTATTTAGAACAGTTCATATTGTTAATTATTAATCGATATTATCTTCATCTGCGATAGCATCTTCATAATTTTCCCATTCTGCAACATTTTCATCGTAGCCTGAATAGCCATAATTCTGATGCAGAGTTCCTTTTTTATTGCCAGAAATAGCACTTTCAGGAATAGCCCAATACATGTTATGTTTGTCAATGACATAGTTAGGATTGTTTTGGCCGCTTGATACAATGTGTATAATCCCTTTATTGTACATACTTAGATGGTTCAGGCGTTGATACCAGTAACTTCCACCTTTGGCATCTGTGCCTGATTGCTTATTATAAGTATTGATATCATAAGTGTTACCCCACTCGTCTGGGCGTCCACTTCTTGCTAAGCAGAGTGATACTCTCTTTAACTCAACATTCCTGAACTCTTCAAAATAAAGTTCACGAGCACGCTCATCCATAATGTCGCCGATTGAGACTTTTCCTGGTGCGTACATTTCTGTACATTCCGCACGCCTACGAAGAATATTTAAATCTTCAGCAATAGATGCGTCGTTTGGATTGATATAGAATTTCGCTTCTGCACGAAGCAAATAGGCTTCTGCCAACCGGAATAAATATAAATCAGCAGTAGAGCCTTCAGTCGCTCCACGGTACCCATCTGAACCAGAAATGTTAGCTTCATTGACAGGATCGTCAAAATACAACTTATAATGGGGTACATCAAACCATCGGCGGATACTATCGTTACAGAGTAACGTCCCATCATCATTGTATAGGCGAATATGTTTGCCATAATCCTTAGATGCAGGATTATTGCAAATTAAAGAGTCCATGCACATCCAATTCCCAGTCTTAGCACTATGTCGCAGATCACCTTTATCTAATTTCCCGTTTAGGTACCAAAGGCTTTTTGTAAACCAAGGAGTAAAGCGCCAAGTGGCAATACCACGGCCTAACCCCCTCATGTAATCGTAACGCGCTTCATAATTACGTGCATTTCGTTTTATGTTCAGTAAGGCTTGCTTTCCATCAGTAGTTTTTACTCCACTATTAAAAAAGAACGGATATAAGATACGCATACTCAGCATATTGTCAAACGACTCTGCGATAGTCCCGCGATTTGGAATACCCATAATCGTTTCCTTGTTAGCAGCGATTAGCTTATTTTGTCCTCTATGTAAATCCCAAATAACATTGCGGGTTATGGGCCATGCTTGTGGCTCACCACCTGCATTAAATGTTCCAAAAGTATTGGTCATTAACGAATAACCTTCGTAATTTATTAATGTATCCAGCTGATTTTTTGCCTTTTGGTATTCACCAATGGATAGATAAAGTTTTGCTAACAACATTCTGCAAGCACCTTTATTGACATAGCCATATGCATTTAATTCTTTTTGTTCTGGAACCCATTGAACGGCAAATTCCATATCCTTTGTCATTTTATTGAGTATGGCATCAACTTTCGTTGAACGGTAGTTTTGCTTTGGTGCAGATAATAACTTTGTTACTAATGGCACATCACCGAACTGAAATACTAAATGATAATACCGATAGGCTCTATGGAAATATCCTTGACCTATATACTTATTTTTGGTTTTATCATCCATACCTTTAATTTGCTGAGCATATTGGATTACGGTATTCGCATCTTTAATGCTCTCGTATCCTTGATTCCAGAAATGCCAGATACTGTTGGTGCGAGCTAAATTATTTTCTGTAGATTGGTCACTGTTTGGAGTCAGTTGTTCATTCATGTTACAAAGCATGTCTGTCTTATCTGTAGCAGCTGCTACAGATTCTTCTGAAAACATATACTCAGTTCCTATTGGTAACATTTCATTATGTGAACATGCCCAGTCTAGTTTTAATAGGCGGTCACATATAGCAAGAGATGCTTTTACACCAGCTTCAGTCGTAAAGGTAGTAGAAGGTTCAAATACAGACAGAGGATCTGGGTCTAAGAAACTATCCTTGCATCCTGTAAACATCATCGTCCCACCTAAAATGAGACTGCCTATAAGGCATATATTATTCATCTTTTCCATCTTTATTGTTAATTAAAATGTTACATTTAATCCTAAATTGAAATCTCGAGTTGCTAATCCACCTGTTTCAGGATCTCCATAATATTTCCAATCATTTGACTGGATTGTTCCCAGATTATGGATACTTCCATAAATCTTAACACGAGAAACTCCATATTTCAGTGTCCATGTCCTTGGAAGAATGTAACCAATAGACAATGTGTTGAGTCGGACAAAAGAGCGGTTGTAAAGCCTACCTGGAGTTTTAGCTCCATTTGGTCCCATTGCGTTAATGCGACCATATTTTTTTGTGGGATTGTTAATGGTCCAATACTCTTTCTCTTCTTTGCAAGCCATAGCGTATGTCATACGACCACCTAAGTCATCGTCGTTGAGATACATAGTCTCATAACTTTTATGTCCTATTAGCGAATAGATATCAAATGAAATTGATAAGTCATTCCAAAGGATAAAATCATGACGCATGGACCAACGGATAGGAGGGGTCGTAGTACCCTGAAAAACTTTATCTTCATCGTTGAATACATATGTTTTGACAGTACCATCTTCATTGTAGACATCGTTATCAGGATTATTGTAAACAATGGGATCTCCTGGCTTTTGACCATATTTAGCTGCTTCTTCAGCCTGATCCTTTTGCCAAATGCCAATGACCTTATAATTCCAAATCTCATTGATAGGTTTGTTAATAAACCATCCGTTTGTTATATCATCTGTTTCTTTCTTTCCTGTTATATTTCCATTGGTATCGGTTATATTCTCATATTCATAATAAAGATGTTTAATTCGGTTCCTATTGTAGGAGAAGTTGACGTTGGTATCCCATTCAAATTTAGAATTCTTAATATTGACAGTGTTCAAAGTGATCTCAAATCCATTGTTATTGACTTGACCAAGATTTGTCGTAATAGAACTGAAACCGCTAAAACCAGGAAGCTTTTCATTCATAATCATATCTGTAGTCTTCATGAGATAGAAGTCTAAACTACCAGTAATTCTTTGATTAAGGAACCCAAAATCAAGACCGATGTTCCATGATGTCGTTTTTTCCCACTGTAGGTTCGGATTAGCAAGCCGGTTCATAATTAAATATTTTACAAGGTTTAGGTCACCAGAACTTAACACATACGACATCATTTTTCCTGCTCCACTATTTAAATTGGCAAGGGCTATATATGGATCGTTGAGTGAGCGATTACCATTTTTACCATAGGAAAGACGGATTTTCCCATAATCCATCATATTCCATTTCCAGAAATTTTCATTTGTGAAGGTCCAACCCATTGCAATGGATGGGAACCATGCATAAGGATTTGAGGTTCCGAATGCTGAATAGCCATCACGCCTTATCGATGTAGTCAACAAATATTTGTCTTTATATACATATTGGAGTCTACCGAGTAACGCATCAGCTGTTTGGTGCGTGTCCGTAGTTGAGAATGAGCTTGCCGATTTATCACCATTTTCAGTATTGTGGAAGCCGAGTGCATCTGTTGGCAGTATGTTCCTTGCTTCAATAGTGTCAGACCAATAGCGGCGCTCTTCTGCCTCTTGAGCGAGAGTTATCGTAAAGTGATGGTCCTTCGCAAAGATATGGTCCCATGTGATCGTGTTATTTAAAGACCAGTCAAATCTTTTTGCTTGTGTTCGATTAACGCCACGATCATTGGCATTACTACCTGGTAGTTCTGCTGACATGAAATATCGGTCATAAAAAAACTGATAACGTGGAGAAATATTAAATGAATAAGTAATGTCGAAGGGTAAAGTCACCTTCGCATTGAAAATGGTATTGAATGTTGTATACCCTTTTTCCAATTTTAAATATTGCTTCTGAAATTGATAGTTGTAACCGCGCTGGCTAAATTCGGGTCCATTTGGGTATTGTACATAATTGCCATCTGCATCTTTATAATCAGAAAATAGGCTATTGCGAAGCTGGAAATCTTCATCCATGTCAATATTACCATCTGAGCGGTCCTGAAAATTCAGATTAACACCTAATTCTAACCATTTACAGATTTTCGTATTAACTTTTAAATTCCCTCTAAAAGCATCATAATCATCATCAATGAATACGCCTTGATTATTCAAATAACCAAATGAGATATAATAGTTGGCATTGTCACTTGCTCCGCTGACGCTAGCATTATAATCTTGTTTTAGCCCTGTGCGCATGCTAATATCCTGCCAATTAGTGATCTTATTATTTAGGAAGTTATTAAGTATATTCCCTTCAAATCCCAATCGCTTGGCCCAGATACTTAGGTCGGATTCTCCAGTTTCATTGGTGGTATACCCACGCCACTGTTCAAGGGACATACTTTCGGGAAGAGTATTTGGATTTGTAAAGTAATTCGGCTTATTGGCGTATACCCCGCTTTGATACCCCTCGTATTCACCTGTTTGAGGGTTGGTACCATAATAGTTGGATTCATACCAATCTTGTCGATGCTGCAGATACTCATCTACATCCATACGGTTGCGGTATCTTGCTTTAGTGGAAACGCCAAGGTTAGTAGATACATTGATAGTGGGTTTCCCCTTTTTCCCTTTTTTGGTCGTTATAATGATAACTCCATTTGCGGCTTTGGCACCGTAAATGGCTGCAGAAGAAGCATCTTTAAGAATGTCTATCTGTTCGATGTCATCAGGATTTATTTCTGAAAGTTCTCCATAAAACATCATTCCATCTAAAATTAATAATGGGCTGTTGTGATTGTTCCCAGTATAGACAGAGCGCTGTCCTCGTATGTTTAAAGAACCTCCACCTTTAGCATCAGCACTATATCCTACATTTAATCCTGCAGTACCACGAAGAATGTCTTGTACTGTTTTGGGATTTTCATTAGCGATTTTGTCTGGTCTTACTTGAATGACAGATCCTGTTAAGTCTTTCTTCCTTGCCGTACCATAACCAATTACGACGACTTCTTCAAGCTGGTCAGTCCCTTCTTTCAAGTTTACTATTAGATTACGCCCTGCTACTATTTCTTGGCTCTGAAAGCCAATATAGGAAATCTGAAGCTTTGAGCCATTCTTAACTTTGAGTTTAAAATTTCCTTCAATGTCTGTAACTGTACCATTTGTGGTACCTTTTTCCATGATTGTGGCACCAATGATACCATCTCCATTGGCATCAATAACTTTGCCAGTGGCTTCAATTAATTGAGCATTTGCTATTATACAAAACAGTATAAGCAAAGAACTCAAAAGAAATCGTTTAAGGTTTTCCATTATTTACATTTTTTATGTTAGTATAAATTGATATTTCCTTTTTGGTTTTTATTCCACTTGCAAAATTAGTTTATTGATGGCAATTGCCAAGGTATTTTTGTTTTTGATCTCTGCAAAATCGTCCAGGAGCCTATTTAAAAATTGGCATCGTAGTGGGACCTGCATAGGATTTTTTCATGCCCCCTAAGTCTATGATGATTTTTTGTAGAATAGTACCCGGATCTCCGCATCGGATCTGTAATGTATGCCGGCCTGGTTTGTCTATATACAATGTGGATTTATTAACTCGGCAGTTTCTTAAGACACTCTCATACCATGTTTGCGAATATTCAATGGAAGAAGTACTCGGTGTTGCTATATTTCCCCCATCTATACAAACACTATATTTTGTATCACTATTTGTATGCTCGGGTAATTTAAAATCTCTGTCAGTATTTAATGGGAATGTAGGGAGGACATAAGTATAAACGTCTACCATTCCATAATTAAATGTATAGAAATCATATTCAATTCGAGCATCTTTCGGGGAGCGATACATTTGAAGGGGTGCTGTTGGATCTCCTATTTGTAATGACTCTCCCTCATATCCTAGTCCAGGAACTTTAAACATCTTAATATCATTGTTTTCATATTTACGTTGAAAGCCTATTGCAGGAATTGATACGACCCCATTCTCCTCAATATAAGTATTTCTAAAAGTTGCAGATGCCGGATTAAAGACGGATACTAACACTTTCTCAGATTGTTGTCCTGATTGGATGAGAATGATTCCATCCGTTTGTTCGTATGATGGAATTTTATCCCAATCTATGGAAACGATAATTCGATCACTATATTTCGTGTTACCATTTTTCTTGGATAGTTTTATCCATTTGTAATTTGATGAAGCAAACCACTTCAAGGCTTCTTTTCCTTGGTTGTAAATATCTATCCAATGATTCTTATGATTATATGTATTGAATGTGGGGAGAATATGAATTGCAGTTTTTCCTTTTAAAGGTTCATCGCTTTCTGTCTCAATAGCAAGTTGTGCTTTATGAAGAGGTATATATTTAGTATCCATGATTGGTAATTCGAAGTAATGACTATCACCATCATAATTTTGACGCAGTGACATAATATATTTCCATTTGCCATTTTTCAAGGCATTATACTGATCCGTAATTAGTTCCAAACTGTCATGCATAAGTTCTGCATTCTTCTTTACGACCTCATTTTGTGTGCGATGCTGAATAACATATTTACGGTATAATTGTCCATCAAGGATCATTTTGTTCATCAATTCAGCGCCTTTTGTTGGATAATAGACGAGTTCGAACATTGCCGCTTTCGATTTTTCTGGCATCTCTTTTAGTAATTTTTCTGCTAAGGTACCAAGATGCTGATATTTATTGAGACGATTCTCTGCTTCATTATAATTAGAAAAAGAGAACTCGGTATCGGTCCTTTTCTCTCCGCCACCACCCCAATGGTTATTCCAGAATCCCCATCCCATGTACTCTGGCTTGCGAAGGAAAGCGAGGTTGCTAAGATTGGTTGTTATTTCTTTAAAGGAATTATAATATTGGTTGCCAAATATATTAGACAACCATTGTGCTTGATAAATCCATGCATTTTCTTGATTAAATCTGTCAATATCATATGCTAAATCTAAGAAAAATGAAATTTGCGGCTCACATCCCTTAATATCTCCACAATTGACCAACCATATGCGATCGGCTGTAGTGGCATATGCTTTATGTAACTCTTCATACATTAAAGCTGTAGGGGTCGTGCTAAACCAAAGATAACTTTGTGGGACTCCAAGATAAGAAACATGATAATATACACCAGAGCGCCCGCTACGCTTTTGTTCTATGGGCCCACTTAAACGTTTCATATATCCATAATTGTCATCAGGCCAAATAATTGTAATATCCTCTGGGAGTTCAAGCCCATTAGAATAAATGTCCAATACTTCCTTATAAGGAGTAAAGGCTTGGGGAATTTCTTCAATGGGTTTATCTATATTTTTTGCAAGAAGATTTCTTTGATCAATTAAGGCTTTCTGCAACATTTTTACTTTTTCTTTCATGGGAACTCCTACACCCATGGCTGCATCATGTAATCCCCTTAACGCAAGCGTCCATACATTCTCGTAAGGTGCATTATTTTTTATTCGTGCGCCTAATACTTTTAGGATACCTTCTCTATTTTTGTCATAATCCCAAGGTCCCATGGTTTCCTTATTCCATTCTTTAGCAGTATTTAGCAATAGGGGTTCACAATGACTCGAGCCCATGACTATTCCAAAACTGTCGGCAACTAACTTGTTTTTTTCTATGGCGTTAAAGGGGATGGATACTGGATGCATGGCGGGACACAAATAGTTGGCTTTTAAGCGAAGAAGCAATTCGCAGACTTTCGCATAAGTACGTGGTCCAATATTACCTATTTCTTTTTCGAAGTTTTTAGAAGCCCATGGTTGTAGTCCCCAGTCTTCATCATTAATAAAAATTCCCCGATATTTGACTGATGGTGACTTTGAATAAGTCGTAGGAACATTGAGGCAAAGTCTGGGGTGCTTCTTTATAGGCGCATCTGCCCACCAATACCATGGATTTACACCGATTAATTCGGAAATATGGAAAACGCCATAGGCTGTCCCTCGG
>Ga0256406_1005562_pt1 | contig 13369 bp, 6 predicted proteins | sample RumenRJG_03DNA_FD_185986 | JGI IMG/M metagenome (GOLD analysis project Ga0256406, IMG submission 185986) | Bovine rumen microbial communities from Lethbridge, Alberta, Canada - RJG_03 | ecosystem: Host-associated > Mammals > Digestive system > Stomach > Rumen | place: Canada: Alberta | collected...
ATGCGTGACATCCTTTATCTGTCCTGTCGCCACGTCGAACTTCAGGAACATATCATTATGCACATTGGCTATGGTAGCGGGGGTGAATTCCCATTTACCAGTCACAAGGTCGTAATACCCCACCTCTACGTTCACCTCCTTATAGTTGTCATCGGGGACGAGGTCGACATAATACCAGCAGTAAGGAGGATAAGTTTCCGGCTCTTCCTGATTTGGTATGGTAGGAAGTCCCTCCGCCACATCAGTAAAGACATCAATGGTGTGGGTAGCATGTGTGAGCGCTTTCGATACCACAACACCGTCCTTAACGATATTCTCGTAAGCATAGATGAAAGGTACGCGCAAACCAGCAACATGAGAATCATTATTATTCTCAACCAAATTGTCATAAGATCGATAGCCATCCAATGCATTCTGCACCCATATGTAGCCAGATGTCTCTTGTTGTGACAGGTACTTCGACGACCACGGCAAGATGTACACGACGATATGCCCGTCGCCGCCGTAGGTCTTCAATTTCGGATCTGTGTATCCATCGCGGTAGTTGATGTATCCTCCTTCTGAGGTACTGCACGTCAGATCGAATTTACAGTGAGCGTGCGTCTTTCCATCGTCGTCTCTAACGTTATCCGCTAAGGGCTTCGACCCTGCTATAGCCACGCGGATATAGTTTTTTGCGTTATGTTCCAGGTTGACGATGCCATAGACTTCAATCTTACGGCCTTTGACGAGGCGTGCGCCCGGATTGCCGACCTTGGCTGGGTCGGTGCCGTCGATGGTGTAGTAGACGTCGACATCCTTGTCCTCCTCGCCCGTCGCCGTGTTCGTGACGGTGACGGTAGCCTTCACCTTGTTGATCGACGCCTTGCCGGTTTCGTTATAGGTTTTATCGTCGTTCGTGACACTGATCGTGTAGTTACCCGCCGGTTTTATGCCAGCAGTCTTGAAGACATAGGTGCCCGTGGCGATGTTGCCTTCGAGCCGATATTTACTTCCCTCATTGATGGTCTGCACCGCCTGTGCCTTCACGGTGACGGTGTTGCCCTCGAGGGTATGCTCCGTTCCGTCGACGTCGAGATAGGTGAGCTGGTCCGTCGCCGACATATAGAAGGTGTAGACATCATTGGTCGGCACTACTGGGTCGTAGGTGTATGTTCTCACGACTGTCTTGCCCGTGCCCTCGCCGGTGGCGGGATCGATGGTCGGGTCGGTGCCGTCGATGGTGAAGGCGTAGGTGCGGGTCTTAGCGTCCGTACCCACCACGCTGACCTTCGGAGTCAGCGAGGCACCATAGTTGACAGTGGCTGTTGGAGGGGTGATGGTGGCGTTCAGACGCTCAGGTTTTTCTATTGTATAGCGGTAGATGCCGTAGTCGTTTGTCCATTGGAATCCCGTCTTATCTGCCTTACGCTCTACATAGAAACGTACGATGTAATTATCCGTCTCGGGATGGAATACGATATTCTCACCTGCAGAAGAGGAAGATTCCACCTGCACCTTATTATTATAGTCGGTGTCACCACCAGCACCTGGCTTATTGCTATCTTCACCAAAATTATTATCCAAAGATGTAGCTACGCCCGACTGATTATGATCAAGAAGGAAACGGAATTGCTTGCCTTCGTTTAATGTGACCGTAGCCTTGTAGCAGCCTTCCTCAATGCTGTATGGCATCTCAACCGCATTGGACGGATCCCAATCAGTAAAGGTCTCGCTCAAATTTGAATTGAGGGCTGAGCCGATGATGAAGATACGTGACGGTTTCGGATCGCCCGCGATAATATAGTCACGCGTGGGGTTGAACTCGGTTGTGTAGATACCTGTATCGAGGTGGTCCTTACTGAACTGAAAGGCATTTGGACTGTCAGCTGCAGCATCCTGGTCGTAGGTGCTGTTACTGTTTTGTCTTCTTCCATAAGTCTTGTCAGCAAACAGAAAAGAGTGATAGCCATCCTTAACGAATGAGACCATTCCGAAGAAGTTCTTGTTGTATTCCGCGGTGGTATTCGCCCTGGTGCAGTAGAGATAGGCATCAGTGGTATGGGTGGATTCATTCACCTCATACGCCACGACCTTGGTCTCGTCGGCTTCATAATACCATTTCTGCGGCACGCCATTGACATCGGTGTTTACATAGAAGTTGTATATACCGCCATTGGCATCGTTGCTGTTTAATACGCCAATCGTCCAGTTGTTTATTGTGGTAGTAGAAAAATCTTTTGTCTTATCGCTGCCTGTGTTGGGATCACTGCCTGTGAATTCGTAGCCATTGGTAGAAGGATAGTAATCAGTTTCTTTGCCTTGGTCGTCTATATACACCAAGTGATACGTCTGGCCAATCGTGCTGATATTATAATTTTCAATGCCTTGGCCGGTAGAATAACTTTGTACATTGCTCCAATTTGCCCCATTAATGGCATTGAGCGAAATATAATATTGCTTATCTTTGTTACGTTGCAGCTTGTAGATGTACTGGTCCCCCGTCTTACCGTATTTATCTCCGGCAATATAGAGTCCTGGAGTGCAGGTTGTAGTTGTGCCTCCCCCAGTAGAGCTTTTTTCGCCCGTGATCTTCACATAGCGGTTAGAATTAGACAAATCAACGGTGATGGTGAGGCTTTTGTATTCGCCTTCGGTATAGCTCACCTTCCAGGCATTGTTTTCACCATAGCAGCCATCTTGGATCTTATAGCTATCTCCGTTGATGTTCAGGGTATCGCCGTCTTTGTACGGTTGCATGTTATTATTCCAACCGTTGACACCGATGCGGAACGAGAAGCCCGTAGCCGGCATGGACGTGATGGTATAGGTGTATTCCGTCCCCGACGAGTTGCTAAATTGGTGATTGCTGGGCACGTTGTAATTGCCCGTTATGCCGTTGATGTCTTCCGCCGTGAGCAGATAGACATCGGTTGCCTGACAGTTGTCGCTATTGGCTGAAAGCGTAGAGGGCACAAACATCAGTGCAAGGAGCATGCAAAGAGCTGAGATGTGCTGTTGCAATGTGTTTAAGTTCGGTCTCATATACATATTATATAGTTATAAATTAGTTAAAGTCTTATTAAGTTTAAGGAAAACGCTGACGTACCTTTTGTCGTAAATATTATCAACATCGCTGCGGCATTACCGCAAGAATTTCATTTTTGCCCTGTAAAGTTATACATTTCGTATCGCAGATGCTAATTATTTCATAAATATTTCAATCTTTATTTATGCTAACGTTTGCATGATTTGCGCAGTTTGCGCACACAGTCGTAATTTTCCCTTTTCACAGTGGTAAAACGTTTATTTTGAATCAGTTAGTGGGATGAAATAGTTTTAGTAATTTTACGTTACAAAACCATTATAACGATGAGAAAACTTACATTAGCCATTGCGGCGCTCTTTGCCCTCATCATGGAAGCCGGCGCCTGCACCAATTTCATTGCGGCCAAAGGCGCCACCGTCGACGGGTCGGTGTTATTCCTGAGGCTCCCGTGATATATTTGAGAAATATGTCGAACATTGTTTAGGAAGGGCATGAAGCCCTTCCCTGCACAGGCACCACTGCCGCACGGGGAAATTCATACATTGATCGCATTTACCCACTACCGCTCGGGGAAATATCGCTTTGGCATTTTCAAACGGAAAAGAGAAAAGAAAATCATGGTCATGCTTATGCTCCCCAAGTAGCAATGGGTCTAAAGCTATGGGGTAGTCTTGCGAGCAAGCTCGCCGCCTACCCCATAGCTTTAGCCCCACACCTTTGGTGTCAAGCCTGCCCATGACGAAAATCGCTAACGCGTAAAATTGCCCCTTGGGCATAAAATCCTGCGGCCGAAAGATAGTCCATAGCGTCTTGAAAGTCTGCTATGCTGCTTGTGTTCTGTTGGGCCGCATAATATTTTATGCGCTTATGCGCAATTTTATGCCAAGGCAATTTTCGTCATAGGCTGGCTTTAACCCCGTCAGGGGTGGTGTGGAGGTGATGAGGCAGACTGCGAGCTTGCTCGCAAAGGCTGCCCCATCACCTCCACACCATAGCTCCATCGGGAGCTTAAGCCTGCCTATGACTATTTTCCTTGAGTTATGGACCTCTCTAACCAATTATGAACATATCGGCCCACGGGAAATATCCAATGCGCCGATTATCCCCGCCCTAACACCCATGCCGGTAATATTACTCATGTAAGATCCTTTTTCAAACCCGACTTCGTCATTTTTTTGATGAAGAGCCACAAAAATTCAACCCCGGCATTATACTGAAAAAGTGATGATCGAAAGACGAACAGACCTAAATTTGACCTATTCGAAAAATAGAAAAGCCAACCTCCTATAAATCAAGCAGTTGGCAAAATGAAGCGTTGTCCTAGGCGGACTCGAACCACCACTGACAGAACCAAAAACTGTAGTGCTACCATTACACCATGGGACAATCATATATTTATTGCGGTTGCAAAGGTATTGCTTTTCGGTGAAAAATCCAAATAAAAAGAAGAATATTTATTCTTTCGTTTTCTCATCTTTGGACCACTTAAAGTAGCTGCCCCGCAGCAGCGAGGGTGGGGATAAACCCCACCCCTACGTTGGCGGTGTGCTGCAATCATCTTGATAATCTATTGATGGCCAAAGTGTTGCACACATCCGCCGTAGGGATGGGGTTTATCCCCGTCCTATCAGCAACGAGCAAGAATTGATGTAAATACCCCGTAGCTGCGAGGGTGGGGATAACCCCCACCCCTACTTTATCTTTGCAGTGTGAATATAGTCCTGCTGTTAGGCTTCAAGAATACATCTATTGCTCGTTTATTACGCGCCAATAATGCCACTTCTAAGCCTTTTCCGCGCGCCAGTAATCCTTCGCCAAACGTCAATCCAGTGTGGAAACGTATTCGAATTTGGTACGAAGTGGTAGGTATAGAGCCACGTGGCGGGCCCTGAAATTGACGGACCCACCTCGTGACGCGGTCGTAAAAGCTTATTTTCCGTTATACTTCAGGAGCGTTGTGCGGACGAGCTCGCCCCACGGTTTGATGACCTTGTCTTTGTCCCAATCGCCAGTGGCCTTGGCCCTCGGCAGTAGCATCGAGCATGTCTCGTTCTTGTCGGACAGCGACCAGCATGCCCAGCTCACCTTCAGCTTCTCCATGCAGTCGACCCATTTGTTGAACTCGTCGGTGTCGAGGAATCCGTCGCCCGAGGCCTCGCAGCCTCCGCACTCACTGACGAATACCGGTATGCCGTCGGCAATGGCCTTAGCCATGCGGTCGCGGAGGTACTGCTTGTGTGTGGCGGCATAGAAGTGTACGGTGTACATGACATTGGTGACACCGGTGATTGGGCTCGCCGCCACCTTGTCGATGTCCTGATCCCAGTGCGGACAGCCCATGAGGATGATATTGTCGGGGTCGTTCTTGCGTATGGCAGCGATGACGGTGGTGGCATAGTTCTTCAGCGACTCCCACGAATCCTCTACGGGCTCGTTGAACAGTTCGTATATGACGTTAGGATGTTTTCCGTATTTTGCCGACATGCGACCAAAGAAGTCGGCGGCCTTGTCGGTGTACATATCGTGGGCGTGCCAGTCGATTATGACGTAAACACCTTTCTTTATGGCCTCGTCGATGACCGGTGTTATGCACTTCATGGCAAAGTCGGGGTTCTCGAGATAGTTGTCCTCAATTTTCACGCCCATAGCCGCGCGGATGACGGTGGCATGCCATTTGTCGGCAAGTTCGTCGACGGCCTTGGCATTATAGAACCGCGGCCAGAGGTTGTGCCAGCCGAGGCTGACGCCACGGAGGACGACGGGACGGCCTTTGCTGTCGCATAGCTGGGTGCCCCTGACCTGCAGCTGTCCGTAGCGGGCGACAGGCGACTGTGATGAAGCGGCGGTGCACAGGAGCAGCAACGCCACGGTAAGGATAGTCTTCAGAAAGTGCTTCATAAGTTGATAATATTTGGTTGTTGAATGTTTGTATAGGTTTAAGCCGATTATTTCAGAATTCAAAGTTATGCAAAATATGGCAAACGACAAGAAAAAAGGTTAAAGATTAATTGTTTTTAATATTTTTGTCTATCTTCGCATGTCGGATGCCGTCAGTCTGTTCCTTCGTGACGGACGATTGGCGGCCACCGGAATATGATATAAATAAGTAGAGAACGATATGAGAGAAAACAAGAAACGTAAGGCCGTCGTGGCCATCGACAGCTTCAAGGGCTGTATGACCTCCGCTGAGGCCAATGCGTCGGCTGCTGCCGCCTTTGCCGCCGCGGGTCTGCCGTCGACGACTTTCACCGTCTCGGACGGCGGTGAGGGCATGCTTGATGCTTTTTCGGCGGCGTGGGGAGCCCGTCGTGTGACCGTCGCCACCCACGATGCGCTGATGCGCCGCCGCGACGGTGCCATCGCCATTGCCGGCGATACCGCCATCATCGAGGTCGCTGAGGCTGCCGGACTGACCCTCGTCGAGCCCGAACGGCGCAATGCTTTCAGCGCTACAAGCTATGGCGTCGGCGAACTCGTGGCTGAGGCTGTACGCCGCCATTGCCATCATCTGATTATAGGCCTTGGCGGAACGGCGACGAGCGATTGCGGTATCGGCATGCTCCGCGCCCTCATCGACAACCTCACCGACGGCGGTACCATCGACGATTTGCACCTCGACGACATCGATGTGGCGTTAGCTACCGATGTCGACAACCCCCTGCTTGGTGCCGACGGGGCGGCAAGTGTCTTCGCGCCGCAGAAAGGGGCCTCGCCGGAGATGGTATTCATGATTGAGCACCGTGCCGCCACCTTCGCCCGGCTGAGTGCCCGTCACTGCGGTCACGATGCGGCGCCACGTCGCGGCGCCGGTGCTGCCGGCGGACTGGGCTATGCTTTCCTGCAGTTTTTCAACTCCCGGATAGAGAGTGGTGCCGACATGCTTCTGCGTAAGTTGCGCTTCGACGATGCCGTTGCCGATGCCGACATCATTGTCACGGGGGAGGGGAGTGCTGACGCTCAGACACTTATGGGTAAGCTGCCCTCGCGGGTGCTGACCCATGCAGCTGCCTCGGGACACCGTCCGGAGGTTTGGCTCGTGGCCGGAAGGGTGGAGGACGAACTCGACCTCGCCGCTGCCGGATTCGCCAGGGTTATAAACATCAACGGGTTCCTGCGCGATGGCGAGAACCCGTTGGATAAGGCTGTGGCTGAGCGCAACCTCAGAGAGTCGATTTCGGCCGCCTTGCAATAGTCTTTTCAGTGAGCTGAGGCCGTGTCAGTTTGTGGCACCGTTACTCTTTATTACTATTTCCTGACTTCGTTAATGCGTCACCTTGAATCGAGAATAAGTTTTTGGAAAATAGTCACGTACAGACTTTAGCTCCCCATGGAGCTATATTTTAGAAAGGATAATCGGCGCATTGGATATTTCCCGTGGGCCGATATGTTCATAATTGGTTAGAGAGGTCCATAACTCAAGGAAAATAGTCATAGTCAGGCTTAAGCTCCCGATGGAGCTATGGTGTGGGAGTGATGGGGCAGCCTTTGCGAGCAAGCTCGCAGTCTGCCTCATCACTTCCACACCACCCCTGACGGGGTTAAAGCCAGCCTATGACGAAAATCGCTATCGCGTAAAATTGCGCAGAGCGCATAAAATAAATTGCGCCAAGACGCATAAAATAATAAAATTGCGCATAAGCGCATAAAATAAATTGCGCATAAGCGCATAAAATAATAAATTGCGCATAAGCGCATAAAATATTATGCCGCCCAACAGAACACAAGCAGCATAGCCGACTTTCAAGGCGCTATGGACTATCTTTCGGCCGCAGGATTTTATGCCCAAGGGGCAATTTTACGCGTTAGCGATTTTCGTCATGGGCAGGCTTGACACCAAAGGTGTGGGGCTAAAGCTATGGGGTAGGCGGCGAACTTGCTCGCAAGACTACCCCATAGCTTTAGACCCATTGCTCCTTGGGGAGCATAAGCATGACCATGATTTTCTTTTTTTCTTTTCCGTTTGAAAATGCCAAAGCGATATTTCCCCGAGCGGTAGTGGGTAAATGCGATCAATGTATGAATTCCCCGTGCGGCAGTGGATGTATGCTGCATTGTAGCACACATCCGCCGTAGGGATGGGGTTTATCCCCGTCCTACTAACAACGAGCAAGAATTGATGTAAATGCCCCGCAGCAGCGAGGGTGGGGATAAACCCCACCCCTACGTTGGCGGAGTGCTGCGACCACTTTGACAATCCACTGATAGCCAAAGTGTTGCACACATCCGCCGTAGGGGCTGGGTTTATCCCAGCCCTACCAACAGCGGACAAGATACAAAGTAAATACCCCGCAGCAGCGAGGGTGGGGATAAACGTCTATTTCGGCCGCCTTGCATTAATCTTTTCAGTGAGTTTCGGCCGTGTCGGTTTGTGGCACCGTTACTCTTCCATCATCCTCAGTCCCTGTGGAAACCAGATGTTCATGCGTGTGGCCCCGCGGTGGTTCCAGGCGTAGTAGGGAATGAGCGTCAGGGTGACGGGAGCTATGGCGATGGTGCCGCCGTGGTCCTCCTTCAGGGTCTGGGCCGGAACCTTCAGCGCTGTCACCGAGAACGTGCTGCCGTCGGCCTCGGTATTGCGAATCTTATAGTCGGCAACAACCTCCGCTGCCGGGGCCGGACATGATGAGCAATGGCCTGTGGCAGAGGCTTTCTGGCAGTCTCCGCTGTTCTTGTCGGGGCACGCTGCAGTCGCGACAACGGTGTGGAGAACGTCATAGCCGGTATTGTCGGCACTCTCGGCACAATAGATGAGCGGTCCGCGCTCGAAGGCCACGCGGCCGCGGTCGGCACTGACGCGGTCGTTGGCCTTGACCATCTGCGGTGTCATGTCGAAATGGACGATAATCTCGTCGCCGGCTTTCAGTTTGCGGCCTATGGCCTTTTTGTCGACGACGAGGTAGCCTTTGTCTAATGCACTGTGGCTGAGGGACTTGCCGTTGGATGTTGTCGCCGTCCAGCGGGTGCTGTCGTCCACTGTGTCGCCGACGAAGGTGTAGAGGTCGCTGGGCACAACCTCGCCGCGTGTCCATCCCGGTATGCGGATGTGGAGGGCGAGGTCGGGATCGTTATTCTTCTCAATCTTTATCTTGACGTCGCCGTTCCAGGGGTAATCGGTTGTCTGGCTGACGACCACATCCTTTCCGCCGACCTTCAACTTCGTTGTGTTGGCAGCAAAGAGGTTGACATACAGGCTGTTATCCTTGACAGCATAGATGTATCCCGGCAGCGAGGGAATGAACCGGCAGAGGTTGCTGGGACAGCAGGCGCAACCGAACCACGGCTGTCGGGTGAGGGTGTTGTCGGAGTTGAAGCGGTACTTGCCGTCGCTGGCCAGTGGGTTGGGGTAGAAGAACCGGCCTCCGTCGACGCTCATACCGTCGATGACGCCGTTGTAGAGTGTGCGCTCCAGACAGTCGATGTATTTGGCGTCGCCGTGGAGGAGAAACATCCGCTGGAAGAGGTATACCATCGATATGGCGGCGCAGGTCTCGTTGTAGGCTGTCATATTCGGCAACTCGTAGTCGGCACCGAAGGACTCGCCGGCATGACGGGCTCCCACACCGCCGGTGATATAGTATTTCTTGCTTACAATATTATTCCATATCGCATCGATGGTACGTATGTAATCGCTGTCCTGGGTGAGCGCAGCGACATCGGCTATGCCGGCGTACATATATCCGGCGCGTACGGCGTGGCCCCATGCCTCTTTCTGCTTGGTGATGGGTTTGTCGCTCTGCGAGTATATGTCGTGGATTTTCGTCTTTCCGCGATAGTCGAGCATGTATTTCGCCTCGTCGAGATATTTCTTCTCTCCGGTGACGAGATACAGGCGACAGAGGGCCATCTCGGCAATCTGATGACCCGGAACGACGGTAGCCTGCCCTTCTTTCGGTCCCACCTCTCGTACTACGCAGTCGGCATAACGGCGGGCGATGTCAAGAAATTTCGTCGATCCCGTAGCCTGATAGTGGGCGCAGGCCGCGTCGACCATGTGGCCGAGGTTGTATAGCTCGTGGCTCAGCACCTCCTCTTTCTCCCAGCGGTGCTGTCCCGACCAGGGGTGGGGGTGCTCGGGATTGATGGTGCGGGCGGTGTACAGGTAGCCGTCGGGCTCCTGGGCCCCACCCACCACGGTGAGCACGCTGTCGATATAGTTTTTCAGTCGGGTGTCGGGATAGGTCTGGAGCAGATAGCTCGCGCCCTCAATAGTCTTGTACACGTCGGTGTCGTCGAAGGGAAAGCCCATGAATGTGCCCACATTCCACTCCTCGGTCTGCAAGCCCTTGTGACCGGGATGCTGCAGGGTGTAGGCCGCCATCGAAAAATTGCGGTAGCGGTGCTCGCTCTCGCACTTGCTGAACGCCAATGGAACGGTGACGCTGCGGGCGGCTGCGAGGCGCTGGCCCCAGAACGACGAGGGCGCAACCTTGACCTGGGTGAACGGCACTTGGGTGTAGGGATAGCCTGTGCTGCGCGCTGGCGGGTTGGTGGCCTGCACGGCGGTGGCAACAAAACAGGATAGTAGAAGGATTGATATTTTCTTCATTTCGTCATAGATTAGTGTTCGATATGATGCAAAGGTAGTGCTTTTGTCTTGAATATTCAACTTTTTTATGCGCATTTTGCTCAATTATTATGTAACTTTGCATTCGACAATTAATTCTGAACTCAAAACGACAATGATGGCTTGCAGCCTTTTCCATAAACTCGACGGTAACCAGCCCGACGACCGTACGCTCAACTATCCGTTCCATTATGTTCCCGACGCGCTGACGATGGCTGCCGTCGGTGAGCTGCAAAGCCATCTGCCGGCCAGTCCCGCGGAGGGGAAGATGTGGGGTGTTCTCGTCGTCGATAATCATGGGCAGCTGGGATTTCTCAATGCCTTTTCGGGTCAGATTGACGACCGAACGCTGCATTCTATCGACGAGGAGTGGCGGGGCTGTCCGCCGGTGTACGACTATCTGCAGCCCGACGGCTATTTTAAGACCCACGAGGCTGTAATCTCCGACATCAACAAACGGATTTCGGAATTGTCGGATAGTGCCGAATATCATTGTAAAGTTGCTGAATATGAGGATCTTCGGCGTGAGGCTGACGATGAGATTTCGCACCGTCGGGAGATTATGAATGAGGCTAAGGCACGCCGCGATGCCCGTCGCCGTGAGGGCGGCCTGTCGGCTGATGAGACCAAGGCGATGGAGCGCGAGAGCCAGTTTCTGAAGGCTGAGGTGCACAGGGCAAAGGTGCTGTACCGCGACAGGCTCGCAACAATGGCCAAAGACGTGGAGAACTACAGTCGGGAGATTGCCGTCCTCAAACGGCGGAGGAGCCTCCTTTCCGACCATCTGCAGGCGTGGCTCTTCGGTAAATTTGTCCTTCTCAACGGCCGTGGCGAGCGAAAGGCGATGCCGGATATCTTTCGCGATTATGGCACCGTATGCCCGTCGGGAGCCGGCGAGTGCTGTGAGCCGAAACTGTTGCAGTATGCTTATCTTCACGGAATGCGCCCGTTGAGGATGGCGTCGTTCTGGTGGGGACCTGCTCCAGGCGGCGAACTGCGGCGGAACGGCCATTTCTATCCGGCATGCGGCGGACGGTGCAAACCCATTCTCAGCTGGATGCTGCAAGGTATTGATGTGGCGGGCAATCCGCTGACTACAAGGACGGTACATAAACTGAGGATAATCTACGACGACAGCTATCTGACGGTTGTCGACAAGCCTGCTGGACTCCTCTCGGTGCCGGGTAAAGACGATGCGGAAAGTGTGGTGAGCATCCTCGCCGAGAGGTGGGGCGGCACCGAGCCCCTTGTCGTCCATCGCCTCGATATGGCCACCAGTGGACTCCTCGTGGTGGCTAAGGATAAGACAACACAGCGGCTGCTGCGCCGGGAATTTGAGGAACGACGCATTGATAAGGAGTACGAGGCAATTGTCGATGGTGCCGTGGCCGGAGAGAAAGGGACTGTCGACCTCCCGATAGGCGCCGACCTGTTGGACCGTCCGCGCCAGAAAGTCGACTTCGCCAATGGCAAGGAGGCCCACACCGAATATGAGGTCATTGCCTCCAACGGCACCTCTACGCGGCTGCGACTGAAACCGCTGACGGGTCGAACGCATCAGCTGCGCGTGCACTGTGCGTCGCCCGATGGTCTCGATGCGCCTATCCGCGGCGACAGTCTCTATGGACATTACGATGGCGGACGGCTGTGTCTGCAAGCACGGCGGCTGTCGTTCGTCCATCCTGCAAATGGAAGAAAAATGACTTTCACCCTGCCACCCGATTTCTGACGGCTGCCCTTATCCACTAATCTGCGCTAATCTCCACTAATTTCAAAGCCATATTAGTGTGGATTAGTGGGATTCGTGGATTCGTCCCTCCACTAATCTGTACGAATCTGCACGAATTTCCTGTCTTCGTCACTTTTTCGGGGATAAAAGTTAATTGCTTAAAAACCAACAAACAAGCCTCTGAAAATTTACGAATTTGGGTGTCCTACGCTATCTTCGCTTTATTTGGTTAGAGAGGTCCATAACTTAAGGAAAATAGTCATAGGCTGGCTTAAGCTCCCGATGGAGCTATGGTGTGGGAGTGATGGGGCAGCCTTTGCGAGCAAGCTCGCAGTCTGCCTCATCACTTCCACACCACCCCTGACGGGGTTAAAGCCAGCCTATGACGAAAATTGCCTTGGCATAAAATTGCGCATAAGCGCATAAAATAAATTGCGCCAAGGCGCATAAAATAATAAATTGCGCATAAGCGCATAAAATATTATGCCGCCCAACAGAACACAAGCAGCATAGCAGACTTTCAAGACGCTATGGACTATTTTTGGGCCGCAGGATTTTATGCCCAAGGGGCAATTTTACGCGTTAGCGATTTTCGTCATGGGCAGGCTTGACACCAAAGGTGTGGGTCTAAAGCTATGGGGTAGGCGGCGAGCTTGCTCGCAAGACTACCCCATAGCTTTAGACCCATTGCTCCTTGGGGAGCATAAGCATGACCATGATTTTCTTTTCTCTTTTCCGTTTGAAAATGCTAAAGCGATATTTCCCCGAGCGGTAGTGGGTAAATGCGATCAATGTATGAATTCCCCGAGCGGCAGTGGATGTATGCTACATTGTAGAACACATCCACCGTAGGGATGGGGTTTATCCCCGTCCTACTAACAGCGGACAAGATACAAAGCAAATGCCACGCAGCTGCGAGGGTGGGGATAAACCCCACCCCTACTTTATCTTTGCAGTGTGAATATTTTAAAGGTTTATGCCTTTAGTTTCATGGTTAATTTTTACCTTTGTTGTTGTAAGGAAAAGTTGACCACCGGAGGGATAATCT
>Ga0256406_1005563_pt1 | contig 13369 bp, 5 predicted proteins | sample RumenRJG_03DNA_FD_185986 | JGI IMG/M metagenome (GOLD analysis project Ga0256406, IMG submission 185986) | Bovine rumen microbial communities from Lethbridge, Alberta, Canada - RJG_03 | ecosystem: Host-associated > Mammals > Digestive system > Stomach > Rumen | place: Canada: Alberta | collected...
ACTTTCGCCAGCGAATCCGCCTCGATACGCATCGAGCGCACAGCGCGGAAGAATGCGGTGATATCCCCCGTCCCGGCTCCGGACGCGTAGTCGAACAGGCGCATCGCCGCATCCAACCGGTCATTGGCGGCACGTCCCTCCTGCGAGTTGATCAGCGCCGCGGTCTGCCAGGCGGTGGCGACGCGGCATTCGTCCCACGCCGCACCCAACACGTACACCGGCCGTGTGTCGGCAAGTTTGTCGATATGCGCGGCAATCGCCCCGATATTGCGCCACATCGCCGCGAATGCGCGGATATCCGCATCGTGGCGGGAAACCGCGCCAAGCATGTCCAGCATGAGATCGGCATCCGTGCCTGTGGCGTCCCCGTGCATCTGCCCGGTCATGTCCAACGGGCGCGGACAGGCGAGCAGCAGGTACATCGCGTCCAACGTCAACGTGGATGCCGCCGCATCATGACCGGAATCGTCTGGTTGTGCCCCGGATGCGCCGTCAAGGCCGCCGTCCGGCTGTTGTACATGGTTTCCAGCATGGCTGTCTTGTGCTTGCAGCAGCGCCGCTTGCAGGCCTTCCCACCGCTGTTGCAGCACCCGCAAAGCCGAATCGTGGTGTTGCCCGTCAGCAGCATCCCCGACAGGGGGCTCAGACTGTTGCCGGCTGATTGAGGACAGTGCGACCAACGATTGCATCGCCGATTCCACCGGGTCAAGACGAGCCGGGGATTGTTCCCTCCCCCTTCGGGCGACGATCAGCGGCGAACCCATCACCATGCGCACGCGGGAGCGGATGAACGAAGCGAGCCGCGCGGCGGCATCCCCATCATCGGACGCGGCATCAGACGCTCCCACGAATCTCGGGTCGGTGATCGCATCCGGCCCGAGCATGCGGATTTGGGCGAGCTCGATCATAGCGAACAAGCCTTGGACGAACGGCTCGTCCTTCAATGGTTTGGTCACCGACGAGTAGCGTACCGGCACGCCATCGCGCCGCAACCGTTCGCCGAAGGTGCGGACAGTCGCATTGTCGTGGGCGATGACGGCCATATCGTTCCACGGGCGGCCGTGGTCAAGATGTTCAGCCTTGATGGCGGTGACCACCGATTCAAGCTCATCGTTCGCCGAAGCGTACAGGTGCGTGTCCACGCTGCCGTCACGCGTGGCGTCCTGCGGTTGTGCGGCGATCGGATAGCTGCCGGGCAATACCGCGGTTTTCCACGGGCGTTGCGGGACGGGCAGATCGAAATGCTCGTCGGAATCGATATCAAGACCGGCGCGGGCGATCACCAGATCGCGGTATGTCTCGCCTTGCGGACGGTTCAGCGTCACACTCGCGGCATGGAAGACACCGTCGGATGCCAGCAACCGGCTGAGCACGTATTCGGGATGCGATCCGCGGAACGTCTGTACGGATTCGTCAGGATTGGCGACCGCCAGCAGCCGCGCCCCCGCGCTGACCGTTTGCTCGAGGAACGCGAGGCCGGCCAGCGTCAGATCCTGCGCGTCATCAACCACGATGAGTTCCGGCAAGTCCCCCTTGTTCAAGGACGAAACCGCCAACGCGCCTTCGACCAGCAGCATCGACGGGTCGAGACGATACTGCCCCGGATAATTCGCTTCCACCGCCGCCGTATACTCTTGACGCAACGCGAACGCGAGCCGCCACTGCACGTCGAGCCGTCTCGCCTGCGGCTCCATACCGGCACCAGATGGGCCTGTCGCGCCTGCAATCGTTCGCAACCGGTCGATCAGCGGCTGCTCGTCACGTTGACGCAAGCCAAGCTCGTTGATACGGGAGATCATGTCTCGCAATTGCACGATGAACGCGTCGCTGATCCCTTTGGTGAACATCGCGAGCGAGGTCGCGTCCGATATGTGGCGCTGCGACGGAACGGCACCGGATATGTCGGCGGGCGTCATGTCCGGGGACACCGGGTCGCAAATCATATCCGCCCATTGGTCTTGTGCGAAATATTCATGCAACAGTGCGCACGTGTCGCATTCGTCGCCGCTGCGGGCATGCTGGATATGGACAGCGACCACGGTTCGTAGCAGTGCGTCCTGTTCCGCGCCGTTAAGCAGGCGCGGCAGTACACCGCCGGTATGCGAGCGTAGCGCGGTGATTGCCCGGAATGCGAGTGCGGACATCGTGGTCACCGGACGGGCCTGGGACAGCGCGCCAAGCTCGTGGATGACGTCGTTGCCGAGCTTGTCCGCCATGACACGACCGGAGACGGTCATCGCCACACGCGTGCCGCCGAACCGGCGGATGCCTTCGAGCAGCATGTCACGCGCGAACGTGGTCTTCCCGCTGCATGGCGCCCCCAATGCCACGAGCGTACGTGTCGGCTGGGCTTGTTCGCCGACCGTCAGCGCGTCGTCGAGCAGGGCGTGCGCCAACGCCTCGCTTGATGCGGTTTGCCCGCCGAATACCGCTGTGTTGTGTGTTGATGTACCGTCCATGGTTCCTATGATATGCAGCCGGCACGCCGAGGATTATGTTTTCTTCATGCCTCGGTGACGCACCGGGATCGGGCCTTCGTCACGCTGCCGGCGCAATGTCGCAGCACAACGCAATCACCGTCGAGGCCAGTCGCTCGAAACCGCATGATTCCAACAATCCGTCCATCGCGCTTTCCTGTCTGCCAGGCACAGTCCCTCATCACTCAAACCTCACGGTATCCTTTCCGCACTATTGATTCCGGCCGGTGGAATCGCAGCCGTGGAGGACCGCCAATCCACTCCCCCTATCGCACACGCCACCAACATCACCAACGCCCCCACACAGCAATCGGGCCGGGCGGCTACGGAACACTGTCCGCAGCCGCCCCGGCCCGATTCGCATCAATCAGCCGGAGCTTCAGCCCGCATGAAATCAGGCTTTCTGGTCATCATCCCCGGTGGTGTCCGGTTCATCACCGTCACCATCGATGTCCTCCTGGCCGCCCTGGTCATCCAGGAAATCGTCCGGGTTGAAATCGTCCGGGTTGAAATCATCGCCGAGCTTCATGTCGCCGAAGTCAATGCCGGAGAGGTCGATATCGCCGTTCTCGTCGCCGAAGTCGAGCGGAGCGTCGGAATCGCCACCCAAACCGAAGTTCGGGTAGATGGTGTCGCGGATCGCCTTGTCCGGTTCGACCGTCGCGTTGCGGTAACGCGCCAGACCGGTACCGGCAGGGATCAGCTTGCCGATGATCACGTTCTCCTTGAGACCCTTGAGATCGTCTTCCTTCTGGTTCAAGGCGGCTTCGGTGAGCACGCGCGTGGTCTCCTGGAAGGATGCGGCGGACAGCCACGAGTCGGTGGCGAGCGAAGCCTTGGTGATACCCATGAGCTCCGGACGGCCGGCGGCCGGCTTGCCACCGTTCTTGACGGTCTGCTTGTTGATCTCCTGGAACTTCTGACGGTCGACGAGCTCGCCCGGCAGCAGTGCGGTGTCGCCCGCGTCGAGCACGGTCACGCGACGCAGCATCTGGTGCACGATGACCTCGATGTGCTTGTCGTGGATATCCACGCCCTGGGAGCGGTACACGTTGTGCACTTCCTCGACGATGTTGACCTGTGCGGCACGCGGGCCGAGAATGCGCAGGATCTTCTTCGGGTCGACGGAACCTTCGCACAGCTGGGTACCGGCAGGCACGTGGTCGCCGTCCTTGATCATGAGCGGGGCACGGCGGGACACCGGGTAGACGATCGGCTCAACGCTGTCGTCGTCCGGAGTGAGCGTGACCTGACGGCCACGATCAGTGTCCTGGACCTTGAGCGTGCCCTGATACTCGGTGATCGGCGCCTCGCCCTTCGGGGTGCGGGCTTCGAACAACTCGGTGACACGCGGAAGACCCTGCGTGATATCGGATGCCGAAGCGACACCGCCGGAGTGGAAGGAACGCAGCGTCAGCTGGGTACCAGGCTCGCCGATGGACTGCGCCGCGACGATACCGACGGCTTCGCCGACATCGACCAGCGTGTTGGTGGCCAACGACCAGCCGTAGCACTTCGCGCACACGCCACGCTTGGATTCGCAGGTGAGCACGGAACGGGCCTTGACTTCTTCCACGCCGTGGGCGACCATGTCGCGCAGCACGTCCATGGACATGGCTTCGTCACGCTTGTACAGCACTTCGCCGGTCTTCGGGTCGAGCACGTCCTCCGCAAGCAGACGGGAGTACGGACCGCCGTCAGCCGCCTTGACAAGCACAAGATTGCCGTTCTCGTCGCGCTCGGCGACCTTCATGGCCAGGCCACGCTTGGTGCCGCAGTCTTCTTCACGCACGATGACTTCCTGCGCGACATCGACCAGACGACGGGTCAGATAACCGGATTCTGCGGTACGCAGTGCGGTATCGGCCAGACCCTTACGCGCGCCGTGCTGGGAAATGAAGTATTCGAGCACGGACAGGCCTTCACGGTAGTTGGACTTGACAGGACGCGGGATGATCTCGCCCTTCGGGTTGGCCACGAGGCCTCGCATACCCGCAATCTGGCGGATCTGCATCCAGTTGCCTCGAGCACCGGACTGGACCATGATGTTCACGTTGTTGTCATCATGGAAGTTGTCGCGCATGGCGCCCGCGACCTTGTCGGTGCATTCGGTCCACAGGTTGATGAGCTCCTGGCGGCGCTCCTCGTCGGTGAGCAAACCAAGATCGAACTGGGAGTTGACCTTCGCGGCCTGATCCTCGTAGTCCTTGATGATCGCTTCACGGTCCGGCGGCTCGACGATGTCGGAGAAGGCCATGGTCACGCCCGACCACGGTGCGCGGGTGAAGCCGAGATCCTTGAGCGCGTCAAGGGATGCGGCGACCTGCTGCGTGGAGTAGCGCGTCGCGATATCGTCGACGATCTTGGCGAGACGGCCCTTGGGGACTTGCTCGTTGATGAACGGGTAGTCCACCGGCAGGGTGCCGTTGAACAGGATGCGACCGTACGAGGTGGCGAACAGGTAAGTGCCGTCGGAGAACCGCTCCTCCTTGACGACATCCGGGCTGCCCGGCTCCGGGTCGGTGACCTTGAGCTCGCCCGGTTCCCAACCGGCCGGCAGCACGAAGTCCTTGGGCATGCGGATGAGCACCTTGGCCTGCATGTCGATGTCATGCTTGTCGAGCGCCATGATGACCTCGTCCAGCGAGCTGAACACACGGCCCTGGCCCTTGGCTCCCTCGACCACGGTGGTCAGGTAGTACAGACCGAGGATCATATCCTGGCTCGGCATGGTGACGGTGTGGCCGTCCGCCGGCTTCAGAATGTTGTCGGACGCCATCATGAGCGTACGGGCTTCTGCCTGCGCTTCGGCACTGAGCGGAAGGTGGATTGCCATCTGGTCGCCGTCGAAGTCTGCGTTGAATGCGGCGCAGGCGAGCGGCGGCAGGTGGATGGCCTTGCCTTCAACCAGGATCGGTTCGAAGGCCTGAATACCCAGACGGTGCAGCGTAGGCGCACGGTTGAGGAGCACCGGATGCTCGGCGATGACTTCTTCAAGCACGCCCCACACGGCCGGATCGGCACGATCGACCAGATGCTTCGCGCTCTTCATGTTCTGCGCGAAGTTGAGGTCCACGAGACGCTTGATGACGAACGGCTTGAACAGCTCGAGCGCCATCGGCTTCGGCAGGCCGCACTGGTGCATGCGCAGGCTCGGGCCGACGACGATCACGGAACGGCCGGAGTAATCCACGCGCTTACCGAGCAGGTTCTGGCGGAAGCGGCCCTGCTTGCCCTTGAGCATGTCGGCCAAGGACTTGAGCGGGCGGTTCGAAGCGCCGGTGACCGGACGGCCGCGGCGACCGTTGTCGAACAGGGAGTCGACGGCTTCCTGAAGCATGCGCTTCTCGTTGTTGAGCATGATTTCAGGCGCGCCGAGCTCGATGAGTCGCTTCAAACGGTTGTTACGGTTGATGACGCGACGATACAGGTCGTTGAGGTCGGAGGTCGCGAAACGGCCGCCGTCCAACTGGACCATCGGGCGCAGATCCGGCGGGATGACCGGGATCACGTCAAGCACCATGGCCTCCGGCTTGTTGTCGGTGGTCAGGAACGCGTTGACGACCTTGAGACGCTTGAGTGCGCGAGCCTTACGCTGGCCGGTACCCTTGTCGATCTCTTCGCGCAGCTCTTCCGCTGCGGCTTTCAGGTCGAAGTCCTGCAAGCGCTTCTTGATGGCTTCGGCGCCCATGCAGCCGTCGAAGTAATCGCCGTAGCGGTCCTTCATTTCGCGCCACAGGTCGACATCGCCTTCCAGGTCGCCGGGCTTGAGCCCCTTGAACCGATCGAATACGGCGGTCAGACGCTGGATCTGATCGTCGAAACGCTGACGGATTGCTGCCAGATCACGCTCTGCGCTGTTGCGCAGTTTGGCGCGGGCGCTGCCTTTGGCTTCACCGGCTTCTTCGAGCGCGTGCAGATCTTCTTCCACTTTCTTGGCGCGCGCATCGATCTCGCTGTTACGACGACGTTCGAGGCTTACGATTTCGTTGTCGAACTCAGCCTGCAGATCGGGCAGATCCTGGTGACGCTGCTCCTCGTTCACTTCGGTGACCATGTAGGCCGCGAAGTAGATGACCTTCTCGAGATCCTTCGGAGCGATGTCCAGCAGGTAGCCCAGACGGCTCGGCACGCCCTTGAAATACCAGATGTGGGTGACCGGGGCGGCCAGCTCGATGTGGCCCATACGTTCGCGGCGCACGCGAGAGCGGGTGACTTCCACGCCGCAGCGTTCGCACACGATGCCCTTGAAGCGCACGCGCTTGTACTTGCCGCACGCGCACTCCCAGTCGCGGGTCGGGCCGAAGATCTGCTCACCGAACAGACCATCCTTCTCGGGCTTGAGGGTACGGTAATTGATGGTTTCAGGCTTCTTGACCTCGCCATAGCTCCAGCCGCGGATGTCGTCGGCGGTGGCCATGCCAATGCGAAGCTTGTCAAATGCGTTGACGTCCAGCACTCTTGATTCCTGTCTTTGAAATTGGTTCCATCACGTTTGCGGGAGCCGTCACGTCCCGGCCTGCTGTCAGGCCGGGAGCGTACGGCTGTGTCGTCACTTGTACTCGGGCTCCTCGGCGGCCTGGTCCTCCTTGGCGGAGGCGTCCGGGCGGGCTCCGATGTTGAAGCCGAGGTCGTTCGAGTTGGAGGCGGGGTCGTCGTCTTCCTCGCGCATGTCGATGGCCTGGCCGTCGGCGTTGAGCACTTCGACGTTCAAGGCGAGCGACTGCATTTCCTTCAGAAGCACCTTGAAGGACTCCGGGATGCCTGCCGGCGGCAGGTTCTCGCCCTTCACGATGGCTCCGTAGGCGCGCACGCGGCCGTCGACGTCATCGGACTTGGTGGTCATCATCTCGTGCAGCGTGTAGGCGGCGCCGTAAGCCTCGAGGGCCCACACCTCCATTTCGCCGAAGCGCTGGCCGCCGAACTGGGCCTTGCCGCCGAGCGGCTGCTGGGTGATCATCGAGTACGGGCCGGTGGAGCGGGCGTGGATCTTGTCGTCCACCAGGTGATGCAGCTTGAGCATGTACATGTAGCCTACGGAAATCGGCTTGGGGAACGGTTCGCCGGTACGGCCGTCGAACAGTTGCGCCTTGCCGTCCTCGCCCACGAGCTTGTTGCCGTCCTTGTCCGGCAGCGTGCACTTGAGCAGGCCTTTCAAGGTGTCCGGACGGACGCCGTCGAAGACCGGGGTCGCGACCGGTGTGCCCGGAGCGCCCTTTTCAGCACCCTGCGGCACGTACTTCTTCCAAGCGGCTTCAACATCCGGGTCGATGCTGATATCCCAGCCGGCATGTGCGATCCAGCCGAGATGCAGTTCGAGCACCTGTCCGAGGTTCATTCGGCTCGGCACGCCCAGCGGGTTGAGCATGATGTCGACCGGGGTGCCGTCGGCCATGAACGGCATATCCTCTTCCGGAAGGATCCGGGAGATGACGCCCTTGTTGCCGTGGCGGCCGGAAAGCTTGTCGCCCTGCGTGATCTTACGGTGCTGTGCGATGTACACGCGGATCATCTGGTTGACGCCGTTGGGCAGTTCGTCGCCGTCCTCTTCGGCATCTTCGCGAGTGATTTCCTTGACCGCGATGACGGTACCGGTCTCGCCGTGCGGCACGCGCAGCGAGGTGTCGCGCACTTCGCGGCTCTTCTCGCCGAAGATGGCGCGCAGCAGACGCTCCTCCGGGGTCAGCTCGGTTTCGCCCTTCGGGGTGACCTTGCCGACCAGGATGTCGCCGGCTTCGACTTCGGCGCCGATGCGGATGATGCCACGCTCGTCGAGGTTCGCGACCGCGTCCTCGCCGACATTCGGCAGGTCGCGGGTGATTTCCTCAGCACCGAGCTTGGTCTCACGGGCGTCGATCTCGTATTCCTCGATGTGGATCGAGGACAGGGTGTCGTCGCGCACCAGACGCTGCGAAATGATGACAGCGTCCTCGTAGTTGTAGCCGTTCCACGGCATGAACGCGATGAGCAGGTTCTTACCCAGTGCCAAGTCGCCCTTTTCGGTGGCCGGGCCGTCCGCGAGGACCGTGCCCTTTTCCACACGCTCACCATGCTTGACAAGCGGGACCTGGTTGTAGCAGGTCGTCTGGTTGGAACGCTGGAACTTGGCGAGCTTGTAGCTGGACTGCGTGCCGTCGTCGTTCATCGTGCGGATGATATCGGCGGACACGTAGGTGACCACGCCGTCCTTTTCGGCGAGGATCACGTCACCGGAGTCGACGGCTGCACGCCATTCGGAACCGGTGCCCACGAGCGGGCGTTCGGACTTGACCAGCGGGACCGCCTGACGCTGCATGTTGGTACCCATGAGCGCTCGGTGGCCTTCATCGTGCTCGAGGAACGGGATCAGGGAGGCGCCGACGGACACCATCTGGCGCGGGGAGACATCCATGTAGTCGACCATTTCGACCGGGACATCCTCCGCCTCGCCCTGGGCGTCTCGTACGAGGGCTTCCTTGGAGACGAAGTTGCCGTTCTCGTCGAGCTCCTGGTTGGCCTGCGCGATGACGTGCTCGGCTTCGCGGTCGGCGGTCATGTAGACGACCTCGTCGGTCACATGGCCGTTGACGACCTTGCGGTACGGGGTTTCGATGAAGCCGAACGGGTTGATTCGGCCGAAAGTCGCCAGCGAGCCGATCAGGCCGATGTTCGGGCCTTCAGGGGATTCAATCGGGCACATACGGCCGAAGTGGGACGGGTGCACGTCTCGCACTTCCATGGACGCACGGTCACGGGACAGGCCGCCGGGGCCGAGAGCGGACAGACGACGCTTGTTCGTCACGCCAGCCAGCGGGTTGTTCTGGTCCATGAACTGCGACAGCTGGGAGGTGCCGAAGAACTCCTTGATGGTCGCGTTGACCGGGCGGATGTTGATCAGGGACTGCGGGGTGATGGCCTCGGCGTCCTGCGTAGTCATGCGTTCACGCACGACACGCTCCATACGGCTCAGGCCGGTACGCAGCTGGTTCTGGATCAGCTCGCCGACCTGGCGGATACGACGGTTGCCGAAGTGGTCGATATCATCCACGTCCACGCGCAGGTCGACCGGTTCGCCGTCGCGCATGCCCGGGAAAGTCTTCGCGCCGGAGTGCAGGGTCACCAAATACTTGATGGTGGCGATGATGTCTTCACGGCTCAGGCTGCGATCGTTGTAATCACGCTCGAGGCCCAGCTTGCGGTTGATCTTGTAGCGGCCGACGCGTGCCAGATCATACCGTTTGGTGTTGAAGTAGAAGGAGTCGAGCAGGTTCTTGCCGGCCTCGGGGGTCGGGGTGTCCGCCGGACGGATCTTCTTGTACAGGTCGACCAGAGCCTCATCCTGCGTGTTGATCGAGGTTTCCTTGGCCAAAGCGTCGATCACCAGAGGGTAATCCTTGAACGCGTCGGCGATCTCCTGCTTGGTCATGCCGATGGCCATGAGGAACACAATCGCGGACTGCTTGCGCTTGCGGTCCACGCGCACGCCGAGAACGTCACGCTTGTCGATTTCGAATTCGAGCCATGCGCCACGGCTCGGGATGATCTTCGCGCCGAAGACTTCCTTGTCGGACGTGCGGTCCTGCTGACGGTCGAAATACACGCCCGGGGAGCGCACGAGCTGCGAAACGATGACACGCTCGGTACCGCCGATGATGAAGGTGCCGTGCGGGGTCTGCAGTGGGAAGTCTCCCATGAAGACGGTCTGGCTCTTGATTTCGCCGGTGTCGCCGTTTTCGAATTCAGCGTTCACGTACAGCGGCGCGGAATAGGTGTAATCCTTCTCCTTGCACTCCTGGACCGTATGACGCGGCTCCTCGAAGTACGGGTCGGAGAAGGTCAGGCTCATGGTCTGGGCGAAGTTCTCAATCGGTGAGATCTCCTGGAAGACCTCGTCGAGGCCGGAAACGTGCGGAACGGTGTTGGTGCCGTTCTGTTCGTCCTCCTCGACACGCTTCTTCCAGCGTTCGTTGCCGATCAGCCAGTCGAAGCTGTCGGTCTGCACGCCCAGCAGGTAGGGCACATCGATGGGCTCACGGATGGAGCCGAAATTCACGCGATCCGACGCCTTGTGCAGTTTGATGTCATGCTCGTCGGCACGTGCGATGACTTTGGTGGTGTTCGTCGTAGCTTGTTCAGCAGCCAATGGACGTTCCTTATCGCTCGCTTTGTCGTTTGTTCCCCGGAAACGCGGGCGGACGGCCACTATATGCTGCTCGCGGGCGCTTCTTCACTGTCAGCATGCCCGCAATATGACACACTTTACGCAAATTCAATAGGATAGCCGATTGTTATACGATACGCAACCACGACACGCTCGACGTCACGGTTGTGGGAGCTGATTCATGCGCCACCGCATCCCACCCGCTACTGGACCGTGATGGTGACCTTGTTGCTGACGATTTTCGGATGGTCTCTCATCGACAATTGCGCGGTATACGTACCCGCGTCGACCTTCGGCAATTTCGAATCCTCGGTGCAGGTTTGCCCGGAACGATTCGTATTCCACGTCATCGTCTGCGTATCGGTGTCCCCCGCCGCGAGCAGCAGTTTACGCGAATCGACATCGCACGCGTCGGAACGCCATACAGTGTCGCCGCCCGAGGTGATGGTCAGGACCCGCGAATGGTCCGAAGCATCAATCAGGCAACTGCTGCTGTCTTTGGGAACGAATGTGATCGTCGCCGTGAATTTCATCGCCCCGCCGACAGGCACCGACTGCGAATCCGATTGCAGTGACAGTTTGACGTTTGACGCCGTGCAATCCTTCACCTTGCTTTTCTGCTTGGGAGCAGGCACAGCCTTGCGTGACAACGCCATCAGATCGTCATGCCGGATTGTCTCGTCAATCGCCGCCATGCCACGGCCGAGACTGTACACGCAGAACACCGCCAATGCGAGCGTCACCAGCACCACGATCAGCGCGACGATACGCCGCCTGCGATACACCCGCCGCTGACGTTTGGACAGTTTACGGCGAGGGCGACGATTGCGCGGCTTGCTGGAGGTGCGCTGGCTGCTCGATGACATACGACCCAGTGTAGTCTCGCCGATGAAGTCATGTCACATGAGCATCGCATCAATCTTCGGAAGTGTCGGCATCCGTGCCTGCGGCGGCGGACCCGGCGGGCAGACGAATCCCCTCATCGCCGACAATCTCAATCAAACCATCCTCGTCAAGCGAAGCGACACACGCGTCAAGCTGCGCCCGATCCGCCCACAATGCTCTCACGTGCGCACGCGACAATAGCGGAGCATCTTCAGGCAAAGCACGCAATGCAGCAAGAATAATGCCGCGCACCTGCCGGTTCGTGCCGGCGAACCGCTGACGGGGACGGGTACGCCGCTGTCCCAATCCGGGACGGCCCGCCGCAAGAAAAGCGCACCGCGAGGCGAGCGGACAAGCCGCACAATCCGGGGATTTCGCCGTACACACCAAGGCGCCCAGCTCCATCACCGCTTCATTCCACACCACACTGGCGGCCTTGTCTTCGGGAAGCACGCGCGAAGCGAGGTCCCGGTCCTTCGCCGTCGCGGAACCGCCCAACGATTCCTCGCCGGAAAACACGCGCTTCAACACGCGGCGGATATTCGTGTCGATCACCGTGATGCGCTCGCCGAACGCGAAACTCATGACTGCGCTCGCCGTGTAATCGCCGATGCCGGGCAGGGCGAGCAGCTCATCGTAGTTGCGCGGCAGCTGGTTATCGTATTGTGTGGCGACCGTGCGGGCGCATTCCTGGAGTCGCAGGGCGCGACGTGGGTAACCGAGGCGCCCCCATGCGGTGATGACTTCCGCCGTGGACGCGGCGGCGAGCGCTTCCGGGGCTGGCCAGTGGCGCATCCACGCGGTCCAGTAGGGCACGACCCGGTTCATCTGGGTTTGCTGGCTCATGACTTCGCTGACGAGGACGCCCCACGGAGTGGTCCGGCCGAATCGCCATGGCAGGTCACGGGCGTTCGCATGCCACCATGCGGCAAGAGCGTGTTGGATTCGAGTGACGTTGTCTGCGGCCGCAGCGGGATGCGGGATGCGGCGAGCTTGACGGCTTGGGGCTGATGACGTGTCTGGCACGCGGCACGGGTCGGGTTGATTGTCGTTCATCGTGTGCCGTATTGTAGCATCCGATCGGGGCACGGGGGGCCTGCGGCTGTCGGTTGAGCGGGTTAGGTTGGAGCGTATGACACATGAAGCCAATCCGCAGCAGTCTCAGGATGCCGGTGCGTCGGCGAATCCGGAGGCGAAAGTCGAGTCGATGTTCGAATACGGGTATCGCAAGTCGAATTATGGGCCGGATGAGCTCGTCACTGACGCGCATGGTAATCCGATCAATGTGACGGATGCGATGATGAGCGCGGAGGATGCGGCGAAAGCCGAGACGAGTACGCCGCACCTGTGCTATTACTCGCCGCGTATCCCCGGCAATACGGGGTCGGCGATCCGCCTGTGCGCGGTGACGGGCACGATTCTGCATCTGGTTGAGCCGCTTGGATTTAATCTGCATGATACCAAGCTGCGCCGTGCTGGTTTGGATTATCACGATATGGCGCACGTGGTGTTGCACCCGGATTTTGACAATCTGGTGGAGTCGATGCCGAATTCGCGGATTATCGCGTTCACCGCCCATGCGACGAAACTGTATACGGAGGTTGAGTACCGGCCGACGGATATTTTGCTGTTCGGTCCTGAGCCAGGCAATATTCCTGATCCGACGGATATCATGTTCGGCCCGCATGTCGCCGAGCAGGTGCGACTGCCGATGCGCCCGAGCCTGCGGAGCCTGAATCTGACCAACTGCGCGTCCATAGCCATCTACGAAGCCTGGCGCCAACTCAAATTCAAGGGCGGCGCGTAAATCAAACAGCCCAGTGGGCTGTTTGATAGCGCCGCTGAGGCCCGAAGCACGAGGGCCGAA
>Ga0256406_1005564_pt1 | contig 13368 bp, 11 predicted proteins | sample RumenRJG_03DNA_FD_185986 | JGI IMG/M metagenome (GOLD analysis project Ga0256406, IMG submission 185986) | Bovine rumen microbial communities from Lethbridge, Alberta, Canada - RJG_03 | ecosystem: Host-associated > Mammals > Digestive system > Stomach > Rumen | place: Canada: Alberta | collected...
GCCTTTTATGCTCACGCCCTTTGGGCGGGAGGGATAAATGGCCGGATGACCTTGACACTGGTACAGCCAGGTGCTACCTGAAATTACCTGGGATACCACCTATCCCATAAGAAAAGTGATTGACCCGAAAACAAACGAGATATTTCGATTACCGCGAATGACCACGGAATCGCGATTGGACACACTGACCAGATCACTCTCGAGGTTGGAGGTGAAAGCCTTCAGGCCTTGTTGCCTATATTACAGCAGAACGGTTTCTTCTCCTCTCCCGTCCCGGCACCGACCAATGATCCGATTGAAATCGGTCGCCTGCGCCGGGATTATTACAACCTGTTTGTGATTGAAGATGAGACATATCAAGATGGCTCTTTTGCCATATCACGTTCAGATGCTTTGACCCGCTATACCCATGATGCGGATCATTTCCGTCCGATGACAGCAGACGTAATCGCAGAGATAGAAAGCATGCCCTGCATCTTCGCTCTTCGAAACGATAACTTCTCATCTTGCAGTGAGAACTGGCTTTGCGTAACTGGCAAGCTTACCAGCGTCTCTGTCCATGGATCGGTCATCAAATTTGTTTTCAAATATTATGCCCCTGCTATCCCGCAGAACCTGTTGAACCAGAATGCAGAATCATTCGGATTGGCAACATCATCGCTACGAACTGAGCTTGATGACGAGCACTGGGCAATAAAGAGAATCGATCTCCTCAGTGTACTGAAAGATCAGAATTATGAGATTCGTTAGAGGGTACTATGAAGAAGAAAATTCAGACTGAAATAACAAGGATAACGTTAAATGACAAAGTGTTCACGAATAAATCCTTTAATCCGACGCTGGTGAATTTTATCTACGGCACCAACGGCACCGGAAAATCCACAATCAGCAAGCTGATGGGTCAGAAAGATTACCCTGGTCTTGAGTTCAAGCAACCCAAGGATGAAGCAGTCATCATGGTATACAACGAGGATTACATCCGGGATAATGTGCAGAGCTATGGCAACATTCCGGGTGTCTTCACGCTGACCAAACAGAATGCGGAAAAGAAGAAAGCGATTGACGATACTATTGCCGCTCAGAAGAAGCTGCAGCCGAAGATGGAACATGCAGCACAGGACTTAGAAAAGAATAAGGGTAACCAGACTGAACGTGAAGAAAAAGCAATCGGGGATGTCTGGAAAGAAACAACAGAATTGAGAAAAGAAAAGTATCCCGAAACCCAGTCGGGCTACAAATCTGATAAGAAGAAATTCTTCCTGCAGCTTCAAAAGACACAGGCAGTTGACCATGATGTTGCAGAACTGGATCAGCTTTACAAGACGGCTTATCAGGAATCAGGTACGGCCATGCCGGAATATAAACCTGCTCATCTGCAGTTTGGAAACGATATCGATGAGCTCCTTGGCAGCAGCATTGTCAGTGTCAGCGACACACCTTATGCTTCCCTGTTGAAAAGTCTGGGAAACAGTGATTGGGTTAGAGATGGCCATGATAAATATCAGGAAGCGGCTGGCGATGTCTGCCCTTACTGCGGACAGCCTTTGGACCGGCATCATTTTGAAGAAGAACTGGCTGCCGTATTCGACAGGCGTTATGAGCAGGCAATACGGTCTCTTAACAACATGTGCGAAAATTATAGAGCACAGCTGAATAATGCAGCTCTGACCCTTCAGCACAATACCGGCTTCACCGGACCACTTGCCGATGAATACAAGAATCGCTTTGACCTTTTCATGGAGAAAGCACATCGCAACCTCGATGCCATTAAGGCAAAAATTGCCGCTCCCGCTACACCCATGGAGATTGACAACGAAGATCTGCTGAATGCGTTGCAGCAAGTCAATGAAACTATTGAGAAGATAAATGCAGAAATCCGGAAATACAACGCCATGCTTTCAAACCCGAAAAAGAAACAGGCATGTAATCGGGCTGTGTGGGAAAAAATGGCTTATCAGTGCCAGACCATCTTCGCCGGTTACAGTGCGGGAATGGAAGAACTGAGGAAGGTGCAGGCAAGCATTGAAACAAGGCAGAAAGAGCTGGCACAGGAGCATGTTGAATATACGAAAAAAATCAAAGAGCTGAATCAACAGACAGTCAACACGACGGTTGCCAAGGACGCAATCAATGCTCTACTGAAGAGCGCCGGTTTCCAGGGGTTTGAAATGGTCGAAAAGCCAGGCGCACAGTATGTGTACCAGCTTGTAAGAGATGATGGGACCGGGAATAAGGCAATTGCAAAGGATCTGAGTGAAGGTGAGCGGAACTTCATTGCTTTCCTTTATTACTATCAGACCGTTGTAAAGAGTCAGTCTGACGATGGAATCAAGCACCATAAGATCGTCGTGATCGATGACCCGGTATCTTCCATGGACAGCGGCACTCTCTATCTTGTTGCCTCTCTGGTCCGGAACCTGATCAGTATCTGCTATAACAACTATGATCTTTCCGAAGACGAAAATCGTGATGATTACATCAAACAGTTCTTCTGCCTGACGCATAATCCATATTTCTTCCGGGAGATCACATACAGCTGGCAGGACAAGTATGAGTGTGTATCCTTCTTCCATCTGAAGAAAGGCACAGGGAATCAGTCTGACATTTATCCTTGTGTAGAAACTATCCCGACCACTCCGCCCACAGAAGTGAACACGACACCGGTCAAGAATGAGTATGATGCTCTGTGGAAGGAATTCATGACGACCGACGATTCCATGATCGCCATGAATGCAGCAAGACGCATTCTCGAATACTACTTCCTTCAGGTCAGCGGAAAGCGGAGTCTCAGGAAACTGATCGACGAGCATAAAGAATCCTTTGTTGAGAAGAATGATGATGGCTCAGATAACACAGGCAGTTATGATCTGGCAGTTGCTATGGTCGGTTGTCTCGACACTACTTCTGCAGGATTCAACGACAGCTTGTATTTCGATTCTTCTGCTGTAAAACCTGCAGTGTACCGGGAAGTATTCAAAGACATCTTCTATTCACTAGGGCAGGATGAGCATTACGAAATGATGAAGAATCGGGCGGTATGATGATGGTTAGTGTTTTCTAATCACAAGGGCAAAAAAATACCCCAGAGCGGCCAGAAAACCACTCCGGGGTGCTGTTGTTCGGTGTATTGTTATTGTTGTTATTTCCTCCTCTTCTCTCTCCACCGCTCAACTCTTCGGGCGTTGCCAGACTTGTCCTCGAGATCGTAGACCACCTTATTATATGGAAGGTACGTCTTCACAAGCGTCTCCGACAGACCGAGCTCCTTGGCGACCTTTGCCACAGACTTATACTTATCGTACAGCTCCCCAACCTCTCTGCTCCGTTCTGTTGTCCAGCAACCTCCCGTGATCAGGATCTTACGGATCTTACTAGTCGACAGTTTGATACCATATTCTTCCAGTTCCTTCTGAAATGAGTTTAGGGAGGTATGGAGAGCTGTCTTCCCCGGAGCCCAATCGTCCCCGCCGATGCTGCTGTCCTCCTCACGATCATCATAGACGTCATCATAGAGGCTGCAGATCTGATCGATAAAGTCAGCGCTCGGATTTCTCTTTTCTCGCTTGCGTCCGTCGTTTGCTTTCATATCCTTCTTTTCCCTCTCTCTTTTGCCGTTCTCCGGCACATCCGTTGCCGTCCATTTTATACTTCTCTCAGCTTCTTTTCTAGTCACACATTACAAGTCACACTTGCCATGTGTCCAGCCCGGAGCCGTGAGCCCAAGCCTGGAAATCCCTTTTTTCTACACCACTCTCACTCGTCATGGCCAGGGTTACTACATAATAGAGATGGCGAGCTCCGACCTAAATTCCCAGCATGCCTACCCAGCCCCTGGTCCCGGGCAGAAGTGATTCACTGCCGCAGGGGAGGAGGAAGTGGATTACTGCCCCACTCTTTGTCCATACATAGCTGACATAGAGATGGCGGGGCTAGCTGCCTCTGTATACTTCAAATTATCATTTCAATAAAAAACCAAGTTTTCTTCCGAGTTTATATTTGTTAAGAATCCATGGCATTGATTCTTTATATATTTTTGTTTTTCTATATGCAAAAAAATATAGTAGATTGGGAACCGTTATTGAAATAACCAATCTCATTAAGATACCCCAACTAGTCTCATATGAGAATGCATTGCAGATGAACGTTGTTATGAATCCTATTGCTAATGTTATCAAAAAGTAAATCCCATGATATTTAAAATATTCATTTACTTTCCCATTTTTGAAATAATACTTGAACACAATTTGCGAGCCAAGTATAAAATTAATAAAGAAAAGCGAAATCAAAGTCGCAATAATAATGCCATGAATTCCCATTACCTGAACAAGCGTAATATTCAAAATAATATTTGCAATAGACTCTGCAACTGCTCTATATCTATTCTCCCACCATAATCCAGCTGCGTCCGAATAAGTTCCTCTGACATCTCCCATCCGAAGCGCATAAAAATATATGCAAAACTCTAATGCTACTGATAATGGAAAGAGGTATTGCTTTCCAAAACAGATACTAATAAAAGGCTGATATAGTTCAAACATACATATGGTTGCCCAACCGGATCCCCACATGTAAATAAAGTTTATTTTCTTTAAATCTCCGTAATTTTTATTAGTTGTTTCTACGACTATGCTATTGCCAATTCCTGCGGTCATTGAATTTGTAAATACATTAAATAATCCCGTTAATGCAGAAATAACATAATAGTAATTATTGTACATGGCAGTAATTGTGAGCCCTAAAAAAGCCGAGGTGCAAATACTGTCAAGAGAATTCCTGGATGTAAAACAAACCTTGTTAATAAAAAGCCCAAGTACTTTTTCCTTGATTTTCGCTTTTTGTTCTCCGGTTATGTTACCTTTGCATTTATATTCGGGGTAAGTCCTATCAACATAAAAAGAAGTAATAATATTGCTTATTACCGTAGAAATTGGCAATAATATCAAGTAAGGATAATACTTATCAATTGTTATCAGTACAACAATCTGCAAAACATATAAGCCTCCCATTGAAATGGAAGTAATATTGCTAATAATATCCACTCGCTGAAATGCGTTAGGCAATGCCTGCTTATATGCATATAGCAAATAACTAACGGAAGTATTTAATAGATAAATAATGTATACAATATAAATATTTACATCTTCGGGGGTGCTGCCATGAATTAACTTTGGCAACACTGGTAAAATTGCCAAGCCAATTGTCAATATTGCAATACCTATTATCTTATAGATTTTACGATATGCATTTAATAGCGCACATATAGTATCTTTATCTCCTTCAGCTATCGGCTTATACATGCTATAAACAATGGCACTGCTGAATCCTAACTCAGTTAAATTCAGCATCTGTAATATCGAACTAAACAGACTATTAAGGCCAAGATACTCTGCCCCAAGAGTCCTAATCATTACTGTACGAGAAAGAAATGGGAGAAAAAGCGTAACTATTTTATTAACAATTCCCCAGAAAATATTTCTCTTTGTATTAGTGGTCCTATTTATTTCCATTAGCCTTACTAACCGCCATACAGCTTAATTGTTATGAAACAGGTCTTTCGTGTAAACCTTATCCTTCACGTCGTCCAACGCCTTATCGTACCTGTTAGCGATAATCACGTCACAGCCTTTCTTGAATCGCTCCAGATCATTGACGACTAGCGATCCGAAGAATGTGTCTCCATCCTTCAGCGTCGGTTCATAGATAATAACTGTAGCACCCTTTCCCTTTATCCGCTTCATGACTCCCTGCACACTGCTCTGCCGGAAGTTATCAGAGTTGCTCTTCATCGTCAGACGAAAAACACCAACCGTGACAGGTCTTTCTTTATCTGCATTCCACATATTGGATGTAGAATAGTCATATCCGCCAGCCTTTTTCAGCACTTGGTCAGCGATAAAATCTTTTCTGGTCCGGTTGCTCTCAACAATGGCCTGGATCAAATTCTCGGGAACATCAGCATAATTGGCAAGGAGCTGTTTTGTATCCTTCGGCAGGCAGTAGCCACCATATCCAAAGGACGGATTATTATAGAAGTCGCCAATGCGAGGATCCAGACATACACCTTTAATAATGTCTGCTGTAGCGAGGTCCTTCATCTCAGCGTATGTATCAAGCTCGTTGAAGTAAGAAACGCGAAGAGCCAGGTATGTATTGGCGAAGAGTTTAACTGCTTCAGCCTCAGTGAACCCCATGGTGAGAACTTCTACGTCCTTCTTCTCTGCAGCATCCTTCAACAGCCCAGCAAAAGTATGTGCTGCCTGATCGACTGCTTCATCATCTGGATCAGTACCCACAATAATACGAGAAGGATACAGGTTGTCGTAGAGAGCTTTTGACTCACGGAGAAATTCCGGGCTGAACATGATCCGGTTGGTATGGTACTTCTCACGCACATGTTTCGTGTACCCAACCGGGATCGTACTCTTGATGATCATGAAAGCATGGTCCGAGCAACGGAGTACCTGTTCAATGACAGATTCAACTGCGGATGTGTCAAAAAAATTCTTCTGGCTGTCATAGTTCGTCGGAGCGGCAATGATAACAAAGTCTGCATCCCTATAGACGACATCGGATGGATTGTCTTCTCCCTGATTATTGAGAGCAAAGTGCAAATCCAGATGACGCTCCACATGCTCTTTGAAAAATTTCTCAATACACTCATCTTGGATCGGTGAGATCCATTTGTTTAATTTCTCAATTTTCTCTGGAACAATATCAACGGCTGTCACCTTGTTATGCTGCGACAATAAAGTCGCCAGCGACAAACCTACATATCCTGTTCCTGCTATTGCTATGTTCATTTGTTCCATATTTCCTTCAAGCCTTTATATATACTGTTTGTAAATGTTTATTATTTGATCTGCGTAATGTTCTACAGAAAAATTATTTATAGCATATCTTTGACCATTATTAGCAATTCTGATCGCCCTATCAGGATCACTTACTGCAGACCAAATGACATTTGAAAGTGACGAAATATCTCCTTGCTTATATTGAAAGCCTGTTTTACCATCAATGACAAGTTCTGCCGTACCACCTGAATTTGCACCGATAACAAGACATCCAGCAAGCATCCCCTCGATGGTAACACGTCCGAAAGCTTCTTGCTTTGAGCAAACACAGACAATGTCCTCTTCTTTTATTGCATCAATTACATCGGTCACATACCCCTTTAATAAGACCCGATCATTAACATCATTTTCTTCAATATACTTTTGGATTTTCCCCCAATAATGATTATCTTCGATGTTACCAAATATGGATAATCTATAATTCAGCCCTCTATTTTTTCTCAGATTTTCTAGGGCCTCAATCAATTCGTACTGACCTTTATTGGGAGTTACTCTTCCAATAATAGAAAAATCAATCACCCCTTTTGATAAAAGTTTTCTATCCAAATTGATATCTTTAATATTAAAATCTATACCATTATAAACAACCTTAATTTCCTTTGTAAAAACAGATGAAAATTTATTTTTAATTGAATTGGAGATCGCAATAATTTGATTCGCTTTATTAACGATACGTATTCTTTTATGCTTACTAATAAATTCTCTATTAAGATCTTCCTCCATAAATTCCCTGATATGCCAAATGACAGGAATTCCTAATGCTTCAGCTGCCTCTCCTACAGTTCCACATGGGAGCATATTTACGTGTACGAGTTGAACTTTCCTAGATACCAAGAACCTCTTAATACTAACTAGATCTGATTTATAAATATATGGTCTAACAATATCTTTGATACGAGTAATAAGAGTCACCTTATCGTTAATGTCTCTATACCATCTATCACGTTGCTGAAAGATATAGTATTCTATACTATGTTTTTTAAATTCCTTCTCTATATCTCCATGTACCGGAAGAATCACAATGGGGTTATAATCTGTATTCTTTTTTATCTGAATAAGCAGACCTAATAAGGAATGTGATGCTCCTGAGGTCATACTCGGTGCATCATGTTGAATTACAATATTTATCACAGCGTTTATTCTTCTCTTTCAGTGGGCTGATGTGACATTATGATAAATTTGACACACCTGATCAACATCATGCTGTACAGAATAAAGCTTAACAGCTTTTTCCTTCGCACAATCAACTGCTTCTTTATAGTTTTTCAAATTATTTATTGCGTCGCTCAACTTAGCAGAAAAATCATCTAATGAATCTTCGTTGTAGAGTATCCCACAGCCAATATTATTGATAATTTCCGTGGTTGCGCCAGTATTTGCTCCGACAACTAAACATCCTGCTAATGCTGATTCTACGGTTACTCTTCCAAAACCTTCACGTTTCGAACATACACAAGTGATATCTATTGTTTTCAACAATGATTTGATATCTTGTATTTCACCTATATACTGAACTGAATTGCCCAATGAATTAGCGCTTATATATTCTTCAATTTCATGAAAATAATTCTCATCTTCAATATTTCCGGCAATAAACAGTTTAGCGTCTTTGTTTATTTTCCCTATTATATTATGAAACCCTTTTATACAGAAAAGTTGACCCTTTGATGGCATAACTCTTCCATAAATAATGATTTGAACAGTTTTATTATTGACAGTTTTTTCAGAAACATAATAGTTACAGATTGGCAATCCATCATTAATAACATCTATTCTTTTGTGAAAATGCGGTTGCCATTTTTCTTTAATTGGTTCTGAAATTGCAATAATACTATCTGCCTTATTAAGTATTCGGTAAGAAAATTTAGGTCGCAAGAAGTGATTTCTTAAATCTTCTTCCATAAATTCTCTAACATGCCAAACAAGTGGAACGTGACAAATAGCTGCAGCATTGCCAACAATATATGCTGTAAAAGCATTAACATGTACGATGTCAATATGCTCTTTCTTGATAAAAAAGCAGGCTTCAATTGTATGTAAAGCATTTACAAATCTTTTGATATAATATTTGCTCTCTTTTTCCTTCTGAGAAATCCAGCATCCTCCTCGTTCTCTAATAATATGGTATTCGATTCCTTCTCTATATAAAACTTGTTCTATATCACCGTGACGAGGAAGTGTAACTACAACCTCGTAGTTCCTGCTAATTAACTCTTTTGACAATTCTATTAGGCATTTCGCTGCGCCATTTGCATATCTACTGTCTGTAGCTGCAATCAATACTTTCATAACTTCTCCGCTTGAATATTCTCAAAACCTATTTTCCTTTTCAGTTCTCTTAGTAGACCGCAATATTCAGTTGTTACTTTATAAGTTTTTCTTCTACCACGCAACAAATAACTGAATCTTCTTATCAAGGAGTAAAAAGCACCCCAGCTCCATGGCTTGTTGCCACTAATAAAATGTACTACTTTAATAGTAATTCTTGTATCATAATAATCTAATTTATATGCATTAGCATTATATGCTATGTCGAGATGCATGGATAGATTAGTTTCAAACTCTGGAAAAGTATATTGCAACACATCTTGGTCACCTGCAATCCTTTTTTGCTTAATAGTTGGTATTATATTTTTAATCAATCTTTCATAGATCTTATGATTAGGAATTATTAACAATGTTCCTGAGTTTATACCTTTTGTATTACTAGAATTCATAAAATCACTGTCATCTACAGCGGATAAGATATTACGCTCATAAAGTTCTGAAACATCGCCGCAAAGAATCATATCTGAATCAAGGTATAATATCTTATCAAATTCACATAAATCAAATAAGTTTAATTTAACAAAGGTGTTCTTCCAATATTTATACTCAGTATTATTTATATTTTGAACATACTCTACCGGAAGATCGACATACTTCGTTTCCTCCGGTGCCATTCCCCAATCGGTCATTAAAGATTTATACTTATGATATATTTCAGATGTGCATAATACATGCAATTCATCTTGCATATATTTCTTAACACTCTCATTTAATGCAAAAACACCTAAAAGATAATCCTCTGAACTAATGCATGTATATAGTGCTCTTTTCATTTATTTTACACTTACCTATTTGCCAATTTGTATACTCGATATTCAAGTTCTGGACTAACAGCTCCTAAAGCAACAGATACTTTAGAACTAAATGCGCCATAATCACTAACGAGGTATTGAACGCAATGCCTTCTTAAGAATGCTAATGTATCGTTGTATAATTTTCCTTTGTACCTATGTGATGCCATAACTCTTAATGTTGTTGCTGAGCTTTTTGTTTTCCTCAGGGTGACAGCTTTTTCCAAATCCCGGTCGCCATGTGTGTATTCATATATTTTATTCAATGCTATTAATTCCGAGAACGATTTATCGTCGATATTCGTATAGCTCATGAAGCGCTTGTTCAAAGCAGAATTATCTCGTTGTCTGTAATAATATTCGATAGAATTGTTCCAAGAAACAAAAGCGTTACAGCAACTTAGGTAATGGCAGACAAACTCCAGATCCTCACAAATAGAAATATTTTCATCAAATTTCAGTCTATTTTCTTTTATCACACGAAGATCAAAGAGTTTGCCCCAGATAAAGCCTTGAATGCCATTATTTTTTAACGCAGATATAAATGCCTGTTCATTATTTAAAGAAATTGTATTTCCACCGCATTGACCGAGTGAGTCAACTGCTGAGGTATAATTACAAACTGACATTCCACCTTCTTGCATATGATTAACCAAAACATTTATGTAGTCTGCAGAAACAATGTCATCTGAGTCTATAAACGTCAAGTAATCAGCATCCGAATTCCTGATTCCTTTATTTCTTGCATTACATACGCCCTTGGCAGATTCTCGTAAAAAAGTAACATTTTTATGCCGACGTGCAAACTTCTCGCAAACGTCATCACTCCCATCGTCAGAACCATTGTCAATAATAATTATCTCGGTATTGGGGTAGAGTTGATTCTCTGCTGATCCTAAACAATCTAGCAAATACTTTCGGGTATTATAAACCGGTATGACTATACCAACCTTTTTCATAAAAACATTGACCTTCTCTTATAGTCATATATTTGTTCAATATCAACTTTCTTATTATTTCTATCCCACCAGGCACAGCAAAAATAAATAATAACAAGGCATACGCCACTAAAAATAGGATAGCCTTCAACAAACATGAATGGGAAATAGCAGATAATCATGATTAACCCCATTCTATCTTTTCGCATCAATGCATAATGGATAGCATACATGAATATAATAAAATACAAGATTACTGCCACTGCTCCGCATCGATAAAGTAATACCAGAAACCCATTGTCTAAGGATCCAATATTCAGTGCATCGTATGCCGTACCGAAGGGAGTAATACCAAACTTTCGGGCATAGTAATTCCAAAAATAGAATCTCCACGAGAATAAGAGATTCAATTCTTGAATAATTATGTTATTGTTATAATTATTTGCAATATAATACGAAAAGAAAAACAAAAATGGGAACAATAGATATAAAATTACTTGTAATTGTTTAAACTTAAAGAAGGCATTCATAAAATTTAATGTCTTATCAAATGCAACAAATATTAGCATTATAGAAAGAGTAATTAGGCTGGATCTACTCCCGTTGATCTTATAAATACCGATCATGCATAATAAGCCAATACAATATTGTGCAAACTTTAAATTGTCATAATGGGTATAAAAGTACCCCAATATACATACCGTGGCCAGTATGGCTACAGTATTGGGATTGATAAATCCAAAAGTGTAAACGACTTTACCAAGTTTCAGAAATTCTTTATTCTCTATTACGCCAAGCCACGATGAAGCCGAAACGAATACTAGAATAAGTATATTTGATATTGTGTAATACTTTATTGCTTTTTTCGCATTAATATCTCTTAACCCAAAAAGAAATACTGCAATTCTCAGAATTACATCTGCACCAGAATATCTAACTCCGTATGCAGCAATTACTACCACCCCAAATGCTAGCAACAATGGAACTAACGGTATGGTTCTTCTAATAATAAAGTTAAGAAGCAGAAGTCCTAACGCCAAAAACCAGCATATGAAACCCACAAAATTCTCTCCTTCAATTTCAGAAAAGAAAGTTGCACCATTCCAGAAATATATCTGCATAAAGAATATAAATAAGAAAGTAAATACATCTATTTCATTTCTATTTATTATGATAATCTTTTTCTTGTTCTTCATTATTTACCTATAGCCAAATGAAATATGAGCTAACAATCTAGCCCATCCATATGAACAAGAGCATGAAGTAATGCCTATTGACTTCAGAACTCCGAAATTCGACTTTAATATTGACCAATAATGCATATTTTTTTTGTACTGCTTATGTGTTTCATTCAAATCATATTTTGTATTATCGTATGATTTTCTATCTCCAGCATTAGCAGCAACCAACATAGTCATCAACGTATAATAAATAATCCGATATTCAAAATAGTCGCTCCAGTATTTGTTGTCTCTAATGATTGGATGAACTACTTTCTTTAATTCCTCAGATGCCTTAATAAACCTTGCATAATGCGAAACATTCGTGTATGAAACGCTCATGGACGAGCTGCTCACTCGGTAGTTGTACAGTTTTTCCTTCACAGCCACCGGATTTTTAGCAGTCAATAGAACTTCAATATAAATTTCATCAAAACAAGAAACAAAATGCTTTCCGATCTCTAGCCTTTGGAGAAGTTCCCTCTTAACGATCTTATTCCAAGGCTGAGAGTTTCTTTCAACGAAGTTCACATCAACTTTTCCCTGATACTCCCGGAACCATTTCTCCTTTGTTTTTATCTTCTCAGGGAACCATGAATAATCGCAGTATGACATTTCGCTGTCATTCTTTATTGCAGCCTCATAAAGTTTTTCATACATCTGTGGCTCTACAAAGTCATCGGCATCACACCAACCAACATACTCACCGGTTGCCTTGGCCAACCCTATTTCCCTGGTCTTATAAAGTCCTTTGTTCTCTTGATTAAAGAGGTGAGCATTCTCATGGCCTTGAATCAATCTTTCAATTATCTGAGGTGTCTTATCTGTACTTCCATCGTTGATAAATATCAGTTCGATATCTTCAAGCGTCTGTGCAAGCAGTGATTTTGTGCATTGCTCTATATATGGTTCTGCATTATACGCTGGCACAATCACTGTTACCTTCGGCATAATCCTTACCTACTCTCTCCCTCTTAATTCGTACCCAAACCCGTATTGTTCATAAAAGACAAACTCTTACTTCCCGCTTTCTCTATCCCCCGCAACCCCAGTGTTTAAGCCATTTCCAGCGCTTGCCGTAGTCTGCCCTTCTGCAACGCCCTCGGTGCTCTCCTTCATAAACAGGATTTTGACCGTCGCAAAGATGATCCGAAGGTCCTGCGCGAGGCTTGGATGGGCGATGTACATCAGGTCCATCAGAAGCTTGTCGTAGGGCGTGGTGTTGTACTGTCCGTATACC
>Ga0256406_1005565_pt1 | contig 13368 bp, 12 predicted proteins | sample RumenRJG_03DNA_FD_185986 | JGI IMG/M metagenome (GOLD analysis project Ga0256406, IMG submission 185986) | Bovine rumen microbial communities from Lethbridge, Alberta, Canada - RJG_03 | ecosystem: Host-associated > Mammals > Digestive system > Stomach > Rumen | place: Canada: Alberta | collected...
GGAATCTTTTTCTCCGGTGCGTCCAAAGCCGTTGAAACAAGGGCGTTATCGCTCACTTTATACGCACGGTCTCCCGCTGCCATGCCTTTATCATAGTCACCGATAATATAATATCCGTCACCTATATCCTTCACATATGTCGTAACACCGCCTGCAGGATTTCCTACCAGATAGTCTTTCTCATCGGATATGAATTCCACTCCGTCACCCTGATGAATTCCAACCCCGTGCTCAGCTGCTGACTCAGATATCTCTATGCAGGCTAATACCTTGCCGCGTCTTAAGGCTCCTCTTACGGCGGACTTCTCATCACGCTCTGTTACCTTATCCTCGCTGTCTATTAGAGCTACAACCTTACCGAGGTATATGCCCTGATTCTTAGGACTGACACCTGAGAGGAGGTCTTCTCCCGGATTGCCGTGCAGATACCCTTCCGTGAAGTCTCCTCTGTTGAATATCTGGCGAAGGTCCATCATATCCCGCTCTTCGACTTCGTATATTTCTGCGGCTTTATCTGCGCCATGTTCTCTCTCAAGCCGGTCGTACAGGTCTATGTATTTCCTGTATATCCTGGTTACTGTGGCCACGTATTCAGGACTTTTGATGCGACCTTCTATTTTGAAGGATGCTGTGCCTGCGGATACGAGCTCAGGTATGGAATTAATGAGACAGAGATCCTTCGGGCTCAGAGCGTAATACGTGTGGCCCTTGTCGTCCGTGTAACCCTGCCTGCAAGGCTGGGCGCAGGTTCCTCTGTTACCGGTTCTGCCGGATCCTGCGCCAAGCACTCTGCTCATCTGGCATTGACCCGAATAGCACATGCAGAGTGCTCCATGGACGAAGACCTCCACATCCACAGGAGGTACCATGCCTGCTGCTGCCTCTGTTATTTCTCTTATTTCTTCTATGCTCAACTCTCTTGCAGGTACTACCCTTTTTATTCCCATCTTCGCTGCCGCGCCAAGGCCTTCCTTGTTATATAAGGTGCCTTGAGTAGACAGATGAAGCGGCAGGTCTGGTAAATAATTGTGAAGCAGCCTGATTAGACCGAGATCCTGAACAATAAGGCCGTCTATGCCGAGACCATAGATGTAATTGCAGTATTCAAAAGCCCTGCCGAGTTCGGCATCGCTCACCAGGGTATTTAGCGTCATATATACTTTCACGCCGTGTGCATGTGCATATTTAATTGCATCAGGCAGCTCCTCATCGCTGAAGTTCTCCGCAAATATCCTTGCATTAAACGCCATGCCACCCATATATACCGCGTCGGCGCCGTTATTTACTGCTGCTATAAGATGAGGTTTTCCACCTACGGGAGCGAGTAATTCAGGCTTCATATTCGTATCCTCCGCACTTCATCAGTAAGTTAACTATAAGTATGCCACAGATATATTCACTCAGACAAATTACATAATTTGCATTAAATGTAAACCAATCATATTTCAAGGTTGATAATATGCCCTTTTATGGTTAAACTATTATTAACATATAGGTAAATGGCATGAATAATTTAAAAGATATATCTTTAAGGTGAATGTATGACTACAAGAGAAACATTGCTTTCACTTTTTGAAAAAAACAAGGGAAGATATTTATCAGGAGAAGAGATTGCCGAAGGTCTCGGAGTCTCTCGCACAGCCGTATGGAAGGCTGTAAAGAAGCTTCAAAAGGAAGGCTATAACATTGATGCGGTGACCAACAAAGGCTACTGCCTCTCTCCTGATACCGACATTCTCTCCGCAGAGGGAATAAAAGAGCATCTCAATGATTTCTACAGATCAAAGGCGAAGATTGATGTATATCGCACTGTCGATTCTACGAATAACATCTGCCGCCAGAAAGCAAACGAGGGAGAAAGCAGCGGTTATATAGCCGTAGCCAGTTCCCAGTCATCCGGAAGAGGCAGGCGCGGCCGAACTTTCTACTCCCCTGCAGATACGGGAGTGTACGTTAGTTTCCTTCTGACTCCAAGAGATTTTCAGGTTGAGGATATAGCCAAGGTAACCACCATAAGTGCGGTGGCAGTATGCATGGCTCTTGAAAAAATGACGGATAAAAAGCCTTCTATCAAGTGGGTAAACGATATCTTTGTGGACGGACGAAAAGTCTGCGGCATCCTGAGTGAAGCCTCGTATGACCTCGAAGATTCCAAGCTTGAATGCGTTGTGGTCGGCATAGGTCTAAACCTCTACCCTCCTAAAAACGGCTTCCCTGACGCCCTCGCAGAGACAGCAGGCAGCGTCTTCGACAAACCTTCCCAGATAAGCAGGAATAAGCTGGTGGCGGAGATTCTTACCAATTTCGCAGACCTCTACTTGCACGAGAATCCTCTCGAATACGTCGAAGAGTACAGAAAGCGTTCATTTGTAATAGGAAAGGACATTAATGTAATTACTCCGAGATCAACCAAAAGAGCTCATGCTCTGGCCATTAACGACGATTGCAGCCTTCAGGTCAGATTTGAGGACGGCCACGAAGAGGCATTAAAATCCGGAGAGATATCAATCAGAGTTGCGGAATAGCACATAATGCATAATACAAGAGTGGCGGAAATCATCCCGCCACTTTTGTGTTTGTGTAAAAGTATTTATGAGATTACACAGCTGTTTATATATTTCCTCTCCTCTATGCTATGCCAGGTTCAGTCTCTTTTCCATCAGGTACTTGCAGATGAAGAAGTAGAATGTCGAAAGTGCCAGCGTCACTACAAAGCTAATGCCCATCAAGAGGTTGAATGCACTCAGGTCCGAAAGCGCTTCGCTTAATCCTATGTATGTTTCCGTAACAATTCCCAACCTGATCAGTATTGATCCCACCGATGACTCTATAATCGCAAGCACTATGTATGCTCCTATGGACGCAAGAGTTGTGCGTTGCCTGGCCTGATGACCGATTGTTATGGCCGCATATACGGCCAGTATGCTCTTTACCGTGCTGAGTATAAATACTATTAGAACCTCAATGAACACAAGAACGGCAGATCCCCTTATTCTTGACAATGCAGTAAAGAAATTACGAAATGTCTGAAAGTTGAAAAGATCGTTCATGCCACCCGAGCAGAGCCCTATAATCAGGACGGATATAAAAGCTGCAAGCCCTGTAATTACCGTCCATATCACCGCGGATAAAGCTTTATTTGCTATGTGCTCGCTTGCCGTAACAGGAAGTGTCAGGTTGAAATATGCCTCGTCTCCGAGCAGGCTTGAGTTATACCTCTGAATGATCAGTATGATGTACATCACGAACACTGCCGTCGTAACAATTCCGTATATAACCGGCGTTATTATGTCAAAGAATCCTGTTCCCTGCATTCTTCCCAGAGAGATTCCAAACAGCACCGATGAGGCAAGCCATGCCAGATACAGCGGCAACAGCTTTCTTCCCATCGCCGGGATTTCGTATTTTAGTAATTTAGCTAACATTTGAACACCTCCCTGAAGAGCTGGTCTACGCTCTCGCCCTTCTCTTCTCTTATCTCATCAGCCGCCTTATGCAGTACTATCTTTCCCTCCTTGATGAACACTACATCGTCCAGCACCGACTCTATATCGGATATTAGGTGTGTGGAGATGAGGACTACAGCATCTTCGTTGTAATTGGATATTATGGTCTTTAAAATGTAATCTCTTGTTGCGGGATCAACTCCGCCTATAGGCTCATCGAGGAGATACACCTCCGCGTTTCTGGCCATTACCAAGCAAAGCTGCAGTTTTTCCTTCGTACCCTTTGACATCTTCTTGAGAGTCTGCATCCTGTCGATCCCGAGGTCGTCTATCATGGCCTCGGCTTTTGCTACGTCGAAGTCTTCAAAGAAATCCGCATATAGCTCCACCAGTTGACTCGTCGTCATATAGTCCGGAAGAGCCGTCCTGTCAGGAAGATATGCGACAGATTTCTTCGTCTCAACTCCCGGCTCGATATCGTTTATGAGAGCCCTGCCCTCAGTGGGTGTAAGCAGCCCGTTCAGCACTTTTATAAGTGTAGTCTTTCCCGATCCGTTCGGCCCGAGAAGTCCTACTATCTGCCCCTTCTCAAGTGAGAGGCTTACATTATCCAGGGCCTTCAGGTTTCCGAAATCCTTTGTGAGTTCCTGTATTTCTATCCTTGCCATTTCATGCCTCCTGCTAACCTTTGATCGTCTTCAGCCATTCAGATGCAGCTGACTTGATCTCTTTTTCACTCATTCCTATCTTGCGAAGCTTTTCCGAAAGCTCGTCGAAATATCTCTCGGCAAGCCCTTCGTGCAGTGTTTCCAAAACCTTCTCATCCTTTGTAATAAACCTGCCACTTGTGCGCTCCGAATATACAAGCCCCTTTCGCTCGAGCTCCGAAAGAGCCTTTTGCATGGTGTTGGGATTAACACCCGCTTCCATGGCCAGATCTCTTACGGACGGCAGCTTGTCACCCGGTGCATATGCCCCGCTGGCGATCCTCATGGTCATCTCATCGATAATCTGCGAGTAGATCGGGATGCCGTTTTTAAAATTCCATTCCATCACTTGCCTTCTTTCTCAGTACCCTATATAGACATTCCGTTAATTCCCTGTAACGGCAACACTGTAATAGTGCTTTGTATTATTGTATTAACTGCTTAGTACAATAATACATCCTTGCATATATGTCAATACCTTCCCCGCTATTTTACATTTGGTGGTAGGCTTCGATATTTTGTGATAATAAAAGACCACCCGACAAGGGTGGTCTAACAGTCGGCGAACCATCTGCATTTGGTTTATTGTAGCATTTCAATAAATGCAGAAATTCGCGTATTCAGCTGAGCAACATCCGCTGTAGAATAATCAGTCTCTACCATAAAGTAAGGTGTATTCTTCTCCTCGGTGCAGAATTTTTCTATAGACTTATGCTCCACATTATATGTGTGACATGCCTGCAGCGTCATCTCAAGAACTCCGTCAGCCTTATATTCGTCAATAGTCCTTCCGAGCAAATCATATCTGTTCGGATTCGGCGTCATGACCGAGCATCCAATCTGCAGGTACCTATACGCAACTGCTTCCCAGATATCGTCCGCGTCTTCGTCAACGAGCCTGTCATATTGCTTAGCACCTACGCAGTTTTCCATTGCGACTACAACACCGCCGTTTTCCTCTACTGCGGTAATTACCTTCTCAGTAACGCCTCCTATTGGGCATCCGGTCAGGACTATACGAGGCCTTTTCCCGACATTTTTGCCTTCGCTGTATTCTTTTTCTATTTTCTCAGCAACAGAATACATCTCACTTGCGATTTCTTTTCTGTCAAACTTGAATCCGCTGCCGTATAATACCTTGAACATATCAAGGCCTGACACCGGACAGGGATCATTTTTCATAGTATCAATAAGATGCTTCTTGGCTTTGCGAATGCCGTTCTCGAGTCTGACTGCGTCACGAAGCTTATCATCGCTGATCTCAACGCCCCACTTTTCTTCGATATATGCCTTAAGTCTCAGCAGCTCCGCCTTATACAGTTCGAGCCCCTTTTCGCTCTGCGAATTCGGAAGATCCATTACGAATACATCTTTGAAATCACTCATCAGCTCGTACATTTTCTTCTTTCCGTCGCAGGTATTCTCGCCAACCACAATATCGCTGAAGTAGAAAAACGGGCATTTATCAGCCTTGGCAAATCCGTAGCTTGACTTAATCAGCGGGCACAGGTTTGCAGGAAGATCCTTTTCCGCTTCCGGAATGGTTTCTCCGGATGTTGAGCAAAGTCCGACCGACGCAGCCCCCGCAGCAAGTGCAAGTTCCGTAGGGAAATAAGTGCAGTACGAACCTATTACCGGTATGCCTGCATCCTTTACCTTCTTAACATTAACAAAGGCTTCCCTTCTGGCCTCTGCAAATTCCTCAAAAATTTCCGGAAGTTCTTTAATTATTTCCATAATCGACCATTGCCTCTCATCTATACAGGGAACTCGATTGAAATGTCTTTTCCCTCAGCAATATACAGTTTTACAACTCCGCCGGAAAATGTCATCTGAGTACCGGCAGGTGCTGCTACTGCAGGAACGACAGCAACTTCTTTCTGCAGCATCTTCAGCTTCCTCAGGCTTTGCCTCTGCTGCCTCCGGTGACTGAATGTTATCTACAATCTCCGGCGTGAGCGGCGTAAGTGAGTCGCATGTCTACTTAAGAGTAGCTCCGATGCACTGTCCTATCGTAAGGCAACCATCAATGTTCAAGAGTCCTGTATCTACAAGGTCCGGAAAAATCGCAGGATCTTCCAGATTGTGATGCGATATCTCACCCGGCTCCATTCTGCAGCAAAGAACCGCCGGATCGTCCTTATGTTCCAATGCATATTCCAGTTCAATTGACATATATGATTCCTCCTAAATAATGTACTTAAACCAATAAGAAAAGCGCAGGGTTATGTTCCCTACGCCACAATTCTAAAATCTTATCTTTCCGAGGACAAATTATCATAATCTATAATAAACTTTTTTATTATAGATGCATCCAATTCCTGTGAAGCGGCATTCAATGCAGCTGCTGTAATTCCGGTTTAAGCCGGCATCTTGGCTTATGTATTATCCACTTCCCTAATGTCTGAGAATCTTTTTCCCCACACATTCGTAACAGGCATCAGAGTTGCGAAAGCATCGGGATCCGTCTTTGCCACGAATTTTTTTATCTTAACGCTCTCTGCAGGTGTGCATATAACGGTAATGGTCCTTCTCTCCTCGTGTGTGTACTCTCCTCTTGATACATGAGTCGTTACCGCACGATTTACCTTGTTCATTACATATTCTGCAATAGCATCGGATTTTTCCTTATCGCTCGCGATGATATCAAACTGGAGATATCTGCCGTTGTATCCGAGCATTACAGCGGATATTACCTTTGCAGCTATGTAGGCATTTACTATGGCATATAAAGCAACATTTACATTAAATACAAATGCAGAGATTATTATGATGCTCATGTCTATGACCATCTGAATATCGCCTACCCGAACGGAATTAAGAACTTTATATTTAAGAACTCTTGCTATGGTATCGGTGCCTCCCGAAGAATAGCCTCCTATATAGCCTATTCCCGTCGCAAGTCCGTATCCTACACCTATAAGAAGCGACGCAAGAAACGGATCTTTCGAATCGAGAAGTGTGAAATTCGTGCGTTCGAACAAATACAGCATCACAGGATATGTAATCACCAGAGCGATTATCCTGCGGACTTCTTTAATCCCCATGGTAAAGTAGGCAACTATTACTACAATCATGGACAGCCCGTAATAAACCAAAGGATATGGAAGCGACGGAATGAAATGCGTTATAAGCCTGGTGATTCCCGGCATCCCGCCTGATGTCATACCGTTAGGTATCATAACGAGTATCTGAACAGACGAACCGCAGAAAGTGGCCGTTAATATTATCAGCACCTCTCTAAGTATCTTCTCCGCTTTGGTTTTAGGTTCTTTTACAAATCTTTCTATAATCATACCGCCCCAAATTTAACATATAGAGACCTCGCATTCAAGAATTACTAAGGCTTTCAGCCTGCGACTTTGCGTATTATTTATTGTACTTCACTGCATGCGCCCAATTCATTGAATTGAACCCAGATTAATGGTAAAATTCAGGCGTTGAAAACCATACGTACACATTTCGAGAGAGGTATTCAAAGCATGAAATATTACGATGAAATAGTTAAAAACAGACAGTCCTGCAGAAAATTTGAAGAAAAACCGGTAGAAGAGGAAATAATTCAAGCCATTATCGCCTATCACGAAGACGAGGAATCTGATCTTATAGATGAAATAGCAACTGAAGTCAGATTCTATGATGCTACGGCCTATGATAAACTCAAGGACAGTGTGGGATATCACGGCATCTGCATCAAGGCTCCGCATTATCTTGTACTCTTCTCTGAGAAGGCCGATCATTATCTCGAAAATGCCGGATATATCGTCCAGGGCATAACTCTTAAGATGACTGAGCTCGGACTGGCTGCATGCTGGCTGACAATTAATGACGCATCAGAAGCCACCGCTGCTCTCGATCCTGACACGGATCTTCAAATCGCATGCGTGCTCGCATTCGGTTATCGCGCAGCAGACAATGACGAAAAAAAGGCCCCTAAGATTTCACTCGATAAACTCTGCATGGGTCCTGACTATACAAAAGAAGTTGACACAGACCTCTTCTATCACGAGTTGGAGGATTGCCTGAGAGCCTGCGCACAGGCACAGTCCTTCCAGAACCTCCAGCCGTACAGAATCCTCGTCGATTATAATTGTGTCTATCTGGTCGGACTTCCGAGCGAGATGACAAATGAGTACGACACCCTCCTCAACTACGGCATCGTAATGTTTAACTTCTACTCAGTAATGTGGGCAGTAAGACCTAGTGCACCTCGCTGGAGCTTCGAGGCACCTGACAAGGACCTCAAGCTTCCTGCCGACGTAACATATGTCGCGAAGTGCAAAATCTAAAAAAATGAGATTGCTTCCTATTTGAACTATTAGTTCGAACAGGAAGTAATTTTCTTATGATTATCAATTATTTTTACTTCCCATCTAATTATTTCGATTCTTTGGGAAGTAATTTTTATTGTTTTATTAAAAAGAATTACTTCCCAACCTGACTTATAATCCGATTGGGAAGTAATATTCTTGTTTTATTAGGTTCTCTTTACTTCCCAATCACTCATCATTAATGTTTGGGAAGTAAGCCCCTATTTATTTGACAGATACTCGTCTATGGATGCGGCGGCAACCTTGCCGGCGCCCATGGCCGAAATAACTGTAGCTGCGCCTGTAACAGCATCTCCACCGGCATAGACGGCATTACGTGATGTAAGTCCGCCCTCGTTTACAACGATGCCGCCGCGATTATTTACTTCAAGGCCTTCTGTTGTGTCCTTGATAAGCGGGTTAGGGCTTGTACCGATAGACATGATTACAGCATCTACTTCGAGTTCGAACTCACTGCCCTCGATAGGGACAGGTCTTCTTCTGCCGCCCTCATCAGGCTCACCGAGTTCCATCTTGATGCAGCGGATAGCTCTTACTGTTCCGTTCTTAGGATCCCTTGGATCATCAGGATTGTTGTATCCGAGAATCTCAACAGGATTGTTGAGCAGGCGGAAATCGATTCCTTCCTCTTCTGCGTGCTCAACTTCCTCAGCACGTGCAGGGAGCTCTTCCATGGATCTTCTGTATACAACGTATACCTTCTCTGCTCCGAGTCTGAGAGCTGTTCTTGCAGCGTCCATAGCAACGTTTCCGCCGCCGACTACTGCTACCTTACCACCCTTCATGATAGGTGTATCAGGATTATCCTTATAAGCCTTCATGAGGTTGGAACGTGTCAGGTACTCGTTGGCTGAGTAAACTCCGATCAGGGACTCGCCAGGGATGTTCATGAAGCTCGGGAGTCCTGCTCCGGAACCTACGAATACTGCCTCAAAGCCGTCGTCAAAGAGTTCATCGATTGTAAGTGTCTTACCGATAACTGCGTTAGTGACAACTTCTACTCCGAGATCCTTTAGTCCATCTACCTCTCTGGCCACGATAGCTTTAGGAAGTCTGAACTCAGGAATACCATATACCAGAACGCCTCCGGATGTGTGGAGAGCCTCATAAATGGTTACTTTGTAGCCCTTCTTTGCGAGGTCACCTGCACATGTAAGTCCTGCTGGGCCTGCTCCGACTATAGCTACCTTGTGTCCGTTTGATTCAGGAGCCTTTGCAGCTTCCTTTACGTTTTCGTTATGCCAATCGGCTACGAATCTCTCAAGACGTCCGATACCTACAGGCTCGAACTTGATACCGAGAGAGCAAACCTCTTCGCACTGTGTCTCCTGCGGGCATACACGTCCGCATACTGCAGGAAGTGAAGATGTCTCGCTGATTATCTGGTAAGCAGCTTCGAAATCTCCTTCTTTAACCTTCTGAATGAACTCAGGAATCTGTACGTTTACAGGGCACCCTGCAACGCATGGTCTGTTCTTGCAGTTAAGGCATCTTGCTGCCTCGGCAAGTGCAGTCTCTTCTGAGTATCCGAGTGCTACCTCATCGAAATTATGCGCACGCACTTTAGGGTCCTGTGCCGGCATTTCATGTTTTTTAGGATCAATTGCCATTACTATTCCTCCCTTCCTATGCGTTTGCCTTCAATTCATCAGCAGCTTTGAACATATTGCATACGTGTTCATGTGACTGTCTTTCGAAGTCGAAATATGTGCGGCCTCTTGCGATAGCCTCATCGAAGTCAACCTCGTAACCGTTGAAATCAGGGCCGTCTACGCAGGCAAACTTCATTACGCTACCCTCATCTGTATGAAGAGTGAGTCTGCAGCATCCGCACATTCCCGTGCCGTCAACCATGATAGGGCTCATCGATACAGTTACAGGAGTATCGAACTCCTTGCATGTCAGAGTTACAAACTTCATCATGATCAGCGGTCCGATTGTGATGACCATATCGAATTTTTCACCTGCTTCGAGCATCTCCTTGAGAGGAATCGTTACATTACCCTCTCTTGCATATGATCCGTCATCAGTCATTACTATCAGGCGATCCGAGCAAGCATCAAACTCGTCCTCAAGTACTACTAGGTCCTCGCTTCTGAATCCGATGATGCTGGTAACTTCAGCGCCGATTTCATGGAATTCCTGGGCAACAGGAAGTGCAATAGCACATCCTACTCCGCCGCCTACTACGCAGACCTTCTTGATTCCTTCGGTCTCAGTAGGTCTTCCGAGCGGTCCTACGAAATCTTGCAGGTATTCGCCTTCCATTACATGGTTAAGTTTTTCCGTGGTGCCTCCAACAACCTGGAAGATTACCTTTACTGTGCCTTCATCCTTGTTGGTGCCTGCCACGGTGAGAGGAATTCTCTCTCCGTCCTCATCAACGCGCAGTATTATGAACTGACCGGCCTTGGCCTTGCGCGCTACCAAAGGAGCCTCAACTTCGATCTGTGTAACAGTCGGTTTGAGGGATCTCCTTCTGACTACTTTGTACATCTTTCCCTCCTATGAAACGTATAAAAATACTACATACAACAACACTTGTATATTGCAATTATTATACCATATAAGAAAGCTGTATCGGACGAAAAACGGCAATAATTTCGTAATGTTTTTATACCGATACAGCTTGAAATTCCAGGCTTTTTCATATTTGATTATATCTTCCTCCGCAACAGCGACTCATCCCTTAAAGTATTATTCAAAGCCGCCTTGCCGAGACGCTTTTCAAGAGCGTTCATATCAGGTTTTGCACCTATGAAAACCGCCTGATTATCGATGCCCTCATCCGCTCCGCTTATCATGTAGAGCCTGTCTGCGACATCGAATCTTACATAATCCTCTCCTGCCTTAATCACACCCTTGGCTCTCGTAATTTGTCCTAGATGGGATCTGATTACATCCTCGAGCAAAAGTATCAGTTCAGAGACATTGGATAGAGCAATATCTCTGAACGATACTTGCTCAAGTTTTGCAGGTAAAAGGTTATGCGAATCTTCTTTTTCCGCCTCGTAGTCTTTTTCTCCAGACCCTTCCTCCGGATCAGCCAGTATCTCATCCCACCACTCGTCGTCGTGGAGTTTATACGGCGTATCCGAAATCTTAGCGTCTTTATTGATCTTCCTGACCTCAGCATTTATCTGCTCTATATAATCCGGATCTTCATTCTCAATCTTGGAATATATGACCTTATCTGCTGCGGCAATCTGATCTCTGTAGAGATCTCCGTATTCTGCCATGTTCTCGTAATATGAGACAGGTGCAAGTATGACCACCGGGCGGAGCGGCTTTATCTTCTCATATTTGACCTTGTCGATATTGGCCATTATATTGCTGAGTTTGCCGACGCCCGTAGGTTCTACGACCAGGTACTCGGGATCCAGACTTGCGGAGATAGCAAGTATGGTGTTGGCAAAGGAATCTTTTTTGCTGCAGCAAACACAGCCTTCAACAAACTCCCACACCTTTAACTCCCCTACTTCCTGAATCTCCTGCGAGTCCAGATTGGTGTCTCCGTATTCATTTTCGAGAACTGCGATTTCTCTTCCGATCCGCCTGATTAGCTCCTTGATGAAGGTCGTCTTGCCGGCCCCGAGAAATCCCGAGACTACGAGTATTTTCATTAACTTACCTATATATTAGACCTGAATGTTGTCAGTGGTGTGTCCTTCAAGTACTACTACAGGCTTGATGAGATCAGCCGGCTTATCCTTCATGAGCTGAAGTGCTTCCGGAATGTGCTCCCATCCTTCAAATACGTGAGAAGCGAGCTTGCTGACATCGAGTTTGCCGCTGGAGATGAGTGATCCCAGCTTCTCCATACGAAGTCTTCCGCCAGGCATGAGTCCGCCGTTGATCTGCTTGTGACCCATTCCTACACCCCACTCAACTCTTGGGATGGAGATCATGTCTCCGGATCCGAGGTAGTTTACGTTACCGATCTTTCCGCCAGGCTTAACTGCAGCTACAGCTGACTTGAATGTATCAACGTCTCCGCCTGCGATGATAACCTTATCTACGCCCTTGCCGTCTGTCATAGCGAGAACCTGATCTTCGATTGTTCCGTTCTTGTAGCTGATGAACTCATCTGCGCCATAGAACTTAGCAGCCTCTACGCAGTTAGGACGTGTACCTACAGCGATGATTCTGGATGCACCTCTGAGTGCGCAGCCGGCAACTGACATAAGACCTACAGGGCCGATACCGATAACAAGTACGCTGTCACCGAACTGAACGTCAGCGAGCTCAACACCGTGGAATCCTGTCGGAACCATATCGGAGAGCATGCAAGCGTCTACAACGCTTACGCTATCAGGCATGTGTGCGAGGTTTCCGTCTGCATCGTTTACATGGAAATATTCAGAATCAAGTCCATCTTTGAAGTTTGAGAACTTCCATCCTGCGAGCATGCCGCCGGAGTGTGTTGAATAACCGCCCTGAGCCTCGAGTGAGCTCCAATCAGGTGTGATTGCAGGAACATAAACTCTGTCACCAGGCTTGAAGTCCTTAACGAGTTCTCCAACCTCAACTACTTCAGCGCAACCCTCATGTCCGAGGATCATGTTGTGTCTGTCACCTACAGCACCTTCCCATACGGTATGAACGTCGGATGTGCAGATAGCGATAGCAAGAGGTTTGCAGATTGCATCAAGTGGTCCGCACTTAGGAACTTCCTTTTCGATCCAACCTACTTCACCGATCTTCAGCATTGCGAAGCCTTTCATTTTGTCAGCCATGGCCAACTCCTTTCTAAATCTTGTAGAAATACTTTGTTATGTTGTTAATTGTGATTGTTTAGTATTGTTAAATAAATAACAATATCTGAATAAAGTTTACCTTAAAGGTGTTGTTAAAACAATAACAAAACGGTTTACATTATGGTTT
>Ga0256406_1005566_pt1 | contig 13367 bp, 8 predicted proteins | sample RumenRJG_03DNA_FD_185986 | JGI IMG/M metagenome (GOLD analysis project Ga0256406, IMG submission 185986) | Bovine rumen microbial communities from Lethbridge, Alberta, Canada - RJG_03 | ecosystem: Host-associated > Mammals > Digestive system > Stomach > Rumen | place: Canada: Alberta | collected...
TGTAACATGAGATTGGCACCTTTCTTGGTTGGATGTTTTTTGTCAATCTCATTATACCAAGGCAAGGTGCCTTTGTGTTGTCAAGAAAACAATCTATCGACCAATGGAGCCGTATGGTACGCGATTCCAGCCGCTATTGGCGGGTGGGAAAGTTGAGTGAATATCTTGTAGTTCTTCGGAAAATTTTACAAGAAAGCACTTTGGGATTCAAGTGTGCCATTTTCTTGGATTTTGCAAGAGCGTTTTGATTTTTTCTTGAATCCCCTCTGCCAATACGACATCATATTTATTGCAAAGTCGCACAACCATCTGAATGTAAATCTTTGTTGCCTCCAGATGATCATGATTTCGGATGCTCAGATAAGACTTTTCGATATAATCCTCCCACAGGTGTTGATAAATTTCTTCTTTCTCTGGCAGCACATTGATCTTATCCAGCAACAGCGGCGCTACACGGTAATACTCTTTCACAAGATCACGAATGATATGGTTTTCATCACTCGCCATATCACGGAACCGCCGCAACGTATTGAGTTCGTCGCAATCATCTCCCTTGTGCAGGACATGGCAGGTAGCCGTCGTGATGATGCAGAATCCATCATCTTTTTTTCTTGTTGAGGTGGTCTTTGTTGCATAGTCCTTCGTCTTGCTGTATCTCTGGGATTTCGCTCCCTCCATCCGGCGCTGATCTTTCATCCAGCCGTTCACTTTTTCTGCCTCACGACCCGCCTTTTCATGTCCCATCCTCGCCGCTTCTTGAAAATATTTTTTTGACAACGACAGATTTTGCGGAACATCTCCGCCTTCATATTGATAAATCTTGCCACATTGGTATTTCGCTTCTGCCGTGCCGCTCTGCGAGAGGAAATGAAGCGCTTTCCGATCGTCTCCCTTCCAAGCGTAGAGGCTTCCGAGTTTCTCTTCCACAATGGCATTTTCGGGATTGTCGGGATCCTTTTCAAGGAGGAATTCGCAAAGCCCCTGTTCAATGGCAACATCGGTTGCCAATTTCTCATCCAGCCTGCCCTTCGGATAGCCCGCCTTCTTGTATATGCCATACACCTTCCAGAAATGCTGCATCATCACCTTCCGAACGGCAGGCAGATATCCTTGTGCCGCCGCCACGCGATATCGCCATCCAGCCGAATAGGAATGCGTTTTCTCCTCTTTGAGGCCATCTTGATAGTTTGCTTCTGGATCCATATGGTTTGCCAGCCAGTCCAGAAGCTTTTCATCATCCATCTTGCTTGCAATTTCGAGGAGGCGCGATGCCGCCTCATGATTTCCATATCGATACGCACGCTTCCAGCATTTCACAGCGTCTTCGCGTTCCGATCTCGTCATATGCCAGAGGCCGCGATAATAATATTCCTCGCCAGAATCATACATCTTGCTGTCCATGTCTTTTGCAATGAGCTGGAGGTCAAGGTCGGAAAATCCCAATTCTTTGCCCAAGACGATCTTCGCCTTCCGCACGAACGCATTGTCGTTTTCCTCACGAAGTTTCTGCAGCTGCCGTTCATCTAATCGCCTGCCTCTTGCCCAATCGAACAGAAGCTGGAAAATATAGGCATACGGGTCACGCGAATGACGCAGCTTCAGCAATTCCGATTCAGCATCTTCGAAACTTCCGTTAAGGAGATAGATCCAGATGGCACGGTATGCCGAACGACGAGATGACAAATTCATCACCAGCGAAGATTTCATTTTCGGCTGGATTGACTGATCCACTGCTCGTGCGCCTTCCATGATTTCGGGCCGCAACAATCTCAAGTGCTGTCGTTCTTCCTTTGAAGCACGCAACTTCGCTGCAAATTCCTTCTGCTCCTTTTTCAAAACGCCTGCCACTTCGGGGCTGCCGCTTTCTGCAGAAAGGTCGATCTTCAGGCTCTGCAAGATTTCCTGCTGTTCTTGCACTGCATCTGCATAGCGGGCATCCAGCTCCGCAAAGATCCATTGCATCCTGGTTTCCATGAACCGCAAATCGTGTTTCTGATGTACCTGCATCAGATGTGCTGCCATCTGTTCTGGCGTCAGGATCGTGACATTTTCATGCTGATAAGCTTCTTGAAAATCGGCAACTTTATCAGCAGATGTTACAATGCAGAGCGGTGCCAGATCCTGATATGTGCAGATGACCTTTTCTCCATAATCCCGCGCATCTTCCACGTCTTTCAACAAGACGAAGATTTCATCCTGAAAAGAGAGCAGCCGCTGCACATGTGCTTCTTTCCATTTGGAAAACGGCGGGAAATAAGAAAGCACTGTATTCTTCCAGCGTTCATCTGACACGAAGCAATAATATGTCAGGACATTTGCGATAGATACATCATCCTTCCAAAGATTTCGAAGGATGGCATATTCCTCGGGAGAGAGTTCCATCCGATGCTGGCAATCATTGATAGCTTTCAATGTCCGCTCTCCGTCCGATGTAAGCACCATCGGGATTTCCGTATCTTGGAACATTACAGCACACACGTAGCCCGATAGTACAGGAGACAGCCATTCTGCCATCGCCTTTCCAGCAAAGTTCACGATGCCGATCGCATGATTTCCCGACAGTTCTGGAAGCATCAAGAGCACATCGAGCTCTTCGAAACAATCCTCCAGATCTTGCACATGCTCGCCAATGCCCGAAAGAGAGGATTTGTTCAATTCAGGCACAAGCTTTTCATGCACTTTTTCATATAGCTGATTTTTCCAATCTTCTGCCTCCTGCATGGCAACCGTTGCTTCCGTATCAAGGATCTTGCTCAAAAGCTGAATCTTTTCTTCTGCCGATGCATCCATCAAGGCATCGCCTCCTCACCATAAAGCGCCCGGATGGCTGTCTCCATATTCCGCTTCATATAATAAAAAGAAGACCTGTCTTCTGACAATCGCTCCAAGCGCAGCGTGCAACTCCGATAGAGCTTTGTCAAAGAACCGATGGCACGCACATTCCGTGAATGGCCGATGGCATGCCCGAAGACGCGCCGATCTTCCATAATTTCCTTTTTAGCCTCCTGAAAACGTTGTTCCAAATCTTTCATGAGCGTCCGGAGTTCTTGGCGCGCGTCGGAGGTACGGTCTGCCGATACCTGCGAAAGGAATTGCCGGACATTGTCCTTTCCCAGCTGTTCGCAACCAGTTCTGGAATCATATGCCGTCACGGCAAAGCAGGGAATCCCAGCATCATCCAATGCCGCCTTTCCTCCTTCGACAATGGCCGGCAAGGCAGCTTGCGGCTGTTCGTCTGCATGCGTGAAGACAATCAGCTTTGGAATTGCAGGATCTATGCTTCTGAGGAATTCGAGATCGGATGTGACGATCGTTCCATTCTTGATATGAACGAGCCAGATCAGCGCATCTGCATTCCGAAGCTGACGCTCGGCGATATCCTTGTCGGTAAGCTCTTGCTTTGTTGCCGCTTCGCTCTTGTTGTATCCAGGCGTATCGAGGAATGCGATCTTGTCTGCCCATTCTTTCGGGAAGCTGGCATTCTGGATCGCGATATAATCGACAAAGCGTCCAAGTGCAATCTTGTATTTGTCATAGAATTCATGTGTCAGCGCCTTCATCGCATCCACATCCAATGACACTTCTGCTCCATTGCCGAATGCATGAATCTCATCCTGCTCGCCGCTGACAACATACGTCGGGATAGCCGTCGTTGCAATCTGGTCTTCCGGAAGCTGGATCTTGGATTCCTGCCCGATGACGGAGTTGATAAAGCTCGACTTTCCTGCGCTGAACTGTCCCCCGAGACCGACCAATGCCTTTCCCCTCAAGAGACGAAGTTTTCCATAGTCCATCAGACGGTCGCTGAGGCGTTCCACTTGTCGGACATATCCAGCAGGGTCTTCGAGTTTCAGTTCATGCAGCGTATCAATAAGCTGTTCGTCCAGCATCCAGTCCAGTCGGCGTGCTGCATACCGCACTTTGCGATTTCCCTTCTTGCCTGGCAGAAGCTGAGCGAGCAGCCCCCATCCCTTCTCCGGGTCATTCAGATAGGAATTCGTTTCATCCTCATATGCAGCATCATCGTCATCCTCTGCATCGACCCTGTCCCAAAGATTGCTCATGGGATCATCACCTCCTGCGCCTTCATGCGAGTTTCCGATATGCGTCCTTGCAGGCCGCGAGATCCCTGATAAACGATTCGAAGCGTTTGACATTCTCCTGCTTGTTCTCCAGGTTCTCCTTCAGCAGATTCATCTTTCCGACAATCTGCTTCTCCACGTCATCTGCGAACGTCACGGATTGCTCGCTCACGAATTCCTGCACGGCCTGGTCAAACCCTTGCAATTTTCCGACAATGTCTTCCTTGATCATATCCAGCACTTGTTCATTCGCCGTCATCAAGCTATGAATCTCTTCATCACGGACGGTGCCATCCGAAAAACGCTGAAGAATGAGATTCCGATACTTCTCTTTGTCTACCGTCTGGAAGGGCGGAAGAATCATCCTGCCAAGGAGAAGTCCGAGCGGGCCCGTGATGTCTTCCGGCTCAAAATCCGCCTCGCCCTGTAAAAAGCCATCCACAACAATCTCCCGCACCTTCCGTTTCATTTCATCGATATCGAGGGCATGGCTCATATTTTCCTCAATCAGACGGTTCGCTGCATCAACATAGCGATTGATATTATGGATGACCGTCTGAACTGGTGCGACATAATACCGTTCCGTCTCCTCCCAATGTTCGTCTTTCTTGAACCAATGCGTCTCGACATGCTGGGTTTTCTTGATTTCCTCCCGAACTTCAAGATCTGTGAATTTTTCAGCACAATCACGGATGTCATTGGAAATTTCCCGGAGACGGCGGCTTGCCTCGAGCCCGCTTTCTTCAAACTGTTCCTTCAGTTTCCGGCGCATCTTGAAGGCTGCATTTTCTGCCTGATGGATTTTCGCCGTAACGGATGCGATATCGCCTTCGTTCAGCTGGCGGAGACTGCCTTCCGCCTCATAGCGAATGGCTTCCACTTTCTCCAAGAATGCCCGCCACTGATCATCTACGAATTCCGCCTGCCGCTCGCGGATGACTTGCTCTTTCTTGTCTCTGAGCGGCAAAAATTCCCGCTGTTTGAAACGCTCGATTCCCGACAAGTCCTTGAGCGTTTCTGCTTCTTCGTCCATCCCGGAAAAGCGCCGTTCGAGCTGATGGATGATATGTTCTTCTTCCTCCGTCCACGGCATCCCTTGTTCTTTCTTCCTGCCTGCTCCATAGAGCAGCGACGCCACGCAATTCAGATGCTGGCTGCCCGCCTTCTGTCCTCCAGCAGCTTCATCCTCCCGCTGGATCTGTTGGAGGATGTTCCGGAACAACGGATTCGGTACTCTTTTCCCATAATCTTCCAGCTGCTTCCGCAACGTCTTGTCCAATTTGCCCTGCGTCCGACGGATGACTCTGACCAGATCTGCCCTGCCGCGTTCCGAGTCTTCAAGCAGCGCGGCGTCAAACTGGCTCGCGACAAAGCAGACTTGCTGGATGCTGTTTTCCGGCAATGTTTTTCCCACGAGGTTCAGATCTTCCTCTTTCATGAATTGCGAGGAGATGCTGAGCAAGATGACAAGATCGCATTTCATGAGGAACTGGCGCGTCCGCTCGCTGCGCGAGACAATAGGATCGCCGAGTCCCGGCGTGTCGATGATTTCCAGACCTTTCACATCTGGCATATTCACACCAACTTCGATGCTCTTGACAATAGGAGCATATGCGCCACGCGCACCGATGTATTCCGCAAGTCTCTCGAACGGGATTTCTTCTTCCGTCCCCAGACGGGAAAGCAGGTCGCCTCCTGCCTTGGCAACAAGCTCTGTCAGTTGCTTGCAGGCACGAAGCTTATCAGGAATATGTGCGATGACCTCGTCTTCCTCGCTTTTCGTCAGTGCGATCTGCTTGCGGACATGCTGGAAGCTGTCTGCGACATGATCTGCAATCCCGTACATTTTGTCTTTTGCATGATTCCATGCCTGATGCATTCCCGAGCCTTGCTGCATTTTTGCACGCCGCTCTTCCCGTGCCCGTTTCTCTTCCTTCTTCTGATCGCATCCACGTTCGAATTCTTCATCAAAGTACTTTGAGCCACGTTCGATTCCCTTCCAATCCGCTTCGTCATAATAACAGACTTTCGCATATTCCTGTTCAGCATACACGATCCGTGTCAGTCCGGCCGTCATCGGCGTTGCAGCTTTTGGCAGGATATCCTTGCCATCAAAGAGGATCGCATTCAGAAATGACGATTTTCCTGCCTTGACCTGTCCGACAATGCCGACATGGAGATCGCGGTCAGGATTCATGACGTCTTCAGCCTTGTCCTTAAGATTGTCATACTGATCCGCAAAATCCTGAAGGAATTCCTCCGTTACGAGTCCCTTTCCTTTTTTCATCAGACCTGCGGTTTCTTTGGAAAGCTCCAATAATTTTCCCACATCTGCCATGATTCATGCCCCCTGCATCGCTGTTTCAATGGACTGCCTGGCCGTCTCGATTTTCGCAATGCCATTCTCCAGCTGTCTCTTTTTTGCATCCACGTCCAGCTGCTTCTGTTCCTTTTCCTGCTTCAGGCGCTCCATAGCTTCACGCACTGCATCCATCTGTTCCAAGAAGCTTGCCTCGATCTCGCGCACCATATTTTCTTCGGCATCGCGCAACGATTCTGCGATTTTCGGACGCAGGCTCTCACAGATCTGCGGGATGACGCGGCTGCGAAGTGCTTGTTCGATCTTTTCCTCTGGCGTCGATCCAAAGACTTTGGACAAGAACCCCAAGATTTCCGGCAGGAAAATGATGACGAGCTCGACAGCCGGAGCAACGACGCTGGTCAATACGGCAGCGCCTGTCGTGACTGCCTTGTACAGCTTGGCATAGTTGCGCATTTTCGCCAGCTTCTTCGCACCTTCCAGCAAAGTTCCGGCAGCTTCGAGCGAAGCCGTCATTTTTCCTGCAATTTCGTCAGCGTTCCCGCTGTCACCCTGTTCCAGGCTTTCCACGAGGCCTTCCACCATGCCCTCGCAATTTTCCGTAATCACGTCCGACATCGATTCCTTGATGACGGGACGGAGCAGGGAATTGACGGCATTGCCGAAAGCGCTTGGCCCAGACTGCAGGGCACTCACAAGCTGCGGAACACCTGTTTCCAGCGCTTCCGAAACTTCTGCCATGACGTGATTGACGCCCTCTTGCTGCATCTTGCGATGATATGTTTTCTTCTGGAGTTCCAGATCGCTCTTGAGCTTGCTCTGCTTCCGCGAATTTTCCCGCAGTTTCGCATCGAGTTCCGAAGAATTGAACGACAGGGCATGTTCCTGTTCTTGGAGCACTCCCGATGCCTTCATCATCAGGGCACAGCAAGATGCGCCCATTTTTTGAAGCATCATGTCATCAGGATCAAGTTCGGAAAAAAGCCGACCAAGTTCTGCCTGCGCCTCTGGAGAGCGGCTTGACGTCTTTAGGAGCGTGACAGGGTGCCCGAGCAGGTCTTCCACGTTTTCCTGCACTTCCGCTGCGACTTCCCTGCACTCTGCCTCCGTCCGAAGATCGCATTTCGTCAGGACGAAGCGCAGGGTCTGGCTGTATTGCTGGATTTCATCGAGGAAATTGCGCGACGCGTCGTCAAAGGTTCCCGCCGTGACCGGAATGACATAGACATATCCCGCTGCTTCGTCGATATACTGTGCAATCGCCATATTATGCGCTTCTACGCCGGAGCTGTAGCCCGGCATATCGACGAGCGTGATGTCGTGCAGTTTCCGCAGGGATTCATTCGGCAAGCAGAAAATGTATTTCAGGCAGTCGGATGGGTCTTTTGCCTTTGCCTCTTCCAGCGTACAGCGCTCTTTCGTTCCATCCTTCTTCACGCGGATAGCATAGGGGTCAGATTCTCCGCTGTAGCAGAGTTCTGTCGCGATGGCTGTCTCCATCGAGATATTTTCCTTGAGGATTTCATCGCCGCCCATGAAAGTATTGAGCAAAGCGGACTTTCCAGCGCTGAACGCTCCGACTACCGGAACTTTTGCCCGGAACGTACGAATCTCCTTCTGCTTTTCCTCCAGCTCTCCTGCCAAGCTGCTGTCCCCAAGCTGGACCTCCGTCAAAACATCCTCGACATCCTGCACGGTTTGCTGCAATTCTTTCTTGTTCATATGTGCTGTCTCCATTTCTCGATGTCATTCATCACCAGCTAGCTGGAATGCCTTTTGAACTTCTTCTTGGTATCTGCGGATCTGCTGCAGGGCATCCTCATGTCTATTTTGTTCTGCCTGCATCTCCTTGCGCTGCTGTTTCAGACGGTCGATGCTTTCCGCAACACGCGCCTGCACGGCCTTTCCGATATCCTGGAATGCTTTTCTGGCTTGTTCCGCATCTTTTTCAACGGCCTGACGGTATTCCTCTCGCGCTTGCTTTACAGCTTTTTCCGCTTTCTCCCTCTGATGATTCTCATAAATGGCAGAACCAACCTCCAAAATTCCTGCCATTGCTGGCCCTGCAGCCCGCGTTGCGGTGGTTGCCTGCGCAATCTTCCCGCCGTGAAGGAATCTTGTAAAGGCATTCGAATACCCCAAGGCATTCGCGACAGTTCTCTCTGATACGCTCCCCATGTTCTTGCCAAGTTCTATTGCGGCTTTCTTGATTCTCTGCGTACCTTCCGACGTCCCAGATGCATATGGTTGTGCAGATAATTGGATGTCTGAATGATGTCCGATTTTCTGCGCAATTCCATGGATGCCATTCTCTGCATCTTCCTCTTGGAATAATTCCATCATCGTCATGTCATGCGTTTCTGCGATATGATACAGCGACTGCTGCCATGTCTCGAAAACTTCCTTGCAAAGTGCCTCTCTTTGCTCTGCTTCCGCCTTTTGCGCACGCTCCAGATCCGCTTTTGCAGCGCCGAGCGCGATTTTTTGTACGACCTGTTCGCCAGCGTTCTGGAATCCCTGCTTCAGCATATCCGCGCAGGTGTCGATCGTCTGCCGCACGTCTTTTTTCACATCATCCAGTGATCCCTTCTGCTCCTCCAGCGCCTCCAGATCACCGCTGTCCGCTGCCAGAAGCCGGTCTTCCACCCGAGCCAGCTGTTCCTTGCAGACATAGAGCGGACGCACCAGCTTTCCAAGCAGCTGCCGTTCCTCGATGAAATGGTTCAATCCGCGAACGAAGGATTCCTGGCCGCTCCGCTGCTCCAACTCATCCCGAAGTTCCTCATCATTTTCTTCCTGAGCATCGAGATAGTCCCGTGCATCGAGAAAGCTGAGGCAATAATCCTCTGGCGTCTTGGGATCCGTCACCTTGCAGAGATCGTCACGAATAATCTGCTGTTGTTCCGGGGTATTGCCGAGTACAGCTCGCGACATCTTGTTGACGACAAGGATCAACGCACCCGGCTTTTCCTTTGCGAGCTCCTGAAAGCGCTGTGCGACGGTCGCATCCATCAGCTCGTTCGTAATGACAAAGACCAGCATATCCGATTCCTGAATCGCCTGCTTCGTCTTTTCATCATGCTCTGGATGCAGCTGCGTATCAATGCCTGGCGTATCCGTGATTTCCACGCCGCCCCATGCATATGTCTTTGCCTCATCCGTCTTGATTTCGGCTGCAATCTCGATATTGGCATCTCCTGTCAGCATCTTGATGATGGAGGACTTGCCAGCACTGTACTGCCCGACGAAGACAAGCTGCACCTTTTCGCGTTCTTCGAGCGCCTTGCGAATGGCATCTCGTTCCTCGGAAAAATCCCATCCATCGAAATCGCTCTCCAGTCCCTCCAAAACACGCATGGCAAGCGTATGCACTTCCTCATTCACCAAACCAAGCTGAAATTCTTCCATTCCTTTTCCCTCCAGACTTCACTGACAGATGACGAGCGTTTCCTGCAACATCCGCTCTGCACGAATCTTTGCTTCACCTTCGAATGGTTCTTTATCCGTAACATAGAGCGTCATCGACTTCCCCATCTCCCGCACAATGCGCTGCACTTGCGCGACGGAGTGTCCATAAGCATGCTCGATGAGTTTCCGATCCATGCGGTCGAGATTCCAAGCAAGATCCGGCAGAATCTCGGTTTTCTGGATTTCCTGCAAGTACTTGGCAATCTGCATCGTCTCATCAAACTGTTGGGAAATCGCGTCGAGCCGATTATGAAGCTCCAGCTCATACGCATCGACATGATGCATCATGTCGCGGAGAATCTCGTCTATGTTCTTTACAAGTTCTTGCCGCAATTCTGCCTTCCGTCGCTGCCGCTTTTCCTCTATATCATCCGTGAAAAGATCAAAAAAGCCGAACGATGATGCAATCGACAATACAATGCGCCCAGCCAAAAAAGCTGGATTGGAAAAAGAGATGAACCAGGAAAGACTAGAAATTACCTTCATTGTATTCGTCGTCCAAGCTCGTATATTGACAGGCTTGCCCCCTGTAAAATCCAGATGAATATCCCTCTCGATCATCCGTTCGGCATGCGCTTGCAGTTCCTTGTCGAGCTTTCTGCCGATGGATTCCAGCAAAAACTTCGCTTTTCGGTCTTCCTCCTGCAAGAAGCGGTTCAGCTGGGAACTTGGTTTCCTGTCCGTAAGAAACTGCTGAAACGCCTGAGTGATTTCTTCCTGTGACTTGTCATAATTTTCATCGATAAAAGCATCAAGCGCATACAGAGCTGCGCGCTGGCTGCCTTCAAACTGCGCCTTGTTCTTGCGAAAAGTCATATAGAGCTGGTCGCGCTTTGCCCGAAACTCGTCCATGACCTCTTGGAGACGGGCACGGCTTTCTTCTTCTTCCTGCAACGACCGCTGTATTTCATCGCGGAGCTGCACGATTGGCTGCTCGGCAAGATCGATGAATGTTTTCATGCGGATCATCGTACCGCGCTGCTGCACGCAGTCAATAATGGCACGTTCGACATCTCCAAACCGGCTCATTTCTTCATATTTCTTTCGATTTTCATAATCTTTTTCCTTCTGCGCTTCAAAGGCGCACTTCAGATGACATGGGATGAACTGGACATTTTCCCAATCCTGCCCATCAAGCTCCGCAAAATTACGGAATTGGCGAATGATGGCATCGAGTCGTTCCGGCTCGAACTTCGAGCGCATGTCACGCTCGAACAACTTCGCACTTGAGCCCATCGTCACCTTGACATTCAGGATGCCGAGGATGGGCTTGCCGATCTGGCGAAGCTTTGTCATCCACGCAGCTTCTGTAGGATTCGGATTATCGTCCGTCAGCAGGAAGATGATGAGATCCCCCTTCTTTGCTGCCTCGAATGCCTTGTCTTCATCCTCTTTTCCTCCGAACGCACCAATGCCAGGCACATCCGTGACATGAAGATTTTTCCCTTCCCACAAGTATTCTCGGACATCCTGCGTCGTCCGTTGCGCACCTTTTCCGATATGCTTGCCATCGCCATGCGTGAGAATCTCCATCAAGGTCGATTTGCCTGCCATCGTCCGTCCAAACAGTGTGATCCGGAAATGTTCCATGTCATCAAGGCGGACGCCAATATTCTTGTCCACCGTCTCGCGGCACTGTTCTCCTGCTGCTTCAAGTGCATGCATCTGCGCTTTCATGATCTGCTGGAAATGGTCGCTCCATGCATCATAGGATGAAACAGATGCATGTGACATCACCGCACCTATGCGGACTTTTCCGCGCTCCATCGTTGCATCGAGATCATCAAGACATCTCTTGGCAAAGGATGCCCCTTCTTTTGCAGCGATGCGGCAGGAATTCAACGTTTCCGCATTCAGCCGCATCTTTTTTGATATCTTCTTCATCATGATTCTCTCCCTCCGCTCAACGGCCTTCCGCCATGTTCGACAAGCGCAATATTGATTTCGTCGACATCGTAGATCTTTTCCTGCAGAAAGAATTCGACGACAACATCGCGTAGGTTCGTATGGGACAGCGTATAGCCCGCTTTTTCGAGCAATGCGTTCGTCTCGTCAAGCGTGAGGTGCAGTGCAAGTGCAAAGGCAAGGACGGTTTCCTTCTTAGGCTGGTAGTCCTTGTGCGCCTTAATCTTGGAAAAATGCGCACGCGTGATGCCGGCTCTCTGATAGATTTCGGACGGCTTTGCATCACGCTCTTCCATGAGCTCGAGAAGTGCTTCGGAAAAGGTCTTGTGGGCGGCAGAACGAAACTCTTTTTTCAGATGTTCCATGAGGATCTTTCGAAGGCTATAGTCTTCCGTACGGAATAATCGTTTTTTCGCCGCACCAGCAGGGACAGCAGAAGCGAACTCTGCCACTTCTTCCATCCCATCGCGTTCATAATGCTGGAGAAGATACGCATCCAGCCGTGCGTTCCATTGCCGCCTCTCCGCCATTCTTTTCACCCTTTCCGCACATCTACCTCATGCCTTGCCCCTGCATCTATTTTTCTTATTTCGTCGCAAACAGCTCTTATCCTTCTTTTTTCTCATCATATTCCTATTTGAACACGCCACGCATGCATTTCCGCCTTATTTCAGAACCCAGCCAAGAAACACGATGAACAAAAAGGGGAACACCAGCTTTACCGCGATCAAGCTGAAAAGCGATATGATAATATCCATGTCATGAACCTTCTTTCTTCGTCTTCAAGGATGCCAGTACGTCGTCGAGCCCTTCGATGACCTCTTTTGTCGACTGCTCCAAGCCGCGAAGCGCCTTCATGCGATTGGTGCCTGCTGCTTTTTCCGTTGCTTCCGCAAGTTTTCTCCCATCCTCCTCGCCGCCTGCGTCCCGTGCACGGAGCTCGCGGAGGATGTCTGCGCCCTTCTCCTGCAAATTTTGCTTGAGATTCTGGATATTCTTTTCAACATCACCATAGACGGCCTCGCGTTCCTCTGGCGTATGGCAGGCATCCATTGCAATCTCAGCTTTCTCGTGAATGATGTCGACGATGTGCATGAGGCCGCAATCGTCCACGGCCAAGGGTTCATCCTCCTCGTTTTCTTCGTCCTCTTCGCCATCATCCAGCAACGACAAGATCAGCATCATGAGCGCGCTGCTGCCGACCAGCATGAGATTCTTCTTCCACAGTTCCATGATGTTCTACCTCCTTTGGTAATACATGGATTCCATCGTTTTCCGAAACTGCTCTCATTATAAATGCCCAGACACGAAAAAAGGTTGCCTCGTAGGCAACCTTTCACTTTTTTAGAACTTCATTCGCTGGCTTGGGTTCGGCTTATCACTCCAATACTTTGATGCGCTCTTTCATCTTCTTGTACTTCGCACTCTTCTTCGCGTGCTCGCTCTTCTCCATACCCGCTACTGCGCGACGCGTTGCGAAGAGCAGACTCTCTGTTCGCGTCGGGCGAAATTCGCCAAATTGCGTCGGTCGAAAAGCGCCAATTCGGGTCGGCTGAAATTCGCCAATTTGAGTCAATCGAAAAGAGCCAATC
>Ga0256406_1005568_pt1 | contig 13364 bp, 9 predicted proteins | sample RumenRJG_03DNA_FD_185986 | JGI IMG/M metagenome (GOLD analysis project Ga0256406, IMG submission 185986) | Bovine rumen microbial communities from Lethbridge, Alberta, Canada - RJG_03 | ecosystem: Host-associated > Mammals > Digestive system > Stomach > Rumen | place: Canada: Alberta | collected...
GAGCCGGGCGACCTTCGTCTTTCCCGTGCCCATCAGCGCATCCTCCACCTTATCCTGGATCTCCTCGACGGACAGATCCCGGCCCGCGTTCTCCGCGTCCTTCCGGATTCCCTCCGCGATCTCCCGGATCTGATCCGCGGTCAGACGCTCCGACATGATCCCCTCTTCCCGGTTCGCCTTCATGATGGCGTTCGCGATCTTGTCCACATCAAACGGCACACGCTCCCCCGAGCGCTTCATCACGCACATCGTGGGTTCCTCCACGTGGCTGTTTCCATCCAACTCCTCGTCGTACATGCTCTCTCCCTCTTCCTGTTTCTTCTGCGGCGCTGTCCCCGCAGCTTCTCTTCCTCAAATGACTGGCCCGGTCATTGTCCCTTAGACAAAGCAGTGAGGAGCTTCTGCTCCTCACTGCTTTGTATTATACTGTGCCCTCCGCCCGTTTTCCAGTGCTCCGGGCAAAAAAATACAAGATTTAGTGCTTTTGTATAATTCAAGCAACTAAATCTTGTTCGCTTTGTGAAATGGCTCCGGAAATTGTCCCTAACGAGTTTAGCTTGTTTGGGACAAAAATTGTCCCAAACAAGCTAAACTCGTTAGGGACAATTCCTCTGCTTCTGCCCGTTTTCCTGCGCCTTCATGCTCTCGATCATGCGGCGGTAGGCGTCCTCCAGCCCGACCGTGGGCTGCCATCCGAGGGCGCGGAGCTTCGCGCCGGAGAGGCACATATGGGTCTCCGCGGCATAGCCGTAGGCGTTGGTCTCCGGAATGTCGAAGGTGACGTGGATGCGGCCCTCCGCCAGGCGTTCCGCGGCCATGGCCGCCATGGCTGCGATGGTGGTGTGGGCCGCCTCATTGGTGACGTTGTAAGCCTCGCCGGCCTCGCCGCGGACGAGGATCGTGAGCAGGCCGCGGACCGTGTCCGCGGTGTAGCAGTAATTGCCCTCCGAGGTGCCTTTGGTGTGGAGGACGATGTCCGTTCCGTCGATGACGCTGTGTGCAAACTGGGCGAAGACACGGTTCTCGCCCGGCAGGATGCCTGCTCCGAATGTCTGCGCAAGGCGCGCGATCCGCACCGGCACCTGGTATTCACTCTGGTAGGCCGCGCAGAGATTCTCGCACATGCGCTTGCTCAGCGGATAGTTGCTCCGCACCGTGAGCGGGTTTACATAGCCCTGCATATCCTCTGTCACCGGCTGGTCGGTGTCCATGTGACCGTACACCTCCATGGAGGAGAGGTAGACCATGGACCGCACCTGCTTCGACCGCGCCAGCTCCAGAATGCTGCGGGTTCCGTCAACCGCGGTGGCGATCGTCTCGACCGGCTTCGTCACCATGAGCTTCGAATTGGTGACCGCAGCCCCATGCAAAATATAATCGACCGGCACCTTGACGGCATCGGCCAGTTCCTCCGGCCTTGTGATGTCCCCGGTCACGAGATTGATATCGCCCCGGTTGAGCAGATTCCCGTAGATATTCTCAGCCTTTCTGGGATTCCTGACGAGCGCCAGTATTGTGATCTCCGTATGGCGCACCCGGTTGAGGCAGGCGAGCGCCCGCACCAGCTGGCTGCCGACCAGTCCCGTCGCGCCCGTGATGAGGATGGCGCTGCCGCGCAGCTCCTCCACCGGAAGCGCCGGATCCGCGGCGATCCGCTCAAGATCCTCCTGCAGCGTCGGATCAGTCGGACATTCCACTCTGGATAAACTCATTTTCATTCCTCCGTACCATGCAGCCCGGGGCCGCTGTGCCGGACCAGCCGCATTGCCGGCCCGCAGCTGTGATACAGGCCGGACCGCTGTGCATTCCGGGCCGCCGTGCAGGTCTATCACCGTCGTACAGCCCTGCCGCTGCTCAGCCCCCGCTCTTTCTGCTCTTCGCCCGCTCAAGCACCTTTTTCTCGCGCTCGGCCTCTTCCGCGGCCATGCGCACCTTGTGCCCCTGCGCCAGCTTTTCGAGATCCGCACGGGTCTTCGGCAGCTTCTTCGTCATCAGGAATTCCTCATACGCGTCGCAGTAGAAATCCACGTCGTCCGTGAACGCGATCTGCCGCCCGTGATCGAGCCACAGCACCTTGTTGCACAGCTCCCGCACCTGGTCGATCGAATGGCTCACCAGCAGTCCGGTCACGCCGCTGTCGAGAATCTCCCGCATCTTGTCCCCGCTCTTCTTGCGGAACGCGCCGTCGCCGACCGACAGCACCTCGTCGAGGATGATGATGTCCGGATCGACCAGACAGGCGATGGCAAACGCGAGCCGGCTCTTCATGCCGCTCGACAGCTGCTTGAACTGATAGTCCTGGAAGTCCTGAAGCTCGGCAAAATCAATGATCTCGTTGTATTTTGCATCCATGAAAGCCCTGGTGTAGCCGAGGAACGCGCCGCGCAGGTAGGCGTTCTCCCGCACCGTCATGTCTCCGTCAAAACCCGATGCAAGCTCCAGGAGTGCTGCGATATTGCCCTTGACCTTCACGGTACCGAACGTCGGGATCATGATTCCGGTGATCGCCTTGAGCAGCGTAGATTTCCCGGCGCCGTTGCTGCCGATGATCCCAAGCATGTCGCCTCGTTCCAGCGTGAACGTGACGTCCTTGTCCGCCCAGAACTCCTTGACATGATAATTGTGGGTCAGCTTCCGGATCACGGTCTCCTTCAGGCCGATCGCCTTGAAATCTCCTGTGATGTAGCGGATGCTGACGTTTTTACATTCAATCGCGGTGGCTGCCATATTGATTCCCCGTGCGGGCATTCTGCCCGCTGGTGCCGCAGAAGCCGCGGCACGGGCATAAATAACAGAAAATGTAAATTACAGATAATAAAGAAACTGATGATTATACTTCTTGTAAATCCGCGACCCGATCAGAATCGCGAGCGCCGCGTACAGCGCGCACAGCAGATGATACGGGAGAGACGGAATTTTGCCGTCGATCACGATGGTGCGGAAATATTTGATGTACACATACACCGGATTCAGCAGGAAGTAGCGTTTGAACCAGTAATGCTCGACCGAATAGAAGACGGCGGACATGTACGTGATCAGCGTCAGGAACACATCGTACAGATACCGCACATCCCGGAAGAACACGAAGAGCGCGGACAGAATCATGCCGATCCCGATGTTGAAGATCAGAAGACACAGCACCGGAAAGACCAGCATGAACATGCCCGGCCAGAACTGGATGCCGTCGATCACGCAGAAGACAAAATACACGATCAGCGTCAGGCCGAAGTTGACGAGCGCCGAGACGTTCTTTGACAGCGTGAACATATATTTTGGCACGTTGATCTTCGTGAAAATCTTTGCGTTGTCAACCAGGGAGCTCATGCCGTTCTTGGTCGCTTCTTTGTAATAGGACAGAATAATGTTGCCCGAGAACAGATAGATGGTGTAATGATCAATGTCCTTGGCGAAAAATTCCGTGAAAATGACCTTCATGATCAGCAGCGTGAGGAGCGGCGACAGCACGGACCAGCCCATGCCGAGGATACTCCTCTTGTACTTCTGCGTGAAATCGCGGTGTACCAGCTGCTGAAAAAGGAAACTGTTCTTTTTAATAGTCTGTATCAGCTTGTTCATACTCGTTCTGTTCCGGTTCCTGTGCCGCTGCGCAGCGGGATTACTTCGATTTTACAAACGCCCGTATCATACCACGTTTGTGCGCCCGGAGAAAGGCGGCAAAATACATGACGCCCAGCGCGGTTCCCATGGCGCAGGCAAGATACACCGCCACGCGCTGCGCGCTGCCAAGGTCTGCCGGGAGAATCCGGTTCAGATTCGTCGCATAGTAAAGGTGGGAGAAATAGAGTGCCGTGCTGTAACGGGCAAGCCACGATGTGACGCGCCCTGTTCTGCCGCCTCCTGCCCGCGCGGCACCCGGCACATCGGCAAACGAAAGGGTCACGGCTGCCGCAAACAGCATCAGGAAGAAATAGTCCTGCTTCGACGGAAGCCGGGTGTACATATACCAGATGGCCGCAAGATAACACGCCGGCTCGAGGAGCGTGAGCAGAATGCGTCCCGCCATGGTCCAGTCCGTGCGGCGGATCTTCTCCGCGATCTGCCAGCAGACAATGCCGATGCACAGATCCGCAGCCGTGCGGACTATTCCCTTGAAGCAGAGTCCGAGCCAGACGGCCGGATCCCGCGGGCTTCCCTGCGACTGGCACAGATAGCCCAGCAGAAACAGCGCCATCAGCGGCGCGCCGATTTTCGGGAAGAAATCAGGGAAGCGGCGGATCAGCGGGTAGAGCACCGCCATCACCAGAAACATCGCCGACACATACCAGATCACACCGTCGAAGCCGCCCACGAACAGGCCGCTCATCTTGACCAGTGTCAGCTCGAAGAAATCCCGGACAAACAGCCCGGCCATCGCGCGCGGTCCGTAATGCCGCACCGCGCTGATGAAGAAAAATCCAACAAACCACGCCGTCACAAACTCGGGCAGAATGCCGGCGATTTTGCGCCGGAGGAACTGCGCTGTCTCCGTACCCAGTGCCGTCTCCTTGCTCAGCGCTGTCTCCGTACCCGGTGCCGTCTCCGTGCCCAGTGCCGTTTCCGTGCTCAGTGCCGTCTCCTTGCCCGGTGCCGTTCCTGTGCCGCAGTCTGCTGGAAGGGATGCCTTTTTCCCCGCGCGCACCGCGCTCGCCATCATCAGATAGCCGGACACAAAGAAGAAAAACTCCACCGCGAGCGATCCGCCGGCGAAGATCGCGTGCTCATATCCCAGCAGATACCGGGTGTGATGCAGCACAATGATGAGAGAAAACAGGAAGCGGAGCGCGTCGATCCGCGCGTTCCGGTGCCCCGCGCTGCTCACTGGACCCCCATCCTGCCGAGAATCTCATCGCAGATGCGTTCGCTGGAATGCCCGTCGTCCACGCTCTGCTTTCCCGCAAGGAACGCGTCGCATTTCTTCACAAAGGCCGCCTCGTCGAACGAAAGAATGTTCTGCTCCATTTCGTCGTTATTCCGTGCCACCGGGAACGGCGTCGATTCCAGCTTGAAGTAGAACCCGCGTTCGTTGTTGTACAGATCGATGTCCCGCGCATAGATGAACCCGGGCCTTCTCGCGTTCACAAAATCATAGATCCAGCTCGAGTAATCCGTGATGCCCGCATCGACAAAGCTCAGCAGCTCCTGAATATCGGCATAATCCGTGACATCAATCACGTCCGCGGACCGGACCGTATTCTTGGTCTTCTCGCCCTTCTTGTCGTTGTCGTGGTACCGGATCAGCAGCTTCCACTCCCCGCCGAACCGCTTCTTCATCGCGCGCAGGAGCCGGTCGGCCTGCAGATCATACACGGCAAAATTATGAGTGTCGCGGAAGGTCGGCGCATAGAGCACGAACCGGGTGCTCTCCTCCAGCGCATAATCCTTCAAAAATTCCCTCCGCCAGGCCGCCGCTCTGTCCCTGTACGTGTCAAAGAAAACATCATTGCGGGCATGACCCAGCCGCAGCAGCGGCGTCTCTTTCCAGAACGTCTCCCGGAACACGTCCTCCTCGAACTTACTGTTTGTAATGCAGTAGGTTGTGAGCCGCCCGGTGCGCGCCGCCGCCTCCGGCCAGGTCACATTCGTGTTGTAGTGCGCCGGGTCGAACCGCTTGATGCCGAGCGACCCGTGCCAGGTCTCGTAGACAATCTGCTCCGGCTTGGTCGGGAAAGGATAGAACTTGTCTCCGAGCAGCGAATTGATCACAATCACCTTCGAGGAGCAGGCCGCTTCAAAATACTCGTAAGAATTCATGCGCACGATATGGATATTATCCCGCTCCGGTACCTCTCCCCTGCTGATGAGGTTCGTGACGCCCCAGTAAATCTGCACCTTCGCGTTCCGCCGGATCAGCTCCTCGCAGATATACTTCGGATTGCAGGAATAGCTGTGGTTGAACGTGATGAACATAATCTGATCCGGGTTGACCGGCGTATTCCGGGAGAGAATTTTACGGTTCTGATACCCGATGCTCCGGTCCACCGAAGCGGCCATCTGCTTCCATGCCACGCCGATCCGGTGAAAGAACTTTCCCTCCACCGCCGCCGGATAAATTCTTTTTGCCTTCCGTTTCAACACCCTGAGTACTGCCATCTCTGCTCCTTATTTCTGTCATGCGGAATTTTCTCCTCAGCCTGACCGCGGCGCGGAGCGCCACGGTTAAACCCGGCATCACGGAATTCCAAAGATTCTGCTGTTCTCCTTCGCATCCACGATCGCCCGAAAGATATAGAAATCGATCGGCGTCGTGATTTTGATATTCTCGCTCTTTCCCTCCACGGTGTACAGCTCGTGGCCATAATGCCGGAACATGCTGGCAGAATCAATGAAATCGTTCCTGCCCTCCGCTCTCGCCTGTTCATGACACTCAAGCAGCTCTCCCAGCTTGAAGCACTGCGGCGCCCGCGCCATCTCGCACTGCTTGCGGTCCAGGATTTTGCCGACCTTGCCGTTCTCCGCATTGTCCAGGAAGATCGTCTCAATGGCCGGAACGACGGTCACGGCATTGCCCACCTCCTCGACGCGCCGAATCGCATGCGTGATGGTCTCCGGGTCCACGAGCGGCCGCACGCCGTCATGCACCAGCACCGTCGTATCCTCCGGATACAGCCTCCGGATCTGGAGCAGGCCGTGATAAATCGATTCCTGGCCGGTCGCCCCGCCGGGCACGATCGCCTTGACCTTGGTGATGCCGAATTTGCGGATATATGATCGCATCTTCGGAATCCACTCCCGGATGCAGACGACCACAATGCCCTGGATATCCTCGTGATTATCGAATTTTTCCAGCGTGTAAATGATGATCGGTTTCCCGTATAACTCCAGGAACTGCTTCGGCACGGAGGCATTCGTCATCCGTTTTCCGCTTCCTCCGGCAAAAATCAGCGCTACATTCATCGTTTGTCTCTCCGTACTATGCCTGCCCGCATGGCCAGGTCAGATCTCTCAACTGCCGCTTTTTACTCCGCACCGAGCCTCCGCGACTGTTTTTTACAGCCGGAATGGCCGGAAGAACACATGACTCTCCCGGTCAACCTCTGGCGGCGGCGTCATATAATCCGGTCCGTACAGTCTCGTGAGATATCCCTGATAATCCGCCGGGCACCGGAACCGTCTCTCGCCGTACCGGAATTCTGTCGTCTGGACGATCTGTTCCCGGCGGTACATCTCCCCCCAGAACAGCTTCCGGCCCGTGGGCACCGTCACCCATTTTGAGCGGCTGTTCCGGCACATCGCATTCCACCGGTCTCCATGCCGCACAAGACCGTCGAGACTTCTCCACGCGAGGAGCGTCCCGACCGCAATCTTCGTGCGAAACACCCTGGCAAGATGCCGGTCTCCCGTCGAGGCCGCGAGCGCCGTCAGCTCTCTGCGGTCCCGCCGGAATTTCCGGCAGGAGACGAGGAATCCGTACGCCATGCAGCCAAGACCGTGTATCGTCCGCAGGAACGTATTGTCAAACGTATTCTCGATGACAAAAATATCGACAAACGCGCCGCACTCCGGATTCTGGAAATCCTCCCGCGTCCTGACCGACGTACTCTTCTTCAAAATCCGCGACAGCATCAGTCCGTAATTTTCCGTTTCCTGCGGCGTGTGAATCCAGTATTTCTCCCCCATTTCCTGCCGGAAGATCGGAATGAACCGGTCATAATCCGCGCGCGGCATGTTGATGTCCGCATCGTCGTCCCAGGGGATGAACGCGTGCTCCCGGACGGCGCCGAGGCAGGATCCGCCGCCGAGCTCATAGGTGATCCCGTGGCGGTCGCAGACATCGGCAATGTCCGCGAGAATATCAAGCAGCACGCTCTGGAGCTGCGCAAGCTCCTCCTGTGTGAGCGTGACCGTTTCTCCGCTGTGAATATGTTTGAATGCGTCAACCGTGGAAAGTGACATACCCTTTATATACCCGGACTACGTATTTTGCGGCACCCGCTCTGAACTATCCTGTGAATCTGCAGAAACGCGGCAAAACAACGTCATATACAAGCCCTGCCAAAGCCGCACGATTCGCGGCAGCCACAAATCAGTGCTCGTACTTGCGGTGCAGAAATTTTGCCTCCAGAAAACCGGAAATTTTCTTTGGATAGTCCACCTTCTCCATCATCACAAACGGAAGTGTGACCACCTCATCGCGGCGGATCGCGCCGGTCTCCATCTGGTAAGCGAACCAGACATTGAAGATGATCTCGCCGACCCGTCCGCAGTAGCGGGCCTGAAAATAGCTCAGCCCCTGCGTATCCACGCGGTGCTCAAGCTCTCCCAGAATGTGGAACAGCCAGCTGCAGTACTGATCCAGCAGCGTCCGCTCCATGATCATCATGTTGAACATATGGCCGCTTCTCTGTCCGAGCACCCTGTCAAACGTCGGAAGATATTCCGGGCAGAGAGAGGCAAGGATACGCCGTGTCTCCATCAGATGGATGCCGTAATGCGTATGCTCGTAATGCGACATCAACGTTTCGATCACATAGTGCCTTTTTGCCGGCACGAAAACCTTTTTCTCCGGCAGGAGAGGAAGAATCTCATCAGACAGAATCACACGGTCAAACGGGTCTTCCGCACAGCGCCTCTCCCTGCGCCTTGAGCCAAAATGCCTGCGGTAATGAACAAGGCCGATATAGTCAGCATCCAGATTCTTCCAGGCCCAGTAGAGCCCCGTGAGCTCGCAGTAGAGCGGATTCTTCGAAGAGATATTGTCCCCGGTGTTATCCCGCTGGTATCCGCGCAGCACCGGGTCCGAGTCCTTGTGCAGCGCAGCTCCCAGCCGGATCGGCAGATACATCGGATCCGATGGCATGCGGTACGCCTTGTGCGTTCCCACCAGTATTTTGATTGTCGGTGTATTATGTTCGCTCATTGAAATAAACCGTACTGCGTATTACTGCCCTGCCGTCCTGTGTCTTGCGTCCTGTGCCGTGCGTCCTGTGCCCTGCGTCCTGTACCCCGACGTCCTGCGCCCTGCGCCGTTTCCAGTCCGGCTCTGACAAAGCATGGTCCCCGCATTTTTCTGTCCCGCTGTCATCTGCCGCGGCTCACTGCGCTGCCGGAACAGCCGCCGCACCTGCTGCAGCTGTTCCGTTTCCTGCTGCCGCTCCCGCTGAGCCGACAGCTCCTGCGGCATTGCCGTCCGCTCCGGTTCCTGCCGCCGCGCCGGTCGTTCCATCCGTTCCGGTTCCTGCTGCCGCGCCGGCTGTCCCGGTCTGGTCCGCAGCGCCTGCACCCTGGCTCTGCGCAGCGCCCTGATTCAGCACCGAGGTGTCCGGCACCGTGCCGATGGCCGCGCCGCTGTTCGGATCATATACAATGCCCGTGTTCGGATCGTACAGATACCCGGTGTTCGGGTCAACCCTTGTCTCCGCAGGGATGCCGCTCTGACCGCCGGCCGTGCCGGAAGCCGCAGGCTGCTGCACCTGAGAGGCCGCTGTGCCTGTTCCGGAGGAGGTCCCGGCGGCAGTTCCGGAGCCGGCACTTCCAGTGGTTTGCTGTGTCGTGCCCGCTGACGTGCTCTTACCCGTCTGGTTATTTCCGGAGATGCCGTTCGCCGCCTTGTAACTGGCGCTCGTGTAGTACGTGGGCTGCGACAGATTCTCATAGTAGGTCTGCAGCCTCTCCGCATCGGCGCCGTTGTACAGCACAGAATGAAGAATTTTGGCACAGGTGTCAAAATCCACGGCGAACATGCGCCGTCCCTCCATACCGGTCATCATGCCGTAGGTATTCTTGAACGGCATCGTGAAATCGTCAAAATCCGCGTTCAGATATTCCGGCACCAGCGTAATTAACTCCGCGCAGTCCGACTCCGTCAGGTTCGTCTGCACCATCGGAAGCACCTGGTTCAGAAGATTGTCGAGTTCGGTGACGTTCAGCTTCTTCAGCTGCTCCACCGCCGCAAGAATAACTTTGCGCTGCCGCTGGACGCGGAACCAGTCCGAGTCGATCGAGCGGAGGCGGGCATAGCACATCGCCGTTGCGCCGTTCAGATGATTCACCCCGACATGGAGATCCTGCTGCACCTCCTTCTGCACGTGCATGCCCTTGATGTACCCTTCCGTGTAGGTTCCCTCCGGGTGATTGATGTTGTCTGCTTCCGCCTCGGTCATGTCGATATCCACCCCGCCGACGGCATCCACCAGCTTGATGAACGTCCAGATGTTGACGCGGATGTATTTTGTCACGTCCAGCTTGAAGCACTCGCGGACCTCGCGCGTCATCAGCGAGGCGCCGCCGTAACGGAAGGTATGCGTCAGCCAGTCATACTGTCCCTCATACTCCCCGTCGAGGATCGGCATGCCGCTTGCCCGCTCAAAGCTCACCAGATGAACCTGTTTTCTCTCCTTATTGATGGAGAGAAGAATACAGGTGTCGCCTCTCGCATTTTCGTTAAACTTCTTGGTGCGGTCATCACTTCCGATGAGAAGAATGTTATAGACATCACTGTCGGAGAAAATATCGCCCTCCGCCTGAATTGTCTTTGCCTCCGCGATGTCCGCTGTCTGCTTCTTGAGCGCCTCGTTCTGAATGGCGTTGTCCTTCTCTTCCTCCGCCGTCATCTCTGCCGGCTGATCGACCTCGCCGTTACTGATCTGCATCAGACGGTACTTTGAATGAAAGTAGCCGTATCCGGCCCCGGCGACGGAGTCAAACACCACGAACACGATCAGCAGAACCGTCAGCACCATATGGCGGCGGAAAAATCCCTTTCTCTTTTCCTTTCCCGATGCCTGCACTTCCCCTGACTCCGGAAGTGTAAGCTCATCCAGCGCTTCCTCTGCGGCATCGGCAGCCACTTCCCGCAAATCTCTCCTGCCGGATTCATTCTCCTCGTCAGCGCCCGAAATCATCGTTTCTTTCTCGCCGTCAGCGTCCGCAGCAACGATTTCTTTCTCTTCGACGGCGTCCGCAACCACATCTTCTTTCCCGCCGTCTGCGTCCGCAGCAACGATTTCTTTCTCTTCGACGGCGTCCGTAACTACATCTTCTTTCCCGCCGTCAGCATCCGCCACGGTTTCATTCCCTCCGTCAGTGTCCGAAGTCACGGCTTTGTCAGTATCTTCCGGATCCACGTCCTTTTCCTGCTTCGGATGCTCCCGATTCCCCTGCTTCTGACCTTCGGCGTCCGCTCCGTTTGCCGCTTCGTCTGCCGCTCCGGACTCTGCCTCTTTCTTCTCCGGATCATTCTTCCCGAGCCTGCTGATCTCCTGTGCAACGTCCGTGAGATCCATCGTGACCGTCTCGTCCAGATACCCCTCTGCCGGTCTCTCCGGCTTCTCCGGTCTCACAAAACGCTCTGCATCATCCTTCGGCGTATTACTCATAAAACAACTTGCCTTTCAATTCTTTTTCCGCATCCAGACAGACGGCCTGCCCCAAACGCTCTCATCTCAAAATGACCACCAAAGAATTTCTCCGCTGGCCGCATAAAATCAACTTACTATACCCACCTGCCCCCGGAAAAAGCAAGCGCTTTCTGCCATTTGACCGTGCAGAATCCGCTTTCCCCACCCGCAGCGGGCTTGAAACTCCAAAAAGTGTCGCGTTTCCCGCCATTTTGTCGGAATGCCCTTATAGAAAATTCCTCCTCTTCAGAATGCACAGTGAAGCTTTCCCCCGACATCACCGCTTTCCGCGGTGCACCGCATTCTTGCCGTATTTTGCACGGATATGCTGCATCATAGCCTCCAGCTTCTGCTGTCGCTCCTCCTGCCGCTTCCCCTCGCGGTCTTCCCGCGTCTTCCCCCTGGAATCTTCCTGTTTTTTCTCCCGATCCGGATCCTGCTGCCCTTCTCCCGGTTCCGCCTGCGCATCCGCTCTGCCCGCCTTCCGATTCTCCTTCGCATTTATATAAGAAAAGAGATCCATCTGCCGGCAGCTCCCGTCGTCCAGATTCGTCCCGCCGACTCCTATGAGCCGCACGCCGCGGCCCGCCCGGAACAGCCCGCCGTTTCCATACAGCAGCTTTCTGAGAAGCCTGACCGCCGTCTCGAAAATCACCTCCGGATCATTTGTCGAATTCTCCAGCCTCGTCTGTCTCGAATACCGGTGAAAATCGCTGCTCTTGACGCTGACCTCGATCGTTCCCGCAAACATACCGTCCCGGCGGAGTCGCCGTGCCACACTCTGCGACAGCTCCCTGACCACCGGCACCGCATCCCGGTCAAAATTCGTGGCGGTGATGTCTGCGCTGGTGGTGGTTTCATTGGAATAACTCTTGGCCTCTTCCTCCTCCGCGTGCACCTCGTCATTCGAGATGCCGTTTGCGCCGGCGGCGATGGACAGCCCCGCCCGCTCCCCCAGATAGGAGCAGAGCATCTCCGGGTCCGCCGCTGCCGCCTCCCCGATGGTCCGGATTCCGATGGACCAGAGCTTTTCCGCGGTCTTGCGTCCGCAGCCGTAAAGCTCCCCGATGGGGAGCGGCCACATTTTGTCCGCAATCTCCTCCGGCCACAGCGTGTGCACCCTCCCGGGTTTTCTGAAATCGCTTGCCATCTTCGCGAGCAGCTTGTTTCCGGAGATGCCGACATTCACTGTAAACCCGAGGGTGTCATAAATCTCATTTGCCAGCCGCACCGCCAGCGCCGCCGGATTTCCGCCTGGCGCATGCACTCCTGCAGGATTCCCGCCCGGCATATGCGCTCCTGACGGATTCCCGCCAGCCATATGCACTTCTGCCGGATTCCCGCCCGGCACATGCACTCCTGCGGGCAGAGCAGCATCTCCGTCAGCGGCTTCCTTTGTTTCCGCCCCCTCCGGAATTTTCCCCTTCCGCTCTCGAAGCTGCAGCAGATCCGACCCCTTCGTGAGAAACCCGCCTTCCGGAGAATGATCCCGGACAAGCTCCTCTTTGCAGAACCGCTCCGTCATATCGAGAAACGCCTCATCGATGGATACCTGCTCCACTCTGTCCGAATAGGTCTGCAAAATTGCAATAAACCGGCGGGAGTACTCCCGGTATACCGTGAAATCCGGCTGCTCCAGCACCAGATTCGGGCATTTCCGCAGGGCGCTCACGACAGGTTCTCCGGTGGAAACGCCATACTTCTTCGCCGGAATGGACCTTGCAGTGATCACACCGTGCCGCCTGCTCACATCCCCGCCAATCGCGGAGGGGATCGTGCGCAGATCCACCGAATCCGGATTCTCCTGAAGCCGCTTCAGCGCAGACCAGGACAGAAAGGCAGAATTGACATCCACATGAAAAATAACCCGGTATTCCGCATCCTCCCGGCTCTCATCTGCCGCCTGCCCGAACGAACAGCTTGTTTCTTCCTGCCTCCTGCCTTCCCGCTCCATTATCCAGCCTTTCTGATCTGCTTTCCCGCCTTCAGAGACTACTTTGCCGCCCTCCTGCACTCTTTTCTCATTTT
>Ga0256406_1005569_pt1 | contig 13364 bp, 10 predicted proteins | sample RumenRJG_03DNA_FD_185986 | JGI IMG/M metagenome (GOLD analysis project Ga0256406, IMG submission 185986) | Bovine rumen microbial communities from Lethbridge, Alberta, Canada - RJG_03 | ecosystem: Host-associated > Mammals > Digestive system > Stomach > Rumen | place: Canada: Alberta | collected...
TCTTTGGAAGTTTTAAAAGAGCGATTTCGGAAACCGAAATGGGAGGCCAGGGACCTTCCCGGAAGCAATATTTGGCTACTTCTTAAGAGCCAAATCAGGTAAAAAGTAATTATTCAGCAAACACTAATTATGGTAATACTGGCGGAACAAATATCATGTTCTTAGATGCATTTATTTCTGATGATTATGCAAATTATGGGAGTGATACGATATTAAATCTGTATGGCTCTGATGAAGGTGGTTCAATATCGATTAATCACTATAAGCAGAATTTGGATGGAAGCTATTCCTATGATTCACCGGCAAATAGCACAAAATCAAATAAAGGGACATTTACTTTTACAAATAAATATACTGGTTTTACGATCAGCAGTTATTTTATAGGACGGAATACTCCGAATGATTATTCCCGCTGGAGTTCTGTATCTGCTGGTTCATCTACTCGATTTGAAAATAATCTTTATGTTCGCTATACCAGAAACAGCTAATAACCTTGCTTACTACAACTACAACGGTGTAGTGAAAAAGGAATCGCTTCTTTACGAAGCTCCTCTCAATAGCTATTCTTCTTACATTCCTGATCGTCCTGTTGGCCTTCCGGAAGCATATACCTTCCAGGGATGGTTCAAGGATAAGGAATGCACGGTTCCATTTGATTTCGACAGCATCATGCCTGCAAATGATGTCATGATCTATGCAAAGTGGGCAGCTCCGACCTATACGGGAACGGTCCATATGAATATTGAGGGAACCGGAACCCCGATGAAACTCACCATCAATTACGGCGACAAGATCAATGAAAATGATATGCCGACCGTAAAAGATGCTGACAGCAATGTGATTCAGGAAGGTAATGATTCTTACAAAGTTACTGTACCTGCCGAATATACATGGGCTGGCTGGGCAACAAAGTCAGGCGATGACTATACGATCTATAACTTCAACACAGAAGTATATAGTGATATCACTCTCTATCCGTACTATATCAACGGAGAGAAATATACAGTTTCCTATTTTCTGGGTAAAGGAACCGGGAAAGCTCCGGCAGACAACAAACAGTATGCAGAGAATTCCTATGCAGACATTATGTCGGCATCCGGAATTACTGCTCCTGAGGGAAAGACGTTCCTTTACTGGACGGATGGCAGCAATAATTACTATCCTGGAGATAAAGTAAAAGTAACAGCTGATCTTGAACTTACTGCGTTCTATGGAGATACAGCTCAGAAAACTTCTATCACGTATCATTCCAATTATCCGGCAGACTCTGGCCTGACTGATGAAACTTCCACAGTTGACGGACAGGACAACAACACTGCGATAACGCTTGAGAAGGCTGGATTTGCATCACCGACAGGATACTATTTCGCACACTGGGAAGATGCTTCTGGAAACCAGTATGCGGTTGGAAAGACAATTGGAATCGACAATACTTCTGCAAATGAGCTCAATGCTGTATGGGAAAAGAAGAAGGAGATCACATTAAAAGCGAATTCCGGAACATTTACCTATGATGGAACAACGCATAGCGCTTCCGGTGTAGAAACCGACATCTTTACGATCAATGGAGTAAGCTATACCGTAAGCGGCTATACCACAAGCAGCCCGGAGAGAAAAGACGCAGGGAATTATTCTAATATCATTTCCGGAACATATGTGGTAAAAGACGGCAGCGGTGCTGATGTGACGGATCAGTTCACGGTAAATACCGTAAATGGATCGCTGACGATCAACAAACGCACGGTAAATCTGAAGTCGGAAAGTGCAGGCAAGGCCTACGACGGCACTGCTCTCACGAAACCGGAAGTTACTGTTACTGGTGATGGATTTGCAGCAGGCGAAGTAAGTGATGTCAAGGCAACCGGCACGATCACGAAGGTCGGGAGCACGGCAAACCCGATTGCTTATACCGAAGGAACCGGCTTCAAAGCGGACAACTACGAGATCACCAGGACCGAAGGCACGCTGACGATTACGCAGAATGCTGACAAGATTACGGTGACTGCAGGAAGTGATACCAAGGTATATGATGGCACACCTCTGACCGAGAACACTTACAGCATTACCGGACTGCCGGAAGGATTCACTGCGGTAGTTTATGTAAGCGGAACGGTCACAGATGCAGGCTCTGCAGAAAACAAGGTTACCTCAGTCAGCATCAGGAAGGGCAATGAAGATGTAACAAGTCAGTTCTCCGAAATTGAGACGGTCAGCGGAACTTTGACGGTTACGAAGCGGACAGTTACGCTGAAATCCGAAAGTGAAAGCAAGGCATTTGATGGCACACCACTTACAAAGCCGGATGTTACCGTGGGCGGCGATGGATTCGTAGATGGAGAAGTAAGCGATCTTAAAGCGACGGGCAGCATCACGAAAGCAGGCAGCGTCGTAAATACAATCGAATATACAGAGAACAGCGGCTTCAAAGCGGACAATTACACGATCACGAAAGACGAAGGAACGCTGACCATCACAAAGAATGACGATGAGATCATCGTGAACGCGAGGAATGCATCTAAGATGTATGACGGAATGCCTTTGACAGAAGCGGGAGCGGATGTCACCGGACTTCCGGAAGGCTATACGGCAGAAGTGACCGTAAGCGGTACGATCACCAACGCAGGAACAGCACATAACGTTGTTGAGAGCGTTGTGATTAAAGATGCATCCGGAAATGATGTAACCGATCAGTTCAAGACGATTACGAAGAACAACGGCACCCTGACGGTTACCAGGCGGAGTGTCACGCTGACTTCGGAAACCGTAACCAGAGAATACAATGGCACTGCCCTGACAGCACCGAATGTCACAGTGACTGGTGATGGATTCGTGAGTGGTGAAGTTACCGATCTTAAGGCAACCGGCACGATCACGAAGGTCGGGAGCACGGCAAACCCGATTGCTTATACCGAAGGAACCGGCTTCAAAGCGGACAACTACGAGATCACCAGAACCGAAGGCACGCTGACGATCACCAGGAATGATGCAGCAATCAAGGTATCTGCCGGCAGTGACAGTAAGATGTATGATGGCAATGCACTGACGAAGAATACCTACAGCATCACCGGTCTTCCGCAAGGATTCACCGCTGAAGTGACCGTAAGTGGCAGCATCACAGATGTTGGCAGTGCGGAGAATGAGGTCACATCGGTAGTCATCAGGAAGGGTGATGAAGATGTCACGGATCAGTTCTCAGGAGTCACGAAGGAAAACGGTACGCTGACCGTAACAAAGCGCAGTGTAAAGCTTGTCTCGGAATCGGCGAGCAAGAAGTATGACGGCACACCGCTGACAGCACCGGATGTCAAGGTAGAAGGCGATGGATTCGTTGATGGTGAAGTGAGTGACATCAGGGCCACTGGCAGCATCAAGACGGAAGGAAGTGTACCCAATACCATCACTTACAAGACCGGGGATGGTTTTAAGGCTGACAACTACAAGATTGAGATCGATGAAGGAACGCTGACCATCACAAAGAATGACGATGAGATCATCGTGAACGCGAGGAATGCATCTAAGATGTATGACGGAATGCCTTTGACAGAAGCGGGAGCGGATGTCACGGGACTTCCGGAAGGCTTTACCGCAGCAGTCAAAACCAGCGGAAGCATTACCAACGCGGGTACCGCAGATAACGTTATTGATTCGGTTGTTATCAGCAATGAAGATGGCGAAGAGGTAACAGGTCAGTTTTCAAATATCACCAAGAACAACGGCGAGCTGACTGTAAATCAGCGCAGTGTTATCCTTACATCCAAAACGGCGCAAAAGGAATATGACGGCACACCGCTTACAGCGTCGGAGGTCACGGTTTCCGGCGACGGATTTGTGGAGGGTGAAGTAAGTGATCTGATGGCAACAGGCAGTATCACGGAGGTCGGAAGCACGGCGAACACGATCACTTATTCGAAGGCAGATACCTTTATTGAGAGCAACTACAGCATCGAACAGAAGGAAGGTACGCTGAAGATTACCCCGAATACGGGCGCCATCCTGGTAACGGCGGACAGCGCGGAGAAAACCTATGACGGCACACTGCTGACGGCGGATTCGTTCACAGCAGAAGGACTTCCGGAGGGCTTCACGGCGGAGGCTGAGGTCAGAGGCGCTATTCTGGATGCGGGAACTGCAGAGAATGTAGTTGAAAACATCGTTATCCGGGATAAAGAAGGAAGGGATGCAACCAGGAACTTCGACAATATCGCGAAGAAGAACGGTCTGCTGACCGTGAACAAGCGGAACGTAACATTCACATCGGCGTCTGCGTCGAAGGAATATGACGGTTCAGCGCTTACGGCAAAAGAGGTGACGATCTCCGGAGACGGTTTTATCGATGGCGAAGGCGTAACATTCAATGTCACCGGAAGCCGGACGGAGGTAGGAACGAGCCTGAATACTTTCGAGTACACGTTGAACGGTTCGCCGAATAAAGAAAGAACTGGCAGAGAAACAGGCTTACTTGAGCTTCTCTTCTCGAAGATGATCGTCCGCGCAGCGGAGCAGATTACGAAGGAAGAAAACTATTCCATCCAGGTGGTTTATGGTACGCTGACGGTCACAGCAAAATCGGAAAATTCGGAAACGTCGACGACAACGAATACGACGCCGACGAATAACGTACCGTCCGCGCAGATTTCGGTCGGTGTTCAGAAGGTCTGGGTTGATAATAACAATGCCGAGGATCTTCGTCCGGATTCCATTACCGTTCAGCTTTATCGAAACGGGGACGCGTACGGCTCCCCGGTAACTCTTTCGGCAGGCAACGGATGGGCTTATACCTGGTCCGGTCTTGAAGCAGGAGCATCCTACGGAGTCGTTGAAACCAGCGTTCCGGCAGGTTACACGAGTTCCCTTGGCGGAGACCAGAACAGTGGATATGTCCTTACGAACACTCTGATGCCGACCATCAGTGGCAATTATGGTGATGGAGATGCGGCAGCGGCAACCGGTGCCCTACCGACCATCGGCGGGGCCATCCGCACAGGAGACGAGAGTAATCTTGAGCTCTGGCTTCTGACCTTTGTGATGGCAGCCGCAGCAGTCATAGCAGCCATCGTAAAGAAAAGAAAGAAGGGGGCAGAGTAATGAATGAAGGCTCCTGCGGCTGAGTAATCTGAGACAGATCAGCGCAGGAAAACAGAACAATCCATGTCTGTCCGTGCAGAGGAATGTTAGAACGACCAGCACGGACAGACAGAACAGTCAAAACTTGTCTGTGCAGAGAAGCGTCAGAAAGGACAACTGGGAATGACGAAGCAATCGAAGGCTGTCCGTACAGAATAATGCAAAAAGTGCAGCGGAAAGGGACAGGATAGAGAGCATCTGCACAGGCATCGGAAAAGAAAGCGGGGCACCCGGAAACGGGGGCCCCGCTTTCTTTAAAAGAGCTTCCTGGCGATGAGTAAGGTTTATTCGGTGAGAAGCAGAATTTTGACGTTGAATATGTTGTTCTCGGCTTTTATATCCATCTGGCCGTTGTATTTATGGACGATCGAGCGGACCGATTCAACGCCGATTCCGGTTCCCTCATGTTTTGTCGAGAGGAGTACTCCGTGGCTGTCCATCTGGGGCTTCACCGAATAGGTGTTTGTAAATGTAAAGGCAATGGTGTTGTCGCCATGCATACTGCCCTGAATGGCGATTCTTCGTTCCGTGTGAATCTGTTGCCGGCAGGCCTCGATGGCGTTTTCAATGAGATTGGCGAAGAGAACGGAGAGATCGGCGGAGGAAATGCTCAGATCATCCGGGAGCTGGAGCTGGACGGAATAGGTGATGTCTTCTCTTGTCATCTGCGGCGCATAGTACGAGAGAACCGCATTGACCGCACTGTTCTCACAGAATTTGAGGGGAGTCGCCAATTCCATGTTGTTCTGTAATTCGGCGATATATTTCAGAATATGCTCCATATCCGATGCTTCGGCCATCGTGCTGATGGTTGCGAGAACATGACGGAGATCGTGCCGCATGCGCCTTGTCTGTTTTATATTCTGTTCAATATTCTGATATTGAAGCGCCATCATCTGAAGATGGAAGTTCTCTGAGCGCAGTGAGAGATTTTCCTCCTGTTCACGGACGGAGAGGATGATCATCCGGTAGACCATCAGGGAACCAAGATCAATGACGAGGATCGCCAGCGTATAGTGGAGTTTTACGAGCTTATGAACGGCGGAACCGGTTCCGGAATAGAACATGTACATCCAGACGACATAGAAGGTGGCAGGAACCAGCCACAGATACCGCCATATTGTGATATCACGGGCTTCGGGCGTGTCGATCGACGAGAAGTCACGAAATATTGTATGCCAGATAAAAAAGCAGATGAGGATTTCATACCCCAGGAGCAGACAGGAATAAGTCCAGTGATATCGCATGAATGCATAGCCGACGGAGATAAGACTTTCGGTGTACTTTGCAAGACTGACGCAGAGATTGGAAAAATTGCAGATCACAAGGAAGCCAAACAGGATTCGGCCGGGATGATCATCGAACAGAAGGAAAAGGAGAGCGATGACAATGAACGGCGAGATAACATCCGCAAGTCCGATCCAGGGAAGATAGTTATAGATGGCCGCGAATTGAAAGGAAGACCAGGCGGCAACAAAGGGGGCTGCGATGATGACCGAACGGACAACTCCGTAACGCAGATGGTTTTTAAAGGACAATAAAAGCAGGACGATAAATGGAACAATCGCAACGAAATTATAGAGCAGAAATTCCCATCGGGTAAACGGCATCGGTGTATCCTCGCAACAAAGAAATCAGAAGTCAGGTATTAATGGAATCAAAGATGAAATCCGAATACGCTTTCTTTACAGCGGACAGGCGTCTGCGGCTCACGGGCACGGTATCGCCGCCCTTCAGATACAGGACAGAGTCTATAAACCGGGTTACATGATCGAAATTGACGATTACGCCGCGGGAGCAGCTGACGAAATTGCTTCGGGTGCAGAGCAGATTCTCAATTTCGCTCTGTGACATATATACCTTGCATTCTTCAGCGGAGTTTTTACAGTGAAAGTATACGTAATGATTGTGATAATCGGTATAGATGATGTCATCGTAAGCAATGCGGCTCTAATCCGGGAGATTGAGAAAACTGTCCGGCGAATCCGGGTCTGCGAAAAAACGGATTGCAAGCAGCATCTCGCGAAAATTTCGATAGGTAAGCGGCTTGAGAAGGTAGTAGTCCGCACGGACCTTGTTACTCTCAGCAGCAAATTCATTGCTGGAAGTAATGTAGACAATTTTCACGTCCGGGTCGATATCCCGGATGCCGACTCCAGTCTCAATTCCGGTCAGGGCCTTCATGAAGATGTCTATGAACAGGAGTTCATAGGTACCCTTCTTAAAATCGGACAGAAAGGATTCGCCGCACTCAAATTCATGATAGTCGGCAGAAGGAAGGTTATTACTGCGAAGGCAGCGATCCATGTTCTGGCGGATCACCCTCCGGTCTTCTGGAGAATCGTCGATGATTGCAATATGTAGATTGTTATTTCCTACTCTATCCATAAAAGCCCTGTGAACCCGGGCCCTGTGAACCCGGGATAAGGTAAGATCATTGATCTGGCTACATGTTCAGCCACGCTCCTCAGAATTATATCTCAAATTAATTTTCAATCAATAACAGATAATTGAAATTATATTTAGTACATATTATCAAATAATATATCGGACGTTCAATATCTGCGTTTCTGCTTTCTTTTTGAAGGAGCAAGGGCATTTCCCAGCTTCTGAAAGAAGTGCTGCGGAACGAGGCCGATGAAAACAATGCCCAGCACGATTCCAACGGCCGCCTTCAGGGCGCCGTATCCGGTGCTCATTGCCAGTTCCTGCTCGCCGAATACGAGATAATAGGTGGTCCAGTAGATTCCGCCGCCCGGAATCAGCGGAATAAGGCCGGAAATCATAAAGACGACAGCCGGGCATTTTTTGATGACAGCGGCAAGCCGTGAGCAGAAAACAACCACAACCGTTGCGGCCACAATGGCGAAGGTAGATCCGGCCGGCTTTTCCAGTATCAGATAAATGGCCCAGCCGATCACGCCGATGATGCCGCAGAGAAGATAATACTTTCGCGGAACACTGAAAAGGAGCGCGAAAGCGATTGTTCCGGCCAGGGCCGCGAGGAGCTGAAAGACCAGTGACAGCAGCGAAGTCATAGCAGGGCACCTCCCGTCAGAGAATAGGCAAGTACGGTGACGACCGCAACGCCGATGGAAATAGACACGAATACAAGGAGTGCGTCCAGCATACGGACGAAACCGGAAAGATAATCCTCATCGGTAATATCGCGGATACCATTGATGAACGCGGCGCCGGGGATCATGGGCATGACGGAACCGATGATCATCTCATGCAGGTTCTGCCCTACACCGAAATACTTGAGGATGTAGCAGATGGTCGTCACCAGCATGCCGCCGATGATGTTCGTCACCATTTTGGATTTGCCGGCGGCGACGGCCCGGAGGATGAAAACCCAGAGAAGGATTCCGGCAAGAAATGCACATAAGGCATCTGTGCCGTTTCCTCCGAACAGGACACAGAAAGCCGCCGCTCCGGCTCCGGAGGCGAGGATCTGTGCCAAGCCTGGTTTTCCCGGGAGGTGTTCGATTCGATCCAGCTCTTTCTCCGCTTCTTCAACCGTATATTTTCCGGCCACGACTTCGCGCGAAAACTGATTGACTGCACTTACACGGTCGAAACGGGTTCCCTTCACAGGAATATATCGGACGGAAGCATAGGATTTTTCGGATCTGCTGCCCGCCGCGAGAAAGATGCCGTTGCTGAGGACATACGCATGCTCGGACTGGACGCCGTAATGGCTGCAGATCCGCTCGATCGTCTCCTCGACGCGCGATATTTCAGCACCACTCTCGACAAGGATGCTGCCGGCTCTTGATGCCACCTCGAGGACGCTCCGCTCGAAAGGAGAGCGTTCATGGTGAATGGAGGCAGATCCGGAGGGATCAGACCCAGAGAAGGCAGACTCTGAACTGGAACAAGACTCTGCGGACGGCGGAGTTTTTTTATTCATACAGGAAGGATGAGATACTTCTTCTTTCATGGCAGTTTTTACCGTGTCTGTAATCAGAGGCGTAATGCAGGGGGACTCTCTTCGAAGCCTGCCGATGCGCCCCTTGGGAGAGGAGATTGTGCGGAAACATCAGGAGCTGTATCACAATAAACAGCATCTTCGGGTCGCTTCTCAGCAGAAGGTGTGACTGGATGTCCGATCCTCTGTCAGCTTCGCTCGAACTGCGCTGTATAAAGCTTCCGGTAGAAGCCGTTCTTCTTCATCAGCTCTTCGTGATTGCCCTGTTCAATGATGTGCCCGTCGCGCATGACAAGGATTTCGTCTGCCTCGCGGATGGTCGAGAGACGATGGGCCACGACAAAACTCGTCCGTCCCTTCATCATCTCATCGAATGCCTTCTGAATCCGGATTTCGGTCAGTGTATCGATGGAGGAGGTTGCCTCGTCGAGAATCAGGATCGGAGGCAGGTGGAGCATGACGCGGGCGATGCAGAGAAGCTGCTTCTGGCCCGCGGAGAGATTGCCGCCGTTTTCTTCGATCACCGTATCATATCCTTGCGGCATTCGCATTATGAAGCTGTGAGCATATGCTTTCTTCGCGGCGGCGATGATTTCTTCGTCCGTTGCGTCCGGCTTGCCGTAGGAGATGTTTTCCTTTATGGTGCCTGCCTTCAGCCAGGTGTCCTGCAGCACCATGCCGTAATTGCTGCGAAGGCTCATGCGGCGGATATGTCGGATATCCGTCCCGTCGACGCAGATGCTGCCGCTGTTCACATCGTAAAAACGCATCAGCAGGTTGATGAGAGTGGTTTTGCCGCATCCGGTGGGCCCCACAATGGCAATCCTTTTGCCGGGCTGTACAGAAACGCTGAGGTTTTCGATCAGCGGTTTTTCCGGGACATAGGAGAATGCAACATTCGTCAGTGTGACTTCTCCCTTTGCATCCCTGAGCTCGACCGCATCCGCATCGTCAGCGGGCTCCGGCTCGGTATCGAGAAGCTCAAACACGCGGGCGGCGGACGCAACCGAATTCTGGAATTCGGTCAGCACGCTCGTGATATCGTTGAACGGCTGGCTGTACTGTTTTACGTAGCTGAGGAAGCTTGTGAGCTCACCGATTGTCATGACGGTGCCGCCAAAGGGCGTGAGGAAGCATAGAAGGCAGCCGGCCAGTACGACTCCGTCATAAATCAGGGAATTAAGGAAACGGGTTGCGGGATTCGTGATGGAGGAATAGAAGGTTGCACGGAGACTGTACCCGGACAGTTCTTTGTTTCGCTTTGCAAATTCATCCATCGCTTCTTGCTCGTGGCTGAAGGTCTGGACAACCTTGAGGCCTCCGAGCATTTCATTGGTAAGGTCGGTCACACTGCCGCGTGCCGCTGACTGCTTCTTGAAATACGTGAAAGCATGCGTCGAGATGAATTTCGCAATCACAAAGGAGAGCGGCGTGAAAACAACAACGATCAGCGTGGCAATTGGCTGCAGAAGTACCATGAAGATGATGGTTCCCGCGATTGTGATGACTCCGGTGAAGAGCTGCGTGAACCCGAGCAGGAGTCCGTCGGAGAGCTGTTCGATGTCGGTAATGACACGGCTCAGGAGGTCTCCGGCAGAGTGTGAGTCAAGATAGGAGAGCGGAATTTCGTGAATCTTGTGGAAAGCCTGCACGCGCAGATCGCGGACGATCCGGTAAGTGATGACATTGTTGATGTGATTCATGACCCACTGCGCCGCTGCCGTGAGGAGAACACAGAGGAGAATCCGCAAGATGATCTGCCGCAGGGAGTCGAAGTTGACGTTGCCCCGGCCGATGATTTCATCCACGCCGTCGCCGATATAGATCGGAATGAGCAGCTGCAGAATGACAGACAAGGCTGCGAGTGCAAGCGATAAAATGACGAACGGAATATAAGGCCGGATGCAGAGGAGAATCCGCAGAATGGTTGATTTTTTGTTGGCTGCAGAAGACGCTGTCTCTGCAGAGGAGGATTGATTTTTATTCATATTTATACCCCGCTGAGGCAAAATCCGCGTATGCGGTTTTGCCGAATGCGGCAGCCGGTGCTTTAGCACCGATGCTGCGGTTTGAAAGTCCTGCATCAGCAGGACTTTCAAACTTATACCCCGCTGAGGCAAAATCCGCGTATGCGGTTTTGCCGAATGCGGCAGCCGGTGCTTCAGCACCGATGCTGCGGTTTGAAAGTCCTGCATCAGCAGGACTTTCAAACTTATACCCCACTGAGGCAAAATCCGTGACTGCGGTTTTGCCGAATGCGGCATCTCCTGGTGCCATGGCACCAGGGTGCGAACGCCGTGCGTATGCGCAGCGGACCCGCCGATGTCAGGAGAGACTCGCCTTCGCGGTATCACTGCCGGCAAGATCGCTGCGGATCTCTTCCGGTGTCATCTGCGAAGCACAGATTTCCTGATATTCACGGCAGTTCTGCAGAAGCTCCCGGTGAGTTCCCGCGCCGGCGAGCCGGCCGTCTTCCATGACCAGAATCTGGTCGGCGGCGCGCACGGTGCTCACGCGCTGCGAAACGAGGATGACAGTACGGGTGCCTTCCTCGGTCCTGAGTGCTTTGCGGAGATCTGCATCCGTTGCAAAGTCAAGAGCAGAGGCGCTGTCGTCGAGGATGAGAATCTCCGGATTCCGCACGATTGCGCGCGCGATCGTAAGCCGCTGTTTCTGGCCGCCCGAGAGGTTTCTTCCTTCCTGCTCGATCATCAGGTCGAGTCCCTGCTTCTTGCTGTCCACAAATTCTCTTGCCTGTGCGATGTCGATGGCCCTGTAGATATCACTGTCGGAAGCATCGTCGCGGCCCCACTTCATGTTGTCGCGGAGCGATCCGCGGAAGAGCACTGCTTTCTGCGGAACAAGGCCAATGTGATGACGCAGGTCGTTTTCGCGGATTGAGCGCACATCCATTCCGTTGATGCATACGCTGCCGGAATCCGCATCGTAAAAACGCGGTATAAGATTTACGATGCTGCTTTTGCCGGAGCCGGTTCCTCCGATGATGCCGATCGTGGAGCCTGCATCTGCGTGAAAGGTGATGCCGGACAGTGCCGGCTCTGCATCCTTCTCATAACGGAAGGATACATCGTTGAAATCGATGGAAGCGCCTCCATTCTGAGATGCAGGGAATGCATCTGTCCCGTCTGCACGGTCGTTTGTGACGTTGAAAATATCATCGACGCGGCGCTCGGAAGCCATAGCCCTCGAGAGAAGGATGATGAGATTCGCAAGCTTGATGAGCTCGGTGAGAATCTGCGACATATAGTTGATCTGCGCGATCAGCTTTCCCTGTGACAGGGCTCCCGTGTATACCTGACGGCCGCCTGTCCAGAGAATCGCGATGATGCCGATATTGATGACGACGAGGGTCAGCGGGTTGAGAAGGGCGGAAATCTTTCCGGCGAAGATCTGCCGGTGATAGAAATCGTCCGCTTCCGAATCAAATGCCTTTTTCTCACTTTCCTGACGGTTGAAGGCGCGCACGACACGGACACCGAGGAGGTTTTCTCTTGTGGTCTGCATGATCGCGTCGAGCTGCTTCTGAACCTTCCGGTAGAGCGGCATGGTGATGAGGAGGATGGCAAATACGATGAGGAAAAGAACAGGAACAACGACGACAAAAATCATGGCGGTCTTCGTATCCACCGTGAAGGCCATGATCATGGCGCCGAATACGACGAAGGGAGAGCGGAGGAAAAGCCGCAGAAACATGTTGACGCCGTTCTGAATGGTATTGATGTCGCTGGTCATCCGGGTGATCAGCGCCGAGGTACCAAGGTCATCGATCTGGCGCCAGGAGAGCGTCATGATATGAGAAAAGAGATCGTCGCGCATCCTCTGCGCGGTTCCGGTTGCAACCTTTGCAGAGAAATACTGTGCCGTGATGGAGAAGGCAAGACCGCACGCGGCGAGCACGAGGAGCAGTATGCAGCGATGGATCAGATACTGTACGTCTCTGCCTGCGACGCCCCTGTCGATCATGTCAGCGACGATGATCGGCACGAAGAGCTCGAAAATGGCCTCGAGCATTTTGAAGAGAGGCGCGAGAATAGCCTCCCCCAGATCAGCCTTTATATAGGAAAAAAGACGTTTCATATCATACCTCGCTGAGGCAAAACTGCGGATGCAGTTTTGCCGAGTGCGGCAGCCGGTGCGTCAGCAGAGCGGACGCACCGATGCTGCGGTTTATAAGTCCTGCATCGGCAGGACTTATAAACGAATACCTCGCTGAGGCAAAACTGCGGATGCAGTTTTGCCGAATGCGGCAGCCGGTGCGTCAGCAGAGCGGACGCACCGATGCTGCGGT
>Ga0256406_1005571_pt1 | contig 13361 bp, 12 predicted proteins | sample RumenRJG_03DNA_FD_185986 | JGI IMG/M metagenome (GOLD analysis project Ga0256406, IMG submission 185986) | Bovine rumen microbial communities from Lethbridge, Alberta, Canada - RJG_03 | ecosystem: Host-associated > Mammals > Digestive system > Stomach > Rumen | place: Canada: Alberta | collected...
CCCACTCCCAACAGGCAGAGGCGATAGCCTGACGGTGAGGATGAGATTTTCCTTCAAATTATTCCCGGAACTTTTCACCTTTGCCGATTTTCCTCCAAATCATCCACGGACTTTTTCACCTGTCCCCAACCAACTCAGATGTTCAAAGCAATTTTATCGAGAAAGAGCGCATCGACACCGACCAGCTGTCCTTGGGCAGCAGGTTGCGCATCACGTGGCTGCCCAACCGCGAATGCGTGGCGGAACATCGAGGAAACGGCAACTTTGTCGTGGTGAAGACGCGAAATACTAAACTCCACGTGGGCGACACCTTCGTCTGTCATCTGATGATACAGGGCGAACCGCTGTTTCTCGACCATGTCATCCACGACGGACTTGCTCCCTTGGGCTTCGTTGCCGGCAAGCGGGGCGGAGTCTCCATCACCATCATTTAGTCTCTTGTTGTCCTGTCTTTCTCTAAGATTTTTTATAACTTTGCGTCCATAATCAACGAAAGGCAATATAGATATGAGTCTACAAGAGATTTTGGACCACCGCCGTGCCATCCGGCACTACGACCCGCAAAAGCCCCTCGACCCCGAACGGGTAAAAGAATGTATCAAGATGGCCACGCTGGCCCCGACCAGTTCCAACATGCAACTGTGGGAGGCCTACCACGTGACAGACAAGGCTGTGCTCGACAAGCTTGCCCACGCTTGTCTCGACCAGCTCTCCGCCCGTTCGGCCCAGCAGATGGTGGTCTTCGTCACCCGTCAGGACCTCTACAAGCAGCACGCTGAGGCCGCACGGAAGTTTGAGGAAGGTAACCAACGGCGCAACAGCCCTAAGGAGAAACAGGAGAAGCGCATCAAGAAGTGGGACCTCTACTACGGCAAAGTGATGCCTTTCCTCTATTCGCGTGGCTTCGGCGTGTGGGGACTGGTGCGCAAACTGCTGGCTCAGCTCGTCGGCCTCAGACGTCCCATCGTCAGGCAAGTTTCTGAAGGCGACGTGCGCGTGGTGGTGCACAAGAGCTGTGCCCTGGCCGTACAGACTTTCATGCTGGCCATGAGCGAGGCGGGCTACGACACCTGTCCGCTCGAAGGCTTCGACAGCCTGCTCGTGAAGAAAGCTCTCGGCCTGCCTCGCAAGGTAGAGATCAATATGGTCATCACCTGCGGCGTGCGTCTTCCCGATGGCGTCTGGGGCGACCGCTACCGCCAGCCGTTCAGCGAGACCTACCACAGAGTGTAACAGAAGAACACAGAGACGATAAATGCCGCACGGAACTTCTCCATGCGGCATTGTCATTAGGTATGAGTATCTGTCTATCGAGTGACAGCTGGTATCAGTGCGCCAACAGCGGCTCCCACGGCAGCAGCCACAGCGGTGTTGGTGGTCTGGTCGGTGTGGCGCGGACGAGGATCGCGGGGAGGAAGAGCCTCAACCACCTTCACCTGGCGGGGATTGTCTCTCATCACATACATTCGGTCGTCGCGACGGTCGTTGAAGGCCTTCTGCTGACGGGGCTGGTCGAGGCGGCGGTCGGCATCCTTGCGGATCTCCTGGCGAGGCTTGTCGTTACGTACGTTGCGCTGTGCGTTGCTATTCACTGTGCCGAGCAGCATCATGGCTGCGATAAGGCTGAAAATCATCTTTTTCATAATCGCCATTGTTTTATGGTTCTACATTGCTTGTGGTTCATCATTCGAAGCTCTGGCCCCTTTGGCCTGAGTGTAATCTTCGTTGAATCACGCTGCAAAGATAGCTCAAAAATCAATGCCGGACCGATGGATTTTCCCTAAATCGCCGATGGATTTTCCCTATAGAGAAAGGGGAAATCATCCAGATGTCCCCTGGTCTCTACTTTGCCAACTTCGTGAAGAGCTTGGCCAGGGCGCCTAACACCTGCACAACGCTCTCCTTGTCGGGAACGGGAATGCGCAGGTTGGTCTCGCCCGTCTCCTTGTTGGTCTCCACAATGCTGTCGACAAACTCGCGCGTAGCTTCGGGCGACTCCAGCGTCTTGGTGAGGCCCGTGAAGAACGATACGCCCTCGGCCACGAGCTCCTGCGGCGAGCGATGGGGAGATTCCTTGCTGGCGGTAGCTGGATGGGGGGAATGGGGTGATTGGGGTTGATGGGGAGATTGGGGTGAATGGGGTTGATGAGAAGACTGACTGGAGACGTCGGGAGTTTCCACCTTGGTCTCCACCTCGTCGGTCGCAACGGGCTGGGCGTCGGTGTTATCGGTATCTTCCACCGTGGCCTTAATATTCTCCATCAGTTCGTCGAACTTGCTGTCGGAAGCGAAGATGGTGTCCTGGCCATCGTCGAGCACTCCGGCGAAGAGCGAAGCCTTGAAGCGCAACTTGCCCAGCATGGCCTCCTCGAAGCTGCTGGCCGAAACGAGGTTGATCACCTGGATATTGCGCTGCTGCCCGATGCGGTAAATGCGGGCAATGCGCTGCTCCAGTACGGCCGGGTTCCAAGGCAGGTCGACATTGATGATGGTTGAGGCTGCCTGCAGGTTGAGGCCAGTGCTGCCCGCATCGGTGGAGAGAAAGACGCGGCACTCAGGCTTGTCGGTGAAGTCGTTGACCAGGTCCTTGCGCTTTACCGACGGAACGCCGCCGTGAAGATAGGCAAAGCCCACATTGTTCTTGCGCAGTTGCTCGGCGATGAGCCGCGTCATCCGCTCCCACTGACTGAAGACGACGACCTTCTCGTCGCCACTCTCCACGATGTTGCTGATGATGTTCGTCACCTCGTCCACCTTGGTGTCGTAGCGGGTCGTTTGATCGAGGACATACGTGCTGTCGCACACGCAGCGCATCTCCTGCAAAAGCATCATCAGTCGGTTACGGTCGCTTTCAGAGAGAAAATGCAATCGCTCCCACTTGTACAGCAGACGGCTGACGGAGGCCTTTGCCTCGTTGTGTATCGTCATCTGCTCGTCTGTCATCGGCACCAGCAGGTTCTTGTCCTGTCGCTCCGGCATCTGCAGGCTCACCTGCTTCTTGGTGCGCCGGATAAGGATGTCCTTCAGCTTCTCCTTAATCTCCTTCAGATTCTTGTAGCCGATGGTGGCGCCCTTGTCGTCGGTGATGATATAATGATCGCGGAAGAGATAATAGGGCCCCAGACAGAACTGGTCGACAAGTTCCACGACGGAGAAGAGTTCCTCCAACCGATTTTCCAGAGGCGTGCCGGAGAGGATGACCGCATAGTGGGAGTCGATCTTGCGTGCCGCCCGGGCAATCTGCGTGTTCCAGTTTTTCAGTCGCTGCACCTCGTCGATGATGACCATATCGGTCTCCAGTCGGCCAAGAATCTTGATATCGTTGCAAGCCGCGTTATAAGAGACAATCTTGAACAGTTCGGGCGCAGCATACTGGTCGCGCCGCTGCAGGTGACTCCCCTCAATGACGTGGGCCTTCTCGTTGGTGAAACGCTCAATCTCCCTCTTCCACTGATATTTGAGCGATGTGGGGCATAGCACCAATATGCTGCCAACGAGTCCCTTATCGTGAAGGAGCTTGGCCGTACCAATGGCCTGGATGGTCTTGCCCAGTCCCATCTCGTCGGCGATGATGGCGCGTCCGGCACTGGCCGCAAAGCGTATGCCCTCCTCCTGATAAGGATAGAGCGTGGTGTTGAGCAGGTGGGCAAAGTCGTCATGGCTCAGGCTTTCAATCCACTTGCGGCGACGCTCTTTCTCTCTGGTCTCCAACACGAAGTCGAGGGCATCACGGTAGCACTTCATGGTGTCGTCGATGGCCAACGCGCGGTGCATGAACGTTTCGAAATGAGCATAGCCCTGGGGCAGCAGCACGCCTTGATCGTCAAAATATTCGGCAGCCAACTGGCGGAACTCTTCCTCGTGGTCGGTGCCGATACGGATGCACACCTTGCGCTCTTCGGCGTAGTTGACATAGACGGAAGTATAGGAGGGCGTCTCGCGGTGTACGCGATGGCCGTTGTGTATCCAGCGTTTCACAGCCTCAAGGTGCTTGCAGGTGCCGAGTTGCGAGGTCTTGAAGTCCATACATGAGCAATAGTTCCACGGACTTTGCGCACCGCGATAGACTACCTTATATTCCTGTCGCGTCTTGGGCGAAGCCACGCGGTAGGTACCGGGAGCATTCTCCTCGTCGACGCAGCTGATGGTCAGGTGCTCGTCGAGTGCGGCCTGTCGCCTGAGTTGTATCTGCCACGTCTTCAGGTCCAGTCCGTCGGGTTTATACTGATAGGGGATGTGCTTGCGCTGTTTTTTACTATTTGCCATGATTTTACTTTCGTTTTGTGAAAACTCCACAAATTTAGTCATATTCGGTGAGACCGGCAAAAGGTTGCTGCGGTTTTTTTTGACAGTAGCTCTAAGTTTTTGGTGTATAAGCTGTTTTGCAAGTACTCATGTCGGCTGACAACTAGTAGCATTCATGCTGAAAACGGGGAGAAAACATGCAGAAAACAGAAAACTACTATGCAGAAAACAGCGGAGCGTAAACGTAGAAAAGGCGAATGGTAGGAGGGTCGTCATTCCTGACGGCCAAGATTTCCGAGCGAACTGCCAACTAAAAGTACTATTCGGTTTCTTTCTTGGCCGTCAGGAATGACGGCCCTCCTATGCTCCTTCGAAGGGGCGCTGATGTAGTCATTCTTGGCTCTTTTTATACATTGATTGCCCATAAATAATCCACGAATCAGGCAATAATGTTTCTTCCCTTCTTTCGACTGAAGGGCTAGGGGCTTTTTTAGTGAGACATGAGTTTAGCACCCGGATCGGTGAGGCCATCAATAGCTCCGGCTGATATGGCCCACAGATATATGCTGGCCACAGAACAGTAGGGAGAATATCTGCGGCGATAACGCTCGAAGAGCTTACGGTCTATCTTTCTGTGCCGATAGAGCATCCTCATGCCCCGCACGATGGCCAGGTCGTCGTAGCTCAGGATATTGCTGCGCTGCATGCTGTGCAGCATCAGCATCTCGGCCGTCCACTTTCCGATGCCGGGTAGGGCGGACAGCTGTCGGCACACCTCGTCATCATCCATCTCGTTCAAGGCCTCCAGGTCAAATTCTCCGGAGAATATTTTCTCGCCAATCCCCTTGATATATTCCGCCTTCCGAAACGAGATGCCGTATTTCTGTATTTCTTCTGCCGACAAGCCATGAATCTTTTCCGGCGTGATGTCGCCCATGCCCGCCACCATCCGTTCCCAAATGGTCTGGTTGGCTTTCGTGGAAATCTGCTGACCCACAATCTGATAGATTAGATTCTGAAACAGATTCGGATTCACAGGGCGCCCTACAAATCCCAACTGCCGGATAGCCTCGCCCAGCCGCTTGTCTTTCTTGGTGAGATATTCAGTCTCCTTGCTGCCGTATTGAAAATACTGTTTATTCATGGGCGTTAGCTGATGAGTTGTTGCCGTTCATTGGCGTGAGCTGCTTCCCAGCCGATGATGGCCGCCTTGCGTTCCGGTTTCCAGTGGTAGTTGCCGAAGACGCCTGTGGAACGTATCACGCGATGACAAGGGATGAGCACAGCCACGGGATTGCTGGCCACCGCCGAGCCCACTGCCCGCGAGGCCTTCGGGTTGCCGATCGACTGCGCAAGCTGATGATAGGTGGTGAGTTGTCCTGCAGGCACCTTGACGAGCGATTCCCATACCTTCATCTGAAACTTCGTGGCTTTCAGATGCAGTCGCACCTCGCCAACGTCGTTCCAATTCAGTTGGAAGATGTTGGCAGCACAGGCGTTATTCTCGTCGGCCTGTTCCGTTAGCGAGGCAAAGGGGAAGGATGCCTGCAGCGTTTCGAGGGCCTGCTTCTTGTCGTCATCTACGAAGGCGATATAGCTGATGCCCTTCTTCGTAGAGGCGATGATGACCTCACCAAAGAGCGAGTCGGAAAACACATAATGCATCTGCAAGCCGGCTCCACCGCTCTGATATTCGCCCGGCGTCATGCCCTCAATATGTATAAAGAGGTCGTAGAGCCGGCTGGTGCTCGACAAGCCTGTCTTGTCGGCCGTCATGAGCAGAGAAGGATGCTCCTCACTGAGAATCCGCTTGGCATATTCCACATTCAGATATTCCAGAAACCGCTTAGGACTGATGCCGGCCCATTCAGTAAACATACGCTGAAAATGGAAAGGACTCAGACAGACGTGCGAAGCCACTTCCTCCAGCGACGGTTGCCGCTTCCGATTGGCCTCGATATATCTTATTGCTTCCGCTATTCGCTCGAAATTATTATCCGTCATGGTGATGTCTTATATTCTTGTGCAAAGGTAGCAGATATCCTTCAGAAGTGCAAGCCGTTTCTTGCTAACTTATCTATAATTCCCCACGTGGTAGACGATTATAGCGTCTTTGTCCAAAAATACATCGGCGGCTGGCAGTCGGTGAATCCCAACTTTTTATAGACGTGCATGGCCCTATCGTTGTCGCTTCTTACTTCCAACGTCACCTTGCAGCAGCCTGCCCGGCGGGCATAGCCTACCAACGCGTTCAGCAGTTGCGTGCCAAGACCTTTGTTCTCATTGTTCTCCGCAACAAACAGGTCGTGAATATACAGATAGGGCTTCGCCTTGAACGTAGACGTTATGAAAAAACAGGTGGAGAATCCCACATAGCGATTGCCCATGCTGAACAGAAAGCACCTGCACATCGGGTTGTCATGCAGCTGGCGCACCAGCGATTGCTGCTGTTCCTCGTCAAGTCCCTTCTCCATACCGCCCATAGGATTCACCATATAGCTACAAAGCATGGTCAGATAAGCCTCCCTTTGTTCACGAACCGTCAGGTCGCACAATTCCAATCTTACGTTTTCCATCTCTTATTACCTTTATTGCCATCTTCCGACGCAATCCGCTGATCTTCAGTATTGCATCTGTCGGCAAACTCTTTTGCGTGCAAAGGTAATCTTTTCTCTGCAACCAGCCAAAGAAATAGCTGGTTCAAGTCTCTCTTCTCCCTTCCCTTCGTAGGGAGGTGGTGGGGCTACTATCTTCTATCTGCGTACTTTGTGCTGGTGTACCTCTTCGAGGCACTGAGTCCAGTTATTTTAGCAGCACTAAGTCCCCAGTCTACGCTTCTATCTTCGCTAGACTGGGGTTACCGAGAGTGTACCCCTTCGGGGCACTAATCACTGATGTCTATCACATGGCACGCTAGTCCATGATAGCTTGCAGACAAAAAAGAAGTGGAATCCGCATGGTAGGAGGGTCGTCATTCCTGACGACCAAGAAAGAAAGTCCGCTTGCGAGTCAAACGCAATCCCTCGTCGTCAGGAATGACGCCCCCCTACAACTCCGAAAGCAGCGAGCCCACGGGGATACTGATGCCAAAGAGCATCTGCAGGGCAATGGCTCCACCGAGAATCTCTGCCAACGACGTGGACACACTGGCCAGGATGGCACTCACCACGATGGGACGACCCACCCAGCGGGGAGCGTACTTCACGGCCGCCTCGCTCAGACAGAGACCCGTGACGATGCCCATGTGGGCCACATTGTGCTGCAAGGCAATGAGCATGATGGTGGAGAGCGTCACCACCCACAACAGTGCATAACCATATTCAGACCCGGCGGCGAAGTTGCTCGCCCAGTTGCCCGGATCGATGAATCCAACGGTGACCAGCAGTCCCGGACCGATATACTTGAAGATGTCGAGGGCACCCAGCACATGGGGATGCCGCTTGTTCTTCAACTCGCTCAAAATGTTCATAATAATATGTATACTTTTTTGTTGATTCCCCGACGCTTTCCTCCCGCTCCTATGGCTTAAAGCTTGAACCGATGGGCCTGGTCGATAAACGACATCACTTCGTAGGCCACACGCTCCGGACAGTCGATCTCCATCAGGTGGCGCTCACCTTGCAGGATGGTGAAGTGGCATCCGCGGGTGACGTTCCACGCATACATATTGCTGTCGTAGTAGTCGGCCATCAGCGGGTCTTCTGAGCCGAAGAGATAGCCCACCGGCACCTTGCCCAGTCGCAGGTCGGCTTCGCAGTCCTCAAGGCTGTCCCACTGATTTTGCGGTTCCGGCGCATACATCAGGGCTTCCATGTTCAGACCACCGCTGCCCAGCGACGCCATCTCCTCCATTTTCTTGGGTACGCCAGTCTCGGGATTGCGCAGCGCCACAGCCATCATGTGGCTCAGGTCCTTCTCCTGGATCAGGTCGGCCCAGTGGTGGGAGTTCTGCGGCTTGAGATGCGGGGCGAGGAAGAAGCTGCAAAAGTCGATGAGCATCTCCGGATGATTCTTGTAGAACCACCATCCCGGATTGGTGCCATGGCATTTGCCCACATAATGAAAACGCTTGATGCCCATCTTTATTGCAAAGTCATAGACATCTGTCCCCCACTGCCGCGACCAGTGCGTCGTGCCGTCGGCGTTCTTCTGGTCGGTGATGCCATCAAAGCGCATGATGATGCAGTAGACATGATAGCGGCGGGCCAACAGTTCGGCCACAGGCATGAACGTATGAAAATAGAAGGCTGCGGTGACGACCACCTCCTCGTTTTCCTTGCCCAGCTCGGCATAGGTCAGCTCGGCGCCATTGTCCAATACGAGGCTCTTGGCCTCTCCTTTGATCTTGTTTGCTTCCATAGACATATTGTTTTTGTCATGGCAAAGATAGTGATCTGCGGTCTATATCGGATGTTCGAAAACCACGATTTAATTTCCTTTTTCTAAGAATCTGACCGTATTATTTTGGAAATCGGCAATTATTCCCTACTTTTACGCAAAACAAGAAAGCATGGCAATAGAAATAGAACATTTCACTGCGGCCGACTTCGATGCCTACAACAAAGACACCTATCAGAACTATATCTCGCCCGACTTGGCCTTTATTGTCAATACGAAAGGGCTGAGCTCTGAATTCTTCCGTCTCAACTGTCCGCTGGAGCTTGCCGAGGGGCGGCTTGTGCGCATCGTGAGTGGAGAGGTGACCTACATCATCAATATGCAGCGCTATCATCTGCATGCCTTCGATGTCATCATCATCCCTGAGGGTGCCGTCTTAGAGGTAGCAGGCTTCAGCGACGACCATGCCCTGCAGGCCGTCACCCTGAAGCATCTCCCTGCCGATGCCACCGTCAACGAGCCGCAGATGCTCTCCCTCGATAATCACGACTGGCAGCGCTTGTCGACCTATCTCTCGGTGCTGTATCAGACGGTCCATCAGCCCAGCTTCGACCGCCAATCGGTGCGCTATCTCCTGGCAGCCATGGTCAGGGATATGCTGTTTCTTGCTTCGGTGAGGCAGCACGTCGGCGACCGGAGCAATATGAATCGGCGGGAGCAGGTGTTCAATCGGTTCATCCGACTGGTCAACGAGCATGGGGCCACTGAGCATCGCATCGCTTTCTATGCCGACGCCCTGTGTATCTCGCCCAACCATCTGAGCAACATCGTCAAGGACACCAGCGGCCATACCACAGCCTACTGGATAGACCAGGCTGTAGTGCGTCAGGCCAAGCTCTTGCTTGCCCATTCCGACAAGATGATTTATGAGATAGCCGATGAGCTGAAGATGAAGAATGCCAGTTTCTTCGGCAAGTTCTTCAAGCGTCAGACCGGCCTTACACCTGGAGAATACAGAAACAAGAAAGAGTAAAAACGAGTACTCATGCCGGCTAGCTGCTGAAACGATCTTCGGTGACGACCGTCACGTTTCTTCGCGACGACCGTCACGTTGTTTCGCGACGACCGTCACGTTTCTTCGCGACGACCGTCACGTTCAAGGTGGCAAGCTGAGGAACGGAAAAAATTTGACTTTAAGCAGGCTATGGAGAATGTACACTACCGCAATCTGCAGGAATGGAAGGATTTTAACCTGTATGGGAATCCAGCACAGCGGCGAAAAGAGTTGCCCCAAAAAGTTGGTTAAGATGATTCACAAACTTGATACCCTACTTTCTAAAGTATGGTAGGATGGTTATTGTTTCGTTAGTCAGGCACAAGAAAGGCTCCTAGTGATTGACGTTGTTGTCGATCTTCCACTCCTTTATCGTCCTTTCCTCTGTCGAGAAGTTGATGGCGACCTTAACGACCTTGCGACCATCGGACTGGTAAGGAATGGTATAGTCCTTCTCATCGATCTGTCTCAGCGCCTTGTCCAGGTCACCGTCAAGTTTCAGCTCCATGACGTAGATGGTCGTGTCGGTCTTGATGAGAATATCCAGACGGCCTTTGGCGTTGCGTACCTGTGAATAGACATACCGGTTAAGGAAGGAGAACATCACGTAGAGCATCGCAGTAAAGTGTCCTTCCGTTGTCGGCGCGTCCTTGAGCGTGTTCTCCTGATAGGGTATGGACGCGAAATAGCTGCGGGCTGCGGTCAGTGCCTTATCGATGTCGTCGTCAAGCAGTGCCTCGGAGATGTCCCAGCAGGCATTGCTGGCAGGGACGGGATCGCTCTGCACATAGAAAGGAATAAGAATGCGCATCAGTCCCACCTTGACTTCCTCATTGGGATAGCCAAGCGTGTACATGCCCGACCGAGGATTATAGCCTTTTATCGTCAGGTAACCACTCTGATAGAACAGTGGCAGCACGTTGTGCATGTTCTCAGTAGGAGCGTCAAAGTCCTCCTGCATTGCTGTACTGCCATCAATCTCGGTCAGGTCGGTGTGGAACTTCCGCATCATATTGACAAGGAACGTCGGCGTACCGGTGGAGAACCAGTAGTTGTTGAAATCCTTGTTCGTCATCGAAGACAGCAGGCTGAATGGATTATAAACCCCTGGCCCTTTGCGCGCGAAATGATATCCGTCATAGGTCCGCTCCAATTGTGCCAAGACTTGTTCCGATGTCATGTCGTTTTCTTCGCCCAGCGCTTCTATACCTTCCTGAAAGTTATCGACAAGTTCCTCACGCGTTATGCCACATATCGTGGCATACTGCGGCAGCATGGATATGTTGTTCAGGTTGTTGAGCTGGGAGAAGATACTGAGCTGTGAGAACTTCGTGATGCCCGTGATGAAGACAAAGCGGAGATAAGGGTCGAGGTCTTTTAGCGGAGAATAGAATGCCTGCAACTCTGTGCGCATCTGCTCGAGGCGCTCGCTGTTATGAAGCACTGTGAGCATTGGAGCATCGTATTCGTCGATGAGGACAACGACTTGCGTACCCGTCTTCTCGTAGATATCCTTGACAAGCCGAGTAAACCTCTTTGTGATATTCGTCTCCGATTGTGGAATGCCATATTTGCTTTCAGCGTCTTCGAGTTGCATCGTAATGATGTCCTCCAAGTCTTGTACCGTTCCTCTTTTTGCTGATGCCAACGAGAAATGCAGCACAGGATATTGCTTCCATTCCTTCTCCAGCTTCTCGATAGCAAGACCCTTGAATAAATCTTTGCGTCCGGAGAAATAGGCATCGAACGTACTCGTGAGTAGCGACTTGCCAAAGCGGCGAGGACGGGAGAGAAATACATACTTGCCAGGATGCGTTATCTCATATACGTATTTGGTTTTGTCGACATATAAGTAATCTTTACTTCGAATTTCACTGAATGTCTGTATGCCAATTGGATAGTTTACCATAGTTGCCTCGATTTTTCTACAAACTTAATAAATTTCCGTGAGATAGCAAAGGAAAATGATAAAATTCAAAGAAAGGAAGGACTAGGGTTGTACGTAGCAATTTATTTTTCAATCTTCCACTCCTTTATCATCCTTTCCTCTGTCGAGAAGTTGATGGCGACCTTAACGACCTTGCGGCCATCGGACTGGTAAGGAATCGTATAGTCTTTCTCGTCGATTTGTTTCAATGCCTTGTCCAGGTCACTGTCAAGTTTCAGCTCCATGACATAGATGGTCGTGTCGGTTTCGATGAGAATATCCAGACGTCCCTTGGCGTTGCGCACTTGGGAAAAGACATAGACGTTAAGCAAAGAGAACATCACGTAGAGCATCGCAGTGAAGTGTCCTTCCGTTGTCGGCGCGTCCTTGAGCGTGTTCTCCTGGTAAGGAATCGTGGTGAGGAACTCCTGCATCGCCTTGAGACAACTGTCCATGTCATCTTTGCGCAAAGCTTGGTACATCCGGCCCACGGCGTGTGATGCTTCTACATTATTCGTGTGGACATAATAAGGGATGAGGATTCGCATCAATCCCACCTTTACCTCCTCGTTGGGAAAGCCAAGCGTGTAGAATTGCATGATTGGGTCATAGCCCTTTATGGTGATATAGCCGCTCTGATAGAATAAAGGCAGGATTGACTGCATATTCTCTGTAGGCTGGTCAAAGTCTGTAGCCCATGCCTCACTGCCATCAATCTTTGTGATGTCGGTGCGGAAATGTTTGAGCATGTTGACAAGGAACGTCGGCGTACCGGTGGAGAACCAGTAGTTGTCGAATTTACGGTTATTCATAGCCGATAGCAGGCTGAAAGGATTCAAGACCCCCTCGCTGTCCTCAGAAAAATGGTAGCCATCGTAATGATAGAGAAGCTTGTCAATGACTTGCTGATGGCTGTAATGGTATTTCTCTGCAAGCAAACCGATTCCTTCCTGAAAGTTATCTTCCAACTCTTTTATTGTTATGCCACACATTGCGGCATACTGCGGCAACATGGATATGTTGTTCAGGTTGTTGAGCTGCGAGAAGATGCTGAGCTGAGAGAACTTTGTGATGCCCGTGATGAAGACAAAGCGGAGATAAGGATCGAGGTCTTTCAGCGGAGAATAGAATGCCTGCAACTCTGTGCGCATCTGCTCGAGGCGTTCGCTGTCGTGGAGCACCGTGAGCATAGGCGCATCGTATTCGTCGATGAGGACAACGACTTGCGTACCCGTCTTCTCGTAGATATCCTTGACAAGCCGTGTAAACCTCTTTGTGATATTCGTCTCCGATTGTGGAATGCCATATTTGCTTTCAGCGTCTTCGAGTTGCATCGTAATGATGTCCTCCAAGTCTTGTACCGTTCCTCTTTTTGCCGATGCCAAAGAGAAATGCAACACAGGATATTGCTTCCATTCCTTCTCCAACTCCTCGATGGCAAGTCCCTTGAACAAATCCTTGCGGCCGGAGAAATAGGCATCTAACGTACTCGTGAGTAGCGACTTGCCAAAGCGGCGAGGTCGGGAGAGAAATACATACCGGCCAGGATGTGTAGCTTCGTATATGTACTTCGTCTTGTCTACATATAAGTAATCGTTGCTGCGAATAGTTTCGAACGTCTGTATGCCAATTGGATAGTTTACCATAGTTGCCTCGATTTTTCCACAAACTTAATAAATAGGGTGTCCAATTCGTTGTGCCAATTTTAGCTCACTTTTCTGAGCGTCTTGGTCCGTTCTGTAACCCAATTCTTGGGCAGGTGCTCGGTTGACCAGGCACTGATGTCCTTCAGTTTCA
>Ga0256406_1005572_pt1 | contig 13356 bp, 7 predicted proteins | sample RumenRJG_03DNA_FD_185986 | JGI IMG/M metagenome (GOLD analysis project Ga0256406, IMG submission 185986) | Bovine rumen microbial communities from Lethbridge, Alberta, Canada - RJG_03 | ecosystem: Host-associated > Mammals > Digestive system > Stomach > Rumen | place: Canada: Alberta | collected...
CCAATTATACAGAAAAATTGAACTCCCACCGGTTTTATTTACGGTGGCAACGGCGCCGATATGTGTAATTGGGGAGCTGTCTGCGGAGCAGACTGAGGGGTCGTACTACAGGTACAAGACGAAAATGGGAAATTGATAAACCTCGTTCCCTGAAACTTTGAGAAACCAGCTGATCGATAGCTTTGAATTGCCCGCAAATGGGGACTCGGGGTGGCGGTGCGGCGAAACAGCAGAAGGCCGCGCCCTTTTATATACTGCACTACAGGCAGCAGGCACAAATGACTCATACGGAAAACATGCTGCCGCGCACCTGTCCTGGATGGGAAGGTCCCGGCGGAGCAGACGGATAAGTGTTTTAGCGGTGCAAGTCGGTAGTATCTCGCATAAAAGTTACCAGTTCAGAAAGAGGGTCCCATTGGAGTTGCCAGTTTCCAGTTCCCGGAAGCTGGATTCTTCGAGACTTTGAATAATCAGCTGTCTTTGAAACTTTGCATTGTCCGGGAATGGGAACTCGGGACTCGGGTAGGTGCGGCGCATCAAAATTTGGAAGCGCCGCAATTTTTTTCTTCCCGCCCGCCCACCCACGGCTGCCGGCCTTCGGCCGGAGGATAGGTCAGGAGCCTGACTGTATTTCATGTATGCCGGTGCAGCTAAAAGACAATCATCGCATCGTGGTTGTCGTGACTGGCGTGGCTATCGTGAAGGTGGCGCGTGAAAGAATCTGAAAGCGCGCCTTTTTATATTTTTCCATTTATATACACATATCTATTTCTTTTATACACCTTTTTGAATGTCTCCCTGTGAGGGGGAGCAGAAGGCTTTTAAGATTGGTATAATAAAGGAAAGCAAAAAATAAAAGCTCCCGAAGGAGCTTCTACTTTCCACACACTGTGGGGTCACGTAAGTGACGGTTTGAACAAGTTTTTATTTGAACTCGTGATGTAAGTCAAATGGTGGTTAAGCATCTGACCATCTATAGTTTACTCGGTAAAGGGATGTGTGTCAAATGGCAGAAGTAAAAAAGCAGGCAGCAAAAGAATATTACTTGGGGTTGGATATGGGGACGGATTCCGTCGGCTGGGCTGTCACTACGCCTGATTACGAGGTGGTGAAGAAAAGCGGCAAAGCTCTGTGGGGCATCCGTCTTTTTGATGCAGCCAATACGGCTGCTGAACGCCGCATGATGCGTACGGCCCGCAGGCGGACGCATCGCCGGGCACACCGGATAGACCTTCTGCAGGAATTATTCGCTCCGGAAATAAGCAAGGTGGATCCAGGCTTTTTTGCAAGGCTCGATGAAAGCCGCCTCTGGCAGGAAGATAAAGCGGTGGATCAGCCCTATTCCCTTTTCAATGATAAAGACTTCAATGATATTTCCTATCATAAGAAATATCCCACCATTTATCATCTCCGGTATGCACTGATGACGAGCGACCGGCCCTTTGACGTGCGCCTTGTCTACCTGGCCATTCACCATATTATCAAGCATCGCGGGCATTTCCTCTTTGAGAACTTAAAGCCCGGTGAAGAAGGAAGCTCCGGATTCCCGGAAACGTTCCAGGCTTTCCTGAATGAAATGAAGGAAGAACTGGATATCGATATCGATCCTTCGAAAAGGGATTCTTTAAAAAGTATTCTGAAAGATACCGGTATCACCATATCCGAAAAGAGTAAAAAGGTTCTTTCCTGCTTTGGCGATACAAGAAATAAGTCCTTGAAGGCCGCCGCTTCCCTGATGTCCGGCGGGTCTGCATCCATCAGTGACCTTTTTGGCGATGAAAGTCTGAAAGAATCAGAAGCCAAACAGGTCAGCTTTTCTGCTTCGAACTATGAAGAAAAAGAACCCGTCCTCCAGGGTGATCTGGGTGACCGTTTCGAACTGATCCTCGTCCTGAAAGGCCTCTATGACTGGGCAAGACTGGCAGAACTGATGGGTGATTCGAAGACCATTTCTGAAGCAAAAATCAAAGTTTATGAAAAACATAAAAAGGATTTGAAAATCCTGAAGAAACTTATCCGTTCCGTAAGTTACAAGGATTATTACAAAACTTTCAAAGATGTGGGGCCAAAGAGCTACAGCTGCTATGTAGGGGTATGCAAAGTAAAAGGCGAGAAAAAAGTCATTCCCAAGAGGTGCCCGCAGGATGAATTCTACAAAGAAATAACAGGAGTTATCGAAAAAGCGGATGACAGCGAAGATAAGGCCTATGCACTTCACGAAAAAGAAACAAAAAATTTCCTTCCTCTCTCTGTGGAAAGAATCAACAGCCATATTCCTTACCAGCTTCATGAGCAGGAATTGAAAATCATTCTGGAAAAAGCAGAAAAATATCTGCCATTCCTGAAGGAAAAAGATCAGTACGGTACAGTGAGCAGCAAAATCCTGCAGCTCCTTACCTTCCGCCTGCCCTACTATATCGGGCCGCTCAGTGAAAATTCTCCCAATCACTGGTTTGTGAGAAAAGACAAGGAAGGCCATATCTATCCATGGAATTTCAGTGAAAAAGTGGATGAAGCACAAAGTGCAGAAAATTTTATTGTTAAAATGACGAATACCTGCACCTACCTGCTGGGAGAAAAAGTCCTTCCGAAGAATTCCCTCCTTTACACGGAATTCATGGTTCTCAATGAACTGAATAACGTCAGAGCGGGCGCAGCCGGGGAAAAGCTGAATCCGGACCTGAAGGAAGCTGCCTGGAATGAACTTTTCCTGAAATCAAAGAAAGTGACCCAGAAAGGCCTCATCCGTTTCCTGATCCGTCATAGATGGGAAGAAAAGGAAGCGAAAATCATTCAGGGAATCGACGGGGATTTCAAATCGTCCCTTGCCCCATGGATTGATATGAAAAAAATCCTGGGAGATTCATTTGATAAAGATCTGGCCGAACGGATTATTAAGGACATCACCCTTTTCGGCATGGACCGGAAAATGCTCAGGAAACGGCTGGAAAACTTTGACGTAAAACTGACGTCCAATCAAATCAAAGAGCTTCTTCGCCTGAAATACAGCGGCTGGGGAAGACTGTCTGAAAAATTCCTCACCGGTATTCTTCCTGTTATAGGCAAAAATGTGGAGCCCCTTGTGGATGAAGCAACCGGCGAAGTGATGAATATCATTACCGCTTTAAGAAAGACAAATCTGAACCTTATGGAAATCCTTTCCGATGCACATGGATTCAGTGCGGCCATCAGCAGGGAAAATGAAGGGAAACTGGGAGAAACCCTGACTTACAAGACCGTAGAGGATCTGGCTATTTCTCCGGCGGTGAAACGTCCGGTATGGCAGTCTCTGAAAATCATAAGGGAAATATGTCACATCATGGGTGGCAGTCCTTCCCGTATTTTTATCGAAATGGCGCGTGACCCCAATGGAGCGAATGAGAAGAAACGGACCGTTTCCAGGAAAGACAGACTTCTTGCCCTCTATAAAAACTGCAAAGACGATACCCGCAACTGGGCGGAAGAAATCAGTAAATACAGTGACAGCGACCTTCGGAGCGACCGGCTCTACCTGTACTATACCCAGATGGGTAAATCCATGTATACCGGTAAACCCATCGATATCAATTCTCTCTCCGACCGAAACATCTATGATATCGACCATATTTACCCGCAGTCAAAGACTGCCGATGACAGTCTGGACAACCGGGTCCTTGTGGAACGTTCTGTGAATGGCAGAAAGAGCGACGATTATCCGCTTTCGGAGGAAGTCCATACCCGGATGAAGCCATTCTGGGATTACCTCCTGAAATCCGGTCTCATCAGCAAGAGGAAATATGACCGTCTTGTCAGAAATACTCCACTTTCCGATGATGAACTGGCTGCCTTCATCGGCCGCCAGCTGGTGGAAACCAGGCAGAGCACAAAGGCAGTGACGGAAATCCTGAAGAATATTTTCCCTGATACCACCATCGTCTATGCGAAAGCAGGCATTACCTCCCGTTTCCGTCAGTATGGAAATTTTGTGAAAGTCAGGGATATTAACGATTTCCACCATGCCAAAGATGCCTACCTGAATATCGTCGTAGGCAACGTGTACTATACGAAATTTACAGCCAATCCTTTGAACTTCATTCATGGGGATAGCCCGCGGTACAGCCTGAAGGATGAAGTGCTCTACCGGTATCCGGTCATTCGGAATGGAAAGACCGCCTGGGTACCCGGTGAAGAGGGAACCATGGCTGTCGTCAGGAAATGGATGAATAAGAATAACATCCTTTTCACAAGAATGACTTACATGGGACATGGCGGGCTTTTTGACCAAAAGTTGATGAAAAAAGGTAAAGGACAGGTATCTATCAAAGAAAAAGGAGCCATTGCCAATATTAATAAGTATGGCGGTTATAATAAAGCAACCACCGCTTATCTGATGTATGTAGAAGGGCAGGATGCAAAGGGAAAGAAAGTTTATGTACTTGAAAACGTTCCTCTTTATCTGAAGGATAAATTGACATCAATCAAAGACAAAGAAGTATATTGTGATAAATTATGGAATCAGGGTAAAGATCAAAAGAAAAAGATTACTCATATCAAAGTACTTATTGATGAAATTCCTTTACAATCTTTAATTTCCATTAATGGCTTTAAATTCCATATTACCGGAAGAACTGGAACCAGCTACTCGGTAAAATCTGCCGAAGAACTGGTGCTTGATCCGAATGATGCAGAAATTCTTAAATCCGTTTTGAAATTTACTGAACGGTTTAGAATTGCTACCGCAAAAGCCAAAAAGGATAAGAATTCAGGTCCACTTGATGTGGCATTGCAATTGACGTCTTATGATTGGACAAAAAGCGGGCGTAATACTGAGCTGACTCCTGAGAAAGCGGCGGAAATGCGGGAGAAAGATCTGATTCATTTATATGATGTATTTTTGAATAAACTCACCAGTTTTTATGGCAGAGCGTTTCACGCGCAGATAAGCGTCCTTCAAAACGGGAGAGAAAAATATGAAGGACTGCCACCGGAATGGAAATGTGTCGTTCTTTCAGAAATTCTGCATTTATTCCAATGCGATAGAGTTTTAGCAGATCTGACATTGATTGGCGGCAGCAGTCAGGCCGGTGCTCTGAAATTTTCTAAAAATCTTAAGCCAGATAATCAACCTATGCTTATAACCCAGTCGGTTACAGGATTCTTTGAAAAGAAGATTTCACTGGCTCCTTACAGAAAATGACCTGGCGCACAGTTGTTATCAGTTCCAGGTCCAAGGTGAGCTACAGCATGGGCTACATGATCATCCGTGGGGAAGAACTCCGGCGGGTCTTCCTGGATGAAGTGCATACGGTGATGGTGGAATCCACAGCCGTAGCCATGACCGCTTCCTGGATTGATGAATGTATGAAGCGGAAAATCAGGATTATCCTCTGCGATCCGAAAAGAAATCCGGAAGGAGAATTCATGCCTTACCACGGAAGCTTTGACTCCAGCAGGCGCATCCGGGAGCAGATTCAGTGGACGAAGAAGAGCAAAGACCTCATCTGGCAGGCCATTATGAAGGAAAAAATCAATAAGCAGGCAAAGCTCCTTCGCTTTTTCGAGAAAGAAAAGGAAGCAGCGCTGCTGGAATCCTACATCTCTCAGGTGGAGCCGGGAGACGTGACCAACCGGGAAGGATTTGCCGCGAAAGTCTATTTCAATGGTCTTTTCGGCATGGACTTTACCCGGAGAGAAGATAATGTGAAGAATGGAGCTTTGAACTACGGATATGCCATTCTTCTCTCTGCCTGCAACCGGGAAGCGGCAGCCTGCGGCTACCTGGCGCAGATTGGCGTTTTTCATGACAATCTGTACAATCCTTTTAACCTTGGCAGTGATCTGATGGAACCTTTCCGGCCCCTTATTGATCGGGAAGTTCTTCTCATGAATCCCACGAAAATGGAAAAAGAGGAGAAAATGCGTCTCGTCAATGTGATGAATCAGAAGGTTTTCATCAATGGCCGGGAAACTTCCGTGAATCAGGCCATCGGTATTTATGAGCGAAGCGTATTTAAAGCTATCGAAGAAGGAAAACCGGAACTCATCCGGTTTTACAGTATTGATTATGGGAAATAGATATATGCGGGTGATTGTCTTTTTTGACCTTCCGGTAGTAACCATTGCAGACCGCAGGGCCTACACCGCCTTTCGCAAGTTTCTCATTGCCAGTGGATTTATCATGATGCAGGAATCGGTATACAGCAAAATTGTCCAGAATCTCACTGTGGCAAATGCGGTGATTTCGAATATACGAAAAGCAAGCCCAAAGGATGGAATCATTCAGGTCCTAACAATTACGGAAAAGCAGTATGCCGGAATCGAGATGATTATCGGTAAAAAGCAGAGTGAAGTGGTGGATACCGATGAAAGGCTGGTGATTCTTTGAAACTTGTTTATCCTGAATGGGAAGAACCGATTCCCATAGAAGAAAATCAGGCCCTTACCATTTCCATGGAGAACAGGTCCGATTATTTCAGGACAGTAGATATTTTGAAACAGCAGCTGGAAACGGGAGAAGGTCCCTTTCATCTGTATACGGATGAGGACAAAGAGTTGAACCTGAAAAAGAGTATGGTCCTCTTCCTGTCTCCCTGGAACCTGGACTTCCATGACCGGCAGCTGGAGAAAAAACTCCTGGCCCGTCTGCACGAAATGGCCATGGATGAAGATCACTACCCGAAGACGCAGAAAATCCTTGGCAGCCTCCTTCAATATCTCGAAGAACTTCAGGAAGAAACGCCCCTCAATTTCACCTACGACTGGGAGCCGGTCTTTTCCGATATCTGCAAAGCTCTTCACCTGGGGCTGGATGATCAAAGTCTGACCCTTCCGGAAAAAATGCTGGAATACATGAGAGCCTGGACGGAGCTGTGCGGAGAGACCTGCTTCGTCTTCAACCAGTTCCGGGCCTACCTGAGTGAAGAAGAAAGGAAAACCTTCTATGAGACGGCCTGGGGAGAGAAACTCCCTTTCCTCATGCTGGAAGGAGCCTGCCATGATAAAATAAAAGAAGAGCGGTTCTTCACCATCGATGAGGATTATTGTCAGTTTTTCGAATGATCTTCATGAATTTACGACGTCCGGTGGGGCGTATCCACTTGCAGAGAACCTCAAAAAGCTCCAAAAAGAGCAATTTGAGGTTTGAGAGTGATGTAAATTCAAATGGTGGTTAAAGTGAGCGAAGGCTTGAGTATCTCAGGCAAGTGTTTGAGAGTGATGTAAATTCAAATGGTGGTTAAAGAATGTGAACTACTACGGACGTTGGGCTACAGTTTGAGAGTGATGTAAATTCAAATGGTGGTTAAACTTATGAATAATCTTCTTGATAATGCCGGGAGTTTGAGAGTGATGTAAATTCAAATGGTGGTTAAACAGTGGCCAAATCGGAAGTGACGTCTTTCATGTTTGAGAGTGATGTAAATTCAAATGGTGGTTAAACAATCATTTCAGCATCAATAGTTTCTTTAACGTTTGAGAGTGATGTAAATTCAAATGGTGGTTAAACCACCTGGTAAATCCCAATGCCCAATAGCCAGTTTGAGAGTGATGTAAATTCAAATGGTGGTTAAACGTCTCTTATTGAAGTCGATGTATGCGGCGAGTTTGAGAGTGATGTAAATTCAAATGGTGGTTAAACACCGGAAACGTCACGAATAACGAAATACCGGTTTGAGAGTGATGTAAATTCAAATGGTGGTTAAACATGGGAGCTATAGCACTCTTACGAATCGTAGTTTGAGAGTGATGTAAATTCAAATGGTGGTTAAACCAAGAAATGCGTGATTACTACTGGAACAACGTTTGAGAGTGATGTAAATTCAAATGGTGGTTAAACTGATTCAGTCGCTCATTACCTCCGGTTATGGTTTGAGAGTGATGTAAATTCAAATGGTGGTTAAACTTCCTTCAGATGATTCAGTCTGCCATCAAAGTTTGAGAGTGATGTAAATTCAAATGGTGGTTAAACGGAGCATTCGCAGGGCTGAAAGCCATCATAGTTTGAGAGTGATGTAAATTCAAATGGTGGTTAAACATCTATAAAGGGGAATCAATTCACCTGGTAGTTTGAGAGTGATGTAAATTCAAATGGTGGTTAAACAGGAGGCCACTCCCCGATGATTTGATGATAGTTTGAGAGTGATGTAAATTCAAATGGTGGTTAAACTTTGAAAACCATCCTTTCTTTTAATGGGTTGTTTGAGAGTGATGTAAATTCAAATGGTGGTTAAACTTCATATTCTTCCCGGTTCCTGCCTGTCCAGTTTGAGAGTGATGTAAATTCAAATGGTGGTTAAACAAGTTACCTATAACGGCGACAAGAAAGAAGGTTTGAGAGTGATGTAAATTCAAATGGTGGTTAAACGATCTTCTGGATCCAGCCACAAAAACGGTTGTTTGAGAGTGATGTAAATTCAAATGGTGGTTAAACCTGTGTTGCGTATTGTGAGGTTCAAAACGGGTTTGAGAGTGATGTAAATTCAAATGGTGGTTAAACTCTTTATGAGTGCTTACAAAGCGTTCTGCAGTTTGAGAGTGATGTAAATTCAAATGGTGGTTAAACTGCATGACGATTACGAGTAGTTCCCTTTTTGTTTGAGAGTGATGTAAATTCAAATGGTGGTTAAACTATTGTCATTTATCCCGCCTCCAATCTTCCGTTTGAGAGTGATGTAAATTCAAATGGTGGTTAAACGCAGGCGGAGAAGCAGAGGCGGCGGCCCTTGTTTGAGAGTGATGTAAATTCAAATGGTGGTTAAACTTTGACCACGGTATCCAGCAGGGAGTCAACGTTTGAGAGTGATGTAAATTCAAATGGTGGTTAAACCCGCGGAGTCTGCGATGATTCGTTCTTTAGGTTTGAGAGTGATGTAAATTCAAATGGTGGTTAAACTGATGTGCCCGCCAGCCTGGAGATTGAGACGTTTGAGAGTGATGTAAATTCAAATGGTGGTTAAACGATGACAGATACCGGGAAAGTGCTAATGACGTTTGAGAGTGATGTAAATTCAAATGGTGGTTAAACACGCCCGGCAGAGCCTATCCAGTGCGCATAGTTTGAGAGTGATGTAAATTCAAATGGTGGTTAAACAAACACTGGAGAAGGTAGATAAGGCTATCAGTTTGAGAGTGATGTAAATTCAAATGGTGGTTAAACCATCAGGCTTTTTTAGATTCTTTGATGCAAGTTTGAGAGTGATGTAAATTCAAATGGTGGTTAAACCCAACCGCTGACTTTATCGCCCAGATTCAGGGTTTGAGAGTGATGTAAATTCAAATGGTGGTTAAACTCCAGTGCCATATACTGAGAAAACCCCTCAGTTTGAGAGTGATGTAAATTCAAATGGTGGTTAAACAGAGCACGGCTTCTACCGCTTCCAGATGTCGTTTGAGAGTGATGTAAATTCAAATGGTGGTTAAACTTCATCAATACCGTCAACATTGATAGAGCGGTTTGAGAGTGATGTAAATTCAAATGGTGGTTAAACAACGGCTATTGGCAATATCTGACATATGGTGTTTGAGAGTGATGTAAATTCAAATGGTGGTTAAACCATGCTGAAGAACAGGATGTTCACTCACCCGTTTGAGAGTGATGTAAATTCAAATGGTGGTTAAACTGAATCTGCGTGATGGTTTCCCGAGAGTGAGTTTGAGAGTGATGTAAATTCAAATGGTGGTTAAACCTTTATCATTGTATGCAATCTCATAGACTCGTTTGAGAGTGATGTAAATTCAAATGGTGGTTAAACGGCATATGGAAGTCAGGTCTCGAAAGGTGAGTTTGAGAGTGATGTAAATTCAAATGGTGGTTAAACATCTATTTTTGATAAATCCACGGGCGAACGGTTTGAGAGTGATGTAAATTCAAATGGTGGTTAAACAGCTCCTATGATGGTGAATGAGAAAAAATCGTTTGAGAGTGATGTAAATTCAAATGGTGGTTAAACATGGAACTTCTCAAAGTCCTTGCAAGCGGTGTTTGAGAGTGATGTAAATTCAAATAGTGGTTAAACTCGCTTGTTGTAATTGGCCCGTGTGACTCCGTTTGAGAGTGATGTAAGTTCAATTCCGGCTTATCTGACCTTTAAAAGTGTCTTTTAAAAGAAGGGCACTTTTTTATTTTCTGTAAAAAGAAGAGAGCAGATCAAAATCGGCAGGAATCCTTTCTGGCTAGATATCGGAGACTATAAAAAGTGGCGCCCATAAATTTGCGCCGCACCTGCCCGATAACCACGACAATCACGACAATCACGATGGGATGATTGTTTTTAAGCTGCACCGGCCGGAATGCAGGACAGCCAGGCCTGACCCTCCCTTCGGCAGCTGGCAGCTTACTTGCTCCCCGGGTAGAGCGCTGCGCTCCCTCGCTCCCCGCGCGGGGCCGGGAATACTCTTCAGCTCTCGTGCGGGAGTACTCGGACATGCGGGGCCGGGAATACAGGGACAAGCCGCAGCTGTAGAGCCACCGCCTGTCAGAAAAGGTCTTCATCGAATACTCGAAACTGGCAACTGGCAACTTCCATGCTCCCAGGGTAGAGCGCTGCGCTCCCTCGCTCCCCGCGTGGGGTCGGGAATACAGGGACAAGTCTCAGCTGTAGAGCCACCGCCTGTCAGAAAAGGTTTTCATCGAATACTCGGAACTGGGAACTGGCAACTTATATGCGACCCAAATATAAAAACTGCAGCGCTTCATGAATTGTGCAGCGCACCACCCCGACTCCCGTTTCCCGATTCCCGGACAATGACAGGCCACTGAAAACAGCTGGTCTCTCAAAGTTTCAACGAACTCAGCCTCTGGCAGCTGGCAACTGGCAACTTCCATGCTTCCCCATATGCTTCCCCGCCCGACATTCTTTCAAATTTGTAAATTATATTCCATCTGTATTATAATAAGAGCAGGAAACCACGTGAAAAAGGAAGTTATCATTAGTTTGTATTCTGAAAAGGAATAAAATATACTATGGAAAAAGATGACATTCTGGCTTTTCAGGCGCTTGCGAAGTACGGGAGTTTCACCAAAGCTTCGGAGGCTCTTTTCATTGCCCAGCCCACGCTTTCGAAGAAGGTGGCCAATCTGGAGCATGAACTGGGGCTGACGCTGGTGGAGCGGACCAAGCGGTACGCCCGGCTCACCTATGCGGGCATTGTATTTCTGGAGGAAAGCAAATCTCTCCTGGCCCAGGAGAAGAAAATGGTGGACGCAGTGCGTGAGGCGGCCCGGGCGGGGGCCCAGTCTCTCCGCGTGGGAATCATGGGTACGGGCCTTGCCAGGAAGTGCCTGCCCTTCATCCGGGCATTCAAGGCAAAACATCCGGCCGTAGTCATCCACCTGGATCTTCTCGATTTCCGCCAGATCCAGGATTCTCTGCGGACGAGCCGCCTGGACTGCGCCATTGCCGGCGATCTGGGCCTCTCCTTTCTGGACCCGCTGGAGACCGAAGAAATCGGCCGGTCCGGACATACGCTCCTCCTTCCGGCGGATCATCCCTTCCTCACGAAGAAAAGGAAAGCTTTTAGAAGTCTGGAGACGGAACCATTCCTGGTGCTTCAGGGAAAATCGGCCTATAAAGGACCGGATATGGTGAAATCCATCTGCGCAGGCTGGGGATTTGCCCCGAAAATAGAAAAAGTCTGCTCCACAGTGGAAGAAATCCTCTTCCAGGTAGAAGCAGGACAGGGGATAGCCATCCTTCCCTCCTTCGACTGCCCGCCTGATGGGACCATGAATCTCGCTTCCATCCCCCTCACGGAAGAAACAAAGACACTTCCCACCGTCCTTGCCTGGAACGGAGGAAATAAAAATCCGGCCCTCCTCCTCTGGAAAGAAGAACTGCGGGGATTCCTCGAAGGGAAGAAAAGCGAGTAGGTTTTAGCAGTTAGCAGAAATACGCGCAAGGCCGGATGGAAAAATCCCCCCTTGAAAGGGGGGATGCCGAAGGCAGGGGGGGGTTGAGGCTTGACTGCTGAAAATGGCAGAGTCACATGAGCAGGTATACATCAATCATCCCATCCGTCAGCTTCGCTGACACCTTCCCTATCTAGGGAAGGATTTTCACTTCAGGCGGCTACGCCGCCAGATGGGAAAATCCCCCCTTGAAAGGGGGGATGCCGAAGGCAGGGGGGGTTGAGGCTTGACTGCTGAAAATGGCAGAGTCACATGAGCAGGTATACATCAATCATCCCATCCGTCAGCTTCGCTGACACCTTCCCTATCTAGGGAAGGATTTTCACTTCAGGCGGCTACGCCGCCAGATGGGAAAATCCCCCCTTGAAAGGGGGGATGCCGAAGGCAGGGGGGAAGACTGAGGCTTGACTGCTGAAAATGGCAGAGTCACATGAGCAGGTATACATCAATCATCCCATCCGTCAGCATCGCTGACACCTTCCCCATCTGGGGAAGGATTTTCACTTCAGGCGGCTTCACCGCCAGATGGGAAAATCCCCCCTTGAAAGGGGGGATGCCGAAGGCAGGGGGGAAGACTGACGATTGTTTGACGAAAACGTTAGAGTCACACGAGTCGGGAAGGATCAATCATCCCATCTGAGAAAGGCTGACCACATGAGAACGCTGCGCTCCCTCCGCTCCACGCGCGGGGCCGGGAATACACGCGCCCCCTCGTGCGGGGATGCAGGTACGCGTAAGGCCGGGAATACAGGGGCGAGGCGAAAGTGTAGAGCCACCGCCTGGGTAAAACCATTTTCAGCACAAGTGCAGGCAATAGCCCGTGCGCGAAGCGCACTAAATAAGATTGGTTTCCGCAGGAAACCATATCCTTCCCGCAATCCGCAATCCGCAATCCGCAATCCGCAATCCGCAATCCCTTATCGAATGAAGCAAAGGAACGCACATATGAAACAGGAAACAACCTACGACTTCCCCCTCCGCTATTTCTCCGTCACCACGGTAGCGAAGGAATTCACGCCCCGTCCGGACCTTCCGGATGGGGGAAATATAGATCTCGGCACTCTTCTTTCAGCCATGTCCGAAGCAAAGAGCGAAGTCTCGGCACTTACGCCCTATTTATTTCTCCTCTTTGAGACGGAAGAAAAGAAACCCTGCTGGCAGTACCTCGATATGGCGGGCCAGCTTTCTCATCTCCACTACTGCGACGGACCCTCCCATGTGCTTGTGAAGAAAATCACCTTCGACAACGGAGCGTATATGTACAGGGTGGAGGAAGTATTTCTGTGTCGGAAATAGCGAAATCGTGGTCCGTGAAGGTGGGCGCCTGAAAATTATATAGGCGCCCATTTTTGTGTAAAGAAAACCCCCGGATAGTCCGGGGGTTCAGTATTAGCTTTAGCGGTGATTTTCCAAAGACTAAACAAAAAACCTCCCATGATATAGAATATGGTAATGCGGTCTGCAAGCTGCCT
>Ga0256406_1005573_pt1 | contig 13356 bp, 13 predicted proteins | sample RumenRJG_03DNA_FD_185986 | JGI IMG/M metagenome (GOLD analysis project Ga0256406, IMG submission 185986) | Bovine rumen microbial communities from Lethbridge, Alberta, Canada - RJG_03 | ecosystem: Host-associated > Mammals > Digestive system > Stomach > Rumen | place: Canada: Alberta | collected...
TGCTCAATCAGGCCGGGCTTTCCGAGCAGCTCCTCGATGTCCTTAAGGACTACTTTCAGTTTGATACAATACCTGACACCGTGACATCTGACACAGAAGAGGAGGCTGGTACGGAAAGAGACGCCGGAGAGATCAGAGTCAGCACAAATATAGAAAAATACCGGATGGCATACCGCATCGGCGGAATATACTCGTGCCTGTTACTCTGGTTCTCTCATGATATGCGTGAGACGCCGGAGGAGATGACAAGGATAGCGGTTTCCGTATAGCACTAAAAGCACGAGCAGGTGATTTTATCAATGTCATGTTCCGGGAGAAAACCTTTGCGGGCGTTTCTCCTGCGATGCTGTAAAGAATGCAACTCGGCGCATTAGGATGTCGAGCATCTATTTTATGTAGAACGATATAGAGCTAAGATTTTAATCCTTCCTTTTGGCAGTATTCGGAAATTTTCATGAGTGCGGAACCAACGAGTGAGGCATCACTGCCATAATGGCCAATATATATATCAAATGGGACATCTTTAAAGGCTGAGAGCTGTTTTATCATGCTTTTCAATCTCGCAGTATCATCTTCGCACATATATTGTGATAGTAATCCCCCTAAAATAACATCGCCAGGGAAGACCATTCTGACATTGTCAATCAGAGCAGCGAGTTCCCAAAGATAGTTTTCCCAAGTGTGGTTGTCTTCTGATAAACCGTTTCTTATTCCTTCAAATAGCGTATCAATACCTTTACCTGCAGATCGTTCCAGGGCATTTACGGAACAGTAAGAATCCGCACATCCCTTTTTCCCACAATAACAGAGTTCTCCATTTTCATGAAGAATCATGTGTTCTATTGCTCCTGAACTAAGGTCAGGGGTATGCACAACAGTTCTATTTACGATAATACCGCTTCCAAGGTAGGGATTTAATGACAGATATATCCCATTCGTAATTTGGCGGTAATGCCAAATTTCCGCCACAGCCCCCATTTCCGCATCGTGAACCAGAGAGACTGGGCTGTCGAAGTATTTGGAGAAATCACTCTTTGAAAAAGGTGCGTTTGTGAGCAGCTTGCTAAATGATACATGTTCATTATCTCGGGAAACAATGCCCTGAAAAGATATGGTAAGACCCAATATGTTTTCGAATGGCATGTTCAGAGAGTCCATGAATAACTTTATCCACGACGAAGCATGCTGAAAATAAGAGTCTGAATTGATGAAAGCAAGGTGTATGGTCTCTCTTTTTTCAATTTTTCCAAGCAGGTTGACTGCAGCGATTTTGACTTTATTGACCATCACTTCCACGCCGATTGATATACGTGCATTAGGGTTGAAACAGTAGAGGCAGGCAGGTCTGCCATATGCTTCCTTGTGTTTTCCCCCGGTATAAATTTTATTGGCCTGAAGTAATTGCCTTAGATATTGAGTCGCAGTTGGTCTGCTGATATTTGCCAGGCGACAGATATCCTGCTGGGTTAAGGGTCCTTCTTGATAGAGCAGCTGGTATACATTTTGAAAATTAATCTGATTGATATCACTGATTGCAGCTGATGACATGGCAACCTCCTTGATATATGTAAAGTATTATTACATATATCAAGCATATTATAATTATATTTTGGAAAATGCAATGGCATATATATTTCAAAATTGTGTTTTTTACTATTATTTGACACAAATTATCAGCAATTATTAGCCATTGAATTGGTATATAAGACGATATAACATTCTATATATAGAAAACATATTTACAAATATTAATTACAAAATAGTTTTGCATGGAGACATTTATCACATATGAAATTGACGATTGAAGAATTGAAAAACACTGAACCATGGCACAGAGCGGGTGTATCACTGCCTGACTATGATGTGAATGTAGTTCGTACAAATGCGAAGACCACTCCGGTCTGGCTTCATTTCGGTATCGGCAATATATTCCGCATATTCATCGGAAGCATCGCGGACCGGCTGATGGCAGAAGGCAGCCTCACCTCTGGTCTGATTTGCGCAGAAACATATGATTTTGAAGTAGTGGATAAGATTTACAAACCATATGACAACCTGGAGCTGAGCGTCATTCTGAATCCGGACGGAACGCAAAGCAGGCGCGTGCTTGCTCCATTTGCGGAGGCATTATGTGCAGCACCCGGCTTTACCGAAGACTGGCAGAGATTGTGCGATGTGTTCCGCTCTTCCAGCCTGCAAATGGTTTCCTTTACCATCACAGAAAAGGGATATTCATTGAAAGGCGCGGACGGGACATACTCCAAGGCAGCCAGAGCGGATTTTGACAATGGACCGCAGCGGCCAATACTGGCAATTCCGATCGTTACCGCGCAGTTATATGAACGATTTAAAGCGGGAAGGTATCCTCTGGCACTCGTTTCCATGGACAATTGCTCCCATAACGGAGAGCGTCTGAGAGAGGCTGTGCTTACGGTTGGGCGCGCATGGGTCTCAAAGGGTTACTGCCCAGAAGAGTTTCTGACATATCTGGAAGATACAACAAAAGTGTCTTTTCCTTGGACCATGATCGACAAAATTACACCACGTCCGGAGCCAGAAGTTGCAGAAAGCCTGGAATCACTTGGAATTGATGGAATGAATATCGTAACGACAGACAAAATGACCTTCATTGCACCGTTCGGGAACGCCGAAAAGGTGCAGTATCTGGTGGTGGAGGATGCCTTCCCGAATGGAAGACCGGCGTTAGAGGATGCCGGTGTCTATATGACCGACAGAGATACTGTGAACCGCGCAGAGCGGATGAAAGTCTGCACCTGTCTTAATCCGATCCACACTGCCCTGTGTACATACGACTGCATGCTTGGATATGACATGTTTGCTGATGGAATGAAAGATCCGGAACTCTCCAGATTGGCCCACCGGATCGGATATACGGAAGGGCTTCCAGTTGTTACGGATCCCGGAATTATTTCTCCGCGAGCCTTCCTTGATGAAGTGATTCAGGAACGTATGCCAAATCCATATCTCGGAGATACATCACAGAGGATTGCAGTTGATATTTCGCAGATGGTTGGTATCCGGTTTGGTGTGACAATCCGGGCTTATGTTGAGCGGTTTGGCAGTGCATCAGAACTGGTTGGAATTCCGCTTGCCATAGCCGGATGGCTGCGGTATCTGCTGGCTGTAGATGATCAGGGAGAACCATTCGAGCTAGCGCCGGATCCGATGATCCCTGATTTACAGAGGCAGATGGCTTTGATCCAGTTCGGACATCCTGAAAGTGAGAATGGTTCACTTCGTTCGATTCTTTCTAATGAAAATATCTTCGGCATAAATCTATATCAGGCCGGAATCGGGAATAAAATCGAAGAAATGTTTCGGAAAGAGATAGGCGGAATTGGAGCGGTAAGAGAGACGCTCAAATTATATTTGGACTAGGGAGACTAGGTATTATGAGATTCGGATTCAATATCAATTTGAAAAATTCTCCGGATGAAATCATTCAATTAGGCGAGAAGGAATTGTCAACTGGCAATTTTCAAGCTGTGGAGATTACATATCATGAAAATCTGGATGGCATAGATACATTCCCATATAATAAAGCTCTTCATGAGATTGTCGACAAGTATACACCACAGGTTACGGTTCATATTTCAAATTTTGATGCTGCTGAACAAAATACAACCATTCGTTCGGCAATCTTGCATGAATTTTATGAGTGCTGCCAATATGTTCATTCGTTTGGTGGAAGTGAAATTATCATGCACAATGGCTTTATCAGAAGGAATCTGAGGGCACCGCTTGTAGACAATGATGGAAATACCGATATAAAGGCAGAAACAAAAGAATGTTGGGAACTTGCAGTAAATATGCTCCAGATGTGTTGTGACCTTGCGAAGGAAAAGAATATCAATGTTTACACAGAAAATCTTGGTAAGGGTTGCTTAACTCCTGGCGCGGATGAACTTTGTCGATTTGTGCAAGACGTTGGGAGAGACAATTTGGGAGTTGTTTTTGATATCGGTCATAGCCATCTGCTTGGGGAAAAGGCAGATGACGAAGTTTATCACTATGGAGAGTTACTCAAGCATCTTCATTTACACGATAACCACGGAACTGTGGATGAACATTTACCTATTGGGGAAGGGAATATTGATTTTCCACCTTTTTTAAAGACTCTTATAAAGGTGAATTATCATGGACTATACATGATGGAGATTGCACATGCCACTCCAGAAAAGCTGGAAAAATCGCGAGCGCATCTTCTTGAAATGATGCAACATGCATAATTCCATTTAGGAAGCATAAAGGGAGGGTGTTACATTATGAAGGGAAGGTTACGGTCGGTGATGCAAAACGGCTCGAAGAGAAGCTTCCTCCAATATTTCTATCGTCATCCGATGTTATATGTGATGATGATTCCGGGGTTATTCTTTTTGATCATATACAAGTTTTTGCCTTTGTATGGTATTCTCATCGCTTTTAAAGATTACAACATTTTCGCAGGAGCAAATCCAATTGATGCAATCGCGAAAAGTCCATGGGTAGGGTTTGCCTATTTTAAACGGCTGTTTGGCAGCAAAGATTTTTTCATAGTTTTACGGAATACGCTTGTGATTAATGGGCTTAAAATCATCGTACTATTCCCTATACCTATTATATGTGCCATTTTACTAAATGAAATTAGAAGTCTGACATACCGAAAATTGATGCAGACAGCCATTTATGTACCTTATTTTTTCTCATGGGTTGTTATATTTGGTATTTTTTATTCGATTTTCGGCTCTTATGGCGTTGTAAACCAGGCAATTCAGGCGCTTGGTGGACAAAAGGTTGGCTTTTTTACAGATAACCATGTTTTTCGCTGGGTACTTGTTTTTACAGAAGGCTGGAAGGAGACAGGCTATAACGCCATCATCTATTTAGCTGCCATTACTGGTATTGATCCCGGCCTTTATGAAGCTGCCAAAGTTGATGGAGCAAATAAATGGCAACAGGTCTGGCATGTCACACTACCTGGGCTTATTCCAACAATCGTTTTGATGTTAATTATGAAAGTGGGGCATATATTAGACGCTGGATTTGAGCAGGTTCTTGTCTTTTATAATCCGGCTGTTTATGAGTCTGGAGATATCATCCAAACATATGTCTACCGCCTGGGTCTTGGAAAGATGGACTTCTCTCTGTCAACAGCATTGGGATTATTTGACTCAATTGTAGCCTTCATACTTATTGTTGGAGCGAATGAACTGTGTAAGAGATTGGTTCACCGAAGCATGTGGTGATTATTTGTAACTGAAATTGAACATTCCTCCTATGTTCGATATGAAAGAGGCTTGAATCATGAGTAAGAAAAGAAAGACGCTTCAACAGCATCATAAGGCGACTGGAAGCGAAAAATCTATGCTGATTCTTTCATATGCAATTATGACAATATGTTCACTAATTGCGGTTCTGCCTTGCCTGCATGTTATATCTAAATCCATCAGCAGCGGAAATGATGTCATAACAGGTCATGTATATTTCTGGCCAACAGCACTTAACGTCGAAAATTATAAGTTTGTCCTGGCAAAGACTTCGTTTTTCCGCGCTATGTTGAATTCGCTTCTTGTAACAGGCTTGGGAACTGCAATCAGCCTGTTTACCACGGTGACTACAGCATATCCGCTGTCGAAGAAAGATCTTCGCGGGGGGAAGGTTTTTACAATGCTCTATGTTATCAGCATGATTTTCTATGGAGGCATGATTCCCGCTTATATGGTTGTTAAGACGCTTGGAATTATTGATACCTATGCTGCATGCATTCTTCCTTTTGCTATCGTTCAATTTAATATGTTTATTGTAAAAAATTATTTTGAAGGATTACCTGCAGCAGTTGAGGAATCCGCCAGAATTGATGGAGCAGGGGATGTCAAGGTATTGACTGCAATCATTTGCCCTATGTCTAAACCTGTTTTGGCTACGGTTACACTTCTATATGCGATTACCTACTGGAATGATTATTTTCATGTCATGCTCTACACAACTTCCGCATCAATGAATACATTGCAGGTATATCTCTATAACTTAATCAGCAACAGTAAATCGTTGATCGAAAACATGTCATCTGGCAGCACGGTATTAAACATCACTTCGGAGGGAATGACAGCTGCGGCAATTACATTGTCTATTATACCGATTGTGCTAATGTATCCTTTTGTATCAAGGTACCTGGTACAGGGGATCACAATCGGTTCGGTAAAGGAATAAAAATCACAAGGGAGGTTACAAGTTATGAACAAGAGATTTATCACTACATTTCTAGCTATAGCCACCGCAACAGGATTGGTGGCATGTGGCTCTCAGTCCGATAAGGTGGATGTATCATCATCCTCTTCTGTTTCGGCATCTATGGAGAACACAGGAAATGTGAAAACGAATGGATCCTCTGAGCAATCCAAGGCGTCAGAATTGAAAGGGCCGGGCAACGTCACGCTAAAACGCATGGGATCAAACGTTTCTTTTGACCCTAATACAGACCAGAATGCACAACTTCTTGAACAAGTAACTGGATATAAAGCAGAATATACAGCCCTGCCAGCAGAAAATGCAGATGAAAAACTAGCCATGGAAGTTGCTGGTGGTGCTGATTATGATGTAATACGCTGTAGCTATTCTCAGTTTCAAACTTTGATGTCACAGGGAGCACTCCAGCCGATTGAAAACGAATTAAACGCTTATGGGCAGGATATTCTTAAGGGAGTCAGTGAAAATGCATGGAAGGCCGTGACAGGAAAAGATGGCCATGTATATGGTATTCCATATATGCATCCTTATCCGACAGAAATTCTGCAAAGCATTGCATGCCGCTGGGATCTTATGCAGGCCGCTGGTATTAAGAAAATGCCTGAAACATTAAGCGAATTTCATGATTGTCTAAAGACATTAAAAGATTATTACGGAGATAAATATATTATCTTCACAGGCCCATATGAGGTGGCGACTTCCTCTGTCAGTGATAACTGGAGATTTCCGAAGGCAGTAGGCAACGCATATGGAATATATAACGACTGGATGACGGACGATTCAGGAAAAGTATATTACATGCTTGAAGATGAACATTTTAAAGACATGGTTGACTATCTCTCCGAGCTGCAGAAAGAGGGGCTGATAGATCCGGACTGGGCTGTGAATACAGGAACCAATGTTGAAGAAAAATTTGCTGGTGGACGCGCTATCATGGCGGCATCTACACGTCCAATGATGGGCACTTGCCTACCAACAATGCAGCAAACTCTTGGTTTGAGTGATGATGATATCAAGTTTATCGGAACCTTAAAGGGAGATGATGGAACTTGCAAGGTCATGAACAGTAAAGCGATCGAAAGCGTCTCTGTGGTATTAAAGAGTTCTAAAAATGTTGCCGATGCGATCAACTGGATCAATATTCGTCAGCAGAATCAGCTTTATCTGAATATTGGCACAGAGGGTGAGACATTTAAGTATGATGAGGATGGGACTATTGTCCCCATTAATCCGACGTTTTCTGATCAAAAGGCTAATTCCTGGTGGTATATGGATTCTTCAAATGAGGAGGAGTTTGCAAAAGAGTGGCCTGCACGTGTTAGAAAATCAGAAGGTCAATGGCTTGCATTTTCTGAGACATCGGTATGGTATTCTGAAAATGAGCCAGAGGTATTCGTTGAGAATCCATTTACTTACGTACCTGCCCTGGAAATGTATAGTAAGGAAAATCCTTCTTTGTTCAACAACATTAATGATTTTATGATGCAAGTTCTTTCTGGTGTTAAGACCTCGGATGATGTCGATGATCTGATCAGTGAGTGGAAAAATTCAGGAGGTGAAGAGGTTAAAAAGGAATTGCAGGATTGGTATGATGATTTTTATCAGAACAATTGAGTCCCGCTTGAATGAATAACTGATAATTGAGTGAGCGAGCGGTTATATGATGAGACCATATCAAAGCCGCTCGTTCTTTTAAACTATTAATAAGAAACTTAACGTAGATTTAGGCTCTGAATAATGAAGACATATAAAAATTATATTTTTGATTTATATGGAACGCTTCTTGACAGCATCACTGATGATACATTGCCTTTGGCCTGGAAGTATCTTGCATGGATATATAACCTCAAAGGTGCCATGTATTCTCCAGAGCAGCTAGAAGATGCTTATCGTGTAATTTTTCGCAAAAAAATGCAGGAAAACATAGATAAGTATCATGTAGAATTTCCTGAGAATAAATTGGAATATATATTTCTCGAGCTATTAAATTGTGCGCCTAACAAACTTGAGGACTATCCAAATGAAGGACTAGATTGGGGGATAGCCACAGCGCAAACATTTCGTGTCTTAACAAGAGTAAGGATTGATATTTACCCCGATACGATCAGGACTCTTGAACTTTTAAAAGATAGGGGAGCTAATCTATACCTTCTTTCGAATGCACAACGAATGTTTGCAATTCCGGAAATGAAAATGTTTGGGCTTACCAAATTTTTTTCTCATATTTATATATCTTCAGATTATCCATATAAAAAACCGCAAAGAGAATTTTTGCAGAGATGTGTTCTTGAACACAATCTATCTATAAAGGATTGTTTATATGTAGGTAATGATGAAAGATTCGATAAAAAAATAGCACAGTTATGTGGTATGGATTGGAAACTTATCAATGATAACGATCAATCCAGTTCGATAAAGGATCTGCTGAGTTGAAAAAGAAGGGTAAATCATGAGAAATATGACAAATAATAATTTAAATTCTAGCGAAGAAGATCTTTTTGATGTAGTTGTTTGCGGCGGGGGACCTGCTGGAATGATAGCTGCAACAACGGCAGCCAGAGCTGGATTTAAGGTCGCACTGATTGAAAGATATGGTTTTCTTGGTGGAATGGCTACAGCAGGCTTAGTGGATCCGATTAGTCGTTTCTATTTACATGGGGAAAAGGTAATTGGTGGTATTCCTTGGGAATTCGTTGATAATCTTGTTAAATTAGGTGGGGCAGAAGTTGAAACGCCAGCAGGTAATGTTTCATTTCATCCAGAATATTATAAATTATGTGCTCAGAGAATGGTTCTTCAAGCTGGTGTCTATCTGTTTTTACATGCTACTATTGTTAATGTCGAAACAAATATTCATCAGATATCATCCGTTGTTATCCATACAAAGCAAGGAGATTATGCGATAAAGGGTAGATATATAATAGATTGTACAGGTGATGCCGATGTAGCATGGATGGCTGGGGCAAAATTTCAAAAGAAAAGTGAAGCACTGCAGCCAGCTTCTCTATGCTTCATGATTGGCAACGTAGATACAAATAAACTTCCACTCAGAAAACATACCTATGAAAATGTGAATATGCAAGACCCTGATTTGCGACAGATGCTTTTTAACCTGTCTAATAAAGGAGTAAAAGTCCCTCAGTTTGGCGGTCCATGGTATTGCAGCATGATTGAAAATGGTTACCTTATCGTAAATATAACTAGATATAATGGAGATATGACTGATATTAATGAATCGACAAGGGCAGAATGCCAACTGAGGGAAGATGTATTTCATTTTGTCGATATTCTGCGCAATAATACCGAAGCATTTAAAAATGCTTGTTTATTAACAACGGCTTCGCAAGTTGGGGTAAGAGAGACCAGGAGAATATGTGGAGACTACATATTAACGGGAGATGAATATTTGGATGGCAAACACTTCACGGATTCTATTGCGAGAGGATGTCACCCAATTGATATTCACAGGGGAAAAGATGACGAACAAACATGTCATTTTATCCAAAAAGCAGGCTTTGTTCCTTACCGATGCCTCTATTCAGATGATTTTACTAATCTCTTAGTTGCCGGTAGATGTATATCTACGGATGAAACAGCTTCTGCTTCTCTTCGCGTCCAAGCGTCATGTATGCAACTCGGACAGGCGGCAGGAACTGCAGCCTCAGTTTGCTTGAAGGATAAATGCTCTGTTCAGAAAGTGGATACTCAAAAAATACGTAATACCATGATAGAAACAGGGGCATTACTCTAGTAGCAATATAAAATCAGGAGGGTTAAAGTATGGAAACTGTGCGTGGTGCCTTTATGCGTGGACTTGATAACATGATTATCAAGGATATTCCAAAGCCCACAGCGCACAAGGGAACGGTCGTGGTATCGCTGGAATATGTCGGCATCTGCGGCTCAGATGTTCATTATTACCACAATGGACGGGTCGGAGCCTATGAGGTCGATTTATCAAAGGACTATATGCTCGGGCATGAGACGGCCGGAACTGTTGTCGAAGTCGGCGAGGGCGTAACAAATCTCCAGATTGGCGACCGCGTCTGTCTGGAACCGGGCGTCACGGACGGCACCTGTGAATTCTGCAAGTCCGGAAAATATAATCTCTGCCCGGATGTACAGTTCCTTGCGACTCCGCCTGTGCCGGGCTGCAATGAGGAATTCATCGAATTTCCTGCAGATTACTGCTTCCGACTGCCGGACAATGTTTCCACGATGGAGGGCGCTCTGATAGAACCTCTTTCCGTCGGATTCCATGCAGCGAATCAGGGAGATGTTCAGGTGGGCGATAGCGTCCTGATTCTTGGTGCAGGAACAATCGGTATGACAACCCTTCTTTCCTGCAAGGCGCACGGCGCAGGGCAGATTATTGTGGCCGATCTGATTGATGCAAAACTGGACCTTGCAAAGAAAATGGGTGCAGACGTCGTCATTAACAGCGGCCGCGAGGATGTCTTCGAAGCAGTGAAAAAGGCAACAAATGGGGCTGGTGCCGAGAAGGTTTTCGAAACGGCAGGCTCTGATATTACCATTGCGCAGACACCATTCCTCGTGAAACGCGGCGGCACCATCACACTTGTCGGCATTTCTGTCAAACAGGAGATCAGCTTCAATTTTGCACAGATCATGGACAAGGAAATCACAATTAAGTCCGTGTTCCGCTACCGCAACATTTACCCCCGGGCGATCGCTGCGGTTGCAAAGGGAGTCATTGATGTGAAGCAGCTTGTGACACACCAGTTTGATTTTGACCACATCCAGGACGCTTATCAGGAGGCGCTGCACAACAAGACTGATGCACTGAAGGTGATGATCAAGATCAAATAAATTTGGGCTCATTTCCTTTGGAATGCAAATGTAAAACACCCTGGCCAATCATCACATTTATATAATTGGCCAGGGCATTTATGGTGTACTCGTCGGGCCCGTCATAATATAGCGCAAAACAAATATTTTGCGCTATATTTGAAAATATACTCCCTCTCGTCTCTCCTTATAAAAGTTTCTCCATTTACTCTGTAGATGAACACATAATCATGCTTCTCCAATGCCAGTTTCCGGTATCCTTTTGATTGCAGATAGGGATCTTCGCAAAAAGCAAAAGACTCTGCCATTTTTTCAAGCAGGTCATACGCGTACTCGATGTCATCCAAAACTGCTTCCGCTGCAAAAGGATTTCTCAAAGTATTGACAATATAGCTGATACATTTATCGATCTGATGCTCTGTATGTTCAGGAATAGCGAGCTTATATGCCATAGTTCTTCCTTACATCAGACAAGGCTTCTCGAGCCGCTCTGATTTTTCCTCCCCGGATATCGTTTTCGGAAATCTCCAGCTCACGATAGAGCTGCTCCTTCTGATGCATCTCCTCGAAGGCTTCCATGCTCATCAGCACCATATCGCCATATCCATTCTTTGTTACAAAAATAGGATCAGAACTTTTATGGCACATTTCGGAAACTTTTGCTGTATCTTTTAAATCTTTAATAGGAATGATCTGCGGCATATAATCACCTCCCGTTTCTCACTAACTATGTCTTATTTATACCACAATTATGGGATTCCCGCAATGCTATCTGCAGCACTGATTAAATTCAAATCGGTATAAAGCAAAAGGCAGCAGCCGTAAAAGCCACTGAAATGATTATGCGAAAGATCCGAATCACGAGCATAATATAGAAAAGTTCGGCTTCTGCTGGGATGAAGAAGAAGGAATATTGCAGATGCGGGAATGGTTCAAAGTAATCGAACAAAATGCGGGGCATTCTTTAGCAGGTTTAACCATTGAATACGATCATTTCGCGAAAACGGGGCCATATCCTGATATGCAGAATATTTCATGGTATAAGACATCCGATCCAAATCATGCCGCAGGATACACCCCATGACTGCCTGAATGTGCTTGAGCACCAGCCGCTCCAATACCTTAACGCGGATGAAATATCCGTTGCACTTCTCTTTGTCCTTGCGGTGCAGGGAGCAGACAAAGAAGTCCTGATCTAGATCGCTGTTGTTGGACGAACCATACAGCATTTTAGAGCCGCAGTCCGCACAGTAGACAAGCCCGGAGAAAATGCTGCTTCTTCCTGCGCGTGTCATTCAATGCCGCTGCTGGCGGATCTCCTGCACCTTTTCAAACACATCATCGTCAATAATGCGCTCATGCGCGTTGGGGAAGATCGCTCGTTTCTCAACAGGTGTTTCCCGCTGCTTCTTGTCTCAGATGGAGTTGGTGAAGGTCTTGAAATAGACCATGCAGCCCGTGTATTCCCGCCGTTCGAGAATTGCCACAACGGTACTGCTGTGCCAATCATAGGGATTTTCCGGCTTCTTATTTGGACTTTTGATTCCCTGCAATGTCTTGTAGGCAGTTGGTGTCAACACCTTGTCCGCTTTCAGTTGGTTTGCGATCTGCTTTGGACCTCTGCCCTCCATACACAGGGAGAAAATGTGCTTCACCACATCGGCGGCAACTGGATCAATCTTCCAGCGGGTTGGATTTTCCGGGTCTTTCAGATAGCCATACGGCACATTGACTGTCAGCGCGGAATTTCTGCCAAGTCTGGACAGGTCTTTGCTGATACAGACAGCCACCCGTCCTGCTTCAATTTCCGCAAGCATCGCTTGAAAACCGGGGCGGTCATAGGTCACACCGCTCACGCCATCATCCACAAAGAATGTGGGATTCGGAAAATGGTGCTCCCGTGCATACCTCAAAAGCATATCCTTCTTATTTTCGATGGGCAAAGACTCTCCGGCTGTTCATCCTCCTGCAAAAGACGACAGTAAGCGCTCAATTAACATTGAGCGCTTACTTAAGATAAACGAACGATCAATATCTGTCGGCTTCGATCTCCCTGGTATTATATTTGACTGCTATCTTATGCCACTTACGTCCCAAGTACGTAATTTCATGTTGAACCGCAGGACTCAATGGGTTATGCTTTTATTGCGATCTTAAGACGATTGCGTCCTAAGTGCGTAATATCAGGAGGCGCCGATGATACAACGTGATCTTTATCTTCACCAACTTGTTTCCTATATGTGGGATGGCCAGATCAAAGTTATTACCGGGATCCGGCGGTGCGGAAAGTCCGTTCTTTTA
>Ga0256406_1005577_pt1 | contig 13347 bp, 11 predicted proteins | sample RumenRJG_03DNA_FD_185986 | JGI IMG/M metagenome (GOLD analysis project Ga0256406, IMG submission 185986) | Bovine rumen microbial communities from Lethbridge, Alberta, Canada - RJG_03 | ecosystem: Host-associated > Mammals > Digestive system > Stomach > Rumen | place: Canada: Alberta | collected...
TAGGAATTTGAAACGACCTGCACCATGCTCGGGCGGATGACCTTGCCCTTGACAATGTAGCCTTTCTGGAGCTCCTGCGCGATGGTGTCATCGTCGAGATCGGGATTCTCGACGCGCATGACGGCCTGATGGAAATTCGGGTCGAACTTCTGGCCTTCCGTCTCGATGGGCTCGAGGCCGACATTCTTCAGCGTCTCGCCGAGCTGCGTGTAAATCATCTCGACGCCCTTCTTGAAGGCTTCGCCGTCCTGCTGCTCCGTGGCCATGGCGCGGTCGAAGTTGTCGACAATCGGGAGCAGGTTCTTCAAAAGTTCCTGCGTCACGACGTTGCCGATTTCCTCGCGCTCCTTGCTCGTGCGGCGGCGGAAATTCTCGAAGTCGGCCTGCAGGCGCTTGAGGCGGTTGTCCTTTTCCTGGAGGGCGGCAGCCAGCGTCTCGACCTTCTTCTGGAGGTCTTCGGCGCTTTCGGCAGCTTCTGCCGCGCCGTCTGCGCTTTCCGCTCCTTCCGGGGCGTCGGCGGTTTCGGCATCAGCGTCGGCCGTACCAGCATTTTCTGCTGCTTCGGCCTCGTCGATCTCCTTCTGCATTTCCTTCAATTTCTGTTCATCTTTCTTGCTCATTTCATCTTTCATAAACGATGGCAAGGAAATTCACCTCTTTCCGCCTCGCAGCCGGGTCTACCAGTCGAAGCGCTTGATGATGTTCGTCAGATTCGTGTTCATGTACTCGAGCAGGCTCATCGCCTTCGCGTACTCCATGCGCGTGGGCCCCAAAACTGCGATGGTGCCGAGGAGCTCGCCATTCAGATGGTACGTCGCCGTGATGAGGCTGCTGTCCTTGAAGTGGCTGTCGGTGTTTTCCTGCCCGATCGTCACTTCGAGGCCGTCTCCGCGGTGCGCGTGCAGGAGGTCTTTCATGAGTTCCTCCTCTTCGAGCACGAGGAGCGCCGACTTGACCTTTTCCACATCGTGGAACTCCGGCTGCGCGAGCATCTGCGTCGTGCCGCCGAGATAGAGACGCTCTTCCCTGCTCGCATCGAGCGCGCGATGGATGATTTCGAGCGCCGCCTCGTAGAGCGGCTCGTCGGCAATCTCGTCCTTGATCTCCGCGAGCGAATGGTGCTGCACCTCGGCGAGCGTGCAGCCCGCGAGGTTCTTGTTGATGACCTGCGCCATGCGCTGGAAATCTTCAAACGTCGCACCGTCCGGCATATGAAGAATCTTGTTCTCGATGAAACCCGCGTCCGTCATGAGGACGGTAATCACGCGGCGGTCGTCGAGCGGCAGGAACTGCAGGCAGTGGAACTTCGCCTGCGTGAGCTGCGGCGCGAGCACGAGCGACACATTGTGCGTCACCTGCGAAATGATGCGCGCCGTCTCCTGGAAGACTTCCTCGATGCGCCGCACGCGCCTGCGGTACCAGTCGTCGATGCGCTGTTTTTCATCATCGCTGACCGGCTCGGGCGGGATGAGGCCGTCGACGTAGAAGCGATAGCCCTTCGACGAAGGGATGCGCCCCGACGAGGTGTGGATCTGCTCGAGATACCCGAGCATCTCGAGGTCGGCCATCTCGTTGCGGATGGTCGCGGGGCTCACGCCGAGGTCGTACTTCCGCGCGAGCGTCCGCGACCCGACCGGCTCCGCCGAGGCGACGTAGTCCTGGATGATGGCCTTCAGCACGCGCTGCTTGCGATCATCGAGCTTGTCGTCCATCCGCATCCCCTCCCTTCGAAGCTACGAAGCAGATTGCTCTGTTAGCACTCAGCAGGTCTGAGTGCTAACCCTGAATCTAATAAGAATATACACCGTATAAAACAAAAAGTCAACTATAAAATGTCAAAACGTCAAAAATTTTTAGCCTCTCCCTCCGGGAGAGGTGCCCCGAAGGGGCGGAGAGGGTGTCGACGGTACGACGAAACTCATGGCATGAAAAAACCTGCAAAGGGAAAATCCTCCGCAGGTTTTTTCTTTCGGCTCATGCCATGATGTCGACGTTCGCCCCGAGGTTCGGGTCGAGGCTGCCTTCCATCTCTTCGAGCAGGTTCTCGACACTGCCGGACGAGGCGTCCATCGCCATTTTCAGCACGGACGTGCCCATGTCCTGCAGGGCCTGCTGCTGGTGCATGCCGACCGAGAGGGCCGCGATGCTCATCGTGTCCATGATGCTTCTGCCTCCTTGCCAAAACGAGAAAAAACTTCTCATGTATTACATCGAACGAAACGCAGAAAACTTAAGCGTTTTTCGCAAAAAATTTCAGAACCTCAGCGGATGAAGTAGAGATACCCTGTCGTGATGCCCGAGAGAATCCACGCAACGCGGCTGACGAACGGCCGGTCAAGCAAGGCCGGCACATTCGCGCGTTCGCCGATGTACGTGAGCACGCGGCAGAAGATGAACTGCAGGAAGAGCGCCAGCAGGACGGCAATCATGAGCTTGAACAACACGACGGCCGTGCCGAGGACAAGTGCAATGATGGCCGCGAGCACGACGCAGATGACGGCGATGACCGCAATCGTCGTCGCAGCCACGCCTGCAAATGCCAGCACGGCAATCACGCAAACGAGGAAGATGCCAGCAAGAATTCCCGACATTTCAATGCGCCTCCGATCACATTCCATTTAACAAGTTCAATCATTGTTCCGTTCCATTTTACTCGCTCGTCACCATTTCTGCAAGCATGCTTCCGGGTGGCGCGCAATCCAGCCCGTCACGTCCTCGAGCGCTTCGCGTTCGGCGGCATAGCGGACGCTGCCCTCGTCCTCCTGCATGGGCAGAGGCTCCGCCGTGACATCGAGCGGCTGCCAGCGCCGGTCGCCCGATGGGCCGATGGCATTTTCGTCGAGCCAGTGATATGGCGTCACGACATGGTCGACATGCTCCGTCAGCGGCTGGAAATACGCGTAATACTCGAAGCCCTCTGGCGCAATGAGCTCGTAAATTGTCGGCGCGATGTTCATGTGGCTGCCGATCGTGTTGCCCGCAAGGATGCTCTGGTCGATCTCCGGGTGAAGCATCATGAACGACGTGCAGAACTGCTCGCGCAGCGTGAGTTCCTTGCGCGCGAGCGTGTCGCCCGGATGCAGCGGGATGTGCGCATGGTCGCCCGTCACGACGAAGAGGCTGTCCGGATACGCTTTTCGCATGCGCTCGATGAACGCCGTGATGGCGCGGTCCGAATACCAGAACGTGCCAAGCATCTTCTGGAGCTTCTCGCTCTTCTTCACGGCCTCCGGCACGTCCGGCATGACAGCCTCCGTGTCAAAGCCCGTCGTCTCGAGCGGAATCTGGTATGGGCCGTGGTTCGACGTCGTGTAGACGAAATGGAATGTCGGCGTATCGCCAATCTGCTCGATGAGCTCCGCCGCATGTTCGAGGAAGATGTGGTCGTAGACGCCGACCCAGGTGCGCGGGGCATCCGGCGGGCAGAACTCCGTCGCGCCCATGACCTTGTCAAAGCCCGCAGCGGGCGCGTACTTGTCGAAATTGCCATACGTCGGGTTGCCGCCATACCAGTAAATCGACTGGTAGCCGAGCTTAGAAAGCTGGCGCGGCAGTGTCACGTCGAGCCCGCCGCGCCAGAAGTCCTCACGCTCGTTGAGCTCGAGGCGCGCGTCGAAAATGCCCGTCATGAGGCCCACGATGGCGGGTCGCGACACCATGCCGGCCGGCAAAAAATTCGAAAGCGACGCCGTATGCGCCTCAGAGCGCAGCTTTTTCGCGCCGTCCATGATATGGTAGTCCGCATAGACCTCGTCGAGCGGCATCTGCGAATAGCTTTCGCCGACGATTAAAAAAATGTGGCGCGGCTTCGCGATGCGCGCGCCCTTTGCATGGCGCACGAACGCGTCGGCAGGCGACGGAAGCGACTGCCATTTCCCCTGCGCGGCGGCCGGCACGATGCGGTCAATGGCCGCTGCGTCCTCTTCGTCCGTATGAGAGAGCAGACCCGCGAGCGGATGCTGCCAGACCATCTCGAGCGCCACGAGGTCATCGACCGTCGCGCGCGCCATGAAGACGTCTTTTTTCACAATGGCCGGAATCTCGTCCCATTCCGGCTTGTCGCGATGCTTCAGCGTCCCGCCGAAGCGCAGCCAATAAAACAGCAGCACAGCCGCGATGAACACGACAGCGTTGATGCCCCACTGGAGCGCCCCCGTCGCCACCTCGGGATACGCCACCTGCGGGATGGAAAGCAGCAGGCGATAGCCCGCGAAGCAGAGCGCCATCGCCGGCACATAGCTCAGCAGCACGAGCGCGCCGTGATCCTCGTGGAAGAAGATGTCGACGAAGTTGTGCTTCTCCGCTTTCTTGCCGAGCCAGAGCGTCTCGTTGAAGTTGTCGTGGAAGTGATGATAGAAGACCATGCGGCCGACAAAGGCCGTGTAGAGCACGAAGGCATACAGCATGCCGCCAACAAGCCGCACGGTGTCGCCGACATCATAATACGCTGGCAGGAACGCGCCGGGCAGGCTCACGAGCACCATCGAGAACAGGAACACATAAGCATGCCAGTCGAGCCCCCACCAGAAGCCGTAGCGGAAGCACTCCTTCCACTTCCGCCAGTGCCCCGCAGGGCTCTTCTCCGTCCCATAGACCTCGATGAAGATCAGGCGGAAGATAGCCGACAAGATGGGAGCCATCAGCATCAGCTTGAAGTCCTGCTGGATGCCGGCAAAAAACAATGAAAACACGAAGACGCCTCCTCGTCAATCTGGTTCCTTCATCAAGCCAGCTGCCAGGCAGAGGCCGAGAAGGAACCAGTACGTCCGCGCGATCTGCGAAATCTGGAGATTTGTATCGGTCAGCCCTTCCAACTGGATGCCGACAAAAATCAGGATGCCTGCCATTGCAAACAGATGCGCATTCCCATTTTCTCTCCGACGAAACACCCGATAAAGCTGCCAGAGCACAAAACCATGCAAGAGCAGGAAGCCAGCAAAGCCGACAAGGCCACGCTCTGAAAGGACTTTGAGCAGATTGTTATGCGGATGGCCATGGCCGCTGCGAGGATTGTTCGGATCGACAGGGCGCTCCTTCGCCTGCGGTGAGATATAGTCGCGATTGTACACGAGTCCGAACTCGTCCTGCCCGATGCCGACAATCGGATGGTCGGCAAAAATCTGCACAGCCGCCGTCCACATCAGCACACGCTCCGAATTGCTCTGGAACTCGGGATTGAACGTTTGTTCCGCGCGTACATGGTACTCCGGATACGCATGAAATGCTGCCATGCAGGCAATCAGCAACACAGCCAGCCCTGCCAAGCAAACTTTTCGATAGCGGCGCTCCAAAAGAACGAGAACAAGCACCGTACCAAAGAAAGCAATCCACGCCCCGCGCGTCTGCGTCAAGAACAGCACGACGAGCGAAAAAAGACTGCATCCCCCGCAAAACACTTTCCACGGCAGATGCGAGAAGAGACGGGACGATACCAGAAAAAGCAACGGTATTGTCATCAGCATGAAGCTGCCAAGGAACGTCGGCGACTTGCTGAAACCGACAGGGCGGTTCCCCCAGCCGAAATTCAAATGGAAATAGACCTGAAGCGCGGCCCAGAGATCATTGAGAAATGCCGAAACGGCAAACGCACCGACAACAGCTGCTGCCAGCCGCCACGAACGCACATAAAACAAGGCGAGGAAGAACGGCAGCACCCCTAAAAGTGTCGAAGCTGCTTCGTGAAAGCTCCGCCCGCGTTCGAGCGAAAATGCCGCAGAAACAAACAGCGTCACGGCAAAAATCAGCAAGACTTTGCCCATCCGTGCATCCCATCGCCCCGCCAGAAGTGCTTCGCGATGACGTGCGATGTCAAAAAGCAGGAGGAGCGCACCGATGCCGATCACCGTCGACATCAGTGCCGTCGACAAATGCGAGGCCAGCCCCATCAATATCAAGAGATATGGCATGACACGACTGTGAATGCCATTCCCTGCGGGATACCAATTCAGTTTCATCGTGCGGCTCCTTCATCTGTCAAATGATATTTCTGGTTCATGGCCGGATCTGGTTGAATCTCGATTTCCAGCGGATACGTCAGGATGCCGTGGCGTGTTAGCGTATTGTTGAGAACATCCTTCAAAAAGCGATCATGAGGCCAGTTCGTCTGCGCATTTCCGACCGGTACATGGAGCGTCACGCACTCCTCGCCCGCCTGCTCAGCGGCCAGCAGCTGCGCGAGAATGTCATGGCTGATGGCATCACAGGTCTTTTCCGGCACATGGCCCATCGTTGAAGGATAGAATCCCCGATTTGGATTCAGCGAAGCAATCAGAACGACGAATATCAGAAGGGGCATAGCGCGAAGGAACGCTGGATGGCGGCGGACAAAATGATTCATCGCAAGACAGGTCAGCAGCAACAGATAGAACAGGCCGCAGCCTGCCACATCGCTCCGTTCGAAGTAAACCGGCACCGACTTTGTACAGACGAGGAACAGATACGTGAAAACCACGGCCATGCTGAGTGCACTGAACCCCAGAAATATCCGCGTCCTCCGTTCGTCCTCATCATGGCAGTTTCTGTGAATCCCGACTGCTGCAAGGATAGCGATAACAATGCCGAAGGCCGCGATCCCCGTATTCAGCTGATGCCAGAGCGCCATCGCACTCTGCAACGTCTCCATCCACGGCAGCTGGAAAAACGGCCGCCCGATAGCGCGCGCCCGTCCGCCCTGCATTTCAATCACCAGACTGAACAACCAGAGCGCGAGCACGACGAGCTCCGCGCGGTGCGCTGCTGCCCAGTTTCTCACGCCGCCTGCTGATTTTCGCAAGTCAAAGAGCGAATACCATCCGAGGAACACCACAAAGATGATGCTGTGAAAGACGCCAGAAAAAATCGCGAAATAAATCCAGAACGACAGAAAGCCCGCCTGTACTGCCGAGCATCTGTGAAAAATCTCCGTCAGCCGCCCCTTCCACATCATCAGCAGTACGAGCGAAGCGTTGAGCAGCATCGGCATCAAGTAGTTGTAGACGCAGGTGACATTCGCCGACCCAAAAAGATAGGGATTTCCCGCCCGCTGCGTCTTCAAAATCAGAAAGTGGAACAGCAGGAAGAGTACCGTCATCGACAGTGCACGGAACCGTCCGCCGCCCGCACCGAGCATCACGCGGTAAAACAGCCAGAGGTACGCCGTCGCCATCAAACTCAGAAGCAGTGCAACGGCCATCGTCTGCGCATGCAGATAATCCCCGAGGAGCGGCGTCAGCACATAAGCCGCGAAATATCCCATGAGCGGCTGGAAGCACTCCGCGAAGACGCGGCTCGGATTCCACTCGTTCCAGCTCGGCAGCGCCTGTCGCGTATACGCGATATAGCGCCAGTCATCCCCGTCATAAATGACAAGCGGATGCACCTGCGTGAAAAACACGAAGAAAAAGCCAAATATCAGCAAGAAGCAGACAACAACTCCATATTTCCCCGAAATTTCCTGTTTTGTCACGCTTCTCGTTCCCTTCTCAAATTTTTTCGCACCCAAACCGTGTTTCTACCCTCATGAAGTCTTCCCGCGCTTTGGCAGATACTCTGGATGCAACATTATTTTTACCATCTCATGTACCCACCAGAATCGCCGATGAATCATAGCACGTAGACATTGATTAGCAAGGTTTATATAAATCATCGGCAAACACCACGGAAAAAACTGCTTCGTAAACAAAATCATGCTGCGACGAAATATCAAATCACCCCAACGATCCTTAGGATTTTGACTGCGCTGAACAGACCGCCCTTCCTTATGATAGATTACAGCATCCATTGCAAACGAAATATAAAAGTCATTCCGACGAAGGCGTTCCGCCCAGTCTTCCTCTTCCATATAGAGGAAGTGACGTTCATCCATCAAGCCGACGTACTCGATGCATTCTCTGGAAATCACAAACGACGCACCATAATAACTCCGATAATTTTCCTTTTTGACTTCTTCGTCCGTAAGCTCTTTGACGCGTCCTCTCCAATGATTCCATCCGCAGGATATGGGACGTTTGTTTGGCGTCTCTATGTTGTCATAGCAGTACCCGTACATGCTGACGATACCGAGTTTCCTCTGATTCTTTGCATGTTTTTCCGATTCTTTCGCACGGTCAAAACGAGCAATGGCCGCTTTCAATGATTCCGGTCTTACCACCGTATCATTATTGAGAATCCAGAGGTATTCGCAATCTGCATGTCGTAAGGCATATTTGATTCCTGCGTTCATCCCCGCCGCAAATCCCCTGTTTTCATGATTTATCAACAGCGTAATAAGATGATTCTGTATCGTGCCATCCGCTATACAGAAATCTTTCGCCCCCTCCATGTATGGCAAGACCAGTTGGCGAATTTCAGGCGTTTTACTCTGGCACGTTGCAGACAGCCGCCCCGCAGCCCACGCACATATCTTTTCAACGGAATTATTCGAAGAAGCATTATCCACAATGACAATACGGTATTGCACATCATCAAGCTTCATCAAACTTTCCAAGCATTCGAGCGTATCCTGCCAGCCATTGAAGTTCAAAACAATGATATATGCACGCTTCATGCGACTTTTCACCTCACACACTTCCATCTTCCCTACTCACATCGGCACATCTCCAAGGATATCTTGCAGGCAGTGTTGCATGCTGCGAACGTTCCTAACACGCGCATGTCCTGATGCTGCCAGCTTTGCACGTTCCTCATTGTGCGAAAGATACCATTCCGTTTTTTTGATGAGCTCATCCGCACCATCAAAAACTGCAAAGTCAACCCCGGGGCGCAAGATGTCATAATCACCACGCACGTCCACCATCTCCATCGCGCCGCATGCGAGAATTTCAAATGTTCGCGGATTCACACCGGTACTACCATTGCCATGGATGTTCAAGCAGATTTTCGATCTCTGATAAATATCTGCTGCAGTTTCTGGTGGAACAGAACCATTAAGCAGATGTCGCATGAGATGTGGATACCACAAAGATAGTGTCCAACGCTTCCAGAAATACCGCTGTTCGTAAAACGGTCCAAAAATCTGGAGATTCCATCCTCTCTGATCCGCTGCTTTTGCGAGTGCATCTAAAAGATGCCTTCGGAGCGGATACGGCGTGCCAACAAACGCAATATCAATATCCTGTGATGTGTTCTGCATGACTGACTCGCGCTCATACGCACTTTGATAACCGACAGGACAATACCGCGCAAAAATCCCATATTTCGTAAGTTCTTTCTGACTCTCCCGTTCATACACGAAGACCGGAGTCATTCGCAATGTATCTAACGATGCAGACACCGGAAGGCGAACCGGATCAATCAGCCAGCAGACAACTTCCATATTCTCCAAGAGTCGTTGCACATATACTTTAGCGCACAATGCATTGATAATCAGACATTTCTGTGGCCGATACATCAGGATTTCTTGCACAATCTGTGCCTGCCGCTGATGAGAAAAATCACGAAATGCTTGCTTTTTATTTCCAAGAAGTTCCACCCACTTCTTTCTCCAATAGCGTTGTGTCTCCGTGAAACTGTCCAAGGGAAAGATGCGGCATTCCCATCCCATCCGCTCGATTTCTGCTTGGAGATTCAAGATTTTTGCGTTACGACTTTTTACAATGCAGGCAACGCGCTGCCGCCCTTCTTTCCATTCCATCGATATCACTTCCAAGAGTCCAGCATTTCCCTACATGCCTCATAGGCTTCTTCTACAGAAATTTCCCTCATGCAAGCGGGATCCTTGCACGTTGACCCATGGTAGCCATCGCAAGGACTGCAAGGCAGCTTCGTGACAACGCGCCGACATCCCTTTCGCGGCGCCCAGCGTTCCGGTTCCGAATACCCGTACAGAATCACCATTGGCGTCCCAAATGCACAGGCCATATGTTCCGGCATGCTGCAGGAATTCACGAGGAGTGATGCCTGCTGGATGAGCGCACCGACCTGACGAAGAGACAGCTCGTTCCAGAGGCTGACGACGGCTGCTGGATTCCATGCAGCCTCCAACTTTCCATGACCGAAAATCACCGTGCGAACATGTTCTTGCTCATACAAGCGCGTGAAAAGTTCATTCCACCGTTCTAACGGCCAATCCTTCAGGAAATATGCGGTTTTCGGCGAGCAGACGATATATCGATCTCCCTGCTCGATGCCGTGCGCCCGCAGCTTTTCCGCTAGATCCGCCTTTTCCTCTGATGTTGCTTCGGCGGCATACAGCTGCTCCAGTTCCTCTTTGGGAATGTCGATGCCAAGCCCTGTGCGAATGATTTCGCCAAAGACATAAGGCTCATACGTATGATCCATTGACGTCTGCCAAGGAATCTTGCACGTCAGCCATTTTCCGCGTTTATGCGTGATGCCAACCCGCACGGGCACACGGGCAAGTGTTGCCGCCAGTGCTGGCCGATAAGAAAGGTCGAGAAACAGAGCGATGTCCTTTCCCCGCATCTTCTGGAACAATTTCCAGAAGCCGTCTCGCTTCTTTTCGTATGGAAAGACCTCGTCAATGAACGGAAGCCCCTGTACGACCTCCTGTGCGTTTGGAAACGTCATGAGCGTCAGACGGCAATCTGGCCAGAGCTTCTTGAAATACGCCAGAACCGGCGTCGCCAGCAAGACGTCGCCAATGCCTCCCTGCTTGACGACGATGATGTTCTTTCCCATGCGTTCCTCCGTTTCATTTTCTCACAGTGAGCAGCCGTTCTGCCGCCTCTGCCACCATTTCCGGCGTCACATGCCAGAGGCAGTCCGGCCTCGGATTGCTTGGGCACTCGTCCGCACGGCACTTGCAGGGACAGCAGGGCTCGCCCGATGTGAATACAATGGCATTTTTGTTGATCGGATGCCAGCGCTTCGGACTCGTGCAGCCGTACATCGTGACCATTGGGACGCCCGTCGTCGCGGCGATATGCGTCGCGCCTGTATCGACCGTCACAAGCAGATCAGATGCCTTGAGCAGTGCCGCAAGGCTCACAAGGCTCGTATCACCGCAGAAGTTTTTTACGGGATGGTGCATAGCCGCAATGACTTTATCCGCATACAGACGGTCTTCCGGTGCGCCGACAATGAAGAATGATGCATCGTATTCTGCGGCAAGGCGGTCAACAACCTCGACAAAATATTCCTTCGGCCACGTCTTGAGCGGGAATGTGCCTTTGACACAGAGCGCGATGCGCTTCTGTGCGCTTGGCAGCTGCGCGAGCAGCGCATCCGCCTCGTCCGCAGCCTCGGGCGTAATGCGTACAAAGACAGGCTTCTCGTGCCCGTCCAGCCCCGTGAACCCGCGCACGATGGCCTGATATGTCTCGGCCTGCAGGTTTGTCTCCAGGTCGTGCGTGATATGAATCGTGTCCGTATAGAGCCACGTCACGCGGCTCGGCTTGTCGTCAAAGACGCGGTCGGGCCCGACACGCACGGGAATTCCCGCGAGCCATGCGAGCAGCGCGGGACGGAGCTTGCGGTCAAACGAGATGCTGAGGTCGAAATGACGGCGGCGGAGCTCCTGTACCATCGCCCACATCTTTCCGAAGGAATTTTCTTTCGCCTTGTAGTCAAAGAGAATGACATCGTCGATGACAGGGTTGTTCTCGACGGCCTGCCGCACGACGGGCCGCACGAGCATCGTGATGCGCGCACCTGGATACGCCTTTCGGAGCAATGCAATTGCGCTCGTCGTCAGCACGACATCGCCGAGGTTCACGAGCGCATTCACGAGAATATTCTGGTACGTCTTTTTCATCGTCTCTCTCCTGCACGTTCTTCCGGCTGGCGCAGGACCTTTGCCATATTTGCCGCAATCTGAGCATCAACATCGTCGAGAAATGCAAAGCGCCTGCGATAGACGGCGCGCTTGCGCGTCGGGACTTCTTCCATCGTCTTGCGCGGCTCAACGAGCGGCAGCTCGTCAAAGCGCGGGTCGTCTGTCTTATGGCCGCCCGCTTCTTCCCAGAACGCGCCGAAATCCGTCTTGAGCTTGCGGTCGCGGCGCACATGGTTCTGCGCGTAGTAGCCCGCATTTGTAACGGCATAGATATGTTTCATGCCGAGGCTCCGCGCGACTGCCTGCGTCATGTAGAGGATCAGATTCTTCGTGCGATAACGGTGCGAGCGCTTCGTGACATCCTTGATGATGTCCTTTGCATGTTCCATGTTCGGCCCCTGCATCGCACCGATGAAGAGGCTTTCCTCTCCTTGTTTGTCATAATCCAGCCAGAAGATGATCTGGTAGAGCTCATGTTCGCCAAACATCATCGTGACGGCGAGCAGCCCTTCCTTACGCTGGCCGGGCGAAAAGCTCACCTGTGCATACCACTTGACGTCCTTCGCACCTGCATCCCAGATTTCATAGTTCGCATCGAGCGCGCCAAAACGCTGGAAATTCTCTTCTGTCAGCTTTTCCTGCAAAAGCGCATAATGATGGCAGATCAGCGACTTGCGCTCACGGAATGTCGAGCCCGCATAAAAAAAGGCGCGCGTGACCTGTTCCATCGGGAATGGATGACGGGCGAGCAGCGCCTTTCGTGCCGGGTCGCTTTGAAACCAATCAAAGAGCTCCTTCATCCCGCGCCGATGCACCTCGCTCCGCCCGAGAAAGACGATGAAGCGGTGCAGCTCGCGCGGATTCTCCGTGCGATAGATGCGTTTTCCGAGTTTTACGATATCTGAAATCATGCTTCATCCCCCACATGCCGGTTCGTCTTGTCGAGATAATAGAGTTTCACGTACTTTGCCATCGTATAGAAATAATGGAAGCAGGCGAGCACGAAGCCGATGCGGCCGTCGCGCCAGCCGCCGCGCAGGACGTACATGCGCAGCGCCGCCCAGAACGGATGCAGGATGAAATCCGCAAGATGCGCCTTTCGGCCGCTTTTCTGCATCTTTTCCGCGGCCAGCGTCGTGTAGAAGTTCAGCTTGCCGAAGTAATGATCCCACCCACGATAGGGATAGTGGATCATATAGGCATCCTCGGGAAAGCGGACTTCCTCGTAATCGTGATGGAATGCCGGATGCACGAACCCCGTCACATACGTGCCCTTCGCTGGCAGGAGCCGCACGACGTAATCGGGAAACCAGCCGCCATGACGCAGCGGCTGTTCCCAGAAATAGTTGAGCCGCGCGTTCTGGTATGCATAGCGGCGGTCATCCTTCGCGACGATTTCGCGCACGCGCTCAGCGAGCCGCCTCGTCGCCCGCTCGTCGGCATCAATGAAGAAAATCCACGGGCACCGCGCCTGCTGGATGGCGAATGTCTGCTGGCCGCCCCAATTGCCGTCGAGCGCATGCTGGATAACGCGCGCGCCGAGGCGCTCGGCGATCTCCGCCGTCTTGTCCGTGCTGAAATCGTCGATGACGACGACCTCGTCGGCAAAGCTGACGCTCTTGATGCAGTCCTCG
>Ga0256406_1005580_pt1 | contig 13346 bp, 17 predicted proteins | sample RumenRJG_03DNA_FD_185986 | JGI IMG/M metagenome (GOLD analysis project Ga0256406, IMG submission 185986) | Bovine rumen microbial communities from Lethbridge, Alberta, Canada - RJG_03 | ecosystem: Host-associated > Mammals > Digestive system > Stomach > Rumen | place: Canada: Alberta | collected...
CATGAGAGTTTAAGGCGATGTGTTCTGGTGGAAGATTTAACCGGAGGTTTAAATTATGTCAGTAGTATCAATGAAACAGCTCCTTGAAGCAGGTGTACATTTCGGCCATCAGACAAGAAGATGGAACCCTAAGATGGCTCCATACATCTTCACTGAGAGAAACGGAATCTACATCATCGACCTGCAGCAGACAATTAAGATGATCGACGATGCTTACGAGTTCATCCGTAAGACTGCAGCAGATGGAAAGCCAATTCTGTTCGTAGGAACAAAGAAGCAGGCTCAGATTGCTATCAAGGACGAGGCAGAGCGTTGCGACCAGTATTATGTAAACCAGAGATGGCTGGGCGGAATGCTGACAAACTATAAGACAATCAAGCAGAGAATCGACCGTCTCCAGGCCATCAAGGACATGGAAGAGGATGGAACATTCAACAAGCTGGTTAAGAAGGAAGTTCTGAAGCTGAAGGCAGAGCAGGAGAAGCTTGAGAAGTACCTGGGCGGAATCAAGGATATGAAGGGAATGCCAGGAGCAATCTTCGTAGTTGACCCTAAGAAGGAGAAGATTGCTGTAAAGGAAGCAAGAATCCTGGGAATTCCTGTAGTAGGTATCGTAGATACAAACTGCGATCCTGATGACGTTGATTTCATCATTCCTGCAAATGACGATGCTATCCGTGCAGTAAAGCTGATCACTTCCAGAATGGCAGACGCTGTTATCGAGGGAAGACAGGGCGAGAGCTTTGCTGAGGCACCTGCAGAGGATCAGGCAGAGGATGCAGCAGAGGCAGAGGATCAGGAATAATTACTGATTCCTGAGAGATGAACAATTTAAGGAGGAAGATATGGCTGTAACAGCAGCAATGGTAAAAGAGCTTCGTGAGCTTACAGGCTCCGGCATGATGGACTGCAAGAAGGCTCTTGTTGAGTCCGATGGAGATATCGATAAGGCTGTTGACTGGCTTCGTGAGAAGGGAATCATGAAGGCTCAGAAGAAGTCCGGAAGAATCGCAGCAGAGGGACTGGTTAGACTGGCTTTCGCTGATGACCACAAGTCTGCCGGAATCGTTGAGATCAACTCTGAGACAGACTTCGTTGCCAAGAACCAGGAGTTTGTTGACTATGTTCAGGCTGTAGCTGACCTGGCACTGGTTAAGGGAAATGAGTCTATGGAGCAGTTCCTTGCAGAGCCATTTGAGGGATCCACTCTCTCAGAGGTACACACTGCAAAGGTTGCTAAGATCGGAGAGAACCTGAACATCAGAAGATTTGCAAGAGTCGAGGAAGATGGTGTCGTTTATGCAGGATACGTTCACGGCGGCGGACGCATAGGCGTTATCGTAGGAATCAAGACTGAGGCTACTCCTGAGGAGATCGAGATGGTTGGTAAGGACGTAGCAATGCAGGTAGCTTCCATGAATCCTAAGTTCGTAGACGAGGATGGCGTAGATCCAGAGTACCTGGAGAGCGAGAAGAAGATCCTGACAGAGCAGGTTCTGAACGAGGGCAAGAAGCCAGAGATGGTTGACAGAATCGTTGCAGGCAAGATCAAGAAAGAGCTGAAAGAGGTTTGCCTGGTAGATCAGCCATTCGTAAAGAACAGCGATCTCTCTGTAAAGCAGTATGTTGACAGCGTTGCCAAGGAAATGGGCAAGCCAATGCAGGTTGTATCCATGGTTCGTTACGAGGTAGGCGAAGGAATCGAGAAGAAGGAAGACGACTTCGCTGCTGAGGTAGCAGCTGCAGCACAGGCATAAGCTGTTTTACAAGAAGTTTCATATTAGAGATAATATTGAATAATAACGGATGTGTGAAATCATCCGAAGACTAATCAGTAAAGAAGCTGACTCATTTCAACAGAATGGGTCAGCTTTTTTAGTGGAACAGTGCTGGAACCACGTCTTTGAAGCTTTGTAAATTCCATAACAATATGAGGGTTAAACTCTGTCAGTTGGCAGAAAAATCTTATATAATCTATGAAAAGGCCAGTTAGTCGGTAGCTGGCCATTTTCGAAAGGATGTATGGGAAGCCTATGAGCACAAATCGCATCAACAGGATAATAAAGAGATTTTGCCGGTGGACAGAAGCGGTACTTTCGGTGTTGATCACCATAGTCATTATAATTTCCATTTTCGTCATGGTGGTCTCACTGATAAAGAACCCGGAGGCTGTGGAGAGCGCCAGGGGATTCGGCCTCTTCCTTGAAGAAGTCCTCTATTTCATAGTGGGCATAGAGATGGTCAAGATGCTCATGACTCACAAAATGGAAGACGTAATGGACGTTCTTATTCTGGCTATGGCCCGCCACATGCTGGTGACTCACACATCGGTTGAGGGGACGCTCCTTCAGATAATCGGAATATGCCTGCTTTTCCTCGTGCGCTGCGTAATCCGGAAGTTTTCAAACACAGAAAAGAAGGATGAATGGGACGAGGACTGTGATGACTGCAGGTAAGATTTTACAGGCGGATTTGTAAAAAATCCTCAATAGTGATATGTTTGTTCAGAAAAGCGTTCCTGTCACAGGGAGCACAATTTAATTATTTTATTGCCACATATTAAGACTAATTTCAGATTGAATTCCACATGCTGGAATTTGTTTACACATATTAATACGATGAGGTTCAAGGCATGGTCAGGAAACGGGTCACAATCACCCTTCTGGCCCTGGTCCTAATCCTTGCCGCCGGATGTTCTGCAGCCCCGGGAGGAGGTTCCGGGGGCGGACGAAAGACAATTGAAACGTCAGAAATGACAGAGGCACCGGGAAAGATAGTCTATTCCGGTGAGGATGCGGTAATTGATGCATCCAATGCTTCCAAGGGATACGTTATGGTCAAATATACCGGATCTGCAGACAAGATACAGGTTCAGGTGACAAACCCTGATGGAAGCCGCAGCCCTTATCCCTTTGAAAAAGGAGATTTTCACGGCGTTCCTCTTGCGGGGGGAAGCGGCAGTTACACTATAGCAGTATATTCTCACGTATCAGGAGACCTTTATTCAGTGTCCCTGTCGAAAACCATTCAGGTGGATCTGGAAGATCAGTTCGGACCGTTCCTGTATCCCAACCAGTATGTTGAATATACTAACGATTCAGAGTGCACCAGGTACGGCAGAAAGTTATCAGACAAGTCAGGGGACGACATCGACTACATCACCAGAGTTTTCAACTATGTCACCAGGACTGTGACCTACGATGACAAAATGGCAGAAAACATTCCGGTCAATTACCTTCCGGATCCGGACAGAACCATGGACAAGAAGACAGGCATCTGTCTCGACTACGCATCGCTGATGACTGCAATGCTCAGGTCTCAAGGGATTCCTACGAAACTGGAAGTCGGTTATTCTGAAGACGTTTATCACGCATGGATCAGCGTTTACCTGGAAGATAAGGGATGGGTAGACGATGTAATAGAATTTGACGGCCACAGCTGGACCCTCATGGATCCTACACTGGCCTCTGCCAACGATATTAAATCATCGGCTAAGTACATGAAGAATAAAGACCACTACAAGCTGATGTACAATTACTGATGCTAAAGGAGAAGATATGTCAGAGGACAGACGCGACGGAGAGAATAAGGTCAGGGACAAGAAAAAACAGGCGGTAAGGAAGCTGGCCCCAGATGAGCTGGCAGCCTTTTCCGGTCAGATGTCACTAATAATAAATTCAGGACTGTCAGTACTGGACGGCCTGGAGATTATGAGAGATGATGCTGAAAACCAGGATGAGAAAATAATCCTTGAAGCTATGATAGAGGATTTTGCTGTGACCACCAGTCTGGCCAGTGCTATGAAAGCTGCAGGAGTTTTTCCATCCTATATGATTGGAATGGTAGAGACGGGAGAGTCCACAGGAAACCTGGACAAGGTTATGGCAGGGCTGGAGCACCAGTATCTGAGAGAAAGGGATATGCAGAAAAGCATTTACCAGGCTGTTGTATATCCCGTAGTTCTGTCAGTTATGGTAACAGCAGTTATTCTGGTTCTTATAATTCAGGTTATGCCTGTGTTCGACAGAGTTTTCAGTGAGCTGGGAACAGCAATGACTGGAGTACCACTGGTTCTTTCCCGCATCGGAAACTCTCTCAGCGGCTCGGGATTCGTAATTATGGTTGTAGTGCTGATCATAGCCCTGGTTCTCTTGATAATGGGAAAGACAGACAGTGGCCAGGGGCAGCTCCGCAAGCTAGGGTACAAACTTCCGGGAATCCGGAAGTCGAGACACGGGGAATCAGCCTCCAGGTTTGCTACTCACATGTCTCTGGTGCTTTCCAGCGGTCTCACTGTAGATCAGGGGCTGAGAATGGCCGATGAAGTTATTGATGACCAGCAGTTCAGGGAACAACTGGCTCAGTGCCGCAGCCTTATGGACAAAGGAGAATCTTTTTCCATGGCGCTTAGAGAGAGCCACATTTTCTCCGGCATCTATTCACAACTTGTTGAGACCGGAAGCCGTACAGGAAACATGGATGAGGCCATGGACAAAGTGGCAGATCTGTACAGAGAAGAGCTGGAAGGCCAGGTAGATGCCCGCCTTGCCCGCCTTGAACCGGCCCTGGTCGTAATAATGTCAGTTATCGTAGGAGGAATTCTGCTTTCAGTAATGATCCCGTTGATCAGCATAATGTCAGCCCTTTAACGCCGGGGTTTACAATAGCAGGAAAGGCATCAGCATATGAAGAGATTCGTCAGGACACAGCAGAAAAAGGAATTTACAACAGGAGCAGTGGTCATCACGGTTCTGTGCTTTTTTGTGGTTCTGGCAGGTTTTCTCTATGCCATGGGAGAAGTGGACCAGGGGTCAAGGCAGAGACAGGAGGAGGCCCTGCAGAACGCAGTAAACCGGGACATTACTATTTGCTATGCCCAGGAAGGCCGCTACCCCGAGGATCTGAAATATCTGGAAGATAATTACGGACTCACATGGGATAAAAAGGAGTTTTCCATAAAATATCAGGTGGTTGGCGCCAATATCCGGCCCTACGTTACGGTGATTCCCCTTGGAAACAGCGGAACCGGTTTTTCCGGCTTCCATTGGGGAAAAGAATAGGAGGGGGCTGTGAGAAACAGAGTTTTCAGAATAAACGCAGTTCTGCCCATACTTGTTCTGTGTATTTTTGCCATGCTGGCGGTGGCGGTAACCTCTGAGGCTGCCGGAGCCTATAAGAGAGAGCAGCTGAGGACAGAACAGAACTACTCATCAAGAATTATTTCTTCCTATGTGACAGAGAAGGTCCGCCAGGCGGATCCCGGATCTGTAACCATAGGAACTGTAGGAAAACAACCAGCCCTTTTCATCAGAAGCCAGGTGACTGGAAGTGGAGAGACCGGGAATCAGGAGAGCACCGGCCTTCTTACTTGTATTTATCAGTACGACGGGGAGCTGATGGAACAGACAGTCAGACAGGGAGATTCGGTCAGCCCTTCAGGAGGAACGGCTATAGCCAAGGCCAAGGTTTTTACTCCCGTGGAAGAGAGCCCTGGCCTGCTGAAACTGGTGTACGTAGGGGAAGGGGACACAGTCATGGCAGCATATGTAAAGTTTTAGACAACTGGACGGAATCAGGATTTAGGAGAGTTATCCGTAATGAGGAGATCTTTTTTGCCGGGAGGGCAGAAACTTAAAAGACGAAGCTGGGGACCTATGTTAATGGAAATATTGATTGCCCTGCTTATATTTTCCCTGGTCAGCGCAGTTTCCCTGGCATTTTTCGCCCGGTCCAGGGAGATGAACAGAGAAGCGGCAGAGAAGGCCTGGGCATCAGACCGGGTCTCTGATGTCAGCGAGATACTGAGAAGCTCCAGCTCAATAGATGATTTTTCCGGAAGGCTGGAGAAGGCTTTCCCGGGAATGAGAGAAACAAGGGCCGGGAAGTACTCCTGGATTCAGTGGTATGACAGCTCTATGACTGCTATTAATGATGGAAAAGGATCCATCGCCCTGAAGGTTACGGCATCCCGGGATGGAGGGATGATAAGGGGCCGGATTGTAATAAAAAATGTGGAGACCGGTGACACCATCTACTCATCTAGCTGCAGTCACTATGCACCATAGGGAGCTGGAAACTTTCTTGAGGGACAGACACCTCACTGCCTCGGGGCAGCCGCAATCTGTGATGAGGAAAAAAGATTTTTTTACGGAGATGAAAAATGCAATACAGCAGAAGGAAAACAGGACAGAACAGGCATGACCGGCCGGGAAGGCAGGTCTATACCATTGGGATACCTGTGCTTCTGGTGACTTTTGTGGCGGTGTGCCTAATTGTGCTCAGCGCTGCAGCATACGTTACGTCGAGGCAGGACCTTAAGGAGGCCAGAAACCACGTGGAGGTTCAGGCGGAATACCAGAAGGCCATGAACAGGGCAGAAGAAGTCTGCATGGAGATAGATCAGGGAAAAAATCCTTCTCAGTGGAACGGAGGGGATCGGATCTCTGTTGGGATGAAGGACGGCGGAACTCTTACTGCAGGGGTGGAAGAGAGAAACGGAAGGCACGTAATCAGCTGGACCCAGATTAAGAAAGGGGAAGGCTGGTCAGGAAAAGAACAGACACTGAAAGGAATTTAGATGAGCTTCAGTATAAAGGATATTTTGAAAAAAGCTGTGGAAGATGGGGCCTCTGATGTTTTTGTTGTGGCCGGCATGTCTGTGGGATTCAGGCACAGCGGCCGGGTTCAGGTTCTTGACGAAGATAAGCTGAACAAGGATGATTGTCTGCGGCTTCTTACTGAGATCTACCAGCTTGCTGATAACAGGTCTATGGAAGGATATCTGAAGACGGGAGATGATGACTTTTCCTTTGCAATTCCAGGCCTTTCCCGGTTCAGAGTCAGCGCCTACAAACAGAGAGGCTCCCTTGCTGCGGTTATCAGGATTATTTCTTTTGTTCTGCCGGATTACCGGGAGCTTAATATTCCAGAAGAAATCATGGAACTGGGGGATATGAGGGACGGCCTGGTTCTTGTGACGGGACCTGCAGGAAGTGGAAAATCAACTACCCTGGCCTGCATCATCGACAGAATAAACAACAGCAGAAGCGCCAATATCATCACCCTTGAGGATCCAATTGAGTATCTTCATCAACACAGAAAATCTATTGTGAGCCAGAGGGAGATGGCGGTGGATTCCCGCAATTATGTGACGGCCCTGAGGGCTACCTTGCGCCAGAGCCCGGATGTAATTCTTCTGGGAGAGATGAGGGATTATGAAACGATTTCTGTTGCCATGACTGCGGCAGAGACCGGACATTTTCTTTTGTCCACCCTTCACACCATGGGAGCGGCTAACACCATAAACAGGATAATCGATGTTTTCCCTGCAAGCCAGCAGCGGCAAATATCCGTTCAGATGTCCATGGTCCTTCAGGCTGTTGTTTCGCAGCAGCTGGTTCCGGCTGTTGACGGCTCAGTTGTGCCGGTTTTCGAGATGATGAAGGTGACGCCGGCTATAAGGAACATGATCAGGGAAAACAAGATTGCTCAGATAGATGCTGCTGTGAGAGGCGGGAGAGAAAGCAACGGGCTGACTAATGACGGCGGACTTTTCCGCCTTGCCAGCGACGGTGTAATCACAGCAGAAACAGCAGTTCAATATGCAAATGACCCTCAGATTATGAAAAATCGTCTTGGAGGTGCAGGATTATGATTGAATTTCGAGCAAAATTTTTTGGAAAGCTGAAACTATCAGATGGCCTCACCTCCGTTACCCAGGAGGAGATGCACTCAGACAGGCTGGTAAAACTTCTGGCATTTCTCATTATCCGACGGGACCACTCCTGTACTATTGGAGAGATATCCGATGCCATCTGGGGAGCAGATTCAGATATTAATTCTTCAGGTGCAGTTAAGAACCTGGCGTGGAGGCTGAGAAAGGCCCTGAAAACCAGGTGGCCGGATTTGGAATTTCTGGTTACATTCAAGGGAAGCTACAAGTTCAATCCGTGTATTCATGTTGTTACAGATTATGAAGAGATGCTGGAACTAAGGAACGCCGGTGAGAAAGCTGATGATCTTGAGGAGCAAACCCGGTATTACCGCCGGGCCTTCGACCTTTACGACGGGGAGTTTATGGCGAATTTCATGGATGAACCCTGGATATTGAACCAGAGCGCCTACTATTCCAATGTTTTTATTTCTCTTGCTATTCAGCTTGCAGACAACTATGAAAAGCTGGGAAGGTTTGATGAGATGGAATCGGTGGCCGAAGAGGGACTGAAATATGAACCTCTGGATGAAAGGCTGTGGGTCGCCCTCATCAAGGCCAAGGGAAGTGCAGGAAAATACGCAGAGGCGGAAGATGCGTTCCACAAGGCATCTGAGAATCTGTACAATTCCCTGGGAATCGGCCCTTCAGATGATCTCAGAGAAGCATATAACAAGGCCCTCAGCCAGGTGGAAAATGATGAAGCTGATATAGGCACTGTCATGGATGAACTGAAGGAGTCATCGGAGCCTCAGGGAGCCTACTACTGCAGCTTCGGAGTCTTCAAGAAAATGTACGAACTGTCTGCCAGGAGACTGGTGCGGTTTGGGTTCACCGTGCACATAGCGTTGATCACAGTGGATCTTAAAGATGCCGACAGGAGCAGCATTGACAGGAACAGATCTATTGAGAAGGCCATGGATGCCATGAGAGAAAGCATCAGCAAGTCCCTCAGAACTGGTGACGTTTTTGCCCGGTACAGTAAAACTCAGTTCGTTGTCATGCTCCCGGCCTGCGAATACGAGATGGGCAAAAAGGTAATGAAGAGGGTGTTCAGTAATTTCGATGGCACCAGGGGGACCTACAAATACAGAAGAACTTACTCTCTCCGGGAGCTTCAGGGATCTGTTGCAAATAACAGAAGGGAGACACTATTTGTCAGCCCTGATTCCATCAGGGTCTGCTTGGATAAATACGACAGCGAGGCCGGAATAAGCGGACGGATTGTGGGTATGGCCCTCGAGAACCCCGTATCTTTCACAGGACTGGGAGAATTTTTCCTGATTGTGAGCCGTATCTTCGATTCCATGGGCAGACCGCAGCCTAACGACAGCCTGCGAAGCTTTGAGAAAGCCGATGAGGTTAAAGAAAAGAACGAAAAAAGGGTATACAGTTTCAGACCCAGCATTTTCCATACAGCCGAAGAAATCAGCCTTACCAAAGGATATGAGGCAACACTGGACATCAGATTCACCAGCAGAAGCAGAAACACCTGGCAGGGGATCATTGCCGATGAGAAAGGCGGTACCTGTGCCTTTGACAGCGAGCTGGAGCTGATGAAAAAATTCCGGCTGATCTCCGGCAGCGAAGAGGGAGACATCAGCGCCGACTCCGGAACTGAACCAGAAAAAACACATAAGAAACAATAGTGTACCGGATTTGCGAAACAGGAACATAGGATGTGACTGAATTGTGACATCAGGGTTGTATCATCAACCTGTAAATATGCCATGTGGGGATGGCATGTGGGGGTGATAAGATGAATTCATTTGTTGTCAACGTACTTGACACCAGGAATCATACCTGGCAAGGGACAGTGACGTGGGTTGAAAGCCAGAGAACGGAAAGCTTTCGCAGCGCCATTGAACTGATGGAATTGATCAATTCTGTTGTGGGGACAGAGGAGATTGCGTTCAATAAAGAAACTGAGAATGAAACTGAGAATCCGAAACAGTAAGAGGACAGAGGGCAGCATGATCATGCTGCCCTCCTGACCAGGAGAGCAATCCAGAATTTCCAGGGCCGTCGCATTTGAAAAAAATGTGACGGTCTTATTTATTCATATCCAAATGCAGTACATTTCCAGCCTTGTCAGGAACTGTGACTTTAATGGATTTTTCCGGATAATCAAAAGTAACAGTATTATTCTCACTGTCGGAAGACAGTACATCCACCTTTTTACCCTCTTCATCTTCTGCGGCAATGCGGCTGAAGTCTACACCAGACCCCTTGTCGGAAAGGTGAAGAATCAGATGACCGTCTTTAGAGCTGGTGCTTACCAGTACAGGAGGCCAGGTATCGAAGCTCCTTACTTTCACAGAACTCTTGCGAATCCCCCGTCCTGCCGTCTTTACAGTTACAGTCATTTTTCCATCGGTCCGGGGCAGGAGCGTATAGGTGTTTTCGTTTTCCTGCATAACAGGCACCGCCTGTGATCCTTCTTTATCAGTGACCGTCGCAACAACAGATCTGACCGGCATCATGGAGCTCACTTCCAGGCTGTAGGACGGAAGACCGGTGTACTTGTTTGAAGACTGGCTCTTTTCCACTTTCACATCGGGATTCAGAAAAAGCAGAGGAACTGCAATCAGTACAAGAGCGGCTATTGCGATAATCCACCTCATGGTGCTGGTGCGCCGTCCTCTGTAAATATCGTATTCCTGGATGTACTCAAGGGGAATGGAATTGTCTGGGAGACCAAGGCTGTCCAGAAGTTCCGACAGAAGAAGCTCTTTCTCCCGGCCAGTGAGGGCGGGCCGCTGTACCTTTCTCGCTGGAGTCTCTTTTTTTGACATAGAAAGCCTGGCGGCAATCTGAGACTGGAGCCATGAAAGCTTCTCTGCAGCCTGAGAGGGAGTTTTAACCGTACCGATGGACCGGTAGAAAAGCACATACAAAGCCTGGGTGCCATCCTGGGCAAGATAGGCGCTGCCCAGTACTGAATAAAAATTCCTGTATACCTCGTCAACGGTCATGGAATACAGAGATGCGAGAGCATTGCTGTCCTTGTTGCTGATTCTGTTCAGAAGATCCTGAACGTATGAGGCGTTACGCCGGTAGACCATTTCCTGGAAGGCTCTATTCTTCATGGCAGGTTCCTTCCTTACTTATGGTGTGAATTTGACTGTTGTAATCGATCCTCCTGTTGGCCAGGGCAATGAGATGGACAATATCCCCGGAAGGGTCCTCCTGTTCATGGAATGCCCAGGCAATTGTGTATCGTATCTCCAGACCGTTGTTCCGGCTGTTGAACTGTTCCACCTTCTGAAGTATCCTTCTGAGAAAATCATCTACGTCGTCGGTAGAAAGTCCTTCGGCCATGGCGATGAAACGGCTTCCTCCGTTTCTTCCCACGAAAAACCTGTCCAGTGAGGCCAGCTCAAGGGCGTTGGAAAACCTGACAAGAATCTCATTGCCTGCCGGCCTTCCTTTTTCTTCGTTTACTTCTTTAAGATTGGTGATTTCAAAGGCTATGCACACGAACTTCTCAGGCAGGGGGTGCCCTTGATATTTATCCAGAATAGCGTCGATGCTGTATCTGTTGGCCACCTTGGAGACCGGGTCAGAACCCATGGTTTTGATCATTTCTTCGTAAGATTTCTGCTGCTGGGTAAACAGAGAGAAGTCCAGGAAAATAAAGAAAAATGATATTGCCAGTGTTACCCAGAGGAGAAGGGAGGCAACCTGACCGCTGCCGTGGCGGAAGATGACGGTTACCATGGAAATCAGCGAAATAACAAGAAAGACAAATAGCTGGATAGTCTTGTACCGGTCAGTTTTTTTCATGTGATCTCCTTATGATTTCCTTCCGTAATCAATTGATATTAGCTAAACGCTGATCAAAGTGATATGCTGTGAATTAATAATATTATATGCCAAATGCATTGAATTTAAAAAAATGCATTTGGTGAAAAACTCAAATAATATGAGACAAATATGAGACGCAATGTGACTATACTATAGCTAGGATCATCATCAAGTATAGTGACATAGTGGAAGCAGGGGTGAAAAAGAGCTTCCGCAACAGGATTATATCATCTTGCTGAGACATATTCATCTCAATGATGATGGGGTCCGTAGCAAACAGGAGGTACTTGTGATGAATGGAGGATATATGGATCTTCACCGGGGGGCTGAAAGCCGCAGACCGGGGGATAAGTTCGGAAAAGCCGAGGCCAGAAACAGACTTCTGGTCACATTGGGCGGGACGGCAGTGCTGTTGATCCTGCTAGGGGTAGTGCTTTTCCTGTTCGTGGGGATCTCCAGAGTTGATGGCAGTTCCATGTATCCCACATATAACAGCGGCGACATCGTATGGTTCAGGCGTGGCGGAGAAGACTTTGCCAGAGGAACAGTGGTGTCATTGAACATGCCGGGAGGAGACCGCTACATTAAACGAGTAGTGGCAGTACCTGGTGATACAGTGGACATCAAGGATGGTCGGCTGTTTGTAAATGGCAGGGCGGTGAGGGAGTCCTACGCCAATGGGGTCACTGAAGCAGATCCGGAAGGGTTTGTGACGTATCCCTGCAAATTATCAAAGAATAAATATTTTGTGCTAGGTGATAACAGACGCAAATCAGTGGACTCCAGATCTTTCGGTCCGGTGGCGTCGGCCCAGATCCAGGGGAGGATACTGGGACAGCACTAACGGCGCCATCAGGATTAATTGCTGATTGAAGCCACAAGCTATAAAGGAAGATCTAAAGTTTCAGAAGCGGGAAAGGACATACAGCTATGATAAAAGCATATTACGAATTTTGTCATCATACCCTGGGTGTTCACATGTATACCATACCACTGATCATCGCTGCTGTACTGGCAGTGGTAATCGGACTCCTTCACTGGAGGAAACAATCAAAAAGGGGAAAAGAATTCCGGGATGAGATGGATAGAAAATACGGAAATACAGAAGAGGCAGGTGGATCCGGAACAGCCACCGGAGGACAGGGAGGTGCGATATGAGCTTTCTGATTGCACATACGACAGCCAGATTTGACCTGCTGGCACTGATTACCCTGGTACTGTTAATCGCTGCAGTTGCAGTGCTGGTAATCAGATGCAGGAAGATGAGCAAGGTCAAGGACGACCTTAGAGATGAAATAGACAAGGCAGAGAAGAGCAGCCCGGATGGTATCTAGGAGCTGTATAGAGTAAGAACAAGGAGTGCATCTTATGAACAAGAAGAACATGAAGAAATGGATGGCGCTGTTCCTGTCGCTGGCCATGATTCTGACCAGCGGGGTGCTCACCATATCACCCGGCCTTCTTGCATCTGAGGAAAATACCTATGAGAACTCCGCTCAGGAGGACTCACAGGGAGCATCTGAAGAGAACGCAGAAGCTCAGCAGACAAGCCAGGAGGCACAGATACCAGAGGCGCAGAACTCCAGTGGGGAAAGTGCAGCTGAATCGCAGCAGTCAGAACAGACCTCTGAGCCTGCTGCTCAGGAAACAGAAACAAACAATGAGGCCGTTTCCATGCCGGCCCAGTCTTTCAGGGCTACAGCATCTAACGGCGTTACCGTAAAGGTAAATGCACCAGAAGGAGCACTGCCGGCAGGAAGCACAATGCACGTAACGGCAGTTTCGGCAAAGACTGCAAAGAATATAGCCAGTCAGACTGCATCCCACG
>Ga0256406_1005581_pt1 | contig 13345 bp, 10 predicted proteins | sample RumenRJG_03DNA_FD_185986 | JGI IMG/M metagenome (GOLD analysis project Ga0256406, IMG submission 185986) | Bovine rumen microbial communities from Lethbridge, Alberta, Canada - RJG_03 | ecosystem: Host-associated > Mammals > Digestive system > Stomach > Rumen | place: Canada: Alberta | collected...
CGAGTCTGTTTGATTAGAGGGGGGCTTACTTTTTGAAAGAATAAGCCCGAAGTCCAAATTTACAGGGCTTCGGGTTGGATGTTTTTGCCATTTTGAGTTTTAGCGGACAGCAATAATAAAATACGATAATATTGTTCCCTACAGTGGGATTTTTATGCGATGAACGAATTTAGGCGCACCTGACTGGGCAAACTGGTAGACGGGCGGCTTAATGTCCGCTGTGCGAACTATAGCTATCAGTACAGCGATATCATGCTTGCGCTATTCTGTGCTTATCTCTGTGGCGGTAATTCTACCTCCGCGCCAGCAGTTGTGCAGACCGCAGACAGATGTATGACCAGTGCACGAAATGGCGGCCCACGGTGGTAAACGGCCAGGAGATGGACGTCACGTCATTTGAATTCACCGATTTCCTTTCAGACTGGCACTTCAAGGTCAGCGAAATTTCCCCCGGTGTAGACATGAAAAGTCTCCTGAAGCGCTTTGTCTTCGCCTTCATTGTTGTCCCGGCGAAATGGGTTCGTGTCGCCAGACAATGGATGCTGAACATCTACACGAAGGACAGATGGCTGCACTATCGGACCATATTCAATGTCAGTTACGGATGAGCCAAACGTTTTGGAGGGGCTGTCGTTTGTAGCTCCCAATGGGGGTAAGGAGGCATTATGCTCGCATATCAACCAACACATGGTAAGAAGCCAGTCCGAACAAGAGAAATCTCATTCTTGGCGGTTGGGGCCACAACGCTCTGAGACTTTTAGTAGGGTTGCGGAATTGAGGCATATCAAATAAAAAGTAACTCACACAATACATTCCATGAGAATGTGATTGTGTGAGTCATGTTTTTTTTAAGCGATAATATTCGCATTGAGACTGTGTCGGAAGACTCTTGGAGAATCTTCTCATACCTACGAGGGGCTAGCATCAGACTTATCCACTAAGCCTTGCCCGACTACAATGATCGTAAATATCGCCTATAACACGCTCTTGTACTACAAGCAGAAAACTCATGATGCCTCATGAACAAAAAGGTCATCTCACTGCCTACTGCCATCATCGAGGAAGAGCGTTGGCATAAGTCTTAAACTCTTGAAAAGGCCAAAGACACCTATGCCTTCAAAGAATAGGCACGATTTACTTCATAACCTTCTTGGCCGAACCATCCTTCATACGGACGATGTACACCTGTCCCGGCTGCATCTCAGTTACCTTGCTGCCGTTGATAGAATAATAAGCCTCGGGCTCTGACATCTTCTGAACCGTGGTGCGAGCTATGTTGGTTGTGGCAGCAGAGTCACCAAACTGCAAATCAACAGGGAGTGACATGCCATATAAGCTGATGGTTATTTGCATCTTCATATAGAGCTTGTCACCCATAGAGCGAGCCTCGGATATGGACACGTTGGCTGCGTTAAGCAGCGTACCGCCCATCCACTTACCTGCATAGGCTGGGTCAGTGCCTGCGGTAATGGTTGCCGTACCGCTACCAGCATAAGTTGTCACGCCCTGAGCATCGGTTGTACCCGTGATGCCGGACAGAGTGATGTTGCCAATGGCGAAATTAGCAAACACCAGGTTACTGATTTGCATTTGGTAAGTGCCATCGGTCTGCTGACTGAGGTCTATAGAAGTAAGTTGCTTACCAACTGTAGCACCATTCAAGGCCACCGACATGCTATCGGTATAAACCTTTGCACTGGCTGTCATCACTGCCATGACAAGAAACAAAAAAGTAAAAATTCTCTTCATAATACCTATTTATAATTGATTACTTAATCTTATACGAAACACCTATAGTGGCATATATGGGATAGAGAGTTTGCTCTACGGTCTTGAAGTGGCTGGAGAAGATGCCCGTAACCCCCCAGTTCACCTCGGCATAGAAGCCCACTTTGCGCATGGGGCGCCAGTCAGCACCAATGCCCACACCCCATTGAGTGCGTCGCATGTCGTCAGAAAAGTCGTACGAACCCCGTGTATTTTCATCGTTACCAATGTCCACTCGCGGTCCGGTGGGGTCGGTAACGCGCAGATAGCCCTCATGAGCATAACCATAAAAGCGGTGTGACGTGAGGAAAGATACGTAAGGGCCCACCCTCAGGTCAAGCTTATTAAGACGGAGCACGGCCTGCAGGGGTATGGTGAACATCCATTGCCGCAAATGGGTATTCTCATTACCCGTGTACATACCCTCCAAATGGTTTGCTCCCTGCATGATAGCCGTATGATAGTTTTTCACCCTCGCATCTTCATCCATACCCTTGTTTTCGAACCGCACGCCTGTATATACAGCCCAATGTGTTGCGAAAGGCTTCACAGCATCAACGCCTATCTGCGGGCAAAAGCCCAAGCTGTAAGAATTGATTTTACGTATAGAGGCCGGCATGGGCAGGGGAGCAGAGCCTCCAAAGGTGTAACCAAGACGGGCATTTATCTCAACATTGCCCCAAAAGTCGTCTGCGCCAATATGCAGCATGCAGCACATCATTAGGGCAAGCAATAGTATTTTCTTCATCACTTATTTCTCCTTATCACAGATTAACTTCACTTTATCAATGCACAACGTACTGCCCAACGCGCCGCGGAAATGGGCTCCACCGGTGCTGGATGAGAAGACAATGGTTATATTATAGCCTCTGGAGGCCAACACATCTAGGTCTACGTCCTTCTGATACTCAAAGTTTATCGTAAAAGGAGTCCACTTTGAAGTGGGCTTTACATAGCCCAAGTCGGCTATAGCCACGACATTGCTGTTGGTTTTCACGTCATCGCCATGTAGCATCACACTCTTCCCCGCGCCATCCGTATTGCGATAGAACACAGCATAAATGGCCGCACTGTCCTGACTGTCGAGCACTTTGCCTTCTTCATCCTTCATCACAGGTCCTGGCTGATAAGTGTAATAGCCCGAAAGACTGACGGGGCGCGACGTCATAGGAATGCCAAAGGATGTTGCCTTGAGCGTTTGGGTAAGTGCTGTTTGCAGGTCAAACGTGCCCAAGAAGAGATTTCCGGCCGCTATAGGTCTGCCCACCATAGCGCCCAACTGTCCTGTGCTGCGCGTGGTGAGCTTGACGGCACAGCCATCAAAGCCATTGCGCATCACCGTTGTGGGGAAAGAGTCTGTGGGAGCATCGTTGATGCTCAGGCTGAAACCAGGGTTGCCTGTAGCCCAGTTGTTGCCGTAAGAGCCGTCAGGCAGCTCGTCATGCCACACATAATAATGTGTGAAGTTGGGCATAACCTGCTCCAAGTCGAAGCGTTCGAAGTTATATTCCAGTGAGTCAACACTATATTCAACTTCGGGCAGGAAACTCACAGTGTAGTTACGGCTCCATTGTCCATCCTCGGACACCACCTTATAGGGCACCGCCCCATTGCTGAAGTCGTGCGTACTGCCATTGTCTGGAGAGATAACTGCGCCCGGGGTGAGCGTAAAGACAGGAGCCAACGACTTGAGTCTTGACACATTGGCCTTGCGCTTGATATGAAAGACTATGTCAGACATCGTTGACGGTACGTCCTGAGCCGTGTCAGCCGGAGTATAGAAGAGACTTCTTGCGTCATCACCACTCACCTTCACCGACAATATATCGCATTCTGCATTGGCCGGTTCGTCCTTCATGCACGAGCAAAAACACGAACAAGCCAGGAGCATTACAATCCAATTACCTAATCGAAACATCCTTATCAATTATTTTTAAGCACAAAAATACTTACTTTTTGTGAACTAGCAGCTCTTTACTAAGGTAAAAAATGTTATAAAATATATTTTGTTGCATAATATCAAGATATTGCTGTTCCGCGCGCCTTCTCAACTGTTCGAATGGCGAAGAAGCCGTCTTAGGCACTTCAGTAGGCTTGGGCTTAGCTATACCCAGCTTCTCCTCGCAGCCTCTAATCATATTGCCTATCTGCGCAAGGCGGGCCTCATTGGCATTGCCCTGATTATACTTGCGATAATAGTCGTTGGCCTTTACCAGATGATCATAAGCCTCCTGCCATGACTTCATAGTCACATAGCAATAGCCCAAGCGGAAATAGGCATCGCCTTTGTCACGGTCGTAACCTAGTTCCAACACCTTATTATAATAGGGGATGGCTTGTTGGTACTGTCGCAACTGGAAATGGCTCTCGCCACAGGCATAGTTATACACCGACCGCTCGGCCGGAGCGAGAACGTCCAGGCGAGGTATCACCTCGTCTAGATAAGCACAAGCATGAATATAATCCCATTCTTGATAATAGCAAAGTCCGATGTAAGCCTTAAATCTGTCGTTGAGCTTGTATTTCTTGTCAAGACTCTGAAAGAGCAGCAAGGCCTCATGATACTTTCCGGCCGTGAAGTATTCAACAGCCATACCCAGCCTCTCACTGTCGCTTTGCTGTGCCCTGACAGCATAAAACGGCAAGAGAGCGAGCAAGAGAAGAATCAAGAATCTCTGCCAACCCTTTGTCATAGGCTTACTTGGTATAAAACTCTATGAGTCGGCTGATAGCCCTTTGGCAGACAGGACAAAAATCCTCGCAGGTGTTGGTGCGCATTCTACAGTCTTCACAGGGGCGATAAACGCCCTTAAGCGAATAGCCTGCGCCCTCAAAGAGCCCCACGCCCTTCACCTTACCTATCATGTCTTCCCACTTTTCGTGGAAGTTCACACGCGTTGTTATATTGGGTTCCCACGGCTCTATGTCATGAGGATACATGGGTATGGCTTCTTCCTCGTAAGCATATTCATCTGCCAATCCCGCAAAAGAATGACCAAACTCGTGCACCACGACGGGCTTGAAAGAGGGGTGATGGGTCATGGAGAGATTATAAGAATTGAGTATTCCACCCCCACCATAGTTGCTGGTATTCACCAAGACAATGATATGCTCATAGGGAGTTCCTGCCAACCAGTTGTGCATATCCTTAAGATGAAGAGTAGTGAGATACCTGTCACTATAGAAAGTATCGAAGTGTGAGTGCAGAGCCGTATTCTTCCAGATGCCCTTCGACGGCTCGCTTGTGCCACTCTCAGCCGATGGTGCCTCTACGGCAATAACATTAAAGTCTTGTCTATATTTCTTAAACGGCTCGTAAGAGAAGATAGACTCCATGGCAAATCGAGCATCCTTGAGAAACACATCCATCTCTTTATCTGTATAACCCTCTGCCAGAAAAGCGATATGTATGCACTTATCGGGATGCTGAGCCTGCTGCAAAGTGGCATAAGGCGTAACATTCTCATAGCCCACGCGGCGAATCAGAATATCGCCGGGCACTACCTGATGGGTCATCGATGTCATTTCTTGCTGGCGGTTATCAAACAAAGCAACCGTTACATCCACCGTGTCTTTTGGGAAGGGCACCAGAAAGACGTTCTCAAACGAGCGAGTAGACTGCTTCGAGTCGTCGTAGGAGAGCCATTCCTGAAACAATGTAGAGAACGAATTGCGATAGATTACCTTTCCGGAAGCATGGTCGCGAACGGTTATCATACCGTTGCCCTTAACGGGAACAGCGGCCAGGCTACTGTGCTTGCCATACCAGTGGGGCTCCTTGCAGAGCTCATCCAAGGCGATGGTTTGATGCTGCCTGCTTCCGGCAAAGATATAGTCCAGACGCAAAGTGGCATCTGTGAAATAGTCGGAAAATTGCTGTGCCCCGGCCGTAGTGCTGAAGAGTACGGCCAGAAGCAATAAGACGAAGTGCCTAAACATATAGCCTCCTTACTCTTTTACTTTCTTTAGCCACGTCACCTCGCGCAGCTTTTGATGATCATATTCTATAAGGTCCAAGTCTATATTGACGATTCCATTCTTGTGATGGTCGTTGCCGTCGCCCAGCATTTGCTCTATCTGCTTGAGCTTTCCGACAACCTGCTGCTTCGGAATGCCCGTGTGAGCTGTAACCAGCAGGTTAAGAAACTTGCCTGACACCAAGCCCACAGGCTCAGTCCAAACGCTTTTGCCAAACTCTATGTTATCAAACAACTTGCAAATAAGCGCCTTGGCAGCTTGGATATTTGCTTCTTGATTGATGTTGGACCCCATCGAAATTACTATTCTCATGGTGCAAAGATACTAAAAAGTTGTTGTTTATGTCTGATGTACAACCACTTTTCTACTCAAAAGTTTTGAGTATAAAGCAAATTCTTGTATTTTTGCAAGTAAATGCATCTGTTTTTCAAATCATGGTGAATAGTAAGCGACCGATTATAATCACATTACTCTTGCTGCTGCTCGTTCCTTCCAGCATGAGGGCACAGCTCAAGTGGAATATACGCTACCAGACGTATATAGATCAATACAAGGACCTTGCCATTGAGCAAATGATGAAATGGAGCATCCCGGCAAGCATCACACTGGCCCAAGGCCTGCTGGAAAGCAGTGCAGGCAACAGCATTCTGGCCACTAAGGGCAACAATCATTTCGGCATAAAATGTCACGGCTGGACGGGACCATCGATGGCGATGGACGACGATGACATAGGCGAATGCTTCAGAGTGTATGGCAATGCCCGCGAGAGCTATGAGGATCACAGCCGCTTCCTGGCCTCGGGCAACAGATACCGCAACCTCTTCTCGCTCTCAAAAAACGACTATCGGGGATGGGCTTACGGCTTGAAGAGCGCAGGATATGCCACCAACCCAGCTTATGCCAAGAAGCTTATAGACATCATAGAGCTGTATAAGCTCTACCGATACGACCGCGCCAAGAGCTACGACCACTTCATGAGCAAGCACAACGGCAATGACCAGCCGGCCATAAGTGGCACTACGCTGCACCCTATACATATATATAATAAGAACTATTATTTGAAAGCCAGGGCCGGAGATACCTTCAAGAGCATTAGCAAAGAGCTCGGCATATCTTACAGAAAGCTGGCCCGCATCAACGAGAGAGACAAGAGAGACCGGCTTGAAGCAGGCGACATCATCTATCTGAAGAAGAAGCGCAAGCACGCTGAAAAGCAATATAAGCACCATCCGCACACGGTACGTGCCGGCGAGAGCATGTATTCTATAGCCCAGTTCTATGGCATCAGGCTGAAGTCACTCTATAAAATGAACCACATGTCGCCCGACAACAGCATTCATGTAGGCCAGCAGCTCAGGGTTTACTAAGGCTCACTGAGCTGTTTGCCTCCGCAATCATGTCGGTGGCACCCATCCATTGGCACCCTCCGGATGATGCCGCCACACGGTGTCACCGCACATTCAGGTCAACAACAAGCCCGCAACCCAAAAGCCGTATCATCAGCTTTGAGTTGCGGGCTCGCTTATGTCAGTGCCCCTAAAGGCTCAAGTCATTAGTCTAACCACTTCACATAGCAGAAGTCCTGACGGTGAGGCAGCAGCTTGTTCTTAGGATACATGCGCACGCCACACTTGAATGTGCCGGCCTCATCAGGGTCTATCTCCACCTCGAAGGTATAGAGGTTGCCCTCATGCTTAACCATCTTGAAGGGTCTCACTGAATGAATAGAGCGGTCGGAAGAAGGGTTCACGTCAAGTGCAACAAGCTCCAGACCCACAGCATCCTGCAAGCCCTGCTCATTGATGGTGTACGTTATCTTGCTAATCTTACCGGTCTCCACCTCAGAAAGGGCAGAATCGTCTTTCGACTCCACGCATATAGAATCCCAACGCTCAGCCACAGCTTCCTTCCAAGCAGCAATATCCTTAGCCAGACGGCAGTTGTTGGCCTGCAACTCGTGCGAGCGCTTAGCCTCTTTGTTATAGAACTTGCTGTAATAATCATCGAGCTGGCGCTTCATCGTGTAATGCGGAGCGATGGTAGCGATGGAGTTCTTGATTACCTTTATCCAATCTTCTGAGTAATTCTTGCGTGGTGTGTGCTTGTAATAAAGCGGTATGATCTCATTCTCAAGCAAAGAGTAGATGGTAGCCGCATCAAGCTGATCCTGATAAGCTTGGTTCTGATAGGTGCGCTCCTGCGGCAGGGCCCAGCCGGCGCCTTTGCGATAGCCTTCAACCCACCATCCGTCGAGCACGGAGAGGTTCACCACGCCGTTCATCTCAGCCTTTTCGCCAGACGTACCGCTGGCCTCAAGAGGACGTGTAGGTGTATTCATCCAGATGTCTACGCCTGAAACGAGGCGACGAGCCAGCTGCATGTCATAGTCTTCGAGGAAGATTATCTTGCCCAAGAACTGAGGCATACGGCTTATCTCGAATATCTTCTTTATCAATCCCTGGCCTGCTCCGTCGGCAGGGTGAGCTTTTCCTGAGAAGAAGAAGAGCACCGGGCGATCCGGATCGTTCACAATGCGCTCCAAACGATCAAGGTCGGTGAAGAGCAAGTGTGCGCGCTTGTAAGTAGCAAAGCGGCGGCAGAAGCCTATCATGAGTGCCTTAGAGTTTATCTTCTCCAAGATGCTGACCACCTTTGCGGGGTCTCCCTGGTTGCGGAGCCACTGCTGAGTGAACTTATCACGTATGTATTTGATAAGTTTCTCCTTCAATGCCATGCGCGTCTTCCATATCTCATCGTCCGGCACATTATATATAGCATGCCAAATCTCCTCGTTGCTCTGGTCCTTCATAAAGGTAGAGTCGAAGTACTTGTCGTATACGTGACGCCATTCCGTAGCCGTCCATGTGGGGAAGTGCACGCCATTGGTGACGTAACCCACGTGGTTTTCTTCGGGATAATATCCTTTCCACAGCGGAGCGAACATCTTCTGGCTCACCCATCCGTGCAGTTTGCTCACGCCATTGACTTCCTGGCAAGTGTTGCAAGCAAAGGTACTCATGCAGAAGCGCTCGCTGTGGTCGTCGGGATTGGTGCGGCCCATGCCGATAAACTCATCCCATGTAATTCCCAGGCGCTGCGGATAGCCACCCATATACTTGCCAAAGAGCTGCTCATCAAAGTAGTCGTGGCCGGCAGGCACAGGTGTGTGAACGGTGTAGAGCGAGCTTGCGCGCACCAGCTCCATAGCCTCATTGAAGCTCAGGCCGCTGTCTACATAGTCGCAAAGACGCTGCAGGTTGCACAGTGCGGCATGGCCTTCGTTGCAGTGATAGATGTCTTTCTTGATGCCAAGTTTCTTTAATGTGAGTATACCACCAATACCCAGAAGAATTTCCTGTTTGAGTCTGTTCTCCCAGTCGCCGCCATAAAGACTGTGTGTGATGGGCTTGTCGAATTCTGAGTTCATGTCGTTATCGGTGTCAAGCAGGTAGAGACTGATGCGGCCTACATTGACACGCCACACAAGAGCGTGCACCTGATAGTTGCAGTATGGCACGTCTACCACCATCTGCTGACCGTCTTTGTCCAGCACTCTGTCTATAGGCAGGTTGTTGAAGTTCTGTGCCTCATACTTGGCAATCTGCTGCCCGTCTATAGAAAGGCTCTGTGTGAAGTAGCCATAACGATAGAGAAAGCCTACGGCACAGAGGTCTACATTAGAGTCGGAAGCCTCTTTCAGATAGTCGCCGGCAAGCATACCCAGACCGCCAGAGTATATTTTCAACACCTGGTTCAGACCATATTCCATTGAGAAATAAGCTACAGAGGGGCGCTTGGTGTCGGGTTTCTCAGACATATAATCCTTGAACTTCTTGTACACCTCTTTCACTTTCTTCATGATGGTGCGATCCTTTACAATCTCTTCCTTACGCTCATAGCTAAGTCTCTCCAGCAAGAGAACGGGGTTATGACCTACCTTTTCATAAAGGTTTTCATCAAGGCTCTTAAACATGTTGCGTGCCTCGTAGTTCCAAGCCCACCACATGTTGTGTGCCAACTCGTCCAGCGGAGCCAGTTCTTTAGGCAAGCTGGATTTTACATTAACCTCTTTCCACTGAGGCTCGTTTGCATAATCTGCTTTGATTTTCATTGTTCGAAATGATTTGTATATACTTATTTTCTATCCTTAGCATGACACAGAGCTACGTCGTAGGCCTGCTCATAATACTTAATGAACTTGCTCCATAGCGCCTTAGAGGCCAGTTTGGCAGCTGCATGGCGGCATTGTGTTGCCTTGCGCGCGGGCAGAGCGGCATAAGCCGATATAGCTTTGGCTATGCTGTGGGCGCAATCGGCAAAGTTGGAGTCGGTGCGATGAATAACCTCCACGCCCTCTTCAAGCGTGCTGTAGCCCTCACCTGCCTTCATGCTGTTGGCCCAGATGCCGAACCCGGCCAAATCGGTTGTCACACAAGGCACGCTGAAGGCTGCTGCCTCAAGCGGTGTATAGCCCCATGGCTCGTAGTAGCTGGGGTAGACACACAGGTCGTTGCCCGTCATGAGGTCGTAATAAGGCATGTTGAAGATGCCGTCATCACCCGTAAGATAGGTGGGAACGAAGAACAGCTTAACCATATCGGAAGGATTATTCTGTATGCCCAAAGCATTCATCATGCCCATCACCTTGTCGTCATTCAGGTTATGCAGGTTGTGCGTGAGCCTTGGATTGGACAGCGGTGTGGCTTGCTGCATAACCGACAGAAGCCTGTCGCTCAGGTCTTTGCGGGGGCCTTGTTCCCATCCGGGCACCTCTATAAATGCCAGCACAGGCTTGGTGAGCGATGTATCGTTGCGCAACTCGCTTACAGCCTGAATGAAAAGGTCTATTCCTTTATTTCTAAACTCGTAGCGGCCGCTGGTTGTTACTATCAGCGCATCCTGCATGTCAGAGCCCGTCAGGGCATTGGCCACCCGCAAGAACATCTGTCTGGCTGCCTTGCGCTTGCGCGTATAAGCAGCGCCACGCGGTACAAAGTCGTTGTCAAAGCCATTGGGCAAAACCACGTCGGGGGTCTTATCCAGCAACTGGGTGCACTCGCGAGCCGTAATGTCACTCACTGTGGTAAAGCAGTCGCAATGATGTGCCGCCTGCTTCTCCATGGAGTGCTTGCTCTGCATGTTCAGTTCGGCCGCCATCTGGTCGCCGTGATAGCCCTCAAAATAGTCATAAAGGGGCTTTCCGTTGCCTGCTATACTGCGGCCTATGCACGTGGCGTGGGTGGTAAACACAGTAGCCACCTGCGGACACTCGTGCCTCAGGTAGAACACTGCTGCCCCACTCTGCCACTCATGTCCTTGAAAAATCACGTTGTCTTGGGCTTTTAGGTTATGCTTTACAAAGCTTTCTGCCACTCTTCCTGCCGCCCAAGCAAACAGAAGAGAGTCGTCATAGTCGCCGTAGGCATGCAGACTGTCTACGCCGAACCACTCCCACAGCTTGCCTTTCGCCTCATCTATACGTGGGCGAAGACTGTTGTAATCCACCAAAAGCGCTATAGGATTGCCCGGTACCAACCATCTGCCTGCACGAAAGTGCAGACCGTCTTTCTCGGCCTGCTTATGCCAAGAAGCCAACAGGCTTTCGTCTTCCTTAAAATAAGGGCTTTCATGACTCTGCCAACAATCAGGACCGATGAAAACAACATGGTCTCCCAATTTCTCGCACATCGTTCTGGCCCTTGTAGATAATACGGTATAAATGCCGCCTACCTTGTTGCACACTTCCCAACTCGACTCGAAAACATAGTCCGGAAACTGTTTAGTGCTCATAATGTTGATGTCTTTTCGTGCAAAGTTACGAAAATTAATAATAAATCCCAACTCTTCAACGTTATATTTTAGATTTAATATTAAAATAAGTTATGCAAATTTGCGCAAACAAGACGATGAGAAGAGTGGCCCGAAGGGTGCTTTTAGGAGCTTTTGTAATGCTTTTCTCACTTTCGGCAAACGCCCAGAAGGCGGTTAACGACAGCATCTTCAAAGGGCATATCTATAATGCCGAGTATCAGGTTTGGATAGACATGGACTTCTACAACAGCACCGTCATGGTGCCGCGATGGCAGATTTTCGGGGCTGTGCCGGGCTATCTGGGTGCCGTACGCGACACGCGGAAGTGGGTTTTCACTTCGGCTGAGATAAAAGGGCATAAGGCCAACCTGGCCATCACCAACGACTATGGCAGCGAAGACCTTACGGCCACTCTCTCATACAACGGCGACGGCTCCTACACCTTTACACAGCAAGACGGCAGCACCATCAAGATAGTGGTGAACCGCAAATGGCTTAAGCTGCCCAAAAAACTGATATTCAAGAAGCAATAAGACCGAAACGTTGCCGCGTATAATTATGCAAGTAATACGGCAACATCGTTAACGCCATGCCAAAGTGCCCTTTTCGGCTTGTAAAAGCACCGTTCTTACAAGCCGATAATGCCTATTTAGCAAGGCGAAAAGGGCACTTTTGCGAAACCGTTTGCAAGGTTTTCATAACACACAACACATCAATGGGTTACGAAAGCAGGCAGTTCATATTCATTAAGAGCGTCATAATGAATATTTATAGAGAGGTTCTTATAATCAGATAAAGACGTATTCGGAAGGCTATTGGGCATCAAGCCGAGAGTTGAAGAGGGCGTATGGCATGGATACATGACCGATGATGCGTATCACTTTGAGGCCCATAGATGCAGAAGCCGGCCGAAACAGCATACACGCCTTGCCTGTTTACTTCGTTTATCTCTTTGATAAAACCAGGCTATAAGCCTTTCATACCTCTTCGACGCCACCCCTTCAGAGGAGCGGGCGACATGGGTTGGGCTCCGCATCTTATGCCTTGCGGAGCGTAATGACATTCACCTCAGGCCACGCTCCAAAGCGGAACGGCACCGTGCCACCCACTCCCAGCGACACATACAGCATAGAGCCGCCTTCGGTATACTTACCTCCCCATTCGTTGTAGGTCCACTTCACAGGCGAGAAGTGCCCTATCTTGATTTGCCCGGCGTGGGTATGTCCGCTCAAGGTGAGCGCTATGTCGGTTTGATGCAGCACACCTTTGCGCCAATGGGTGGGGTCATGGCTGAGCAATATCTTGAAAATGCCGTCGCGCAAGTCGCCCATGGCAAGGCCCAGATTGCCCTGACTGCGAAACGGAGGCTTGCTTATATTCTCTACACCGATAAGAGCTATCTGCTCATCTTGCCCCGTCTGGGCATTGCGACGCGTGAGCATCACATGCTCGTTGAGCAACAGCCGCCACCCTATCTTGTGCTCCATATACTGCAAGATGTGCTGGTTGCGCTGCTGAAAGCGCAGCGAGTGGTCTTGACCATACTCGCAATAGTCGTGATTGCCCATCACTGAGAAGATGCCGTCAGGAGCATATAGCTTGGAGAGGTCGGCCAGAAAGGGTCGCACCTCATCGCCTCTGATGTTGACCAAATCGCCCGTAAAGACTATCAAGTCGGGGTGCTGGGCGTTTACCACGCTCACCAGCTTGCGTATAAAGCCCGGACTTTGCTTGAACGTACCGAGGTGCAAGTCGCTCAGCTGCAATACTCTGTAGCCGTTAAAAGCGG
>Ga0256406_1005582_pt1 | contig 13345 bp, 9 predicted proteins | sample RumenRJG_03DNA_FD_185986 | JGI IMG/M metagenome (GOLD analysis project Ga0256406, IMG submission 185986) | Bovine rumen microbial communities from Lethbridge, Alberta, Canada - RJG_03 | ecosystem: Host-associated > Mammals > Digestive system > Stomach > Rumen | place: Canada: Alberta | collected...
GGCGGCCTCATCTCCCAGGGGATCGGCACCTCGATGCTCCAGATGGGCAACATCGTGAGGAACCCCAGGATCTGGATAGCCCCGATCCTCACCTCGGCGATCACCGGCCCCATCGCGACCTGCCTCTTCGGGCTTGAGATGAACGGCCCCGCAGTCTCCTCGGGCATGGGCACCTGCGGCCTCGTGGGGCAGATAGGCGTCTACTCAGGCTGGATCGCCGACATCGGCAAGGGCGTCAAGGAGTCGGTCTCCGCATTCGACTGGACCGCGCTCGTGATGGTGTCCTTCATCCTGCCTGCCGTGATCTGCCCGATCATCAACGCGCTCCTAAAGCGCATCGGCTGGGTGCGCGACGGCGACATGATCCTCATCAGGCATCCTGAAAAGTAATTATCTAACTCTCTACAATAACGAAGCCTCGGTATTAGCCGAGGCTTTTTTATTCTTAAGTTTTAGATCTTAAGCTAAAGCGAGTTTATTTGTTATACAGCTGAAAAACTTTTAATGAAATAACAAAGAGAGTTGAATATAAAAGAACTTTGATATTGCATCAATTTTTTTTATCTAGGAATTAATCAGAAATGGCTGTCCATCTCGTGGGAGATTGGAACTATTGCTAGCTCAGCCAATGAGATTTTGTCCCAAACTGGGGATTAAACAGAAATGACTGGTTAAGGTTTGAAGATAATATCCGCATTTACCGCATGTTTTCGTCCCCAACTGGGGATTAATCAGAAATTCAATTTGTTCTCTGTTGTTTTCGTCTCCAATTGGTGATTAATCAGAAATGACTTAAATGTGTGCGAGTTGATTCAAGGTTTCTGCGGGTGTTTTCGTCCCCAATTGGGGATTAATCAGAAATGACTTGTTCATTTGTTGGGGTTGAATGAAGGAGACGTCAACCTCGTTTTCGTCCCCAATTGGGGATTAATCAGAAATGACAAGGAGATGAAATGAAACTGGTTGTCAATCTTGATAAATAGTTTTCGTCCCCAATTGAGGATTAATCAGAAATGACATTTTGTATATTAAACTATGTTCAGAGTATGAAAAGTTTTCGTCCCCAATTGGGGATTAATCAGAAATGACCTATATGTTGTACGGTCATCAGGATTGGCAATTCGCAGAAGTTTTCGTCCCCAATTGGGGATTAATCAGAAATGACTGGAGGGTAAAATCATGTCGATAGGTGGAATTTTGTTTGTGTTTTCGTCCCCAATTGGGGATTAATCAGAAATGACCTGCGAAAGCGGCCGCGAGGTTCTTCAAGCGCTATCAAGGCTAGTTTTCGTCCCCAATTGGGGATTAATCAGAAATGACAGGTGTTCTCCGACAACTACAAGATCGGGGCCATCGACTCGTTTTCGTCCCCAATTGGGGATTAATCAGAAATGACATTAGTTAACGGCATGGTTTACATCGCCGACAATGGAAAATGTTTTCGTCCCCAATTGGGGATTAATCAGAAATGACCAACCACCCTGCCTGCCACTTTCGATGAAAGCTCAAGTTTTCGTCCCCAATTGGGGATTAATCAGAAATGACACGAGTGGATGAAGCGTGACTTACAGAACATCATCAACGGTTTTCGTCCCCAATTGGGGATTAATCAGAAATGACTTGAAGAAAAGTTTTTATGAGGTATCTAAAATGCCCGGTTTTCGTCCCCAATTGGGGATTAATCAGAAATGACCGCAAGTCCTACTCGATCGACGTCGATGCCTACAGGGATAGTTTTCGTCCCCAATTGGGGATTAATCAGAAATGACTATCGATGGAGAGCATTCATGGAGAGTTTTGACATAAGTTTTCGTCCCCAATTGGGGATTAATCAGAAATGACTGGCAAGGTTTCATTCATCTGAGGATCACCAATGGAAAGTTTTCGTCCCCAATTGGGGATTAATCAGAAATGACTAGTGAGCGGGGTGAAAAATATGAATGAGATTTTGGTTTTCGTCCCCAATTGGGGATTAATCAGAAATGACCGGCTCTTGGGAGTATTTAGTTAAGGCTAGACTAAAGTTTTCGTCCCCAATTGGGGATTAATCAGAAATGACTCAGGATTTCCGCGCTTGTAATCGAGGACTTCCTGCAGAAGGTTTTCGTCCCCAATTGGGGATTAATCAGAAATGACGATAATGCCGTAGAAGGATTTTACCTGATTAACAGCAAGGTTTTCGTCCCCAATTGGGGATTAATCAGAAATGACCTGGCGCAGGCATGGAGGGAAAGGATGGAAATTCATGAGGTTTTCGTCCCCAATTGGGGATTAATCAGAAATGACCAGGCCTTCAAGGCCTACATGGAGTCCGGAACGCTCCCGTTTTCGTCCCCAATTGGGGATTAATCAGAAATGACCAACACCGGATTCTCCGCATGCGAAGCCGGCCAGTACAACGGGTTTTCGTCCCCAATTGGGGATTAATCAGAAATGACTTGGTGCTTGGGCTGACAATGAGGAAACCAAGCGCTTCAAAACTAGTTTTCGTCCCCAATTGGGGATTAATCAGAAATGACTCGGACGGCGGCCCGGAGCGCTACATCCTCGCCGAGGAGTTTTCGTCCCCAATTGGGGATTAATCAGAAATGACCCGAGTGAATCTTCGCTACCACGCGGAGGATCTGGTTTTCGTCCCCAATTGGGGATTAATCAGAAATGACAGGTGAGCGTAGACAAAAGCTACAAAGCTAACAAGTTTTCGTCCCCAATTGGGGATTAATCAGAAATGACTACATTAATTTGAAAGCTATCGTAATGGACTTTATCGAGTTTTCGTCCCCAATTGGGGATTAATCAGAAATGACACGAAAAAGGCGGCGCGCTTGCGCGCGACCGCCTTGTTTTCGTCCCCAATTGGGGATTAATCAGAAATGACACAACGGAAGGTGAATTATGAAGATTATTCTTAAAGTTTTCGTCCCCAATTGGGGATTAATCAGAAATGACTACCTAGGAGATTATTATGTTTAAATTCAAATTTAATTACAAGAGTTTTCGTCCCCAATTGGGGATTAATCAGAAATGACTTTAGCGGATTCAGTGGTTTGGGCAACGCTCGAGAACAGTTTTCGTCCCCAATTGGGGATTAATCAGAAATGACCAGTGAAAAGGCGCTTGACGATGCGTATGACGCGCTCGCAGGTTTTCGTCCCCAATTGGGGATTAATCAGAAATGACCCGTCAAAGCAAACGACGGTAACGACGTTAACTTCAACATGGTTTTCGTCCCCAATTGGGGATTAATCAGAAATGACCGGAAATGTTCTAGTATCTCAGACCCAAGAATAGTTTTCGTCCCCAATTGGGGATTAATCAGAAATGACGCGTGACAAGACTGCATTTAGAGAATATCTATCAGAGTTTTCGTCCCCAATTGGGGATTAATCAGAAATGACACAAAGAGTATGAAGTATTTGTCAGAATTTATAATAGTTTTCGTCCCCAATTGGGGATTAATCAGGAATGACTAACCAGACAAATCATCCTTGCGTTGACCATTTGGGAAAGTTTTCGTCCCCAATTGGGGATTAATCAGAAATGACACGATGATGAAAATTCACTAGGATTCTACCTCATCAAGTTTTCGTCCCCAATTGGGGATTAATCAGAAATGACCTGTCCTCCGTAGTTGTGCACTTGTATGCTTTTTCCACCAAGAGTTTTCGTCCCCAATTGGGGATTAATCAGAAATGACGAGAGGTTAAAAATGGAAATTATCGCAACTTGTGGCGGGTAGTTTTCGTCCCCAATTGGGGATTAATCAGAAATGACGGGAAATCCATACATACCGAATGGATGCATAGGGAGTTTTCGTCCCCAATTGGGGATTAATCAGAAATGACTCTTGATAATGACTTTAAAGATCTATTTATCATAAATATAGTTTTCGTCCCCAATTGGGGATTAATCAGAAATGACAAGCATGAAAGGTTGAGATAACAAAGATTACAAAGTCAAGTTTTCGTCCCCAATTGGGGATTAATCAGAAATGACCTCTCCTAAAAACCTACTGTGGTTTGATTGAACCCGCCTGTTTTCGTCCCCAATTGGGGATTAATCAGAAATGACTTTTTGTAACTAAATGTGACCGCGATCACACTTATTGTTTTCGTCCCCAATTGGGGATTAATCAGAAATGACAGGTAACTAAAATGATAACTAGACAAATGAAAAACAAGTTTTCGTCCCCAATTGGGGATTAATCAGAAATGACGGTTCTTTTGAAGTACCTGATCCAACAATATCTCGATCGACTTGTTTCGTGGATCCATCTTCATCAACCTGTTTTGGAAGTCTATCGTATGCTATTCTATCATTTTTTGTTTGTTTTACAAGCATCGTGTCTAATTTAACTTTTTGCTTTCATTCCAATATATGGCTTTTTCCGCCTCTTGCCCATGATAGTTCACATTATCAATATGTTATCTGTCTTAAGCATATTCTTTAGACTTGCTTGGAAATGTAGAATGGAATGGGCGTAGCTTTATTTCGGGTTAGAATAAGCCTGATTTTATTTTATCTGGCTGTATTTTGTTGCACCCATTCCAATTGACGCTTTTATGCCTATGCCGGAGTATTCCGAAATTTTAAAGAGCATGTCGATAAAAGATGACATAGTTGATGTGCCGATAGATCTGATTACTATCGACCCGAGAAAAGATGGAATAGCGATCCCTTCAAGATGAAATCTTGTACTGCGCAAATTGTAATCTGATATGAAGCTGAACCTGCAAAGCTGATCAAGCGTGTCCTCATCGAATATGCTTACATTTTCAGAGCAACTGTCGTATTTTTTCATGATGCTTCGATATACATGCCGCAAATCCGGCATGAAGACATAATGGCCTTCGCTCTTAAATGCCGTCGGGGTGACGAATTGCAATTTGAATTTGCGCGGAGGTTCGCTTTTGCCAAAGAGTCTATTTAGTTCCTCATATGACACTTCAGTTGCGTTCTTCTCTACGATCTGAACGTTCGCGCCGTTCTGTTCTAGCTTGATTGTTTCTTCGGATTTAAGCCCTCTATCCCAGATCTGTTCTTTAGCTCTTTCATTGAGAAAGGTCAGGATCCAGTGCCACTTCTCTTCCTTGCCCTTTTCGAGATGCTGCGTGTACCCGTGCATGGCAGGCATGTGCAGTTCATCGCCGTATCTGCCTTCGGCAGGCAGGCTCTGCATGATCACGCCTTGAAACAGCGAACCCATTTGAAAAGAGAGTTCTTTATCTGATTCAAGCAGCAAGTCGTACTTGTAAGGCATCTTAGTCCTTGATTTTCTCAAGCAGCATCTGGTTCATCAGATCATACGATCCCCAGAACTTCGGATCTTTTTTCCTGATCCCAAGCCCAGCGAAGTCGAAGAGATCCTTGATGAGCTCCATGATCCCCTCGGAATCCATGCCGGTAAGTGATTTGATCATCTCATCGTCAACCTGGACTATCTCATGCGCGGCCTTGTTGCGGATCTTCTGCTCGACGTTGGTCCTGAGGATGGCGCATTTTTCCGCCGCTTTTGAATCCTTGGGGTAGAAGGCTTCTATCAGTGGGAGCAGATTGTCTGATTTGACATCCTTGTAGTCAAACATTCCGCCGTACTTGGCGTTGAGAGCGTTGTCGATATTCAGCGCGTCTTCGTCGTCATCGTTGATGCGGCGCTGGATCTCTTCGTAGTTCCAGACTGTGACCTCTGCGCAGCCGCGATGGGCTTGCTTGAACAATTCCTCGATCCTGAAGCCAAGACGGCGGTTGAGGATGAGCTCGAACAGGTCGACGATGAGCGGGGTGAGCGCGCGGATGAAGTCATCGTATTGGCAGCGGCGCCTCTTGAGGTCGCAGGCGAGCGTGTACTCGAAAACCTTTGCGCCCTCGCCGTGGACCGGCATGGCATCGAAGCCTGTCTGATCCTTGATCATGGACATCGTTGACAGATCAAGGTGGGATCTCGCGCAGGCGTAGCGCAGTTCCTGCAAGTATCCTGACGAAAGCTGGCTTGGAAGCTTTTGGGCAAGCGAGAGCGCCGCATCATAGTCGTAGCTTGAGATGAACTCCTTTATGGTTTCCTCTTGCTGCATGTAGATGATGATGTTGTTGTCGCTGTCAAGCGTCCGATCCTCTGAGCCGGGCTTGTTGTCGGGATCAAGCTCCCACAGGGTGTCCAGATCGTATTCGCTGCTGTGCGTGTGGTTGCTGATGCCTTTGCTTGGCGATCTGACTTGGACCTGGGTGCAGTCAAGGCCGCTCATGGTCGAGAGCAGGTTGAAAGAACTCTTCATTGCCGGAGTGCCTGAGGTGATGTTGATGAGCAGCTTGTCCCCGGGCTTTAAGAGCTTCCTGAGCTTGCGGAACTCCTCGCGGAACTTCTTGTAGCAGAGATCGTAGCGGAAGGGCGCGTCCATGCTCGGATCGCCGATCAGGTGGATCTCGATGTGGCGGCCGGTCAGCTTCTCGAGCATTTCCAGCGATCTCGTATAGCGGTGGTCCTTTTCCTCGTTTTCCAAGGTTTCCTTCGAGAGGTAGAGGTATGCCTCGTCGGGATGCCGGTGGCGGCAGATGTGCAGCATCGAGCCGTCGCAGCAGTTGTCCTCCGATATCGGATCGGTTCCGCCTACGGGCGAAAACAATATTGTCCTTGGCATTTAAATGATCACCGTCCTTGCCTTGACAGCATCTGGCGTGATGCCGCTGTCTCCAATCGTCCTGACGAAGCTGTCGCGCGCCATCGCATAAATGCGGATCGAGTCCGTGGCCTCGTCTATCAGCGGCGTCAGCGAGGCGCAGAGCCGGTCGAGGTGGTTCTTCGGGACCTCGGCCTCGAACACAGACTTCTGGATCCTGAAGCCGTAGCTCTTGAGAACCTTGATCACGGCGTTGCGCTTCTTTGTTGAAGTGATGTCGTAAGCTGCGACCACGAAGTAGTTGCCGGGATCGGGGCATATCGCTTCCTCTGTGGCTCCGCTTGTCTTCATCTTATCCTCACTGGCCTGTACAAGGACGCGTCGCGCGCCTCAACTGCCTGAACAAGGCTGCTTACCTGCTGGGCCACAGCATCGCGGTATTTGATGTCCTGCCCGCCGTAAAGATATCCGGCGTCATCTTCAAGCTTTCTCTGGAACCTGCTTATGAATACCGAAAGCCCATCTTTGTTCATGTAAGTGCCGCCGTCTTGTTCCTGCTCGAACATGAATGGCTGCACTTCATGCTTTCTTATCAGGCTGATCACAAGGCTGTCCACGAGCGGGGCGCGCCATTCCTCCATGAGATCGCTTGCGAGTGTGGGATGCCTCTCGCCGTCCTGATGGTAAAAGCCGAAGTAGGGGTTCATTCCGCGGTTTTCAAGCATCGCGTACACGTCGTACATCAGCAGCGTGTAGCCGAAGCTCAGCATCGAGTTGAAGGGATCCAGCGGAGGGCGCCTCGATCTTCCGTTGAAGCGGAAGGGGTCCGGCATGCACGCTGACACTCCTTGGAAGTACATTTTAGCGGCGTAGCCTTCGCACCCCAGGAGCTCGTCGAGATCCTTGGCGAAAGCCGCCTTGTCCTCCATCTGCCTGAGCGCGGTCCGGAAGGATTCGATGTCCGTGCCTTCAGGCGCAGACTTGGCGATCCGGTAGAGCATGGCAGACTGGTTGTGGATCTTGGCAGAGACTATCGCCTTGGAGAGGATAAGAGCAAAAGGCGCATGGTATAGCTCGCACTGCATCCTCTGGCGCGCGGTGTTGACGTGGTTCGTGGATATAAGCCTGCCGAAATAATGCCCGCCTTTTGAAAGGAAGGTCACGCAGATCCCGCGCGTCAGGCATTCGACATAAGCTTGGGAGGTCAGCATGGCGCTGCCTAGGATGTAGATCCCGTCCACCTGCTCAAATGGCATCGACAACAGCTCCTGGCGCCTCACGCTTACCGTGAGGCGGCCGTAGCGCTTGCCTAATACCGCGCCGTATTCAGTCACGTAAACCGATGCCATGCGGAAACTGCTTCCTCACTTGCCGCTTAGTCGAGCACGGTAAACTTGGCCTTGCCCAAATCCATGAGCTTGCCGTTGTACATCGTCTCCTTGCGCATGTGCGGGGAGGCGTTGAACTGGGTGAGATCCAAATTGTGCTGGTGCTCGTCGAATGTCTTGCGGCTTATCGTCTTGGCCAGTATGGCCTGCGTAAGTTCGGCAGCCTCGTCTCCGCCCCGGGCTGAGACGGGCAGCGAACCGTAGAGCGCCTGGATCACGGTCTTGGTGTCGAAGCCGGCGCTTCCAAGCCAGGCAACAGGCTCTTTCTCTGGCACGGCTGACTTGTCGAACCTGTTTATGAACCTCCTGACGATCAGGGTGTTCATGAGCACCAAGGCCTCCTTTATAGCCTCAATCGAGTATGCGCAATGCTCCGTGTCGATGGTGATGTCAAACTCGATCCTGGTGCCAGGGCGCAGGCATTCCCTGAAGATGTTGATGCTGTTCTTCTTGCCGTCGGTCCTGACATCGTGCTTCCTGCACAAGGCAAGATCGGTGTTCTTCAGGGGCTTGCTGTCGCCCACCGAGATCCAGGACATCTGGGTGTGCATATCCTTGCCCTTGTCGTTGCCGTCATCGTCCGAGGAGCCTTGCTCGGATCCTATTGGCTTGAACGCAAGCTCCTCTATTCTGCCGATCTCGCGACCGAGGAACTTGGTCCTGTTTGCAGGCCCGGGGGTCATGACGGCAGTTTCGAGATCCTTGCAAAGGCCGCTGAATCCTGCGCTGTTGCGCATCATCTCGAAGGCGAGCAGGGCGCTTTTCAGCATGCCCTTGATGGATGTCCCCGGCACATACGGCAAGCCGTAGGGATCGCGCATGAAGGTCTGCAGATCAGACAAGGCGAAGCTGGTCCTGCCATTCCTGTTCTCGAACAGCTCGCTCGCTGAGGCGGGGATCTGGTAGAGGGAGAAATCCTGGAACCGCGCCTCGCCAAGGCCCGCCTGGATAAGGAAGTGCCGGAGATCCCTCTTCTCTTCCCTGCCGCCCATGAAGAACCTTTCAAAATCCGCGGTCTTCTTCCTGGCTATGCAGTACTCGTAGATCCTGGGGACGTTCATGATCAGGATCCTGGCCCCGTTGCGGTCGTAGATGTACTCCCGCTTGCCAAGCTTTCTGCCGCTTCCAATGTGGATCGGGGTCATAACTTCCAGCACGCAGTTGTGCCTTTCAAGAAAGCTTCTCATGCATGCACCTCGCAGAAGAATGGGATCGCGTAGCGGTAGACGGGGTGGCTGTGGCCCTTGGCGACATCGTAGATCCCGCCTTTGAAAGGATTTTTGAAGCAAGATCCTGCAGCAAAGACGCAGAGGTCGCGCTTTTTGAGCAGCTCGCCCTCATCAGGCGCTGCGAATCCCGACCGCTGGCACATCAGGTACGATGCGCCTTCCATGGCCTCGTCCAGTTCGCCATCCTGCGGCAGCGCGCAGGAGAGAAGCATGTGGAAGCAGTTGTTGCCGCCGTCTGGGCATAATCTGGCGAGAGTTTCCTCAAGGCCAGAGCCGTCTTCAACGGACAGATCAAAGCGTCCAAGGCCGGATGAGCGCTTGCCGCCTATGCCGGAGTAGGAGAGCGAGTGGAACAGGCTGTCGGCCAGTTCTTGAACCTGGGGGTCAGCGCATCTTGCGAGCACGTATAGCCCGCAGCCTTTGGCGAACTTGAAGGTGCCTACATGGTATGGCAGTGTGTCGTCGGTGCCGTTGCGCACCGCAGCCTTGGTGCGGGAGGCTGAACAGCCAAAGGCGCTGTCGCCGTTTTCATCGAAGCTGAAGCTGCCGTTGAGGTAGCCTGCCATGAGGTCGGAGGCGATGTAGCTCAGCTTCTTGTACTTCTTGCGCTCGGTGGGATCAGGCTCGTCGGAACTTTCTATCTTCAGCACGGGCTTGGGCAGGTAGAGCCTGCCGTCCCTGAAAGGCATGGAGTCCGTGAACGTGAGGCGGCTGTTTTGCACGGCGTCCAGCAGGTCGCCAAAGCGCCCGCAGCGCAACGCCTCTATCGAGAGCGCTGAGAACAGGGTGTCGGCCATGAAGGCGCTTCCGCTCTGATCGAGCGTGCCTTCTCCGAAATGCACCTCGCCCTTGAAATTGAGCTTGTAGATTCTGCTTTGCATGTGTCCGCCTATTCGGCCGAGGCTTTCCTGCTGTTGAGAAGCTCTGCGCACCTTGAGAGCAGATCCTGCGGCGCGTCTCCGACGACTCCTGAGACCTTGAGGCCGTTGAAGCCGATCCTCCCGTAGCCGCGGGTGCCGCTTCCGCCTATGTAGTCGTACTCGAGCAGGGCAAGCCCCTTGGCGATGATCCCGAAATCCTCGGGGATCTCGGCGGCAGGATCGCCTTGCCCGTCCTTTGACGGGGCGAACTCGTAGATGATCTCAAGCGGAAACTTCGATCCGCGGATCACGCGCTCGATCTGGCGCGGATTGGCAACCGCGGTCGCGCGGCTTATGGTGTTCTCGAACTTGACCTCGGTCGAAGTCCTGATCCCGCGCCTTTCAAGTTCGGGGAAGTTCGACATGACGGCATCGGAGAAGATCAGCCTCCCTGCCTTGATCCTGCCGTTGGCGCTTCCAAAGAGCCTGATGATCTTCTCGTCATCGCCATCAGGATTTTCAACGAACGACTGGTTCACCGCCCTTGCAAGCAGGGTGCGCATCTTGCCCTTGAGGCTGCTTCCGGGAAGCAGCGGCAGGCCGGAGAGGGTGTCCCTGACCACTGGAGAATCGACGGCGCCGATGGCCGAGAATGCGTTGCTGCCGCCTATGTGCATGCCGGAGATCACTTCGATGGTGCCGGTTATGGCTAGCTTCAAATACATTTGCGATTGATCCTCTTGCTTGAATTAGTCATCGCCGCCGTTGAAGCGGTGGTATGCGACGAGCGCCTCAACGTAATGGCAGAAGAGCTCGCACTGGTCGATTGTCTTGATGGCAGAAAGGTGGAAGAGCAGGTGGGCCTTCCTCTCGAAATCCTTCACGGAAGGCTCACGCCCGCATTCGTACACCAGCCTGATCCTCAGGTAGTTGAGATCGGAAGTGATCGCCTTCATGGCCTCGGAGGACTCCTTGCCGCGGCTCGAGTTCACCTTGTTGAGGATCTCGGCGGTCATGGCGAGGATGTTCCTGATCTTGCTCGTGGACAGCAGGAACAGGCCCTTTTTGTTCCGGTTGAGCGCTAGGACGGCTTTTTCCGCCTTGGCCACATAGGTGGCCTGATCAAGCTGAGAGTCAGTGTCTGGCGCCTCCTGCGGCCTCGTGTCCTGGCTTTGGCGGAAGCTTGAGTAGCTATTGCCTCGGTATCCGCCGCCGTCATGCCGGTCGTGGTTGTAGAAGCCGCCGCCGCGGTTGCCGCTGTATGTGTGGTTGTCGTGGGCCATCTTGCTATGCCTCTGTTTCGTTTGCCGTATTCGATCCTGCGCCAGCCTCGCCGCGCATGATGTAATCGTAAAGGTAGGTTGCAGTCACCAGTTCCTTCCTGTCTTCATCACTGTCAGACAGGTACCATCCGTAGATCGCATCGGCAAAGGCGCGGTATCGCGCCCTTGCCTCCTCGGACGCGCCGCGGCCTGGCTCCATGCGCGAGAGCAGGTAGGCAAGCCTCGCCGCATTGAGGCTTTCGTGCTTGCCTTTTCCGCTCCCTCTTACAAGCTCAAGGAGCCTGTAGAGGAAGGCCAGGCCGAACTTGTGCTGGGATTCGTCCATGTGCTGGTGCGAGAAGAATTTATTGATGGCGGCAAACTTCTCGGAAAGCACCTTGGATTTGAACAGCTCCCACTTGAACGCCTCCTTCTGCTCGAAGAGCGTTATTCCGTCCTTGCCGTCAAGCGCCTTTGAGCACTCGACGAGATCCTCTGTTTCGACCGCCATGGAGCTTATGGGGTACTTGGCAGGATAGATGCCAATGCCTCCTGAGATTGACAGCGTGCCCTGGCAGAACCTGCGGAAGCTGTCGCGTATGTCGATGAAGCTGTCGATGACGTCGTTCCAGGAGCCTGCCAGGAAGATGTCGTCGCCGCCTGAGTAGACTATGGAGACCTTCCGCTTGCCGCCTTCAGAAAAGGCGCTTGATTTCCCGTGCCTCAGGATGGAGTTGATGTCCTTCTTGAAGAACAGCGACAACAGCCTTGAGAGCGTGGCAGTGCGCGAGAGCGTGGCGTACTTGTCGATCTTCTTTCCGTCAGGCCCCTCTGACGTGAAGCCGAAGGCGAAAGTCGCGCCCAAGTTGTCCACGTCGGCGCGCAGCACTCCGATCCTCTCGATTCCCTCTGAGGATCCGGCATAGGCATTCAGATCGTCGGCGCTGTAGTCGCCCACCCATAGGTGGGTGGCGACGAAGCTGCCGGTGTAGGCTGCGTTCTTTGAATAGAGCCTGCGGTAGGAGGGGTCTTGGATGCACGCCTCGGCAAAGTCCTTGTCTGCACAGGCCATGGCGGCTCCGAAGGGGAGGGCGATGTGGCTGTGTGCTTTCAAGATCCCGCTGCCCTCGTCCAGGATCACGAAGAAGTCATCGTTCTGGATCCCTTTGGAAAGGCTTATGAGCGCAGCGCAGGTCTTGCACCTTGATTCGGAATCGAGCTTTCCGGTGCGGTGGCAGATCACGCACTCCCTGGTGCCGTCCTGGCGCCTTGAGTTGAGCCTCCTGACGTCGGATGGGGAATAGCGCCTCGCCTTGCACTCTGAGATAGCCGATGAGACCTTGCGGTAAAGCGTCGAGAACTCGCCGTCAGGCATGTTCTCAAGCGCTAAGGCGCTGCAAGGGGCGCTGCCTGATGCGATGTAAAGCGCCAGGCCGAAGTTGTCGATGAACCAGGAATTGACCTCTTGCTCGGCCTCCTTCAAGATTTCCCTCACCTGCGCGGTGTTTGGCAGCAGCATGTAGCAGTGCCCGCCGCCTGAGTAGAGCAGGTTCGCGCGCGACAGCGAGAGCCTGGAGAGGATCTCGTCGATGACGTGCTCCATCAGGATCTCAAGGTAGAAGCTCCTGGCGCGCAGGCTCTTGAGCGCCCCTGCGCTCGTGATGGTGTAGATGAACTTCTGGATCCCGGAGATGTCCAGCGAATGGAGCAGGAAGGCTTCTTCATTGTAGAAGTCCCTGGCGCGCTCGAAGAGCCTGCCGCGCAGATCCTGCTCGCCGTCCAGATACTGCTGGATGCACGAGGCCACGGCCGCGGTGATCTTGAGGTGGTCGTAAAGCGAGATGTCGGCGACTTCCTGGTTCGAGGTGGAAGACGGGATGAAGGAGGCGATCGACTCGAGCGTGGTGAGAAGCGAGTTGAGCCATGGCTCGCTCCACTGCAGCGCATTGAGCGTGGTGGTGAGCTTTGCGAGGGCTTGGCTGTAGAACTCCT
>Ga0256406_1005583_pt1 | contig 13345 bp, 10 predicted proteins | sample RumenRJG_03DNA_FD_185986 | JGI IMG/M metagenome (GOLD analysis project Ga0256406, IMG submission 185986) | Bovine rumen microbial communities from Lethbridge, Alberta, Canada - RJG_03 | ecosystem: Host-associated > Mammals > Digestive system > Stomach > Rumen | place: Canada: Alberta | collected...
AGATGGAATTCTTGATGACATGAAGAACAAAGGAATTAAATGGATTTTTATTGGCTCTGTTGACAACGTGCTTTTAAATATGTGTGATCCTGTTTTACTTGGATTGGCAATAAAAGAGAACAATCAAATTGCTTCCAAGTCTATTGTAAAAAGAGATCCACACGAGAGAGTTGGTGTATTTTGCAAGAAAAATTCAAAGCCATCTGTTATTGAATATTCAGAACTTCCAGAAAATATGGCAGAACTTAGAGATGAAAACGGAGAACTTGTTTTCGGAGAGTCACATATTATGTGCAATCTATATAGCATAGAGGCTTTGGAGAAGATTAGTAATATCAAGTTACCATATCATAAGGCTCACAAGAAAATAAAATATCTAGATCTTAATGGAACTTTTGTAAATCCTACAGAGCCTAATGCGTATAAGTACGAAGCATTTATTTTTGATGGATTTAATTATTTTGATGATATTTCTATTCTAAGAGGCAAACGTGAAAACGATTTTGCACCTGTAAAGAATAGGGAGGGGCAAGATAGCCCAGAGACTGCCACAATTCTTTACAATAGTTACCATGGATTTTAAAGTTTAAATTATTTTATTTTTGGAGGATATATGGAAGATTTAAAAATTGTTAATCTCTTTAATTTAGATGATAGTATTGCAAAGCCTTTGCTTGAAAAATATGAATACCCTTGGGAAGTATTGCCTAATATTGAAAAGTTTATAATCGAATTGGGCAGTACTCTTAATGAAGAAGAGTATGAAAAAAGAGGAGAAAATGTTTGGATTCATAAAACTGCTAAAGTTTTTGATTCTGCTTATATAAATGGTCCTTGTATTATTTGCGAAAATGCAGAAGTAAGACAATGTGCTTTTATAAGAGGTAAAGCTATTGTTGGTAAGAATGCAGTTGTTGGTAATTCGGTTGAATTAAAAAATGCTATTTTATTTAATAATGTACAAGTTCCTCATTTTAATTACGTAGGAGATTCTATACTTGGATTTAAAGCACATATGGGTGCGGGCTCTATTACTTCTAATTTTAAATCGGATAAAAAGAATGTTGTTATTAAATGCAATGGCAAAAAATTTGAAACTGGTATGAAAAAGATTGGCGCTTTTTTGGGCGACAATGTTGAAATTGGATGCAATAGCGTGTTGAATCCTGGCACCATTGTTGGAAGGAATTCTAATGTATATCCGTTGTCTTCTGTAAGGGGATATATACATGAAAATTCCATATATAAAAGTAGTAAAAATATAGTTGACAAATTATGATTGTTGTGTTATTTTATAAGCTAGTATGAAGATTAACCAAAGGTCAATCTTAGATATTATGTAAAGAAGGAGTTTAATTATGAGTAATAATGGAACATCAATGGCACATAAAATGGAAAGAGCTGCAGTTAGTGTAATAGTTGATAAAATATTAAAAGATATGGATAAAGATAGAACAGCAGAATATATGAAACTTATTGATTACGCTGAAAAATTCTATGGAAAGGATTATAAAAAAGAAGATTATGATAAATATCGTAAATTATTTTCTGATCCTAACAATAGTTTAGTTAAAATCATCAATAGTTTCTTAGATGAAGGAAACCCACATGTAGTAAAAGTAACTCTTATGAACTTACTATATGAAGCTTTCTTTGCTGGTACAAAACAAACCAGAAAAAATCGTGAAAAATATGATTGTAATATTCCTTGGTTAATCTTATTTGACCCAACAGATGCATGCAACATGCATTGTGTAGGATGCTGGTCTGGAGAATATGGTCATAAGAATAATTTAAGTTATGAAGATATGGATAAAATAGTTACTGAAGGTAAAGCATTAGGTGTTCATTTATATATGATGACAGGTGGAGAGCCTTTAGTTCGTAAAGCTGATATTTTGAAATTAGCTGAAAAACATAATGATTGTGAATTTTCACTTTATACAAATTCAACTTTAATTGATGAAGATTTATGCAAAGAATGTGTTAGATTAGGGAACATTGCATTCCAATTATCAATTGAAGGCTCTGAAGAAACAAATGATGCTAGACGTGGAAAAGGCCATTATAAAGCAGTTATGAATGCTATGAAACTTCTTAAAAAATATGGTATTCTATTTGGTGGATCTATTTGCTATACTAGAGCAAATGTTGAAGCAGTTACAAGTGATGAATTTGTACATATGTTAGCTGATAATGGTATGAAATATGTATTCTATTTCCACTTTATGCCAGTTGGAAAAGGATCTACAGTTGATTTAATGCCAACAGTTGAACAACGTAAATATATGATTAAGAGAATTCGTGAAATTAGAAAACCAAGTTATGGATTAGGATTGTTCCCAATGGACTTCCAAAATGATGGTGAATATGTAGGTGGTTGTATTGCTGGTGGAAGAAACTACTTCCATATCAATGCATCAGGCGAAGCTGAACCATGTGTATTTATTCATTATTCTAATGCAAATATTCATGACAGCTCTATTCTTGAAATATTAAAGAGCCCATTATTCATGGCTTATCACTATGATCAACCATTTAATGAGAATCATTTACGTCCATGTCCAATGCTTGAAAACCCAGAAGTATTAGGAAAATTGGTTAAGGAAACAGGCGCTCATAATACAGATAAGCAAGCACCTGAAACACCAGAAGAATTAGCAAAGAAGACAGTTCCTTATGCTGAAAAATGGAAGCCAGAGGCTGAAAAGATTTGGAAAGAAGAGAATAAGGGAGAAAGATATCACAAGACAAAGGGTAGATATCTAAACTATTCTAAAGAATATATGGCTAAACTTGAAGCAAAAGAAGCCGAAGAAGAAGCCAAAGAGGAATCTAAAAAGACAGCGAAGAAAACAACTACAAAATCTACTAAAAAAGACACAAAGAAAAAAACTAAAGTTAGCTCAAAATAATTAAACGAGAATATTTTTAAAGTAAATATATGCAAAACAAATTACCAAATTTTTAAATATTAAAATTTTTCTAATTTTTTGCAAAAGAAAGCCGTAAAAGGCTTTCTTTTTTTTGCGTTTTATGATATGATTACAATGTATTTTGCAGGTGTAGTTTAATGGTAGAACATGGCCTTCCCAAGGCTAGGGCGGGAGTCCGATTCTCCTCATCTGCTCCACGATAAAAGAAAGGTATTAACATGGGATTTTTTGACAAATTAAAACATGGTTTAGAAAAATCTAAAATAAATTTTGGATTTAAAAAAGTTGATGAAGAATTATTAGATAATCTTGAAGAAGAACTTATTATGGCTGATGTTGGAATGGAAACATCAGAAGAAATAATCAATAATTTAAGAAACAATATTAAGAAAAATAAAATAACAGAACCCGAAGAAGTTAAAGAAGAGTTAAAACGCGAACTTAAAACTATACTTGATAGTAATCCAAATGTTGAACTTGATTTACAAAACAAACCTGCTGTAATTTTAATGGTTGGAGTTAATGGTGCAGGTAAAACTACATCAATAGGAAAGATTGCAAATAAGCTAAAATCTGAAGGCAAAAAAGTTTTAATTGTTGCAGGAGATACTTTTAGAGCAGGTGCTGTTGAGCAACTTGATGAATGGGCAAAACGTTCTAATTGTGAAATTGTAAAAGGAAATGAAAATCAAGATCCCGCTTCTGTAATATTTGAAGGAGTAAAAAAAGCCAAAGACGAAAATTATGATGTTGTAATTTGTGATACTGCCGGAAGATTACAGAACAAAAAATATTTGATGGACGAACTTGAAAAAATGAAAAAGGTAATTGATAGAGAGTTACCAAATTCATCAAAAGAAACAATTTTAGTATTAGATGGTTCAACCGGACAAAATGCAGTTTCACAAGTCAAATCATTTAAAGAGTGTACAGGAATAACTGGTCTTATTATTACAAAACTTGATGGAACATCAAAAGGTGGAATAGTTATTAGACTTGTAAAAGAAAATAATTTACCAATTAAGTTTATAGGCATTGGCGAGAAAATAGATGATATGGAAAAATTCAATAGCACAGATTTTGTAAATGCTATAATTGAATAAACCGATTTTAATAGGTAATCACTATTCTAATTACAAATGAGTTATAAATTATAAAAAATATGATTTTAAAATAAAGCAAAAGGAGCGCTAAATGGAAGAAGATAAGAAATTCAAAACAAAAGAAAATCATAAGGGTAGAAGAATTGTTGTTTCTATTATTTCAATTATTGCTCTATTAATAATAATTGTAAATCTTAGAGGCGACTATTTGGAAATGAAAGAAATAGGCGAGAACTATTTAACAACATTTTGGAGAAATACAATTTTATATGGAATTAGTTTCTTAATAAACTTTTTATTTCTATTCTTTGCTTTCTTTTTAACAAATAAAGAGATAAAGAAAGAGATAAAAATATTCTTTGATGAAGAGAAGAAAGAAATACCAAAGTTTCCAAATAAATCAGTATCTTTTGTAATTGCATTGATTGGTTCTGCTTTGTCAACAAAAATTTTACTTAACAAATTTATGCTTTGCTTTAGCAATTCAAAATTTGGAATAAAAGATCCAATATTTAATTTAGATTTGAGTGTATTTGTTTTGCAAAAACCATTTATTAAATTATTGCTTTTATATTTGCTAATTGTTATTGTTGCTACAATAGCTTATGCTTTAATATATTCTATAATAATTTTGAATAAGAGTTTAGATGGTGTTTCAAGAGAAACCCTTTCTAAAGTAAACGTTTTAGGAAGATTAAAATCTAGAATTTATCTTATTGCAATTTTACTTGGACTTTTCGTAATTGTATTTATGGTTTTGAATATTGGAAATGAAAAATTCATGGGAATTGAATTAAAAGATGGACTTTCTTATTCTCTTTATGGTGCAGGACATACTGATGCAACAATAAAACTTGTAGGATTTATTATTCTAGCATTTTTAGTTATGTATTCAGTATTTAGAGCATATAAAGCATTAGTTGAAAAAAGTGTTAGAAAATTTATAAGCACTATTTTAATTGTACCTGTCTACTTTATTGCATTAGCTTTGGTTTTAGCACTTTATTCAATGATATTCATGGACTCTAACAAACTTTCATTCAATGAAAAATACATTAAAGACAATATTCAATATACTAAACAAGCCTATGGTATAAATATTAATGAAAATACAATCGATTACTCTGGTACAATTTCACAAGATGACATTAAAAATAATAGCAATTTAATAAATAATATAAATATTGTTGGAAGTGAAAATGTTTTACAAGATTTAGAGAATTCTAAAGATTCTAAAGGTTTTTACTCATACAGAAATACTCAAATTGAACAATACAATATTGATGGAATTGATACTGCTGTGTACATTACACCAAGGGAAATATCAAATACAAATACTTCATATTCTAGCAAGACTTATGAATATACACATGGTTATGGTATAGTAGCAACACTTGCAGGAAAAACAGACGAAAACGGAAATTTGAAAGTTGTTCAAGATCAATTTGGTGATTTGTCAAATGCTAAGATAAAAATATCTCAACCAAGAATTTACTTTGGTCTTGAAAATAATAGTGCAGTTGTAATTAACAGTAATAAAAAGGAAATTGACTACGTAGAAAATGATTCTACAAATTCTGAAGCAATTACTTATAACTATGATGGTCCTGCTGGTTTATATTTGAATTTCTTTGATAGATTAATCTTAGGAATTAAAGAAAATGATATTAAACTTGCTACATCTACAAATATAAAGAATGACAGTAAAATTATAACAAATAGAAATGTTATCAATAGAGCAAAGGCCGTTATGCCATATTTGGAATATGATGAAAATCCATATTTAGTTGTTGATGATAATCAAAATCAATATTGGGTTATTGATGCATATACCACATCAAATGAATATCCATTTTCACAGAAAACAACTTTAAATGGAATTAAGGAAATCAACTACTTACGTAATTCTGCAAAAGTTATTGTAAATGCTTATACAGGAGAATTGAAATTCTATATTACTGATAGACAAGATCCAATCATTATGGCATACAATAATATATTCAAAGACTTATTTGCAAAAGAGGATGATACAATTCCAGAAGATATTAGTAAACATTTCATTTATCCAAAAGCACTTTATAATATTCAATCTAATATTGTTTCCGAGTACCATAATATCGAGCCAGAAGTATTTTACAGAGGAAACGATATTTGGGAAGTTGCTAAAACTCAAACATCTGGAAAAGAATATACAATTAAGCCATATTATACAATGATTAAAAATAGTGATGGAACACATACAGTTGGATTAGTATTACCTTATAGTGATTATGGCAAACAAAATTTAAGATCATATTTGATTGGTACTTATGTTAATGGAAAAGCACAATTGTCGCTTACAAGATTTTCTTCAGATAGTGCTGTATTAGGACCTATTCAACTTGAAACTCAAATAAATCAAGATGAAAAAATAGCAACAGAAATTGCAAGTCTAAATACAACAGGTACAAAGATTACAAAGAATTTAATTGCTGTTCCTGTTAACAAAACAATGCTTTATGTTGAAACTATTTATCAACAATTGATAAATGAAACAACTCAAAAGCCTACATTGAAGAGAGTAGTTGTTGCATCTGGCTCAAAAGTCGCAATTGGTAATGACATAGAATCAGCAATTGAAAATTTACTTTCTAAAAATGCTATTGATTTAAATGTTGCCGATGATGAAAACATTGATGATTTGGTTGAAGCAATAATTAAGGCAAACGATAATGTAAAAAACTCAAGCAAAGCCGGAGATTGGAAACTTTACGGCGAAGATATGCAAACCCTAACAACATTAATTGATCAATTGAATACAGCAAAACAATTGAAAGATAAGGAAGCGCTAGAGCAACAAACTAATGAAGTAGATAGTTCAAATGAAGTAGTTAATAGCAATACAGTAGCAAATAATTAATTTTATAATAATTTTTAAAACGGAGGAAAAAATAAATGAATACACCTAACAAATTAACAGTGTTTAGAATATTATTAGTGCCTTTAATGATAATAGTTTCATTGATAAATATTCCGGGGACTGTACTAGGAGATCCAACAAAGTTTTTTATAATTGATATTATTTTTATAATTGGATCAATTACAGATAAACTTGATGGATACCTTGCTAGAAAAAATAATCAAGTAACTAATTTTGGAAAATTTCTAGATCCAATTGCAGATAAAATACTTGTTATTTCAGCTATGTTAATTCTAGTTGAAGCGGGCAGACTTCCATCTTGGATTCCAATTATTATAATTATGCGAGAGTTTGCTGTATCTGGTTATAGATTAATTGCTGTTCAAGAAAAGGGAGAAGTTATTGCAGCAAGTATGTGGGGAAAAATAAAAACAGTCACTCAAATGATTGCAATAATTTTAGCATTATTAGATACTAATAAATTTGGTGCTATATTTGTTAGTGAATTAACAGGAATGAGTTTTGTATTAAATTTATTTTCAACAATCCTAATGATTGTTTGCACAATTGCAACAATATTCTCAGGCTGGGATTATTTAAAAAACGGAAAAGATTTGTTAAATACAAAATAATTACAAAAGTTATTAGGAGATACCAATGGATTTTGAAGAAGCAAAAAAGAAAGATAGTGAGTTAATTGAAAAGATCAATTATTACTCTAAACTTTATTATGATGAAGATAATTCGCCTTTATCAGACTACGATTTTGATATGATGATGAAGGAATTAAAGAAAATAGAAAAACAATATCCAGAACTCATTACACCTGATTCTCCAACTCAAAAAGTTGGTGGCCATGTAAGATCTGATTTTGCAAAAGTTCAGCATGAGGTTCCGCTTCAAAGTTTGCAAGATATATTTTCTTTTGAAGAATTGTATGATTTCGACAAGCGAATACAAGAAGAAGGAAAAACAAATTATTGTGTTGAAACTAAAATAGATGGTTTGTCATGTGCTTTAAAATATGAAAAAGGTATTTTAATTCAAGGTGCAACAAGAGGCGATGGGCTAGTAGGAGAAGATGTAACTGAAAATGTAAAAAGAATAAAATCTATTCCTCATAAATTGAAAGAGCCAATTGATATTACAGTTCGTGGCGAAGTATTTATGAGCAAAAAAGGTTTTGAAGCATTGAATGAAGAGCAAGAAGTATTGAACAAGCCATTGTTTGCAAACGCTAGAAATGCTGCTGCTGGTTCATTAAGACAACTTGATCCAAAGATAACTGAATCAAGGCCTCTTGATATTTACATTTTTAATGTACAAAAATTTGATGGTAACAAATTTAATTCTCATTGGGAAGAGCTTAATTATTTAGCAAGTTTAGGATTTAATGTTGTTCCATTTAGAAAACTTTGTAAAAATATAGATGAAGCAATTTCAGCAATAAATGAAATTGGAGATAATAGGGAAGAACTAACATTTGGAATTGATGGTGCTGTTGTAAAGGTTGATGATTTAAAGTTAAGAGAAAAAATTGGTACAACGTTTAAAGTTCCAAAGTGGGCAATAGCATATAAATATCCACCAGAGAAAAAAGAAACAATTTGTAAAGATATTATTTGCCAAGTTGGAAGAACTGGAGCAATAACTCCAATGGCAATACTTGAGCCTGTAAAAGTTGCAGGATCTACAATATCTAAAACTACATTACACAATGAAGATTTTATAAAAGAAAAAGGACTAATGATAGGAGATCATGTTGTTATTCAAAAACAAGGAGACGTTATTCCAGAAGTTGTGGATGTACTAAAAGATAAAAGAGATGGCACACAAAAAGAATTTTCTATGCCAAAGGTTTGCCCTGTATGTGGTGCTCCAGCAGTTCGTGAAGAAGGCGAATCTGCGGTAAGATGTACAGGGATAGAGTGCCCTGCTAAAGCCTTAAGAAATATTATTAATTTTGTTTCAAGAGATGGAATGAATATAGATGGCTTAGGCTATAAAATAATTGAGCAATTGATTAACAAGAAATTGATTTCAAATATTGCTGATATTTATGATTTGAAATTAGAAGACATTTCATCATTAAAGAAAAACGGAAAAAAGTTTGCACAGAATTTGATTGATGCAATAGAAGAAAGTAAGAACAGAGACTTATCAAATTTGATTACATCATTTGGAATTAGACATGTTGGTAAAAAATCAGCAAAATCTCTTGTTAAAAAATTCAAATCACTTGATGCTTTGATGAGTGCAAGTGAAGAAGAAATTTCGAACATTGATGATGTTGGCCCTATAATGGCAAAAAGTATTTATGAATTTTTTAAAGAGCCACAAACAATTGATTTAATAAATAGATTAAAGAGTGCAGGTGTTAATACGTTATCATTAGCACAAGAAAGTGAAAACAATAGATTTGAAGGTTTGACTTTTGTTGTAACAGGTACTTTAGAAAATTATTCAAGAGATGAAATTACAAAAAAGATTGAAGACCTAGGAGGAAAAGTTTCTTCTAGCGTTTCTAAAAAAACAAATTATTTAGTCGCCGGAGAAGATGCTGGAAGTAAGTTAACAAAGGCACAATCATTAGGAACAACAATATTAAATGAAGAGCAATTTAATGAAATGATTTCATAAAGTTTAAATAAAACACTATAACTTGTTTGCTATTTTAAAAGGGTTTAGAATCCTAAAAATAATTTATTATTTAAAATTACGAAAGGAGCAGTATGATAAAAATCATACGCATTAAAAATGGAAATAAATGAATATCCTTTTAAACAATTAAATAAAGATTTAGACAATGGATATAAAGTTTTATTTGATTATGTTAGAAATAGATATATGCTTTATAAGGTAAATGATAATTGCTATATGAGAGAACTTGTTGAGCAGAAAACTAGAAATCCTGCACAAGAAAAGGCAATGATTACGTTTAAAGCGATTAAACAAATGTATCCGTACTTTTCCAATATAGAATACAAACAATAGCTTTAGCGTTTGGGGCATAATTGCCCTTTGACGTCGTTAAACTTCAATGATAATCTTTTCAACGTACAAATAGTACGCCTCAAAGATTTATCATTTCGTTTGCCTAGTCAAAAGAACAATTCTGCCTCCAAACTTTATAATTAATTTATTTTTATTAAAAAAATTCAAATATTAAGTAAAAAATAAAGAGAGGGGAGATAGATGGAAAACGAAGACGAAGAAAAAGAATACATGATTGAAGATGCTGAAGCCAATTCCGATAATAAAGAATTTATGTTGCAAGCAATAAAAGACAAATCTCCTTGGGTTATAAGATATGCAAGTGATAGATTACATGATGATAAAGATTTGATGATGACAGCAGTTAAGTGTGATGGACAAGAACTCTATTATGCAAGTAAAAGATTAAGAAATGATAAAGAACTTGTAATGGAGGCAATTAAAAATAAGCCATTAATCGTTAAATATGCAAGCAAAAAACTTAGAGGAGATAAAGATATAGCCAAAACTGTTTTATTACAAAATAAGGATAAATTTAAAATTTATTTAACAGATGAAATTTTAAATGATCCAGAAATAAAAGAAATAATTGAAGGGGATAAGAAAGATGAAGAAAATTAGTTTGGTATTTGTAATAATAGCAACAATATTATTACTTCCTGTTGGAAATATTTTTGCAAGTGAAGAAAATGGTAAAACTAATAATGTGCAAACTAATGAAATAATTACTAATTCTGAAAGCACAAAAGAAAACTATGATAAAAAGGATAACACTAATTCAAATGAAAATAATTTAATTAACAATATTGAAATAAAAGACAATGAAAAAAGTTCAAATACTATTACCTCTAACAAAGCTAAAAGAAATATCAGTATTAAAACAAATACATATACAGAAAATAATGTTAAAGAAGAAAACAAAAATAATAATTCAATTAAAAGCGGTGAAAATACAAATACTGTTGTTAACAATGTACCAAATAATTCTGGTAAAAAGCAGAATAATCAAACAAAAAGAAATGTACAAAGAAATGTAACTATACCAAATTCATTAAATTCTACAAATAGCACAAATAGTACAAATATGACTAATGGTATTAGTACAAAAACAACTACTACTAATAAAAACAATACCACTACTGCAAAAAATACTACCACAACGAATACAACAAAAAGCACAAAAACAGAAGCGGTAGACAATACGCCAAATTCAATTGGTTATATTGGTCACATCCAAAATATTGGTTGGCAATCACAAAAAAAGGATGGAGAAGTTGCTGGTACTTCCGGACGTGGATTAAGAATGGAGGCCATTAAAATAACTCCAATTTCCAAAAGTGCTCAGTATAAAAAAGACAATATAAAAATATACTATCAAGCACATGTTCAAAATATAGGCTGGCAAAAATATGTTACAGAAAATCAAATAGCAGGAACTACAGGCAGAGGATTAAGAATAGAAGCAATTAGAATAAAATTGTCTGATAACAATGATTATTCTATAAAATACAGAGTTCATGTACAAAATATTGGCTGGATGCCATGGAAATATGATGATGAAATTGCAGGAACAACAGGTCAAAGTTTAAGAATTGAAGCAATACAAATTCAAATTGTAAAAAAAGTTCAAAAACAACCACATATTTATTATAAAGCACATGTACAAAACGTTGGATGGCAATACACTAGAACAGATGGAGGAACTGCTGGCACAACAGGTAGATCACTTAGAGTTGAAGCATTAAATATTAATATCGAAAATATTGGAAATATAGGTATTAACTATCAGACTCATGTACAAAATATTGGTTGGATGAAATGGGTTAGAGGCGGACAAAATTCTGGAACAACTGGTAGAGGACTAAGAGTAGAGGCAATTAGAATAAAACTAGATGATAATAACAAATATTCTGTACAATACAGAGTCCATGTACAAAATGTTGGATGGATGCCTTGGAAAATTGATGGAGAGATGGCTGGCACAACAGGTCGTTCTTTAAGGATTGAAGCTATACAAATTAGAATAATTTCAAAACAAAAAGCAAGACTAAATGGTGTTGATGTAAGTGAACATAATTCTAAACGTGGTAATAGTTTGAATTGGGATTCAATTAAAAACAGTACTGACTTTGCAATTCTAAGATTAGGCTGGGTTGGAAATGATGATACAGATTATACATATGTAGATTCAAAATTTAATGAATATTATAATGAATGTAAAAAGAGAAATATTCCTATTGGTGTATATGTATTTAATTATTGCAGAGATGCAAATAAATCTATAAGAAATGCAAATTGGGTTGCATCGCAATTAAAAAATAAGTCAATAAATTATGGTGTTTACTTTGATATCGAAAATACCGTTTCAAATAATAAACAAATATATGATGGTGTATCAAATGAAACATTGACAGCTGTTGTTAAAAATTTCTGTGATACTTTAAAGAAACAAAATTACAATACTGGATTTTATACAAATAAAAAATTTGCGATAGAAAGATTAAATATGAATCAATTAAGCAACCACGAATTTTGGATTGCACAATATAATGATACAGTTACATATACTGGAAAATATAAGATGTGGCAATATACTAGTCAAGGCACAATCCCTGGATGTGTAGGTAATTTGGATTTGAATTATAGATATAAATAACTACTAATGAAGTAACAAATCAAGAAAGTATTCACGAAACAAATGAGTATAAAAAATACTAATGTTAGTACAAACTTGGAGATTTTATTTTTTAAACTATAATTTCATTCATATCAAATAAAAAAGGTTCCAATTGGAACCTTTTTTGTTTGGGATTTTAGTTTTTAAAATTTCAATTTTTTTAGCCTACTTTGAAATTGTTGAGTTTTTCAAGGCTCTTGGCTAGCTCAACTTTTTCATTCAACTTTTTTTCGACTTCCTTAGCTTCAGACAAATATTTTTTCAATGAAGCCTTATGCTTTTGGGTAAGCAAATTTTTAGGCTTAAGTAATTTGTTACCAGCATAAATAAAATTTTGGTAATGATGTAGAATTTCCTCAGTATAAAATGAGAAAGACTCTGAATCTTTTACATTTAGCTGATTTAATTCAGATATTTGAAAGAACTCTAGCATGCCTTCAATATGTCTGTAATAATCAACCAAGTGTCTATATTCTCTATTATAAAATAGAGAAGTATAGTATAAAGCCAAATATAAAATCACTTCGCCCATTCCAAATAATATGGAAATTAAAACTTGCCTAAAATAAAAAGACAAAAATATTGAAATAATCAAAAAAATTATTTCTACCATCAATAATGGCATCATTTGTACAAAAACTAAATCCCTGGTGTGCTTAATGCTTTCCATAATGGAAACCTCTTTTCTCTAACTGATGCTAATACCTTAAAAATGCATAAAGAGTACTTAGCAAAA
>Ga0256406_1005584_pt1 | contig 13342 bp, 9 predicted proteins | sample RumenRJG_03DNA_FD_185986 | JGI IMG/M metagenome (GOLD analysis project Ga0256406, IMG submission 185986) | Bovine rumen microbial communities from Lethbridge, Alberta, Canada - RJG_03 | ecosystem: Host-associated > Mammals > Digestive system > Stomach > Rumen | place: Canada: Alberta | collected...
CGAGCCTTGAGGCAGTACGAACATGCAGAAGCCCGCAGAGGGTGGTAAAGAGTTGCTCATGAGGAACAGCTTGACTGTGGGGACATATATATGATTAAGGCGTTTACTTGACGCTTTGTTCTTGACACTTCGAAATCTGGTAAATTTCACTTACTGTCAAAGAGCATGGCAATGGTAGATGTTCATGGGTGTGTAATCACCAGCCGGAGGTATACCTTATTATATTATGTTATATATAAGGTATGCCAAAGGTGCGATATACATACAGGCGTGGGCTTCTGCGTTGCTCGTTCTGACAGTAATGGGCAATACCAGAGCCTCGAAGTGTGGAACGAGTGACGAAGGTTCCACGCTTTTTTCGTATACCATATGTTAATGGTCTATGGTATGGGCTAATTGTTAAGCTGCATGACCAAGCTATCTTTGAAAACGTAATATGTCAAACAGATATATGACATGTATTAAAACTTGAGACTATGAGAATTGAGTACATCTTTCTGGCACTGCTTTCAGTGATTGTTATCAGTTGCTCGGGTACTTCTGATGAACCGTCCTATTCGCGTGAGGACATTCAGCAGCTATCGCAATCAGACGATTACGATAGTATGCTCGATGCTTTAAGTACGTGTGTTGATGAATGTGCTGCAGTAAAAGATGAATATTTGGACGGCAACCTGAAGGATAAGGAAGCCCAAAGCAGAATAGAACAGATTGAGCATCGCTATGAGCCCCTAATCAACGCATTGTCAGAGGCTGAAAGTAAAGGCGAACTGACGTATGATCAGCATCAGCGGCAGATAGAACTGACTAAGCAAGCCATGGGTGAAGCTTTGGATGGAATCGGGCGGGCACTCGATGATGCGGGTGTTGATATAGATGACTTAGAAGACTCCTATTGAGCTCAATACTAACAGAATACGAAACCTAAAATATTTATAATATGATAACAACAGCTAATAGATTTGCTTCGCGCCTTGCGACGTTGTTGCTCGGGGGAATGGCTGTCTTGGCCCTTAACTCGTGTGGGGGAGGTACCAAGGGTGATGACTTTCAAAGCCAACTTACAGACTATCTCAAAAAGGACCTGCCTAAAGTGTCTCTAAGTTCTAACAAGTATACCGCTTACTTTGACTTTACGGGGGTGCTTACAGCATATTCAGACTCTAACACTGCACAGACTTTCAATGGACTCACCCAAAAAATTACCAGTCAGGGCGACAAGTTTGACAATTACAAGCTCAGTGACTCAAAGATAGTGCCACTTTCTGGCACTTTCAGTCCTGCCCAGCAGTTTGCCATCCTGCACGACACCACGGACAAGGCTGCCTTCTTCGCACCAATAGAGAAGACCTTAAGCAAGATTGCTGACGAAGGCCGTCCGGCTGTTTTGGTAACCGACTTTGAGGAATACACTCCAGAAGGTATTGTTTACAAGCAGGCTTATGCTACTCCCTATTTCGAGAAATGGTTGTCAAGGGGCGGCGATATCACCTTCTATGTGACGAATTATACGGAAGGTACTGTTCCCAAGCACCTGTATTATGTCGTGTTCGACTATAATCAGCACAGTCTGCTGAAGATGGTTGAGGAGGGTCTCCAGGGCAAGCCCCAGAACTATCAACGCTTTACACTTTCCACCAACGCTTATCCAATGGGAACCGCTTATCCCAACGCCAATGCAGGCGGCACGTACCATGACGCTAATGGTGAGGATATCATCTTCGGATCTGTTGAGGATGGTAAATTGCCTGACTGTCATTTTATGGTTGACAGTTTGCGTGCAGAGAGCTATGTCTTCGCAAACAACTGGACAGATAGCTATAGCAATGCCAAGGAGCAGACAAGGGCAAACGACCCGTCAAATCCAGCATTCACGCACGTCTTCGACAAGCTGTTTATCGATTTGTCTCATTCAGATTCTTACAAACTAAAGAGGCTGGCCGTGAAAGTAACTGATGTACAGAATGACTTCGATAAATACACTGCTTATTTCACCGCAATCAACAACAAACCTAAGGTGGAGAAAGAAAATGGTGAGACATACGTGGACTTCTCCAATGCCAAAGCTGGTGAGCAATATTATGATGACAACGGCAAGCTCCTCCCGAATTATGACTACGCAAAGGCCCCCGGAAAGATTGGTGAGGTGAAGGACATGCTGGTGTTTGATGACAAGCTGTTCAACAGCTCATACGCCAAGGATCCTGCCCGGACGGAGTTAGGCATCACATTCAGCCCAAACTTCAAGGGTACGCTGTCTCCTAATATAGCTGATCCCAGCGACCTTCTTCGTGTTGATATCGTCATAGCAGACGCCGAGATTTGCCCTCAATCGCGAATCAACGAGCTGTTCTATTGGCCGGGTAACGACTGCCTATCTTCCGCCATTATGAATGTGCTGCAAGACCTGATGCCTATCGGGAAACCCGTTTATAGCTATTTTGTGAGAACTTTGTAATAACGAAATCAATAAAAAACTTTATATTATGACAACACTAATTTTAGCCGCCTTTTCCACAACTTCTGCCTACATTATCGGTGTCATCGTAGGATTTGTTCTCATCCTTGTCTCTGCCTTAGTAGCCAATCTCATATCGTTTAAGCCAGACCGCTCGGATGTGAAAGCACGTAAGACCTGGTTTTGGGTGCTCAATATACTTTGTCCCGTATTCACATTTCTCATTGCTTTTCTCTTGGTATATATTGGTCTGAGAGCACATAATCAGCAGACGAAATACATGATTGCCATGTCAATCGCATCTGTTATCTCATTTGTGCTTTATCTTGTTTTAGGCTTTATAGCAGCCAAGGCCAATAAGCATGGGAAAATCGGTAACTGGTTCTAATAAAAATGCGTGACTATGAGTGAAAGTAACAAACAACTATTTGTCGTTGCCATAGGTGGAACGGGCATGCGCTGTCTGGAGTCGTTTGTCCATCTCTGTGCCATTGGCATGTTCGACGGTGAGGAAATCAATATCCTTACGCTCGACACCGACCAGACCAACGGCAATAAAGGACGTGTAGAGCAACTCATCGAACTCTACAATAAGATAAAATCCACCGATCCGGCGAAGATTGACGGAGGCACTCCCAATGTCGATACGTTCTTCTCTGCCAAATTGAACCTCTATAAGTTCTTCACTGACTATACCAACCAGCAGCGTAAGACCTACAAGCTTCTCTCCCAGATGTCAAACTTGACGCCTGAGCAGGATGCGGATAATGAGGACTTGGCCCGTTTGTTTCTTGATGAGAATACTGTCCAGCAGTTTGAACTCGACCATGGCTACAGAGCTCAGACCCACCTTGGCAGTATGCTGATGTACCATGGCATCGTTGAGGCTGCCATAAATTATGCACAGGACAAGGACAAGGCGCACGAGCAGGAAAAGGCTCTCTGTGAGTTCCTTACGAAGTTGGCGCAAGCCGGCCAGACAGCTCGTGTGTTCGTATTTGGTTCTGTCTTTGGTGGGACGGGAGCCTCATCCATTCCTGTCATTCCACCGGCATTCAAAGAAGCAACGGCTATCTGTACCTCGAATGCGCTTGATTTGAGTAAGGTGAAGTTTGGATCCACTCTTCTTACACAGTATTTCACATTCCCAGCCCCCGATGCCAACCAAATAAGGGAACAAAAGGTCGTTGCCAATTCACAGAACTTCGCACTGAACAGTCAGGCCGCGCTCCAATTCTATCAGGGTGATCCTACGGTCAAGGCTGTTTATAAGCGGCTTTATCTTATCGGATGGCCTTTGCGACCAGATGACAAGATGGTGAGCAAGAGCGACAAGCCTATCACTGGAGGTGGGGATCAAAAGAACGCCTGTCATGTGGTTGAACTAATGTCGGCATGCGCTGCCTTCGACTTCTTTAGCCAGAATGACGAAAACCTGTCGAACGAAGTGACGCAGTATGTCTATCGGTCAGTGCACTGTGACGATAATGCATTGGATTTTGAAGGTTCTGATTTTGTGGGCAATTATGGCAAGAAATTTATGAACAAGTTGGGTGCTATGTTCTCTTTTGCTCATGTGGTGCTTGCCAAGCAGGGAGCCGCATTTGGCATGGATGGCGTGAAATCGCTGCTTGGACGATTGGATGACCAAAACATCACAGACTTTGATTCCTTGGAAGACAGCCAGGCTAAGGAGATAGACAACTATTTGAAACTCTTTGGCTACGAATATAATGAGAAGGCCGACATTATCGTGCCAGGATGGATCTATCAGATTAGAGCTTCTGTAGGTCAGGGCAAGTTCATCTTTGATCCGAAAGCCTTTCCACAAACACTGCGTGAGATTGAGAAGGTTGATCCGGGAAACATCTTCTCTGACGAGAAATACCAGTGGAAAAAGACATGGCCCCACGACCGCTATGACTATTTCATCGGTACGACTGTTAAAAATAGCCAGCCGCGTGACGATCAGAAAGTCAATACCGTCAAGGAGCGTTTCTTGGCCACCATCTATAATGGCATTACCAATTCCCAGAACATTAAAGACGATTAATTATGGCAAGTATAAATACGAAAGCTTTAGTCATCAATGTCGAGTCGAAGTCGGTCCCTCAGGGGGGCGTGTCCAAATGGAACGATATCACTACCCAAATGCCGGGCTTCACTCACGATATTGTTACTCCGGGACTTGACGACAAGAAGAACAAGACTGACATCTCAGCCTTAGTGTCGGGCGTGCCTACCGTCTTTGCTCGGGCAGATCTCTTCAAAACAGCTTTAAGTTATTCGGGCAGAAATAATGCCAATGGCGCGCTGAATGACTTTTACAAAGACTTGATTGATGAGTGGAAAGGGCTTATTGGCTGCCTCGCACTCAAGCCAAATATCATAACCATTAAGAAAGTTGAGTTGGCTTACAGTGACGGCAAGTCGATAAAGGATACCTATAACATCTATGAGCCAAAGGGTGCCTTTGGCAATATGCTTTTCGAGCAACGGGATGCGTGGTGTTTGAGGAAACGTGCACAAAACGAGGTCTCCATACCGTTTATTAATATCATCAAGATTGGCAAGCAGGTGGTAGGTGGCACATCGCCGTTTACATTGTTGTTTACAGCCCCTAATTATTACTTGGAGCAAAGTGCTGATACGCCCTTCATTAGAAACGGAAAGTTTACTGACCCGCTTAAGTCCGGCCTTGAGCCGAACCAGTTGTTGGCATTATATGCCTATGTAGATAATATTATTGCCAAGTGTCCGGATTTCACAAATTATTATATTCCTCAGGGAGAAAAGAACTCTCTGGTCGATTTGACTGTTGAACGTGATTGCCTGACTAAATGGAAAGATGAGATTGGAAAATTGTTGACGGAAAAAGGTATCGCACTTGAGACCGCAAGTGCTAATCCGGTGAAGGTGTTCTCAGAGCCTTTCAACATTGTGTTCAATCTCACTTTTGAACTTTATGGACTCAATGGCGTCATTTACAGCAAAGAGGTTGAGGGCTCGCAGATTTTCAATGCTGACGATCTCTTGCTTGACGACAAGACTACTGAGGTAATTCGTATTCCATCCTTGGAGCGAAGTTACAAGGACGATCCAAGGGCTTACGAGGACTTCCCTGTTACGCTGCTCAAGGCACACATTGAGGGAAGCAACGACAGTGCGTTTTTTGTGGTGCCACTTAGTGAAAGGGGCATTGAGGTGTTTGGACAAAGCCTTGGCGCGCTAATAGGACAGGAGCAGAACAGCGGCGCGTTGAAGTCACGCCTGGAAGCTTCCTACAACAAGAACAATAACAAGCTGTCGGTTACACTTAAAGTTGCCACCGATGATGGCAAGAGTAAGGAACTGAAGCACGACTATGCCGTGAGTGCCGAAAATCTTGGCAACGATGACCTACTGTTATGGCCAAACTTCATCTCGCGCCATTGGAACAAGTATTTTCTGTACTCTGAGCTGCCCCAAAGAGGTTCGGGGAGTCCTTTCCGTGCCGTTCCATTTGTTGGAGACGAGCATAAGTCTACACTTGACACTATAAAAGACAGTGAGGACAATGTCATTTATGTGACGAGTGGCAGCAGTGAGTGGAATGATCTGCAGGCGCGTATGCTTATTGTGTCTGATGAGCGTGTCAACTATAATCAGTACAAGTACGAGATATTTGAGAGTAGGCATCCCTTCAAGGGCATCAAAATCAATAAGAACGGTAAAACTTGTGGTTTCATGATAATCAGGTATTCGCTTGTCAGAGGCAATGGCATGCCGTGGAACGACCTCTCAGGTGATTACAATACACTTTACCCTGTAGATCTTGGCATTGACTTCGGCAGCACCAACACTTCTGTAGCTTACTACGATACCCGGAAGTCAGACCCAGAGGGCATCAAATTCCATGACATGCGCGTGTCGCTTATCCAGTCGGCCCGAGGATTGGGCAATGTGGACCTCCCAAGGGAGAATAACGTTTTCTTTTTCCAAAGCCAGGACATTGAGTCGAATTCTATCAAGAGTATGCTCGCTCTTCAGGATGAACGCCGTTTCCCCAAGGATGCCAACTTGGAACTGTCGCGTTATCAGGCCGTCTCAGGTGGCTTCCCCTGCTTCTGCAAGAATCTGCCTATTACATCGGTGTCGGGCGACAAGATTAACATCACGTTCCCAACCGGCCTGACGGCCCAGTTGGTCAACAATATGAAATGGAGTGACCAGGAGATAGACAAGGATCACAAGAAGGCTTTTCTGTCGTCGCTGCTGCTGCATATCTATGCTCAGCTCTTTTCCGAGGGCATGTTTCCCCAGAACCTCAATTGGAGCTATCCCTCTTCCATGGGCGACAGTCTGGTAAAGGACTATAACGCCATTTGGAAGCAACTTGAGGATGTCTCTCCTGTCACTGATGACCAGGGGGATAGGGTCAAACTGTCTGTAACCCAATGGAAAGCGCGCGATATCAATGTGGAGGAGAATATCTGGGGTAATACCGAAAGTCAAAGTGAGACTGGCTGGGGCAATCTGTCTCCACAGGCTGCGCAGAGCAATAATTGGGCGAATACCGAGCTAGTTGCCGGCAATGGCTGGGGTAGCGGCAATACTGCTCCTGAGCAAAATGGCTGGGGAACTTCTAACGTCGCACCACAAGCCAATGGCTGGGGTAACGTCGGTACTCAACCCAATGGCTGGGGAACGCTGAACAATGGCTTAAACAGTCCGCAGCAAAAGGTGGAGATACCCGACCTCAAGCCTGATGATGGTCCCATCAAGTTTGATTTTAAATATGTTGATATGGGGCATTGCCTGACTGAAGCTGAGGCTGTGGCTAATTTCTTCACGACAGCTCAGCAAGGTACTGGTATTAGCAGCGACAGTCAGCATCTTACCCTGTGCTTTGATGTGGGAGGAAGTACGACAGACATTTCTGCCTTAGCCTATATGACTAATCTCCAGAATGGCAACCAGTCACCGGCTCTCATCAAGCAGAACTCCATAAGGTTTGCCGCCCAGCGCATCTCCATGGCAACGTCGGCCACCTATAAGTCGTTCAAGAAAGTGCTTGACGAAATATGTAACAGGTACAATATTAAGATTGTAGGCCTGAACTTCGGTCCATGCACTTATTCAAAGGAAACGGCACCCTATTTCTTTGAGCAGATGGTGGACAACCTCAATGATCAGCAGATGCTGTCATTCTACAACAGCATTGCGGTCAACTGTCCTTCCCTGTTCTGCATCAACATGTACGTCACGGGCCTGATCATGTACTATGCAGGCCAGCTGTCGTATAAGCTTATCCAAGAAATCCGTCGTAGCGAGGAGACGCCTAATCCCAATTGGAAACCACATGAGCAGATTGCATTTGCCGGCAAGGGCTCGCGCATCTTTGAATGGTTCAGTTGCACCAACGCTGACAGTGCAAGAAATTATTGTTTGGAGATGTTTATTCATGGGTTCGGCGGCATGCAGCAAGCACAGCAGTTCCTTGCCGGTTGGCCTGACATCAAATTGCATAACAGACCATCGTCGAGCAACAAGTATGAGGTCTCTAAGGGACTCACGGTGGCCATTCTTCGCAAGAGCCAGGGTGCCAATGACGGATTGATGGTACCATCATGTGATGATGCGATAGAAGTATTAGGTGAGGATGGTTTCTCTGTCAAGACCAGGGACGGGAAAATCGTACCGTTGAATTTCGACAATGGCATCACCGATGACATGATGGAGTATCTGGGCACTTATTTCTTCGGACCGACTGACGGGACGGGCGAGATGAAGTGTACCAGGTTTATGGACTTCACCAATATCTTCTATACCTATGCCAAACAGTTGTTCGGCCTCGACCGCATTGTTACCCAGCAAGATTTCATGAACGGCTTTGCCAACATGAACATCAATACCTATATCAAGTCATTGCCTGAGTATAAGAAGGCCATTATCAACAAGCCCAAGCTGAACAAGTTCTCGTTTGTGGCTCCTGTCATTATCCTTGAGGGCATGAAGTTCTACGACGAGGTGCTGCTCAAGAAACTTTCAGAGTAAATATGAATTTCTGTGTTGCAATAGAGTTATCAAAGAAGAGCATTTCATTCCTATATTATAGAAGTGACAGTGCGGAGCAAAGGTTCAAGCATTTTGAAGGCTTGGACTCCGTGCTCCCATTGGCCATCTATTGTAGGGACAATGACATGGAGATAGGTAAATGGGCCCAGGACGAGGCACTCAGAGGCAACCAAAATGCTTATATTGATGTGTTCAGCAACAAGGGCACCTATATGTTCCGCGGCAAGACCTGCTCAATGAATACGCTGGTGTACAATGCTATATTGGTAAAGCTGGAGTATTTTTTCAACCAAATACTTCTTGGGGTGGAGAATCAGTTGGAGCAGAATGTCGCCACAATGCCCATATGCATTGTCCTCGACTCTGACCTCTCTGAGAATGAGGCCCTTCTCGTGACCAACAGCTTCCGAAACGGTGGCTTTGGCAACGTTGGTATCTATAACTACAATCAAATTGTTGTTGATGTATCAAACATCTCCACACCTTATGGCTTGTGTCTGAAAAGCGACGGTGTTGACCTGAACGTCAGCCTCTATGACAAAAACGGCAGAATTCTTGGCTCTGACAGTGTCAAGGGGGTGGGCGCGGATCCAAGAGTCGGCCTTGCTGCGAAACTGATGTGGGAATCGGCTGGCTATGACACCTATTATCTTGACCGAGATGTTGAGATACCATATCTTGTTAGGGCCGCAGAAGATTTTATCAATAGCGGTAATACGGAGTTTAATGGTAATGTTGAGTTGTCGAAGGGCAATTCAATAGGTTGCTTCATCTCTCGCCATCAGCTTGACAGCTACAATTATGCGGAAAATCACCTCTTAAAGGAGTCTGTGATCAAGTTTCTGAATGCGCTTCACATCCCTGCTTCCCAGTGCACGCTTTTCTTGATGGGAAAGGCCGCGGGGAATGTGTATTTCAATGATGTATTCTCATCTTCTTTCGCTGATACGCGAGATGTGGGACCTTCCTTCCGTTCTGAGGTCTTTAGTAAGCTGCTAAGCGATGTTATTTCCGACCATTTTCGTCTTCAGCCAATGGGGCAGTCGAGTCCTATGCCGTCGGATCCCTGGCCTGGTGAAGTGGTTTCTATACCGTCGAATATGCCTTCTTCGGTTTCATCGGCAAAAGGCTCATCAGACACCACCGTGTATGGGGATGTGTCGCAGTCTGCCAGTAAGGCCACTGAAGATCAGCGCCAATTGACCTTAAAAGGTCGCAGAATGTTGGCTGAGATCAGAGGTGATGTTCGTGATGGTAGACTCGACAAGGCAAGGCAAGGCCTCGACGCATTAGAGAACATGATGAAAGAGGAAGGTTGTAATACTTACGATATAGCCATCAAGGACTTGCGTCAGTCGTTGGGCGCAACACTTCGAGTGGAAAACTATAGACAGCCTGTATCCATTGATCACCGAAGGGTGAGAGTCATGATTGCAGACATAAAGGGTTGCCTGTCTTCCGGAAACGTAGGCAAGGCGGAGAACAAATTGAATGAACTGAGACAGATGTTGGCTCAGGCTCATTGCAATGAATACGACGACATAATTGCAGAATTCGAAAAATCTATAAAAGCAGAACCGCAGAAACCGCCTCTGAGCCTTTTTTCGGTCCGTAAACTTGTTGCTGATATCATGGGCAGTCTGAGGTCTAACAACATGGAAGTAGCTCAGGAAAAGTTGTCCAGTTTGGAGAATGCTGTTATGGGCAACAGCAATAAACTCATAGTAGCGGCAGTAAACAAGGTTAAGGAATTGGTAGAGAAAGCATCTCCAAACAATTCTGGGGAGAAGACCGTGGAGAAGCAGATCCATGCAAAGAAAACTAAAGAAGGTGATGAGGGGTATTCACTGATAAAACGTGGTGACTTTGCTCAAGCTAAGAGGTTGTTTGTAGAGAGCCACGATGACAAGATGGTCAAGATCTGTGTGGAACTGATTTCTGCCAACGGTGTCATAAGAATGGCACAAAGCAGGTTGCCAATTATGCAACAGAAAAAGGACCAGAAACAGATCAAACGAATCGTTGCCGATTTGTCGAAGTCTGCTGTACTGTTTCGCAAGAATGGGGTACCGACAGAAAAAGTAGACAGTTTATTGGCCTCTTACAAGAAGATAAAGTAAACATTTATTAATAACTTAAATAAAGTATTAGATTATGGCAAGATTTCAATTGGAGAAGGGAGACCGTTTCAAGCTCGACAAGAGCAGTGGCCTCGAAAAAGTCAGAGTTGACCTAAACTGGAAGTCTGGTGCTGACCTTGACGCATCCGCTTTTTTGATCGGGTCTAATGGTGTTATCAATGACGACGCAGACTTTGTGTTCTACAATTCTGCCAATCGTGCCAATCCTGAGACGGGAGAGGTGGAACCGTTCAACAAGAGCGTCCATGGGAACAAGAAGCATTGGCAAGCTGTAACAGTTCCAGTATCTGCCGATGGCTCTGTGCTGGGTTCGGCTGATGACCTGGGAGAAGAGGACGATGAAGGTGAAGATGCAGGTGAGACCATGCATGTCGACTTGTCGAAGGTGGGTCCGAAGATAGAGGAGATTGTTTTCTGCGTTACCATCTATCATGGCGATAAGGAAGGAGTCACATTCGGATCTGTTCGGGAACCTTCTATCACTATCTCGAACGAAGAGACCGGCGAGGAACTTTGCCGTTACAACTTGAAGGAGAAGTTCTCCACTGAGACCGCTGTTGAAGCCGCAAAGCTTGTCTGCAATGAAGACGGAGAATGGGAATTTGTTGCCCTTGGTGAAGGCCATGATGGTGGCATGCAGACTCTCGTAGACATTTATGCGTAAGTAGGAACTTAGAAAAAGGGTTTATCATGGGAAGATTCAATTTGAATAAGGGTGATCGTTTCAATCTGAAGAAGTCTGAGGGACTCAACAAGATACATGTGCATTTGGATTGGCAGGGCGCTGATCTTGATGCCAGTACGTTCCTTTGCGGTGATGACCAGCTCATCATCAATGATGCGGCTTTTGTGTTCTATAACTCCGAAAACCGTAGTGAGCCTTTCGATGTGTCAAAATTTGGCAACAAGAAGCGCTGGAGAGCTGAGACGCGCCCAATGTCGGCCGATGGTGCTGTGCTTGGTTCCATCGATGATCGTAACGGTAATGGTGGAGAGGATATAGACGTTGACCTTAGTCGTGTTGATCCGAAGGTTCAGACAATCTATTTTTGTGCTACCGTCTTTGAGGAAGGCAAGACTTTTGGTGATGTGTCCACTCCCACGATCATCGTGACCAATGCAGAAACTGGTGAAGAACTTTGCAGCTATGAGTTGGCCGAGCAGTTCTCTGAAGAGGATGCAGCTACAATAGCTAAGCTTTCCATTGATGTGGAAGGTGACTGGAGTTTTGAGGCGGTTGGTGAGGGACATGCAGGAGGTCTGCAAACCCTTATTGACATTTACGCAGGCGAATAAAGATTTAATATTATGGCAGAAGATAAAGACAAAAGAAAATCATCGCGTCATTTCGACCTTGACAAGCCTACCAAGAGGCAGTTTAATCTCGAAAAGGATAGTGATGTGGTTGAGGATAATCCTGCCCGGACAAAGCCTCAAGGTGACCAAGCCATTTCAAATAAGCCTGTTGCTGGTCGGTCAACTAAGCCAAAACGCAACTTCAATCTGAATAAGGAGTCGGAAAAGACAGTCCAGCCTACCGTACAGTCAAATTCAAATGGTGACGACTGTGCTGGTACAATAGGTGCAGATTCGAATGAGAATAAGGTAAGTAGCAAGAAATGGATAGTCGCAGCAGTCATCGTTGTGGCGTTGGTAGCTGGTGGATTGTTATGGCACAATTCAAGCAAGGGTGGTGCAGAGTCTCCTGAAAAAACTTATGCAACCCGTGACACTACAGCCAAATCTCCTTCTGATAGCGCATCAACAAATGGTAGTACTGCAGGCGGGGCCACTACATCTTCGGATGGCGATGGTAGTAATACCAGCAGCGTGGCAGCCGGAGACGGCAATTCTGTTGCGAATAGTGATAATGCTGCCTCATCTGGACAGCCTGTAAGTGCGACTTCTCCATCATCGTCTTCCTCTGCGACCCCACCTGCTGGATCAGCTCACGAGCTGGCTGTGAAGGTTTGGGATAATGCTTTTGGTACAGGTGCAGAACGTATGGAAAAACTTGGAAGCCGCTACAGAGAGGTGCAAACAGAGGTCAATAGAATGTATCGTAATGGTTATAGGCCTAATAATAAGTAGATAAGTAGGAATTTTTGCCTTTTGGGTAAATAGTTCTTTACTTTATAATCAACAGTTGGGGTCCTCCCTTTGGGAAGACCTCAATTCTTATTCTTATTTTTATTTATGCTGCAAAAGAAAATCACAGGCTTGACCGACGCGCAAGTGTTGGAAAGCCGCGCAAAGCATGGCGTGAACATCCTTACGCCACCTGAGAAAGATCCGTTATGGAAACAGTTCCTGGAAAAGTTTACAGACCCACTGATCATCATTCTGCTCATTGCCGGATTTCTGTCCATAGGTATCTCGTGTTATGAGTTTTTCGGATTAGGTGAGAGTTGGGAGACTTTCTTTGAGCCTGTAGGCATATTCGTGGCAATATTTCTTGCCACTGGCATCGCATTTATTTTTGAATTGAAGGCCGACAAACAGTTTGCCATATTAAATAAGGTGAACGACGACGAGCTTGTAGAGGTTATCCGAAACGGCAATGCAACGGCTGTACCTAAGAAGGATATTGTAGTAGGAGACATAGTACTGCTTACCACAGGTTCAGAAGTGCCAGCAGACGGCAAACTGCTTGAAGCGGTTAGCCTCAGTTTGGATGAATCTACAC
>Ga0256406_1005585_pt1 | contig 13340 bp, 8 predicted proteins | sample RumenRJG_03DNA_FD_185986 | JGI IMG/M metagenome (GOLD analysis project Ga0256406, IMG submission 185986) | Bovine rumen microbial communities from Lethbridge, Alberta, Canada - RJG_03 | ecosystem: Host-associated > Mammals > Digestive system > Stomach > Rumen | place: Canada: Alberta | collected...
GCCGCTGCCTCAACTTTATGAAGATTGTATACCGACATTATGATCGGCGCAAGCCTTTCTTGTCCTTTTGGCGATTCCTTTCCATCATGGGCGAGAGGCTTTTTTGATAAAAAACGCGCATCACCGACCTTTCCGGCGAACCAAGGACGACCGGGTATCCGGCGGTCTCTGCGCGGTCACCGGAAATGTTTGGACGTCCGGAAATCCGCTTTTATTGTAATTTACAAAATCAATACAAAATTAAATAACGTTTTTGTGTTGACAAACATATTTTCCGGTGCTATATTAAGACCATCGTTAATACAACAAACCGTTGATGAAGAGCAAGTACATGCGTGGATGAATCGCACAGAGAGCCGCTGATGGTGAGATGGCGGCGGAGGAGGACCGCGTGGAATGGGCTTCGGAGGGCGACCTGAACGGCAGCGGTGCGGGATTCTGATTTTCCGGCGGCTGTTATGTAGGGGAGACGGAGATTAAACTTCGTTAACAATTGCAGCATATGATGGTATGCGTTAAGTGGACGCGCAAGCGTCAAGCCGGGTGGCACCGCAAGAGATTTTTTATCTCCTGTCCCAGCAGCATTATTGCGAGCTGGAACAGGAGTTTTTTTTATGGAATCGGCTCTTGTACAAAGCTCCAGTCGTGCGAAAACCATTATATGTAACGAGTTTCACAGGTTTTTTCAAAGAAATGGAGGAAAAAGACAATGAGCAGGAAGATCCCGAACCGTATTTATCTGACTGAGGATGATGTACCGGAGTATTACTACAACCTGCGGGCGGACATGAAGACCAAACCGGTGCCGCTGCTGAATCCGGACACGCACCAGCCGATCACGCTGGAGGAAATGGAGCCGATTTTCTGCAACGAGCTGGCGAAGCAGGAACTGGACAACACGACACGCGAGATTCCGATCCCGGAACCGGTCCGCGAGTATTACAAGACGTTCCGTCCGGCGCCGCTGATCCGGGCTTATGCGCTGGAGAAGGCGCTGGACACGCCAGCCGAGATCTATTACAAGTTCGAGGGCAATAACACAAGCGGCAGCCACAAGCTGAATTCCGCGATCGTCCAGGCATATTACGCGAAAGAGCAGGGTCTGAAGGGCGTTACGACGGAGACCGGAGCCGGCCAGTGGGGCACCGCACTGTCGATGGCCTGCGCGCACTTCGGCCTCGACTGCAAGGTATATATGGTTAAAGTCTCTTACGAGCAGAAGATTTACCGTCGGGAAGTCATGCGCACTTACGGCGCAGATGTGATACCTTCCCCTTCCGACACGACGGAAGTCGGCCGAAAGATCCTCGCGGAGCATCCGGGAACGGGCGGTTCACTGGGGTGCGCAATCTCGGAAGCCGTTGAAGTCGCGGTAAAGAATCCGGGTTACCGCTATGTGCTCGGCAGCGTCCTGAATCAGGTTCTCCTGCACCAGAGCATCATCGGCCTCGAATGCAAGACCGCGATGGACCGCTATGACATCCATCCGGACATCATCATCGGCTGCTGCGGCGGCGGTTCGAACTTCGGCGGACTGATCGCGCCGTTCATGGGCGAGAAGCTGACAGGAAAAGCAGACTACCGCTTCATCGGTGTCGAGCCGAAATCCTGCCCGAGCTTCACCCGCGGTCTGTACCGCTACGATTTCTGCGACACCGGCCACGTGACGCCGCTGGCAAAAATGTACACGCTCGGCAACGGCTTCATTCCTTCGCCGAACCACGCCGGCGGACTCCGCTATCACGGCGACAGCAGCATCCTCTCGGAGCTGTACCACGAAGGCATGATGGAAGCCGCCGCTTACGAACAGACGGAAGTCTTCAAGGCCGCAGAATTCTTCGCAAGGACCGAAGGACTGCTCCCGGCGCCGGAATCCAGCCACGCCATCAAGGGCGCGATCGACGAAGCACTCCGCTGCAAAGAAAGCGGTGAGAAAAAGACCATCCTCTTCGGCCTCACCGGCACCGGCTACTTCGATATGACCGCGTACCAGCAGTACAACGACGGCACGATGACCGACTACATCCCGACCGACGAGGACCTCAAAGAAGGCTTCAAATACATCCCGGAATTTCCGGGCAACGAAGTGGAATAAAGAAAAAGCAGCGGCGGGCGTTCTGCCCGCCGCTTCCGGTCTTCCCGGTCTTCCGGGAATTATTTCACATAATGGTCTTTTGCAAACTGTGTCCGGAGCACGCACTCCAGTGTGCCGAGGTATTTTCCGTCTTTCGTCCGTACCGCGCGGTAATTCACATAGACGTCCTCGCCGCCTTTTTTCATCCACACACCGACCTCGTCCTTCTCACCGGCTCTGAACTGCGCAATAATCCGGCGCACCACCGGCTCGATTTTCGGCGGATGGCACAGGTAGACCGAACGGTCCAGCGAACTCAGCGGCCGCTTGAAGAGCTTCGGCTCGCCGTTATCGTTATAGAAGCGGTTGATGTCATCCATATCCACAAAAGTCAGCTCCATCGGAATCGTATCCAGCACGGCCTCCACCTGTTCCGCCGTCAGGTGTCCGCCAGCCATGACGACTTCGTCCGCAGATATACCTGAATCCTTTAGACCATCTGCCGCTACCGCCGTTCCGGCCGTCTCAGCCTCCCGGGCATGCTTTTCCCGGTAATCCGCTGTCGACGCATCCGCCCACTCCGGCACATTTTCCGTGAGGCACAGGCTGTACGGCTTCAGATCGCGCGCGATTTCCTTCCATTCTTCATCGGTAAAGAACTGCGTGCAGATCGGGAAAAGAATATTATTTTCCTTATATATCATCTCCTGCACGCGCTGCACGATGGCGTCCATCCGCGCCTTCCAGTCGTCTCCGGCCCGGCCGCCCGCGACCGCCCGCATCTCGTCGATGATCTCATCGTCCGCCGACCACATGACATCCGACGGCCCCGTGATGTTGTAGCGCTGCTTCAGCAGGGTGTAAAAAACATCCCCCTTCTTCGCATAATGCGTTCCGACTGCCCGAAGCGTCTGAAGCGCCTCCATCAGATCCTCCTTCGGAGCGCCCTGCTCTTCCAGCCCCCGGATCTTCGCCACCTGCGCCGCTATTCCGTCGTTCTCCGCCGTCATCAGATTCAGCGGATGACCCGGAACCTGAATCAGCTCCGCACATTTTTTCTCCGCTTCTTTACGCTTTGTCAGCCCCGCGCCCATCGTCTGCTGCGCCTTGCGTGACTCATTCACCGCTTTCTCCGCATTCGCAAGCTTCTCCTGCTTCGTCGCACCGTGGAAAAGCGCCGAGTGCACGTCGCACAGCTTCGTCACGTCAGCGTACGAAACGCCGCTCTTGATCAGGTGCTGCTCCGCATTCGCGATCTCCAGCGCATCCACATCCTTAAAATTCTTCACAAAATCAGCCCGGACGCTCTCCAGGTCTTCCCCCGCGGAAAGCCGCGCCACATAGCTCTGAAGGAGCTGCTCCTTTGCCGCCGCATCCAGCGGCTTCTTGTTCTCAGTATCTGTCATTTCGAAAACCGTTCCTTTCTCCATCTGTCTGGATTATACCACGTCCGCCCGGCATAGTGAGCGGCATAAAAACAACACCTGTACTCTAAAAATATTACACCCGCCCGTTAAACACTTTTAACAATTTCTACACAAACCTTTGCTATTATATACATGTCAAGAGAAGACATATAGTACATAAGTAATTAACTTTTTTCCATTTTTTCTTTCATTTTTTTCTTTCTTAAATTAATATTTTGTAGTACCAAGCAAGATCACCCCGTTTCCTCCATACGCGGGGTGATTTTGTATGTGGATGATTTTGTAATTTTACGCGAGCCATGTGGCTCGCGTAAAATTTCCATTCTTTAGGGAAAATGTAAATGTGAGCGGCAGCGAGCACATTTGGCGGCTCTGGCTCAAGTTACGGTGCCTTTAGGCTCGCGTGAGATTCAGCGGCTCCAGCTCCTCAGTTTTCCTGTTCAGGAAAGAGTTCATGGATCACGAAGGAAAGCCGCAGACGAAAACAGGTCTCGGGATCGTGGAGATCTGCGGATGTCAGCTCGCGGATCTTCCCCAGGCGATATATTACCGAGTTCCTGTGCAGGAACATTTTTTCCGCAGTGTCCTTGATGCTCTGTCCGGTGGACAGAAAGATCCGGAGCGTGGGGAGGAGGCATCCTTCGTCTTTTTCGTCGGATTCCTGCAGAATGCGGAAGGCCGGGTGATAATAGCGCCTTACGTTTTCCACCGTTGAAAGATTTTTCAGCATCACGTACACCCCGTATTCCGCAAACGAATAGATTCCTTTTGCGGGGTCCAGCTTCCTGCCAATGTCCAGCGCTTCTCTGGCATCCTCCATCGCCGCCTTCAATTCAGCGATCCTGTCAAACGGAAGGCTGATCCCGGCAGAAACGTTCAGGTTCTGATGAAGGTCTTTCAGGAAGCGTCCCGGATCAGTCAGAGTCTCCGAATCCGCAATGATGATGGCGCTTTCCCTGTTTGAAAATACCTGACACTGCTGCTTTTCGCTGATGTGTTTTTCCCAATTCAGATCACTGCCGATCATGCGGTCTGCGCCCTCTGTCCTGATGTACATCAGCTGAAGCGGATCTTTAAATTCCATGTTTCTGTAGGCTTCCGGCTGGGATTCCAGCGGCGCCCCTATTATCACGTTGTACAGGAATCGATGGTACTCATCGGTCTGACACAGAAGCTCCGGTGAATGCTTCATAATGAAACCGGCCAGAACGTCGCTGAGAGAACGCAGCATCTCCACGTGACCCTGCCGGTAGCTGTCGTTCCCTTCGATCAATATCAGAATGCCGATCCACGCATCGCGGCAGTAAACTCGGCTTGCCAGCTTCCGAAAAGGCGAAGATGTACACGTCACCTCAATTGGAGTTGAATTGGAAAAAGATTCCTGGATGGCCTTCAGCTTGCGGACTTCCTGTATGAATTCGTAGTCGCAGTAGCCTTTTTCAATGTTCCGCGTCCAGATCCTGTCTTCCACCGGCACTTGGGTGGAATAGCTCAATATCCTGAAATCCCGGTCAATAAAAACCAGTGACGCCCCAAAGGACTGCGACGCCACATCCACCAGGGTGTCATAGCTGCTCACCCTTCCGGCGACGTCAGTAAGGTATGCGTAAAAGCTGCTGTTATAGTGGCTGGCCAGAAGGTCCTGAGCGTCATTAAAAGCAAGGACAAAATCTTCCTCAGGTATCACCGCCAGACTCCGCCCTTTCATCCGGAGATCCCGGTCAGGACATACAGAAACTTCCTTGCCGCCCATGAGAATGCACAATGCCGGCAGATCCCCTGTCTGTTTACCGTAACTAAAATACAGTGTTGCTCTGTCGTCGGAAGAGGTGTTTCCATCCCACAGCCGCACTCTTTCCACATCCCTTTCCGAACTGTCATAAACAGTGGAAATTCTGTATTTTTTCCTTAATATTTCAACGATTCTGCAAAACTTCACCGGCGTTTCCTCCTCTCTCTGAAGGCGCTCCCGCTGCCGAATTCATTTACTATTTTCCTCTTCTGACAGTAGTATACCGTAACCAAATTGTCAAGATATTATCATGCTCCGTGTACCTATGAAAAAACAATCGACTTTAATATGATTAAGTCAGTAAAGTGTCAGGGTTTTCCCCAGGCTCCGCTCTACTCGGAAAACAAGACACCCCATGCTGCGATTCCCGGAAAGGAGGGACTTATGTATAACAAGCTATTCGAAAAAGGACAAATCGGAAACGTCGAGATAAAGAACAGACTCGTGATGACTCCGATGGGAACGAACCTTGCCGAACTGGACGGAACTCCCGGACCTGCCATGCTCGCGTATTTTGAAGAGAGGGCAAAGGGTGGCTGCGGACTCATCATGCCTGAAATCTGCAGGGTAAACGATGTCACAGGAGCCGGTATGTTCCGCCAGCTTTCCGCTACCAGCGACCGGCACATTCCGGGCCTTGCAAAGCTGGCAGGAACTGTTCACAAATACGGATCGAAGATCTTCATCCAGCTCCACCACCCGGGCCGCGAAGGCGTATCCGCTCTGATCGGAGGAAAGCCTTGCGTGTCAGCGTCTGACAGAATGTGCAATGTTTCAAAGCAGGAAACAAGACCTATGACGCTGGACGAGATCCACGAGCTGGTGGGTCAGTTCGGAGACGCAGCTCTGAGATGCAAGAAGGCCGGGATCGATGGCATCGAACTCCACTGCGCTCACGGCTACCTGCTTCAGCAGTTCCTCTCACCGTATACAAACATGAGAACTGACGAATATGGCGGAAGCTTCGAGAACCGTATGCGCATCGTTCTGGAGATCATCGACGACATCCGCGCGAAATGCGGTCCTGATTTTCCTCTCGGATGCCGCGTCTCGGTTGATGAATTTCTGAACACCATCGGTGTTACCGAGGATTACATCCACCTCGAAGACGGCGTCAAAATCTGCAAGACTCTCGAGTCCGCCGGCGTCGACTTCATCGACGTCAGCTGCTCCCTCTACGAAACCGGCCTCATGGCCATCGAACCGGTTTCCTTCCCGCAGGGATGGAGAAAACCTTTTGTGAAGGCGATAAAAGACAACGTATCTGTTCCGGTCATCGCCGTTTCGTCCATTCGCGAGCCGGCTGTCGCTGAATCCTTCCTGGAGGAAGGGATTGTGGACTTCGTCGGAATGGGCAGATCCTGGCTGGCCGACCCTGAATGGGGCAGAAAAGTGCAGGAAGGCAGAGAGAATGAACTCAAGAAGTGCATCAATTGCCTCAGATGTTTCGAAACTCTCATGAGCCTCAACGCGCAGGGACTCCCGTTGGAGTGCGCGGTCAACCCTCGCACATGCAAAGAGTATCGCTACGGTGATCTCGAACCGGACACGGCAGGACACAAAGTCATTGTGATCGGCGGCGGCCCTGGCGGAATGACAGCAGCCGAAACTCTCGCGAAGAGGGGCGTAAAAGTCACACTCATCGACCGTCAGGAATCCCTCGGCGGCACGGTCAATCTGGCTAAGAAGCCGCCGCTCAAAGACCGGATGGAGTGGATCGCCGACTATTTCAGAGACAGCTTCGCCCGTCTCGGCGTGGATGTGCAGCTGGGCAAAGAGGCCACAGTTGAAGACATCGCTGCGCTTGAACCGGACGCCGTGATCCTCGCCACAGGGTCCGCTGCGATTATCCCGAAATCCATTCCGGGAGTGGCGGGAGATAACGTCTGCTCCATCGAGGAAGTTCTCACAGGTAAGAAGGATCTTGCCGGAAAATCAGTTGCCATGATCGGCGCAGGCCTCACGGGCCTCGAGGCCGGAGAATTCCTCGGCGAAAAGGGCTGCAAGGTCACCTTCGTTGACATGCTCAAGGAAGCCGGCACAAACGCATACAAGAACAACGTTCTGGACGTAATGTCCCGCCTCCGCAAGATGGATGTGGCATGGGAGCTTGGCAATGCGCTCAAGTCCATCGAACCTGACGGCGTCGTGATTGAAAACGTCGACACAAAGGAAACTAAGAAAATCACCGCGGATGCGGTTGTCCTTTCTCTGGGATACAAGCCGGATCAGAGCCTGAAGGCCGGTCTGGAAGAAAAGGGGATTCCGGTCTGCCTTGTTGGCTCTGCCATCAAGGACGGCACTATTGCTCCTGCCACAAGAACGGGATACGAGACCGGCGCAAATCTTTTCAGGACGCCTGAACCGAGTTTCGTGATAACCAAAGATGAGCTCGGTAATTTTGCGAAGGTTTCCAACATGAGGGGACAGGAGGGCGTGTACATGGCATACCTGTCCTATCCGGAAGCCATTGCAAAGATCCTGCCAGCTCCGCTGGAACCTTTCATGATTCCTGTGGTAACAGTGAGCGTATGCCATATTAAGGATCCTACATTCGCAGATAACTACTACGAGACCATTCTGGGAGTTTACTGCACATACAAAGGACAGGTCGGCCTGTATACAATCAGTCTCCTTCTGGGTGGCGCCGGAGCGGAAATGGCCACACAGCTGGGCCGCGACAACTCCGCAATCCCTAAAAAACTGGATGCCGAGTTCTTCATCCGAAAAAAAGAAGACGGCAAGGTTACCGTCGGCGTTTCCAGAAGAGGATATCAGATCGTTGACGCCGAGCTGCAGCTCGGAAGTTACAACCACCCTCTGACCCACATGCTCTATCAGGCACCGGAGGCTGGAAAAATCACATCCGGAAGCGGTTACTATTTCCACTTCGACCGTCTCCCGGACGAGACCGGAAAATTCGTGTTCAAGAACACCGGCCTGATCCGCAACGTATGCAGCTACACATACGACGCGTGGACACCTGGATACATTAACAAACTGGAGCTCCACTCCAGCCCGGATGATCCGTGGGGCTGCCTGCCGGTGAACACTCTGATCGGCGGCGCTTACGCAGAAAACAACCTGCTGATCACTTCACTCGAGTACCTTGAGGACGTGAATCCGGATGATCTGATGCACAAGGTGATCCCTGCATGGTATGACCAGACAGCCTTCATGAAGGGCGGAAAGAAGTAATTTGCTGTACCTTCGGGGCGCCCGCCGTTCTCCGGATACCCCGAAGGCTTTGGTAAAACAGGAATTTTTTTCAGAATAGCATATGCGGAGGTACTGATAATGAAAGATTTTGAAGGAAAAGTGGCTATTATCACCGGCGCGGCCTATGGTTTCGGCAAAGAGTTCGTAAAACAGGCAGCTCAGAGAAAAATGATGATCGTCGCTGCTGATATCATGGGCGATGAGCTGGCAAAACTGGAACCGCTTGCTAAAGAGCTGGGCGCAGAGGATATCACTCTGGTCACAGCTGATGTGGGAATCTATGAAGAAACCGAAAAGGTAGTAAAGACTGCTCTCACGAAGTACGGCCATATTGATCTCCTGATGAACAACGCGGGTGTTGCTGTTCCCGGCAAGGGATACGATCTTCCGCTGAGAGACTGGGAGTGGATCGTTCAGACCAACTTCATGGCTCACGTATATTTCATGAGACAGGTAATTCCTGTAATGCTTGAACAGGGCACTCACTGCAACATCATGAACACTTGCTCAGTGGCCGGCGTCATCAATTTCACGGGAATGGTTCCTTACTATGCGACCAAACACGCCGCAGTCGCTCTGGCTGAGAGCCTGAACTACGAGCTGCAGGCGCAGGGCGCTGACATCGCTATGGGTGTTTTCTGCCCTGGTTATGTGCAGACAAATCTGGATCACTCAGAGTGGTACAGACCGGAGAGATTCAAGGACGAAAGCGATCCGTATTACCAGAGTGAGGCATTTAAGAAGGGGCAGGCCGAGGCAAAGTACGTCATCGAGACCGGCTATCCGATCGACGGCATCGGCGATCTGGTGTTCAAGGCAATCGAAGATGATCAGTTCTACGTGCTGCCTCATGAAAAGTATGATGGTCTGCTGAAGATTCAGACCGCGGAAAAGCTTCAGAGAAAGAGTCCGAATTATCCAGAACTCATAGCGATGCTGAACGGCGCTTCCGGGAAATAAGAAAACCTGTAACAGCACTCCTGACGGGGCTGCGGCATTTGACTCCTGCCGCAGCCCCTGCTATTTTTAATTGCAGATTACCTGCACTGCAATTTCTCTATTTAACATAATACCTTTGTCCCCGGGCTCTCGGCTTATCCGGATCCGACATCGCAACCACGCCTTCCCGAACCAGTGGCGTGACATAGCGGCGCATCGCGTATGTCTGCGACTTCAGACCCAGGAATTCCGTGATTTCCCGGCGAGTGCGAGGTGTCCTCAGATATTCCAGCAAGTTTCCATGCTCTTGAGCATGAATACTTCCGGTGGATTCAGACTCCGCTTCAGCCTTGAAAAACGTGGTGACAAAGGTCCCCCGCCGATCCTGAAACACCGGCTCTCTCATGCCGTAAGCCGCCAGAGATTTCCGCATCGCGGGTATACCGGAATACCTGTTCTCCGTCAGCTCCAGAATTTCCGCCGCCGATACCAGCACCGAGTTTCGGGTATCCGGCTGCACTTTGCCCAGCTGGTCCACGCTGATTCTGCCGAACAGTCCCCTATCATATACTGCAGGTTTCCTTCAATCCGCGCATTGTCGACAAAACGCTCATCTCTCATCACGACATCATCAAGGGAAGTCCCGTCTACAACGACTCCTGTCACACAAAGCTGCGGAAAACAGCTCTGCGGATAGCGGCAGAAAAGCAGAACCGCGCTAAGCGTAGGTTTCCCGACCCGGACCATATTCATCAGTTTCAGAATCTGCATATTGTCCATTGCAGCAAGATTCGGCTTCTCAAATTTCACCCGGTCAAGGTAGCGCATGACTAGGTCGCGGTCAAGCATGTCGATTGATGCGTTTGCCTCGATCCGGGCATCATCCTGCACATGCTTTCGAAAAGCTTCATATTGGTAAAGCTCGTATTCCGTCATCGGCTCATCACTGTCTCCGACACGCAGATACGCGCCGGTAAGGCGGCCTTTCCCCTGATAAAAGCAAGGGCGGTCAGCCATATCCATTCCCGGTATTTCTGCGGAGACGAAAGCCTTTCCGTTCTTGACCGATACAGTCAAAACAGGACGGACCGGAGGGCTCATCTGTTTACACTGATTTTTAATCTGCTTCTGCAGGTCCTGGAGATCATATACGCCGGCTTCACAGAAATCGGCGCTCTCGTCAACACCAAATACAATCGTGCCGCCTGTGTCCTGGTTGGAAAAACTGGAAAGCGTATCGCAGAGACGCTTTGGACAGCCATGTTCCGCCGATTTAATCTCCAGCGTCTGCGTCTCGCACTTCATGCGCTGAATCCTGTCTAATAAATCCAGCAGCTCTTCCGATGTCAACGCGCTCTCCTCTTTCCTGTTCAATTCAGTCAGCCGGTCGATTCATTCTCCGGCTTTACACCATATAATACAGAGGTTTAGAGAAATATACGAGTCATAAAGTTAAATTCTGATTAAATAAGTTAAATCAATTCCGCATTAAGTGAAATCATCCTTCGTTAAGTTAAATGCTTCGTTGTTAAGTGAAATGTTTTACGCTTTAAGATTTCGCATTTCACTTTTCTTTACCTTTTTCAGTTATCGGAAACGCATTGACTGCGTCTTTCACGGATTCCGAATCTCCTGTTTTTTTCCTGATCCTGTTTTTCCAAAGTATTTAATAAAACTGGAATTGCCGATAAAGAAACATTATAGTGTGACTTATGTTACGGAAACACAGAAAAACGATTGATATAATGTTCACGAATAGGCATTTCATGCTAACGATATGGAGGATAACATGGGCTATGTATTGAGTACCGATGGCTTCAACCAAGTCATGGACAGCCTGAAAGAGAAGTACCGGATCTATGCTCCGGTGAAGAAGACCGGTGAGGGCCGGTTCACCGACACTGATGTCATCCGTTACGATTTCGTTGAATCGTTCGACGAAATCGAGATGGACGAGCGATCGGACTATTCTTTCAAGGAAATTCTGATGCCGCTTTCGGAGACGATGTTCTTCTTTACTGAGGACGAGATCCGTGAAGCAAACTTTGATGACCGGCCGGTCATCGTATTGATGCGGAGCTGCGATATTCATGCGGTCCGGCGTCTGGATCAGATGTATACCGGGAACGGTCCGAATAACGACTGGTTCTACGAGCGGCGGAAGGACTGCATAAAGTTTGCTCTGATCGGCTGCGGCAGGGCATGCGCGAACAGCTTCTGCGTTGACATGGGCAGCAATCAGACAGAGGATTATATTTTCTCCATCGACGAGATCGACGGAAAGATCTATTCGGACGTCCGTGATGACGAATTCATTCCGGCATTCGAGGCGGCGGCAGAGTCGCAGCAGAATGTTCTGCCGCAGCACGTGGATGAAGCGGAATTCCGGGTTGAGCGGCCGGAAGAAGTGCCGAAGGCGATTTACACGGATGAGATGTGGAACGAATACACGAAGCGCTGCATTAATTGCGGACGCTGTAATTTTGTCTGTCCGACCTGCACCTGCTTCACAATCCAGGATCTGTTCTACACGGACAACGGCAAAGTCGGCGAGCGCCGGCGCGTGAATGCCGCATGCATGGTGGACGGCTACACGGATGTTGCAGGCGGCCTGCAGTTCCGGAAGAAGAACGGCGAGAGAATGCGTTTCAAAGTGCTGCACAAAGTCTACGATTTCCGGAAGCGTTTCGGATATGACATGTGTGTGGGCTGCGGACGCTGCGACACAGTATGTCCGGAGTACATCTCCTTCTCACACTGCGTCAACAAGCTGAATGAAAGAGTCAAAGAACTGGAGGTAAGCGGCGATGAAAGATAATAACGAATACAGACCGGTTCCGTCCCGGATTCAGGAAATCATCAAGCATACGCCGAATGACTGGACGTTTCGCTTCACTTATACCGGCGGCAATGTCAAACCGGGTCAGTTTTTCCAGGTCTCGATTCCGAAGGTCGGAGAATGTCCGATTTCCGTCAGCGGAATCGGCGATGATTTTGTCGACCTGTCAATCCGGAGAGTCGGCAAGGTCACGGACTATCTGTTCGATCATTATGAAGCCGGAGATATGATGTTCATCCGCGGGCCGTACGGCAACGGCTTTGATGTGGAAGAATACTCAAAGGGAGAGATCGTGATCGTGGCCGGAGGCACGGCGGTTTCGCCGATCCGCGGTGTAGTGCAGTACCTCTGCAAGGGCTCTCACCCGCAGGACTGCCACCTGATCGCCGGTTTCAAGAACCCGGATGAAATCATGTTCCGCAAGGACTTCGCTGAATGGAAAGAAAAGATTGATGTGGTTCTGACGGTCGACGGCGCGCCGGATGACTACGACGGACCGGTCGGCATGGTCACCAAATACATCCCGGACGTACCGATTCAGGATCCGGATACCTGCAAAGTCATTGTTGTCGGACCGCCGCCAATGATCAAATTCTCCATGATTGAGCTCATGAAGCGCGGACTGAAAGAAGAGAACGTATGGATCTCCGATTCCAGAAGAATGAGCTGCGGCATAGGAAAATGCGGCCACTGCCGGATCAACGACAAGTACGTCTGCATTGACGGACCGGTGTTCCGCTTCTCCGAGCACAAAGAGCTGGTCGACTAACGGGGGTGAACAGAATGAACAAGACTAATCTGGATATTAACGTAAAGAAGCTCAAGAAAAACGCGTACCGCTATTCGAAGGTTCGCGGGGAGACCGCTTCGAGAGTCCGCTGCCCGGGCGGCGAAGTCGACGTCGATTCGCTGCAGCGCGTAGTAGATATCGCGCGCAAATACGGAAACGGCACTGTCAATATCACGAACCGTCAGGGATTCGAGATCCCAGGGATCGATATGGCCGACATCGACGAGGTGAACAAGCTGCTGCAGCTGATCATCGAAAAC
>Ga0256406_1005586_pt1 | contig 13336 bp, 10 predicted proteins | sample RumenRJG_03DNA_FD_185986 | JGI IMG/M metagenome (GOLD analysis project Ga0256406, IMG submission 185986) | Bovine rumen microbial communities from Lethbridge, Alberta, Canada - RJG_03 | ecosystem: Host-associated > Mammals > Digestive system > Stomach > Rumen | place: Canada: Alberta | collected...
TTCCTTCCAGCGATGCTGGGCCTTCAGGATGGTTTCTATAAATTCTCTGGCCGCTCCCCTTCCGCCACTGCAGGTGGAAATAAAGGAAGCTGCTTTTTTGTTTTCCGTCATCCCGTCCGCGGGGCAGCCGGAAAAACCCACTTTTTCAAAGAGGGGCAGATCATTCAGATCGTCTCCCATGTAGGCTGCCTCATCCCAGGAAAGATGGTATTCCTGAAGGAGTCCCTCCAGGGCTTCCACTTTGTCTTTCACGCCCATGAGGACGAAATCACAGGAAAGTTCCTTTGCCCTGTTTTCCACCAGGACGGACTTGCGGCCGGTGATGAATCCGGTGATATATCCCATGCGGTGAGCCAGGGACAGCCCCAGCCCGTCGTGGGCATTGAACAGTTTATACGCTTCCCCCTCCGGTCCCATCACCAGGGTGCCGTCGGTCAGGGTGCCATCCACATCGAAAGCGATGAGCCTGATTTTCTTTGGAGCTTTCATCACATGACTCCCTGCTTCAGAAGGTCCGTGATATGGAGCATGCCGATGGCCTTCTCCTTTTCTACTACCGGAAGGACGGTGATGGGATGGGGCTTATGCTGTTCCATGCGGTGCAGCGCTTCGGCTGCCAGCCTTTCTTTGGAAATAAGCTGCGGATTTATCGTCATCGCTTCCCCTACGGGACGGGTGAGGAAATCCATGCCTTTTTCCAGACCCCGGCGCACATCGCCATCGGTCATGAGGCCTTTCAGTTTTCCTTCTTCATCCACTACGGACACAGCTCCCAACCCTTTGTCAGTCATAACGAAGAGGGCATCCTTGACGGAAGCCTTTTCAGAAATGAGAGGATTTTCATCCCCTTTATGCATCACCATTTCCACAGTGAGGAGGAGTTTCTTGCCAAGAGCTCCACCGGGATGGAAAATGGCGAAATTGTCAGCTGTAAAATGATGCCTTTCCATGAGGCATACCGCCAGGGCATCGCCCAAAGCCAGTGCAGCCGTCGTAGAACTGGTCGGTGCAAGTCCCAAACTGTCTGCTTCTTTTTCTACTCCTGCATCGAGAATGGCATCCGCATTTCTGGCAAGGGTGGAATTTGTTTTTCCCACCACTGCAATCAATTTGGCACCGATCCGCTTGAGGGAAGGAAGGATATTCAATACTTCAGCAGTTTCCCCGCTGTTGGAATAAGCAATGACCACGTCTTGTGAAGTCACCATGCCCAGATCGCCATGAATGCCTTCTGCGGGATGAAGGAAGAAGGCAGGAGTTCCGGTAGATGCCATGGTGGCTGCCACTTTGCGGGCAATATGGCCGGATTTTCCCATGCCTGTCAGGACCACGCGGCCCTGGGCACTTTCAATCAGCCGAACAGCCTCTTCAAACTGGCCATCCAGTTTATCTACCAGAGATATGACTGCTCCCGCTTCATCGCGGAGAACTCTTGAAGCTGTTTCAATGACTGACATAGTGCCTCCTGCTGAATTCAAATAAAAATGGTGCTTATTCTTTATTATACAATAGATTAGTCTCAAACTGCGAGATTTTGGAATGAGTAATTTGGGGACGAATCGTGATTCGTGGCTCGTGGCTCGTGGTCCGTGGTCCGGGAAGGCGTGCCGCTGATGCGGCACGATTTTTTTATGGGCCAACTCAAACATGGCGTGAGTGAAGTCTATAAGCTATTAGCTATTAGCCGTTAGCAGCCAGCCGTTGGCCATTACCCATCAGAAACCGTTTCCCGGCACCAATGAGTTCTGATAACTGATAACTTTTTACTCAGTTTTTCATCATACGATTCATCTTCAGGGATTCAGTTATTTCCCCGGTACCAGTCCCTTATCTTTATCGTGTTTCACCACATTATTGATAGCGATGAGGTCTTTCAGGAGATCTTCGAGGGAAGAGAGGTAAAGCATATTGGTGGAGTCGGAAAGGCCTTCCGGCGGGTTGTCATGGACTTCCATGAAGAATCCGTCTACGCCGGAAGCGGCGGCAGCCCTGGCGAGGTAGGGAATGAATTCGCGCTGTCCTCCGGTGGTATTTCCCATGCCTCCCGGAAGCTGGACGCTGTGGGTAGCATCGAAAATGACGGGATAGCCGAACTGGCGCATAATTGGGAAGGAACGCATATCCACCACCAGGTTGTGATAGCCGAAGGAGGCTCCTCTTTCGGTGATGGCGATATTCGGATTTCCTGCTTCTTCCAGTTTGCCGATCACGTTTTTCATGTCTTCCGGCGCCATGAACTGGCCTTTTTTCACGTTCACCGGCTTGCCTGTCTTTGCCGCACCGTAAACGAGATCCGTCTGGCGGCAGAGGAAGGCCGGAATCTGGAGCATATCAAGGACCCGGGAAGCCGGAGCGAGCTGGGTCACGTCATGGACGTCGGAAAGTACGGGCACCTGCAGTTCCTTTTTAATGGAAGCAAGGATTTCAAGGCCTTTTTCGAGGCCCGGCCCTCTGAAGGAATTGTAGGAAGAACGGTTGGCCTTATCATAGGATGCCTTGAAAATATACTGTACGCCCAAACGTTCACAGATTTTTTTGATTTCCCGGCCAATCATAAGGGTACGGTCGTAGCCTTCAATGACACAGGGGCCGGCGATGAGAAAGAGCTTGCTTCCGTCGATGGTTAAGTTGCCTACATGGATGGTTTTCATAAGTGGTTCCTTTCGAAATATTCATTTGCTTTACGAAGATCTTCTTCGGTGTCGATGCCGATATCTTCAGAATTGAGTTTAATCACGCCAATCTTATAGCCCATTTCCAAAGCCCGGAGCTGTTCCAGGGATTCCGTCTTTTCCAGCGGGGTCTGGGCCATCTTCGCATAGGAAAGGAGGAAATCTCTCCGGTAGGCATAAATGCCCACATGTTTCAGCGGTGGTTCCACGAAATCATGTCTGGGATAGGGAATGAGGGATCTGGAGAAATAAAGGGCTTCCCCTTTGCGGGATACTACGACTTTGACAGCTGACGGATCGTCATATTCATCTTCATGAAGGGGAGTCGCCACGGTAGCCATATCCAATTCCGGATGGTCCAGGAGATCTCTGGCCAGATTATCGATGATATCCGGGTCAATCAGCGGTTCGTCGCCCTGGACATTGACGATGATATCGTACTGCGGATATTTTTCTGCCACTTCCGCCAGACGGTCTGTGCCGGTGGGGTGATTGACAGAGGTCATGACCACATTTCCGCCAAATGATTTCACTTCTTTTTCGATGGCTTCATGGTCTGTGGCCACAATGACCGTATCCGGCACTTTTGCCTGAATGGCTCTTTCGTAGACACGGTGCACCAGGGTTTCCCCGGCAATCATTCGAAGCGGTTTTCCCGGAAGTCTCGTGGAGGCATAGCGGGATGGAATAATACAGGCAACTTTCATTACAAATCCTCCCATTGTTTTTCTAAAAGGGTAAGGCCTTCAGGGAAGGTCATTTCTATTTCCAGTACATAGAAAGGCACCTCAGATTCATGGATGCTCTGGAGTTTCATCATTTTCACCGCATCTTTTTCCGTGATCACGATGCAGTCTGCGCCGGAGGCTGCAGCTTCGGAATCGCATTTCCTGATATCTTCATCCGTATAGGCATGATGGTCGTCAAAGGCCATTTCGCCAACGGGGATGAAACCGGCTTCCCGGGCAGTCTCCGCAAAAGCAGCGGGATTGCCAATGCCGCTCATGAGGTATGCCCTCTTTCCCTTGACGTCCGAAAGCGGTCCTTCGTGATGACGGCCTTTCCAGTCATCCCAGGGAACGGCTTCTGCCGGGCTATGGCAGGACGTGATCACGGGAATCCCCGGAGCCAGCCTTTCAAGGCGGTTCTTTATTTCTTTTATTTCTGATGGTTTGACCTGGTCGCTCTTGGTGATGATGAAAAGGGCCGCCCGTTTCAGTGCGGAAAGAGGCTCCCGGAGGAGTCCTCTCGGCAGGGCATGGTCATAGCCGAAGGGATTGGTGGCATCGAGAAGAATGAGGTCCCGGTCCCTTTTCAGTTTCCAGTATTGGAAACCGTCGTCAAGAAGGAGCAGATCCGCTCCCAGGCGTTGTGCCCTTTCGGCAGAAGTGATGCGGTCTTTCCCTACCAGGATGGGTACGGAGGGGAGCTTCAGGGCCATCATGTACGGCTCATCCCCTGCCATCTTTTGGGAAACGAGGATTTCTTTTGCGTCAGAAACGATGCCGCCCTGCTTTTCCAGACCACTCCGGTACCCCCGGCTGATGATGGCGGGATGATGCCCCGCCTCTGTCAGAAGCTGCGCGAGACGGATGATACAGGGTGTTTTCCCCGTGCCGCCGGCAGTGATATTTCCCACGCTGATGACCGGAATGCCTGCATCCATGGCATGGGCAGCGGCGGATTTCTGTTTTTTCGTCACCTGGGAGAGGTAAATCCCCTCCAGGCTTTCAAGGATCGAGAGTACCAGCCTGTCCTTTCCCGAAGGATGAGGATTTTTCATCAGGCCGGTGACATAGCTTTCAAGGCTCATGCTTTCTCCTTCAGTTTGATGCCGTACTCTTTGGTGAGGGCTTCAAAAGATTTGATATTTCTTTCCGTGGCTCCCTGATTTTCATGGACCACTTCCAGGGCTGCCTTCCCCATTTTTTCCATCTTTTCCGGATGACTCAGAAGGTCCAGGAGTGTCTTTTCAAAGGCATTTTCGTCCGGTGTCATGATGCACACGCTCCGGCTGGTGAGAAGTTCGAAAATTTCCTGGAAATTGAACATATAGGGCCCCACGAGGACCGGTTTGCCGTGAGCTGCAGGTTCGAGTATATTATGTCCTCCCACTTTCACAAAGCTGCCGCCTACGAAGACCACGTCGGCCAGGCTGTAAAGACGCCCCAGTTCTCCGATGGTATCGAGGATGACTACCTGGGTCCCCTTTCCATCATCTTCTTCACTGCCCATTTTGGACCGGCGGATAACGGTGAGGTCATGGTGTTTGATCATGAATTTCACCGACGGCGCCCTGGTGATTTCACGAACGGCGAGAAGAAGTCTGGCATCCGGGTATTTCTCAAGGATTTTCTTGAAAGTGCGAACTACGATTTCCTCTTCACCCCCATGGGTGGAGCCTGCCACGATGATGGGGCCCTTTCCGTCGAAGCGGAATTCTTTACGGAGTTTATTTCTTTCTTCTTCTGAAACTTCCGCATAGGTCTGGTCATACTTCGTATTTCCCGTAATGGTGACCCGTTCCGGAATGGCTCCCATATCGATGATCCGTTCCTGGTCGATTCGGGACTGCATACAGAATTTCCGGATCTGGAAAAGCATGCGGGTGGTGAATCGCTTGATGAGGGAATACCGTTTCATGGACCGGCCGCTGATACGGCCATTCATCATCATGACGGGAATTTTCTTTCTCCAGGCCAGGCGGAGGAAATTCGGCCACAGTTCAGTCTCGATGAGGATGATGGCTTTCGGATTGACGATATTGACGATGCGTTCCGTAATGACCGGAAGGTCAAAGGGGAAGAAAATATGCCCGTCCGCTTCGGGAATGATCCGCTGGGCCATGCGATGGCCTGTGGCTGTAACAACGGATACTACCACCATTTCGTCGGGATATTTCTTTTTCAGTTCCCTGACGATAGGGCTTGCCGCCACCACTTCTCCTACAGAAGCCGCATGGACCCAGATCGCATTGTGGTCGGCAATCTGGAGAAGCGTCGGGGTCGGCATGATGCCGGCACTCTGCTTCAGACGGTCATAAAAACCTTCTTCAAAGACCAGGCGGTAGATGAGGATCGGAATCTGCAGGATCCAGTAAGCCACCAGGCATATGTTGTAGAACCAGTACAAAGGTTGTCTCCTTTTCTTGGAAATACGGGAATATCGTGATTCGTGATTCCTTGTTCGTTGTTCGTTATTTGTTATTCGTGATTTCTCATCAGCCTGTCCGCAGCGTCATTTGTCCATTCAGTCCGCCCGAAGTGATGAGCGCCATGAGCTATCAGCCGTTAGCTATAAGCAACTAGACGTTAGCAGTTAGCAGTTAGCAGTTAGCTATTAGCCGTCAGCCATCAGCTATTAGCCATAAACGATAAACTTTTATTTCTTTTCCGATGAATCTTCACTTTCTTCTTCATTGACCTGGCTGCTCATGGTATAGAGGTCATAGTAGAGTCCACCTTTGGCCATGAGTTCCTCATGGTTGCCTTTTTCAGCAATAACCCCGTTATTGAGGACCAGAATCTGGTCTGCGTTTTTAATGGTGGAAAGGCGATGGGCGATGACAAAGGAAGTACGGCCCACCATCAGTTTATCGAGAGCATCCTGTACGATTTTTTCACTTTCCGTATCAAGGGCGGAAGTGGCTTCATCGAGGATGAGGATTTTCGGGTTTTTGAGGATAGCCCTTGCGATGGCGATTCTCTGGCGCTGGCCGCCGGAAAGGACAAGCCCCCGGTCCCCTACTCTTGTTTCTATGCCATGAGGAAGGGCTTTGATGAATTTTTCCGCATTGGCGCTCCGGATGGCTTCCCACACTTCTTCATCCGTCGCATCGAGACGTCCGTAAAGGACATTTTCCTTAATCGATGTATTGAAGAGGAGCGTATCCTGAGGCACGAGACCAATCTGGTCGCGAAGGGACCCGAGAGAGGCTTCCCTTATATCCATGCCGTCGATATCGATTTCGCCACCCGTGATTTCATAAAACCGGGGGAGAAGGTTGGCAATGGTGGATTTTCCTGCTCCCGAAGGACCTACGATAGCAATGGTTTCTCCGGGATTAGCCACGAAATTCAGGTCCGTGAGCACCGGATTGTCCTTTTCATATTCAAATTTTACATGCTTTGCTTCCACCCTGCCGGAAATGACGATCAGTTCTTTTTCATGGGAATGATCATAATCTTCTTCCGGTTCGTCAAGAATGGCAAATACCCTGTCTGCAGCGGCCAGGGATTTCTGGATATTGCCGAAACTTTCAGCGATACGCTTGATCGGGTTGGCCAGATTGATGGCATAAATCAGGAAAGCAATGAGTTCGCCGGCCGTCATTAATCCATCGATAACGGAAACGCCGCCATACCAGATAATGACTGCAATGGCCAGGGCTGCCAGGAATTCCACAATCGGTGTCATCTGGCTCTGCTGACGGATGGATTTGACAGTAGCCTTGAAATTGGACTGGTTCACTTTGCCAAAACGTTCCGTTTCATATTCCGTACGATTAAAAGAACGGATAATGCGGACACCGGAAATCGTTTCCTGGAGCATACTGGTCACGTCGGCCAGTTTTTCCTGGACGCTTCTCCCGGAGGAATGAAGTTTCCTGCCGAAGAACTTGATGGTTACCGATACCACCGGCACAATGACGAGGCAGAGAACGGTCAGTTTCCACTGGAGATAAATCATGGCCGCAAAGGAACCGATAAAAATGGCCCCTTCCTGTACCAGCATGATGAAATCGGTGGTCATGGCATTCTGGAGGGCGGATATATCATTGGTGAGATTACTCATGATTTCCCCGGTCCGCCGCTTGTCAAAGTAGGCGATAGGAAGATTCTGGAGATGTTCATACAGTTTATTTCTAAGATCCCGGATGACCGACTGCCCGATAAAGCCCATGAGGTACCGATGGGCAAAAGTCGTAGACCCGCGGATGAACATGACCACGATAATAGATGCGATGATCACATAGAGCATGGTCATATCTTTTTCTTCCAGTACCTTGTCGATGACGTCCTTGATAATCCAGGGAACGTACAGGTTGGAAGCGGAAACGAGAATCATGCAGATCACCGAAAGGATGAGAAGCTTCCCGTAGGGCTTCACATATTTCAGCAGTCTGATGTAACTGTTTACTTTGCTTTTATTTTTCGCCATTGGCTGCTCCTGCTGTTTCTAATATAAGTTTTGCCGTCCGGTTCACCGCTCCGCCGGAGCCCAGGGCTTCCCGGACCTTTTTGATTTCCCTGATATTTTCCTGTCTTGCACTTTCATCGGTAATCCATTTCTGAAGGATTTCCGTGACGTTTCCTGCCGTCGCTTTGTCCTGCAGCAGTTCCGGCGTCACTTCGCGTCCCATGAGGAGATTTGGAAGGCCCGCATATTTCACATGGACCAGGAGGTTCGCCAGAAACCAGGTGAGCGGCGCCAGTTTGTAAACCAGTACCGTGGGAAGTTCCATCAATGCCGTCTCCAGGGTGGCTGTCCCCGAGGAAGCAGCGCAGGCATCACAGATCTGCATGAGGTCATACTGATGGCCTTCCGTGATTTCATAGGAAATATGTCTATTCCCTATGAAGGAAAGGAGAAATTCTTTCGGAATGGTGGATGCCCGGGGGATGAAGAACTGGCAGTTCTCCTTCTTTGAAAGATTTTCAGCGGCATCCAGCATGAGGGGGAAGAGCCCGGTCACTTCATTCTTCCTGCTGCCCGGCATGAGAAGGATGCGGCGGGCCTCTTTATTTCCATGGAAATACTCCATGGCCTCATCAAAGGACATCGAAGGTTTCACCGTATCCGCCAGGGGATGGCCCACAAAAGTGACGTGGGCACCGGCTTCCTGATAGGCTTTGGCTTCAAAGGGAAATATGGAAGCCACCTGAGCCACGTCGCGGACGATATTCGTCGCCCGGCCCTTGTTCCAGGCCCAGATGGTGGGCGCAATATAGTACACCACCGGAATGCCCAAGGTCTTTGCCACATGGGCGATTTTCATATTGAAGCCGGGATAATCGACGCAGACCAGGACGTCCGGTTTTTCATCGATCATGGCCTGTCGCAGCATGTCCCGAAGGTGGAAAAAGAAAGGAATGTGCTTTAGTATTTCCACAATTCCGATAATGCCCAGATTTTCTATATCATAAATGATGCGGACACCGCTCTTTTTCATGAGCTCTCCGCCCATGCCGAAGATCTCCGCGTCCGGCCGTATTCTTTTGATTTCTGCGGCTACCGCGGCCGCATGCATATCGCCGGAAGCTTCTCCGGCAGACATCATGATTTTCATAAATTTTCCTGTTCTACGGAAAGAATGACAATGCCCTTTTGGTCGGCTTCTTTGAGGACTGCCTCTTTTTCCGCAAAAAGTGTATGGTACGCCTCAATGGCCAGAACGGCACAGCCTGATTCTTCCATGGAATGAAGGGTCTGAAGGCCTACCGCAGGCATATCAAAACGAGTATCCTGCGCTGGTTTTGCCGTCTTGACTACAACGGCTCCCCCGCGGGCAAGCTGTCCTCCCCGACGGATGCAGGCATCAGTTCCTTCTATGGCTTCTACTGCCATGACGGCCTGATTTTTTATGACTACCGTCTGTCCAAGATCCATGGCTCCAATCGCTTTGGCTGCTTTAAAGCCAAAGGCTACGTCTTTCAACTGGTCTTCCGTCGGTTTCTTTTTCGTAAAAACCTGGGGCCCCGGCATGAGGGGTTTCAGGTACTTCGTCTGGTCCAGCACGGAAATGCCGTCTTTGGCCAATTCATCCACAATAACCAGGGTCACCGTATCATCTTTCATATCCATCTTGCGGAGACGGTTCAGCACCTTGATAGCCCGAAGGTCCGGAATGGGATGATTCTTGAAAAGCCATTCCTTCGTCACCTTGCCGATCATGGTCACTTCTTTCACGTTTTCACTGACCAGGGTCTTTATGACTTTATTCAGTTTGAAGGCGGAAATTTCATAATAGGCATCCGCCTTCGTTTTGAGTCTTTCATCAATGCCGGGGATCACCGCGATGCATACCACGCGATACCCCTGGGATTTCACCGCTTCCACAAATTCCACAGGAAGGGTACCGATGCCGGCCAGTAAACCGATTGTTTCCATAACGTCCTCCAAAATACCATACTTCATTTTATTTTACCATTTTTTGCTGTATGACACTATGGGGAAATTGAGTTCCGGTCAATCGGATCAATAAATAAAAGATAAATACTTCATTCAGGAAGTTATCAGTTCTCAGTTCAAAGTTATCAGTGAAGGAAAATAAATATAATAAAAAAGCGCGTTTCCAAATATAAAACGCGCCACCATTACTGAGAACTGATAACTAATAACTGATAACTTCAAAATCAAAGTTTATTCGTCTGATGAGAATAAAAGTTTATCTTATTTCATCCCATACTTCGGCCCTATTTCCTCATAGATATATCCTTCCCTCACGCCGGTATCGCTGTAGGTGATCCGGCCCGCATGGAAATGACCGGAGAGGACCAGGGCAATGATGAGTCCGGAAAGGATGGTGTGCATCCGGTCGGGGACGGCTTTCATGAGAAGGATGGATTTTTCTTCATCCAGAGGACGATCCCCGCGGAAAGTGGTCACCATTTTTTCCAGGAGCGTCCTCTCCATGACGGTGTTATTTTTATCCTTATGATAGAGAAGATTATACAGGGCGCAGGCACTCTTGAACGTGCCGCCCATGCCGATGATGAAGGGTGAAGAAATAGAATCAAGCTCGGCCACCCGGCCTATTCTTTCTTCTGCGGCCTTCCTCATGGCCAGGCATTCAAGGCCCGTGGGAAGAAATCCTTTCACGAATTCCGACCGGAGAGACAGGGAGCCCATGGGAAGACTCGTCTTGAAGCGGATATTCCCATCGCCAAAGGCCACGATTTCCGTAGAGCCTCCTCCGATATCCACCAGAAGCCCCTCGCCTGCAGGATGATTATGGACAGCTCCCACATAGTCAAGGTACGCTTCTTCATCCCCCGTGATGACACGAATCAGAATCCCCGTGCGCCTTTCTATTTCCCCCACCGCTTCCCGGCTGTTCTTTGCGTTGCGGAGAGCTGCCGTAGTGAAGGCATGGATAGAAGTTAATGGGAAATGGGAAAGAAATTCCTTGAACTCTTCCACGATTTCCACCGTCTTGTCGATGCCCGCCTGACTCATGCAGCCATCCTGAATATAAGCCGCCAGTCCTATGGTATGCTTCTTCTTCATGAGCATTTCCATATGATTTTCATCAATGAGATAAACCGCCATGCGGATCGTGGAAGACCCGATATCAATGATTCCGTGCAGCATGATTTTTCCCTCCCCCCGTTTTTCTTTATTTTACCACAGAAGGGAAAATAAGCTGTTAGCAATTAGCCGTTAGCCGTTAGCAGCTGGCGCATTTTTCACCAATTCCATCTTCCCCGCAGAGATGAAATATCCGGTCACTGCGGACGGACCGATAACTATTTTTCCAGCAAATGAGAAAAATCCCTGAAAAGTTTTGCTTTTCAGGGATTCATTTCAAAGTCAGATTATCAGTCTTTCGGCACCATATCTTCCGCTTTCAGGGTGCCCTTCTTTCTGCGTTCCGCATATTCAGCAGTTGCCGTAAAGAGGACGTCGGAAGAAGAATTGAGGGCGGTTTCGCAGGCATCTTCCAGAACAGAAATAATGAAACCTACGCCTACGACCTGCATGGAAATATCATTTCCGATACCAAAGGATGCACAGGCTACCGGAATGAGGAGCAGAGACCCCCCGGCTACGCCGGATGCCCCGCAGGCGCCGACAGTGGATACGATGCAGAGCAGTAAGGCCGTCGGCAAATCAACTGCAATTCCCAGGGTATGGGCAGCAGCCAGGGCTAAAACGGAAATCGTAATGGAGGCGCCGGCCATATTGATGGTTGCACCCAGAGGAATAGAAATGGTGAACATGTCCGGATCCAGGCCGAGGCGCTTGCAGAGAGACAGGTTCACCGGAATGTTCGCTGCAGAACTTCTGGTGAAGAAGGCATAAACCCCGGATTCGCGAATCGTCGTCAGTACAAGGGGATAGGGATTTTTGCGGACTTTGGCAAATACGATGAGCGGATTCATGATGAGGGCTACCAGGAAATAAGATCCGATGAGGACGCCCAGAAGCTGTACATAGCCAAGAAGGGCTCCCACACCTGCAGTGCCTACGGAATCAGCTACAAGGCCGAGAATGCCGAACGGTGCAAAATGAATGATCCAGGTCACCACTTTGGTAATCCCTGCCGCAATATCATCCAGGCAGGCTTTCGTGGTATCACCGGCACCGGTTTTCAGGGCAATCCCCAGAATGATGGCCCAGGCCAGGATGCCGATGTAATTCGCATTCATAATGGCTGCGACAGGATTATCTACTACGGAAAGAATCAGGTTGTGAAGGACCTGGATAATGCCGCTTGGCGGAGCCAGTTTCGTATCCGGAGCCACCTGGAGAGCCAGGTCGGTGGGAAACAGGAAAGACATGGAAACGCCGACCAGGGAAGCGCAGAAAGTACCGATCACATAAAGCTCAATAATCGGTTTCATACTGCCCTGGGACCCCTCCTTTCTCTGGGCCATGGCATTCATGACCAGGAAGAAAACCAGGATCGGTGCGACCCCTTTCAGGGCCTTAACGAAGAGATCCCCCAGGATCTTGACCACCGGGATGGCCGGCGGGAAAAATACGGCAATGATAATCCCGATGACCAAACCTACGGCGATCTGCTTGATCAGGGACACACTGCCAAGGATGTGTGCAATGGACTTAAACAAAATGATTCCTCCTCCTAATAACACCCTCGAGACACTAATACGTGTCTAGTATACGCCTGCTGTCAAGGTCTATGCAAGTCTTATGCAAAATTTGTAAAAGGTTTGTCAGTGGTTATGCATTGGAAATATATTTGGAACGCGTTTGGTTTCCATCGCCTGCTCAGGCGCTTCATTAACAGGCAATGAAATCTCTTTAAAGTGAGAGTACAAAATAGAAATCATTATTTTAAAACTTCAGGGGAAATCGTTATCAGTTCGCCGTTGTGGCAGGCCATTACGCAGGAGAAGCGGCCTTTTTATATAAAAAATTGAATCATTCCCAATGAAAGCCATATAAAAATAGCCCGCCATTTCATTTGATGCGGGCCTCCTCCACGGAGAACCATGAACGGAGAACTGATCACTTTATCAATTTCGGCCATTCAGCATATTGTGTAATGATTGTACAGCCCCTTTATTTTTACCCTCATTTTACCTTTCCCATTGGAAAACATGCCCACTCACTGTGCTATAATAAAAACAGAAAGAGAAGGTAAAATGCCATGAATACACCGATCATATTCAACTTGTCCATCGGCAGCCGGAAGCCCCATTCGGGAGTACAGAAGGTCTGCCCTTTCTGTCATCCGGAGAAATTGACGAACGTCATCGAGCAGGAGGGAGACCTCATCTGGCTCATGAATAAATTCCCGGTCTTTGAAAATACCTGGCCCACGGTCATTGTGGAAACAGCCGATCACAATGGGGAGCTTACCACCTATAATAAAGAAAAGCTTCACCAGGTGATTTCATTCGGCCTCTCCCAGTGGCTGGAGCTGGAGAAGGATAAAAGGTTCCAGTCGGTCCTTTATTTCCGGAATTTCGGTCCTG
>Ga0256406_1005587_pt1 | contig 13333 bp, 12 predicted proteins | sample RumenRJG_03DNA_FD_185986 | JGI IMG/M metagenome (GOLD analysis project Ga0256406, IMG submission 185986) | Bovine rumen microbial communities from Lethbridge, Alberta, Canada - RJG_03 | ecosystem: Host-associated > Mammals > Digestive system > Stomach > Rumen | place: Canada: Alberta | collected...
ACAATAGGCATCTGGACTGCTGACGCTATCGTCCGGCAAAGCAACATCTTTTCAACAGTGCGCCCCGCGCCGCGAGAGGGCGCACTGTTGTTATCACACGATTATGAGTACAATGTTACGACGTTTCCTCGGCCTCTTCTTTGTCTTGGAGTGCACAGCCACAAGCACAGCGCAGCTGCCCACCAGCTCGTCCAACTTCACACTGTCGACAACCCACTTTGCCGACACCATACCTGTCGACTTTGACAACGGCCTGCTGCTGGTGCCCGTTGAGATCGAAGGTCGCACCTACCGATATATTCTGGACACCGGAGCGGCTCAGGGAATGCTCAACGTCCCGTCGCCGATACCCCAAAAGAGCTGTCTCGGCAATGTCATCACGCGAGACGCCAATGACAATGCCGACACACTCAAAGCAATCGTGATGCCTCCGATGAAGCTGGGGAAAATAACTATCGATGGATATGTGGCTTTGATGGGGAAGAAGATAATTGGTAAGGGCAACTGCGACGGCATCCTGGGGTTCGACCTCATCAACCAGGGGATATCGATGAAAATCGACGTACGACGGCGCCAGCTGATTTTCACCGACCGCAGCGACTTCTTTGAAGGAGAAAAGGGCGAACGGCTGAAATACCATCTGAAGTGGTTCGTGCCTCATGTCTACGTGAGCCCGTTCAAGCGGCATGTCGACGAGGTGTGCTTCGACACCGGCTGTCAACAGCTCTACGAAATGAACGTGGACGCCTTCAGGGTGCATGCCTACCGCAGCAGGCAGGTGAATGCACAGGTGGAAGGACGCGCCACGGGCTACTTCAGCCCTGCCGACAACAGCAGGCAGACTGCCGAAGTGTTCTTCCTTCACCTCAACCGACTGAAATGGAACGACTTTGCGTTGACCGACGTGCACTGCACCACTACGCAGGGCAGTTCACGAGTGGGCGCACAACTGCTCAAATATGGAAGCGTGATATTCAATCAAAGACAGAAAACCGTGACCTTCCAACCTTACGACGGACAGGACAGCGTGAATGTGGGCAACCGGCAGCTGGGCGTAGCCTTCATTCCGAGAGATGGGAGGCCTGAAATCGGCATCATCTGGCATAAGAGTGAGGCCTTCCGCAACGGCATGCGGCAAGGCGATACCGTACTGTCCATCAATGGGACCGCGGTACCCAACTTCCAATGGTTTGCCAATTTCCGGTTCAAAGACGGTCAACGCTATGTCTTCCGCCTACGCGACAGCAAAGGCAGAGAAAAAGAGGTGAGTCTGACAAGATAGATGAAAGGAAGCACTTCTCTTATGCATTAGCGGCATTCCTGTAGGAATGCCGCTAATGCATAAGAGCGTGGGTATGAGTTACAGATGATAGATGGCATAGAGATAGGCGCCAAGTGATATCGCTGGGCTGGCCCCAATACGGGTCCGCATCACTCCGATACGCTTCACGGGGTCGTAGTCGACTTTCTCATCGGTGCCAGGAATGGTCACCTTCACGGCACCACCCTTCAGGAACTCAGCCTTCTGCACCGGGTCTTCCAGGTTATAGGCCCGCATCTGCATATGACCTACCTCAGTGCCCCTGCACAGCAGCTTGCTGTTCATCTCGTCGACAAGAGCCGGGAAGATGAAGTCGGAACTATGGGCCACGCCACCCCCTATCACTACAAGACCGTCAACAATCGTGTCAGCCATTGCAATGGCATCTCCTGCCACCTCGCCAAACTGACGGAAGCTCTCCTTGGCTGCCGCCACATCGCCAGGGACATCTCCTCGCGCAATGTCAAAAATATCCTTGGGAGTCAAGTCGGATTGGTCGCCCGAGAGCTCGCGATAGACACGTTGCACGGCCCGGATGCTTACGCCTTCCTCAGCAACTTCCGAAGGATTCAGCTTATTGCGATAGCACCAGATGTCGCCACCGACTCCGTTGTCACCTAAGAGCAGATGGCCATTGATGACCACACCGGCTCCGAAACCGGTACCGAAGGTGATGCCCAACAGATTGCGATAACGCTTCGGGCTACCGCTTGTCTCAAGCTGCCGGTTCACGTCCACAAGTGCTCCGCCCATAGCTTCACCATAGGCAAACAGACTGCCGTCGTTATTGATAAACACGGGAATACCAAACTTTTTCTCCAGGTAGGGACCGAGTGCTATTCCACCACGGAAGGAGGGGAAGTTGGGCAAATCGCCGATAATACCCTTCTCGTAATCGGCCGGACCGGGGAAAGCAAAACTGATTGCCACGGGCGATTCCGGAAGAAGCGACTTCACGGTGTTGAAGCCGTCGACCAGCTGTCCTAAACATTCTGAAAGCACGGTTGCCTTCGAGGGGAGAGAGAAAGGCTCAACGATGAGCTTGCCACCCTGCATGGCCGAGAACACGAAGTTGGTGCCCCCGGCATCAAGAGTCATAATGATTCTGTCGTCTTCAATATAGTTCATATTGCGTTAGTTGAATAGGTTTAATAGAAGTTGAACTTATAGCCCACAGTAAAGACGAAGCACCGGTTCTTGCCGTTCAGAAGCTTATTGGCTTTTGTAAACGAAAGGTTATAGCGTACGCCGGCCACCACGTTCATGAACTCATAGCTCACACCGATGGGAATGGAGACGTCCACCTTATTGTAAGCATCCTTCACATCGCTGTCGGTCTCCACATCCTTCTGGATATTGCCGTTGGCATCCTGCACGTACTGTAGCTTGCCTTCCTTGTCGTAATAGAAGTTGCTCTCCACCTGGTGGTATTTGGCATGGAGCAAGAATCCTACTTGCACGCCGGCGTTGACACTCAGTCCCTTGACCAGATAATAATGGGCTTTCAGTGGAACGGCGAGGTAGCCGCTCGTCAAGCGCTGCTCGCTCCATCCGATATGGATTTCATCGGCATCCACCTGCTCTAAGTCGGGATAACGGTAGCCCATCATCTGATACTCCACACCTAAAGAGACTGCCTGGCGCTGCCCGGCCTGATAGAAGAAGTCGACTCCTCCGTCGAAACCGGCCTTATAGCGCGAGTCGTAGGCGCGCTGATTATTACTGTCAACACTGTAAAGAATGGAATTGTTGCCCATATTGGCAAGGCTGACTCCGATATGGGGAACGATGGAGAACGTTCCCTCACGGGGCTGTGCCAAGGAAGTGATAGCTCCTAAGCATGCGCACATGGTCAGCATGATGACTTTCTTATTTCTCATTGTCTATTGATTGTTTTGATACTACTTGTGTGTCAGCCAGCCTACTTATCCCAATGGATTCTCAGCTTATGAAGGTCGGTCGAGTTAGGCGCAATGGCCACTTCGAAGTCTCCGGGCTCCCAACCGTACTCTAACTTGGAATTGTAGAAAGAGAGCAGCTCCGGCTTGACGGTGAAACTCACGGTCTTGGTCTCTCCGGGCTTGAAATCGAGCTTCCGGAAGCCCTTGAGTTCTTTCACCGGACGTGAGGTCGAGGCTATCAGGTCTGTGATGTAGAGCTGCACAATTTCCTTGCCCTCGCGAGAGCCCTCGTTGGTGACATCAATGCTCAGGCGGATGCTGTCGTTGTCGCCTTTAGCCTTCACCTTGTCAGCACGAAGGTTGGAATAGGTGTAACGATTGTAGCTCAGCCCATAGCCAAAGGGATAGAGCGGCCGGTTGTCAGCCATGGGGATGTCCTTATAGGTGGGAGTAAACCAGTCGGGCTTGTAGACTCCCTGCGGCCGGCCGGTGTTCAGGCAATTGTAATAGATGGGAATCTGTCCCTCATAGCGAGGGAAGGTGATGGTGGTCTTGCCCGAGGGATTGACCTTGCCCGTGAGAACATCGGCCAGAGCGTCACCTGCCGAGGTACCCAAATGCCAGGCTTCAAGGATACAGGGGAAGTTACGGTCGATGTCGGTGAGGATGAGAGGACGTCCGCTGAAGACGACAATGACAATGGGCTTGCCTGTATCACGAAGGGCCTTGAGCAACTGGCGCTGACCAACAGGCAACTCCAGGTTGACTCTCGACCAGGCTTCGCCACTCCAGCCGCCTTGCTCGCCCACGCAAGCTACCACCACATCGGCCTGGCGTGCCTCTGCCACAGCCTCAGCGATAAGCTTGCTGTTAACGGCAGAGACCGTATCGTTATAGAAGTCATAGCAGGAATTGACATCGCTCTCGCAACCCTGAGTGTAGGTGACGGTGCACCCGTCGCCCAACGAAAGAGCCAAAGCCTGCCTTACGGTGTGCGACTTGCGTCCGTCGGGCTTGGTACTCCACGTGCCATAGAGTTGTGCCACATCGTTGCCTATAGGGCCTACGACAGCCACGCGCCTGCACGACGAAGAAAGGGGAAGCAGGGAACCTTCGTTCTTGAGCAGCACCATGCTCTCACCGGCCAGCTTGCGGGCGAAAGCCACATGAGCATCGCTGAGCACGTCGGCCTGCCGGGCGGAGTCTTTCATCAGTCGGGTATAGCGATAAGGATCGTCGAAGAGACCAAGCTTGTATTTGGCTTCGAGGATGGGGCGAACCAAGTCCCTGATTTGCGTCATGGTAATCTTGCCTTCCTTCAGAAGCTGCTTGATGTTGCGCACATAGTGCATGCTGCCCATGTCCATGTTCATCCCTGCTACAAGACCCAAACGCGCCACCTCTTTGGCATCACCCACGCGGTGGTTCTCCATTTCACCCACTGAATTGGCATCCGACACAATGAACCCCTTGAAGCCCCACTGCTGTCGGAGCAGGTCGGTGAGCAGCCACTTGTTACCTGTAGCCGGTACACCGTCGATGACGTTGAACGACGACATGCCGGAGCCGGCACCGGCCTCAACGGCTGCCTTGTAGGGAGGAAGATAGTAGTTGTACATCATCCAGCGGCTCATGTCCACGGTGTTGTAGTCGCGCCCGGCTTCAGCTGCTCCATACAGTGCAAAGTGCTTGAAGCAGCAAAGCAGGGTGGAATCGCTTGCAAGGTCGTCGCCCTGGTAACCTTGCACCATGGCTTTCGCAATGAGACTCCCTAAGTAAGGATCCTCACCGGCTCCCTCTGCCACTCGGCCCCAACGGGGGTCGCGTGCGATGTCGACCATCGGCGACCAGGTCCACTCTATACCGTTGGCCGTTGCCTCCTTGGCTGCTATCTGTGCTCCACGCTTAATCAGCTCCAGGTTCCAGCTGCAAGCTTGGGCGAGCGGAATGGGAAAGGTAGTGGCATAACCGTGAATGACGTCAAGCCCAAAAAGAATAGGTATACCTGCCGGCGACTTCTCAACAGCCAGTTGCTGGAGATGGGCATCAGCCCCACCGCAGGCACCCACCTGCCCTCTCTCTGCCGACTCAGCTATACCGAGGTTGTTGTTCAGCACCTGAGGGTCGGCGCCAGCACCAAGATTGAGTTGGCCGATAAGGTCACTAAGAGTCATGCGCTTCATCAAGGAACTGACGAAGCGGTTCATCTTTTCATTTGCCACATCAGTCCGATGCGCCGAACTTTGGGCTTGCACGGTAAGCGACGCCACCGTCAGCGCCACAAGTAACAGGTAACGAACATGCATAATATCTTCAATATTGGGCTTGTAGCAGCCTCTTGTTTTCCAATGTTACAACTCACACACAAAGCCTGCACCTGAGGCCCAGCTCTGAATGCAGACGTGCTAATATAGTAACGCAGGAAAACGGAGAATAGTGCGTGAGTAGAAGATAAATTTCAAAAAAGCAGCCACTGACGCTCCAACGCCCAAGGTGAGCTCCGCAAGGCTGCAAGCAACAGCCAAAAACTCCCGACTATCAACATAGCCGGGAGTATCTGAATAATATCGTCAGGAGAACAGCGCCCTTACTGTTCCGACTTGTTAGCACGCTTCCTCTCCAAGTGGTCGAGGATGATCTTGCGCATACGCATGCTCTTGGGCGTCACCTCCACATATTCATCAGCCTTGATGTATTCCAGGCATTCCTCAAGACTCATCACCGTCTTAGGCACCACCCTGGCTTTCTCATCAGAGCCCGAGGCGCGCACGTTGGTAAGCTGCTTGGCCTTTGTGACATTGATGACGAGGTCGTTGTCGTGAACATGCTCTCCGACCACCTGTCCGGCATAGACTTCCTCACCCGGGTCGATGAAGAACTTACCACGGTCCTGAAGCTTGTCGATGGAATAGGCATAGGCCGTACCCGTCTCCATGGCTATCATAGAGCCATTGAGCCGGCGCACGATGTCGCCTTTGTAGGGCTGATACTCCTTGAAGCGATGCGCCATGATGGCTTCGCCCTGACTGGCCGTCAGCACATTCGTACGCAGCCCGATGATGCCTCTCGAAGGAATGTCGAAGGTGATGTTCACACGGTCGCCTTCAGTGTCCATACCCGTGAGCTCACCCTTACGGCGGGTCACCATATCCACCATCTTGCTGGAGTACTCCTGCGGCACATTGATATCGAGTTCCTCAATAGGCTCGCACTTCTTGCCATCGATTTCCTTATAGATAACTTGCGGCTGGCCCACTTGGAGCTCGAATCCCTCACGGCGCATGGTCTCTATCAGTACGGAGAGATGGAGCACACCACGGCCGCTGACAATCCATTTATCAGTAGTTCCCTCCACGTTGCGCACACGCAGGGCGAGGTTCTTCTCCAGCTCCTTCTTGAGCCTTTCTCCGATATGACGGCTCGTACAGTACTTGCCTTCACGGCCAAAGAAAGGCGAATCGTTGATTGTGAAGAGCATACTCATAGTAGGCTCATCGACCGCGATGGGAGGCAGCGGCTCCGGGTTTTCGAAGTCGGCAATGGTGTCACCAATCTCGAACTTCTCAAGACCTACCACCGCACAGATGTCACCACTCTCCACCATATCGGTACGACGGTGACCGATGCCCTCAAAAGTATGAAGCTCCTTAATCTTCGTCTTTTCCTGGGTGCCATCGCGGTGACAGATAGTGATGTTCATGCCGTCACGCAGCACACCGCGATGCACGCGGCCCACCGCGATGCGCCCGGTATAGTTGCTGTAATCGAGCGATGTAATGAGCATCTGCGGCGTCCCCTCCAGATGCTTGGGAGCCGGTATCACCTCAAGAATCTTGTCAAGCAGGTAATCTATGTTGTCAGTGGGCGTCTTCCAGTCAGGTCCCATCCAGCCATTCTTAGCCGAGCCGTAAACCACGGGGAAGTCGAGTTGTTCTTCGGTAGCATTGAGGTCACACATCAAGTCGAATACCATCTCGTAGACCTGCTCCGGCCGGCAGTTAGGCTTGTCCACCTTATTGACCACAACAATGGGCTTGAGGCCAATCTTGAGCGCCTTCTGCAGCACGAATCGGGTCTGAGGCATCGGGCCTTCGAAGGCATCGACGAGCAACAGGCATCCATCGGCCATATTGAGCACTCTCTCCACCTCGCCACCGAAGTCAGAGTGACCGGGAGTATCCAAAATATTAATCTTGACACCTTTCCACCTGATGGAAACGTTCTTGGAAAGAATGGTTATCCCTCGCTCTCTCTCCAAATCATTGGAATCAAGCACTTCGCCGCTGTCGTCCTGTCCATCCCGGAAAAGCTTACCAGCGAGCATCATCTTGTCAACCAAAGTAGTCTTACCATGATCGACGTGCGCAATTACTGCGATGTTCCTAATGTCTTGCATTGTTATATAACAAAATAAAGCTATTCTTGCAATAAAGAATAAGACCCTGCCACAAACGCTTACTTGCGGCATCTCTGAATTCTGCCTGCAAAATTACAAAAAATATCGGGAATGTTTGCCCCAACGACGGAAAAGTTGTACCTTTGCACTCGCATTTTAATATTACACATTAATAACATCAGCTATGTATTTGGACAAAGCAAAGAAAGCAGAAATCTTTGGACAATACGGGAAGTCAAACTCTGATACCGGCTCCGCAGAGAGTCAGATAGCATTGTTCTCCTACCGTATTTCCCATTTGACGGAGCACCTGAAGCGCAACCGTAAAGATTATACTACACAGCGTGCACTGACACAGCTCGTAGGAAAACGCCGCGCACTTCTCGACTACCTCTACGACCGCGACATCGAGCGCTATCGTAACATTGTGAAGGCATTGGGCCTGCGCAAGTAATCGGGAAAGCTTATTGCTTAAGCAAAGAGAGCCACAGCATCGCAAGATGCCGTGGCTTTTCTTTTGCTTTATTCCTTTCTTGGTGCGTGCTTATTCCTGAAGGATACCCAATTCTCTGAGCGGACGGGTCACGAATTCCCGTTCCAGCATCCTTGGGTGAGGGATGGTCAGTTCCGGCTCCTCAATCCGAAGGTTATCATAGAGCAGGATGTCAATATCGATAATGCGGTCGTGATAGACTCCGGCCACACTTTTCTCCGTGCGCCCCATCAAGTGCTCAATGTGCTGAGTGGCATCGAGGAGCTCACGCGGACTGAGCGGAGTATCGACTACGAGACAGGCATTGAGGAAACGATGCTCGGAATGGAATCCCCACGGTTGAGTGTCGATAGTCGAGGAACAGCGTTCCACCTTGCCCACTTTCTCACCGATAAGACTTACAGCCTGACGGAGGTTTGCACTGCGGTCACCCAGATTGGAGCCGAGCCCGAGGCAGGCTCTGTGCAAAGGACCGGTCGGGCCTAAGGGAGGATTAATCGTTGAGAATGAGCAGTGCATCGCCGTAGCAACCGAACTTATAGCCGTTTTTCACAGCCAGGTTGTAGGCCTCCATCACCGAGTCGTAACCACCGAAAGCAGCCGTTTCCATCAGCAAGGTGGAATAAGGGTGATAGAAGTTGCAAATCATGGAGTCAGCCAGACCGAATTCATAAGGCGGGAAGATGAACTTATTGGTCCATCCTTCGTACTCCTTGAGCAATCCATCCGTACCGACGGCCGTCTCAGTAGCCTTCACGACACTGGCTCCAACCGCACAAACGTGATGACCGCTTTCCTTAGCCGTGTTGACCACCTTGCAAGCCTCGGCATTGACGAACATCTGCTCTGAATCCATCTTGTGCTTGGTGAGGTCCTCAACTTCAATGTCGTGGAAGTTACCAAGACCGCAATGGAGGGTGATAAAGGCGGGATGGATGCCGATGATTTCCATCATCTTCATCATCTCGCGACTAAAGTGTAGTCCAGTGGCAGGTGCAGTGACCGCGCCTTCATGGCGGGCAAAGACGCACTGGAAGTCGTCCATATCGTCGGCAGTGGCATGATGATTCTCACGATTGTCGATGACATACCTCGGCAGGGGTGCCTCACCCAAGGCGAAGAGCTCGCGCTTGAATTCATCATGCGGACAGTCATAGAGGAACCTCAGCGTGCGGCCGCGGCTTGTGGTGTTGTCGATAACCTCAGCCACCATGGTGCCACTGTCGTCAAAGAACAGCTTGTTGCCGATACGAATCTTGCGGGCAGGCTCCACAAGCACGTCCCACAGACGCATTTCCTCATTGAGCTCCCTGAGCAGGAACACCTCTATCTTAGCGTCGGTCTTCTCCTTTGTACCATAGAGGCGGGCGGGGAACACCTTCGTATCGTTGAAGATGAACGTGTCGCCATCTTCAAAATAGTCCAACACATTGCGGAAGTTCAGGTATTCGCCTTCGATGGCGTTGCCCTTGTCGTCCTTGCGGAACATTTCGATACGTTGTGATACCTTATGAAGCACCATGAGACGGCATTCGTCCCGGCGTGTGACGCGGAACGTGTTCTTGGTACCGTCGCTGCTGGTGAACTCGCGCACGACACTGTGCGGATAGAGCGCCACAAGCTCTTGCGGCAGCTTAAACTTGAACTGTGATAACTTCATTATTCTAAACTCCTTCTATTTCTTGATGGTCGAGCCATTCCTGGAAATGGTCGAAACTAATACAGTCGTTCTCAGTATATCCCCCTGCTCTCGTCCGTCGAAGTGAGGTGAGGAAGGCTCCGCTGCCCAGGCTACGGCCCACATCGCGGACCAGGGCGCGGATATAAGTGCCCTTGCCGCAGGTCACATGGAGCGTGAGCCTCATGTCGGAGGCCGAGAAATCGAGCAGTTCGATGCTGTCGATTCTCACGTGCTTCGGCCGCAGTCTCACGTCCTCGCCCTGCCGGCGGAGCATGTAGGAGCGCGTGCCCTCCACCTTGCATGCACTATAAGTGGGCGGCACCTGCTCGATGTCGCCTACAAAGGCCTGGAGCCTCTGCCTCACCAGCTCCTCGGTGATGTGCTCCGTAGGATAGGTGGCGTTCACGGTGTGCTCCCGGTCATAGCTGGCCGTTGTAGCCCCGAGTTGCAGTCCGGCCACATACTCCTTAGTATGGGTCTGGAGCTCAGGGATGAGCTTTGTAGCCCTCCCGGTGCAGAGCAGCAGCACGCCCGTCGCCAGCGGGTCGAGCGTTCCGGCATGCCCCACTTTCACCTTGCATCCCAACTTCTGCGAAAGCAGATAGCGGATATGGGCCAAGGCACCGAAGCTCGACATGCGGTAAGGCTTGTCGATGGCAATGATTTCGCCTTTGAAGAAATCCATAGCCTACTCGAACATCACCATGCTGTGACCTGTCAGCATCCAGATAAGGATGAAGGCTCCTACGATGATACGGTAGACACCAAACCACTTGAAGCCGTATTTGGAAAGGAAGTCGACAAACCATTTCATGGCCAGCAGGGCCACAATGAAGGCCACGACACTTCCAACGATAAGCATCATGATGTTGTCGGAAGTGGCCCAAGTGGTGCCGACGGCATGGTCACCGATGAAGAGCTCCAGCAGGTCGAGCCCCGTAGCAGCAGCCATGGTGGGCACGGCGAGGAAGAAAGAGAATTCGGCAGCCCGACGGCGCGTGAGCTTCTGGCTCATGCCTCCCACTATGGTGGCCATGCTGCGACTGGTGCCAGGAATCATGGAGAAGCATTGGATGATACCTATGTTAAAGGCCCGGCGCTCTGTAATCTTGTTATCCTCGCTGCCCTTATTGAATATCCTGTCGCAGAAAAGCATGAACACACCACCTACGACAAGCATCACGGGCACTATCCAGATGGCGTTCTCGGGAGTGAGCATGAAGTCTATCATGCCGCTCTTCTTCACCACGAAGCCTATCACACCCGTAGGGATGAAAGCCACGATGAGCAGCCAGTAGAAATTCCACTTATGCTTTATCTTCTGCCATGAAGTGCTGCCTGCGGGTGCCGGCGTGTGATCGAGCCGGAAAAAGCGGTTCCAGTAAAGCACCACGACAGAAAGAATGGCACCGAACTGGATGATGACTGTAAAGGCACGCACGAAAGCTGAGTTCTCGACGCCCAGCAGATTCTCTGCTATGAGCATGTGGCCGGTCGACGATACGGGGAGAAACTCGGTCAGTCCCTCCACGATGGCGATAATAATGGTCTGAAGAAGGGTCATTTATTCGGCTTCGGGGGCTTGAGGGTGAGTATTCCGAGTGGTGTCGTCACCGTTATCCTTAGGCTTGCGCACAACGGCATAAATGATGGAGATGAAGCCGAAGAAGCATATCACCGGCGCCACCTTGATGCGCATGGGGCTGAAGATTGAAGGGTCGTAGTGATGCTCATCAGAGCCCGACCCTGCCATAAGAAATAAGCCGAGGATGACAACAAGCATCCCGACAGCCAGAAGGATGAAGTTCACCTTGTCGAAAGCCAGATTTCTCTTGTCCATTGATGTTGATTTTGATTGACAGTTCTTTATTCTTTATGCTCCTTTGCACCCGAGGGGCGCCTGACCGGAACTAAGAGGATATACCTTATTATAATTATATATATCCACGTCAGCCCACGGTATAGGAGAAATGACTAAATCTTATAGAGGTCACCGGCCTTCATCTTCAGGAACTTATTCACTGAGATGCTGGCACAGAGGGCCGTGATGATGATGCCGAAGAGGATGACACTCACTCCCGTAACCGTGAGCACAGGCCAGGTGAGCACCGTGAACACATCGGGGAAGTCGTAGGTCAGACCAAAGACGCAGGCTGCCAGGACGGCGTCGGCCGCCACGGCTGCAATAATGCCAATGCTCACGGCCTGGCGGACAAAGGGCCTGCGGATGAAACTCCACGAAGCTCCTACCAGCTTCATGGTGTGAATGGAGAATCGGCGGGCGTAGATGCCCAGCCTGACGGTGTTGTTGACTAGCGAGAAACTCACGAACGTGAGCAGAACAGCTAAAACGAGCAGCACGATGCTGAATTGACTCAGCGTCTTATTCATCTTGCTGATAAGGTCCTGCGGATAGGTTATCTCGCCCACCTTGGGATACTGCCGCAGCTCACTGGAAATCCATCTCAGCGAGTCGTTGTTGGCATAGTCGGCCTTCAAATGAAGCTCCACACTGGGCTGGTAAGGGTTGCCCCCGATGAATTCCGAAGGGTCGGTTCCCAAGGCTTGCCTCTGCTCTCTGAGCACCTGCTCCTTACTGATGAATTCGAGTGAACTGATGTAAGGACGCTTGCGCAGGTCGGTGCAGAGCTGACGCGCTTCCGAGGGTGTCATGTCTTCCCGAAGCATCATCGTCACAACCACATTCTCTCGCATGGAGTTGGCCAGATTGTAAGCCGTTCCTACCGACATCACGACTAGCCCAAGCAGCACAAGCACCATGCTGGTGCTTATGCAGAGTGTTATGACCTGCAGACCACTATGACTGCGGGCCGCCTTGCGATTCTTTCCCATTTAAATACCTAACACAAATCTTGCAAATCGGTTACGGCAAGCACGCACTTCAATGGCAGCCCTCCAACGAGGCCTGCCGCCAAAAGGGCACACTTAGCCTAATTTCTTGCAAAGATAATAGAATTCAACGGAAAACACACCGATAGCGGAATTATTTATTATTTATTTGCACTTGATTCCACCGTTCTTTTTCACACCGCAACAGACTGCCTTCATGGGAACCCATTGGCCGCGCGCCAGACTCCGCATCCCAGGTCTCAAAGTTGATACTTACGGAAGCCGTCCATCAGACTTGAGATGCAGGCGCATAGCAGGCCCTTGTAACCCAAAGGGCACGGTAGCCAAAGACGGCCACTCAATCCCCCGTCAGCACTTCTATTGTCGAAGAAGCATGCTAATCCATTGTCCGACTTCTCCGGGCAGAGTGCTGCCCACCACCCCAAGACAAAACTCTTTTAGTAGTAACGAATGGTCCAATGCAGGGGCAGGTATAGGAGGTCAACACTGTGGGGCAGGCGGGGCAAAATCCATGATTTTGCGGGGAAAAGGCTTGGTTGACTAAATGGTAATCCTATAGTTACTATGTTTGCAAACGCTAACGCAAAGTAAGACCATTGGATATTCGCTCTCGGGGGCTGCGAGCCCCCTGCCGCGAGGCACCCCCTCGGTGTTTTTCATGGTTTTTATA
>Ga0256406_1005588_pt1 | contig 13331 bp, 9 predicted proteins | sample RumenRJG_03DNA_FD_185986 | JGI IMG/M metagenome (GOLD analysis project Ga0256406, IMG submission 185986) | Bovine rumen microbial communities from Lethbridge, Alberta, Canada - RJG_03 | ecosystem: Host-associated > Mammals > Digestive system > Stomach > Rumen | place: Canada: Alberta | collected...
CCGTACGCGTCATGCCCCTCAAGCAGGAGACCGCTGCTGGGAATTGCGGTCCGATGAGCTGGCGTTGCCGTCCCGTGCCGCACGCATTCTGTGGCTCTTCGTCGCAGAAGCGCGTCGACTACAATGGCACGCCAAGCCTCACAATGTCATCCTACGAGTACGCGTACCTTATGAACGACTCGCAGATTGGTGAGTGGCACGATGCAGACAACTATCACTAGTCCTGTGTCATACCGCTTATCATTTCCATACCATCAAAAACATAGAAGGAAGAGGCAATCGATGACGCAATAGTCGCTTAGTCCCGATGCCAGAGAGCTACGTGCTGTCCGGTGTCGGGACGTTTTTGTGCCTGCTTTTAGACGACTGCATGACATTATTCAGCGATGGAAGAAGCCTGCTTGCTTTAGCGAGTGGAAGAATCTATACTTTTCCGCTTTTCCTGTGTCTAAAATCGTCCTGTCTGACTCTGAACATCGCCATGAGCGTCCCCATCCCAGTGGCAGCGATGACCGTTGCATTGATGCCAGACAGTCCCATCCATGCCGTCAGTGGCGTCATCAACGCCGCCGATAAGACGAGCGACATGACGGCGATGCCAACGAGCCCACGCATGTCCCGACATATTACAAGCGTGTCAGACATGAACCCGAGCAGTGCCATCAGCCCAGTGCCAATCAGCGCGCCTGGCAGCAGGCATGTGTACCCGCTTGTCCTATCACCGTACACGATGCCGAGCAGCCACTTGCCGCCCATGCTGAGCACCGGGATGCTGATTGCTATCAGCACGACCATGATGGCAATCACCTTCAGCGTGTACCGCCAGAACCCGCCCTTGCCGTTCTTTCCTGTCATGTCGTGCCCGCCGTCTACCTTCCAGCGTTCCGCCATGCCGACGAGCAGCGGGGCGTACAGGTATCTCGCTGCCGCCTGCACGAGCACGGCTGGTGTCGCTATCGTCGCGTAGATGCCAAGCTCCTCGCTGCCATATGCGTTCGCATAGTACTGGCGCGGCACAGAGACGGTCATGCCGATGAGCGTCATGCCAATCACTATCGGAAGGCATTCCATGAGCAGGCGTATCGTCGTCTCCCTGGCGATCTTCGGGCGTATTGCCATGAGGCGTCTCGCATGCGGGATGTCGTACAGGACGGTCACAGCGAGCCCTACGGGAAGCATCGCGATGATTGCCACGAGTATGCTGCCAGTACGTCGCAGCGTAATGGCGAACGCAGCAACGACGAGCACACCGCGTAGCATCTCGGATTTCCCGATGAAGTCCATTCGTCCTGCGATTTGCTCGACGCCATACAGCACATCGGCGAACGATTCGTCTGTCTTGAAGAGGACATACGCGATGGTAGCAGCAAGTGTCGCCACGTCTGGCGATGTGGCGGTTGCGTATGCGATGGTGACAGCAATGCCTATGGCAAGAGTGACGAGCCTGAAGCCAACATACTCGCCCTGCGTGTATTCGTGTCGAACGTCAGACACTTGGTATGTTCTCATGTCGTACGTGCCTATTCCGCTCATCATGTTCCCGATGGTCATTGCGAATGCAAGCATCCCGGCATTCCCATAGCCATCGGACAGCATCACAACAAGCATGGTGGTCAGCCAGAGGCACAGCTGGTATGACAGGCTGCCGATCACGTTGTACAGCATGTTTGCCCTGACACTGAGCGGCTGTGTAACGCCGTTGCCATTGTCAGCAGCACTTCCTGCCACATCGTCGGCTTTGGCTTCCTGTGCCGCCTCTTTCCGTTGCTTGTATTGTTGTGATCTCATTGAGTTCCTCGTGCATCCTTGCTAGGCGTAAGGCGGTATGGCGTTTCATGCTTGTGTCATGAATTATCGCTCGGTTATTTGCTGCAACCGGCATAGCAGTTCATAGACTAGACTACTAGTCAGAAGAACATCCTTATTATAATACAACGGGTTTGGGAGATACTATGACTATGCCATTTAACCATGTGAAAGTACCGCACCGCCACCAAGGGGCAAGCCGGAGGAAGATTCGTGGTGCAATACTTATAGCCGCGCTTCTTGCTGTGACGGCAATCAGCCTGTCAGCAATAGGAATGAGCTCAAAGGCGACGGCAGTTGGCAACGATACGGAGAACGTGACGTTCGACAGACGTGACTCGACGTTCGCGGACGGACAACAGAAGGGCGACTCCAACGGGAAGATCACGTTCCAGGACGGCACCGTAGGCTTCTGCATGAACATCGATAAGCACATGCCGGGAACGCACAACGGCACTCCGGTAACGGAACAGTACAAGAAGAAGGGAAAGGTGCCTGACGCAGTGGCAAACGTGCTGAGTATGGCATACCCGAAGACGAAGACGATTAACGGACATGCCTATAACGATGCAGACGCGGATTTCGTCACGCAGTACGCCATATGGATGGTATTGGGACAGGTGGAGGACCAGCCAAACTACGTGGTGAAGGTCGGTAACGCCAATGAGAAGGGAACCTCGCTCTACGACTGGGGTGCCCCTTCCAACAAGACGCTATACAAGCAGATGGTAGATGACGCAGGTGCAATTGCCCGCAAGGCGAAAACGATGGGTGCTGCGAAGATAACCGCGTACGAATATGTCCCTGTGTCTGACCCCAACCTGCAGTCCGTGGCGGTGATAGCGTCCACGTCCCATCTCAACCTCAAGAAGTCGTCAAGCAATGCCAAGGTGTCAGACGGGAACGCGAACTATAGCCTCGCTGGCGCCGAGTACGCCGTGTACGGAAACCAGAACGACGCGAACGGCGGTAAGAACGCGATAACCACCCTCATAACCAACGACAAGGGCGAGACAAAGACGGTCGATGTCGACACGGGGCGTCTTGCTGACGGCAAGACCGCATACGTGAAGGAAACCAAGGCACCGGAAGGCTTCACGAAGGACACCACCGCACACCCAATCACGCTCACTCCAGACAAGACCGCAACGCTCACAGTCGAAGACAAACCAGCCTACGAAGGACACCCGAACACGTACACCAAGAAGGACTTGGAATCACTCAGTCCAATAGCACAAGGCGACGCAGAACTCGCAGGTGCAGAATACAAGATCACACTCAACGACGGCAAGAATAAGAAAGACATCAAAACATGGGCAATCAAAACCGACGAACAAGGCAACACCAAACTAGACAACGAGCACAAAGTAGATGGCGACGACATCTATACGGACGACAAGGGCAACCCAATCCTCCCACTCGGCACATACACAATCAAGGAAACAAAAGCACCAGAAGGATACAAACTCAACGAAGACACATACACCATCGAAATCACGCAAAAGGACAACGGCGCCGACGCGACAACCAACCAAAACTTCAAGGACCTCACCGACCAAGTCAAGAGAGAAGACCTCAACTTCCAGAAAAAGGCAAAAGACACACAAAACAGAATGCCAAACACTGCCTTCCTCGTCACAAGCAAGACGACAGGAGAACACCACGTCATCGTCACAGACGAGAACGGGACCTTCTCCTCAACGGCAAACCCACACACGCAAGACACGAACGCAAACGACAACGCACTGACGATTACCGAAGACGGAAAGACCACAATCGACGAGACAAAACTCAACCAAGACGCAGGCATCTACTTCACCGGATACCCGAACGACAGCGAAGAGGCGAAACAGGTAAAGCCAGACGACAACAAGGGCGCGTTCCCATACGACACGTACGAGATACAAGAACTCCGCACGAGCGCCAACAAGGGCTACAACCTCATCACCGTCGACGTCACCCTGCACAGGGATAACTACGAGCTCGATTACGGCACGCTTGACGACAGTCCGATAGGCATTGGCACGACCGCGACCGACAGCGAGACCAAGACCCATTACGCGAAGCCAAGCGAGAAGACGACAATCGTCGACACGGTCGATTATCACGGTCTAACGCCCGGTAAGGAATACACACTCACCGGGACGGCTCACCTCGTGAACGCTGACGGGACCGATGGTGGTGCGATAGACGGCGCGACGAACACGATAACCTTCACCCCGCAGGACGCGGTGGGGAGCGTTGACGTCCCGGTCACGTTCGATTCGAGCAAGCTTGGTGGTTCTACCGTCGTGATGTTCGAGGACCTGATGGAGAATGGCGTTACCGTCGCCACTCACGCCGATATCAAGGACGAGGCACAGTCGGTTCATTTCCCGTCCATTCATACTACGGCGACTGATGGTGCTGATGGGGATAAGGAGGTTGATGTCTCGAAGCATGTCGTTGTTGATGATGAGGTAAAGTATGAGGGGCTGGTTCCTGGTCGTGAGTATGAGATGACTGGTACGTTGCATCGTCGTGGGTCTGATGGTGGTGATGCTGGTGTTCTGACTGACGGGTCGGGGAAGGATGTTACGTCTACTGTGAGGTTTGTCCCTGTTGAGTCGTCTGGTAGCGTGATTGTCAGGTTCGCGTTTGATGCGGATGTTGATGATGGGGCTGTGTTGGTGGCGTTTGAGGAGTGCCGTGAGAATGGTGTCACGGTTGCTGCTCATGCGGATATCTCTGACGAATCACAGTCGGTGACGGCGCGTAAGCCTGTCTCTGCTATCGGGAAGGTCGCGGCGAGTATCACGCAGACTGGTTCTAGCCTGTCTGGCGTTGTTGCGTTTGGTAGTGTCGCTGCCGTCCTTGGCGTTGCGATGCTCATGGTCCGCAGGATAAGGAGGTAGTCCTGTCACGGGCGTAGGCACATCATCGTTTCGTTGATGCGATTATGAGTGGGGGCGGGCACACATTAGCGTGTGCCCGCCCCCACTTCGTTGTTTTCATGTTGGTCCTGCGATTATGGCATCAGCCTTGGTCGTCTGGCTACTCGATCGTCACCTTCGACTCGTTGTCATCGGCGTCGTCGACCTTCTCTTTCGCTACGGTGATGGTGAGGACGCCGTCAGCATACTTCGCATGGACGGCGTCCTTGTCGCCCTTCGGGAGGACGAATTTTCTGCTCATCGTGGAATAGGAGCGTTCCTGTACCGCGTACTTGCCGTCATCGTCCTTCTTGTCGTTTGCGTCGTCATGCTCGTATGAGATGGTGAGGACGTGCTCGTCGTCGTATGTGACGTCGAGGTCATTCTTGTCAACACCGGGGATGTCTGCCTTTACCTCATAGGCGTCATCGGTCTCCTTCACATCGCACTTCATCTTTGGAAGCGTTGCGACGTTCGAATCGAACCATGGCGAGAGCAGGCTGCCATACGCCTCGTGCGGGAACAGGGCATTGTCGCCCTCGTTACGTGTAGGTGCGTATAGAGACGAAGAGAACGGGAAGAATGGCACTAGCATTGACATGATTGCTCACCTTTCCAATTTCGCGTTGCCATGGGGACGGATGGCTAATGTTGTTCTTGGTAGATAATCTGAGTGTCCCTCGCTCATATCATCGTATATTCTACCCATAAGGCTCTCGGCTATACGCGAGAATTCGAGAGAAATCCTATTCCCCTCTTTCCTCCCAAAGAATGCCCGATAGGCACATTTCGCGGTTGCGTTTCCATGCGCATGCATATTCGAAAGACATTCTCTTGCGTTGCGCTCACTCGAAGTGGCAGTCGCCACAGCGCGACAATCGGCGTATGCGTCTGGATTGCAACTAGTGGCGTCTTGCCGTTCATAGACCTCGTGGCGTATAATGACGACATTGGGAAAGACAAAGCAGGTGCGCTCGCGCAATGTATGCGATGATGCGTGCGAAGCATAGTGGGAGGGTCAGTCATGGCATCGTCGGTAACTGGGACACTGGAGACTGACATCGCGATTTCAGCGCTCACCGGTGCCATGGATACCGCCGCAATGGTGGCAATTTGCGACATCGCGGGGATTGGCGTCGTGTTACCGGCAGCCGTCGGCATGTTCGTCGGATGCGGTTTCGTCGCGTTCATGGCGATGGCTCTCGTGCAGGTAGGCTCTCGTTCGTGACGTCATCGAAGCCAATGACGTCACGAACGAGATGATTGGCAAGCTCCGCATGACGGCATGGCTTTGTGGACTGTATGTCTCCCGCATCGATGGCACGTCATGCAATGCACGGCATGTCTGTTCGTATGCTACTAGCGTACGAAGCATCCGACTATCGTCGCCATCTTACTGATTGCATGTCCGTCCAGTGCCGGCATCCCTGCGTACTTATTGCGTGCGTATCGCGCGGCAAGCCACTTGGGCTGCTTGGCGTGTCGTCGATTCGTGGACCGTCGTCTTGTGCCTTAGAGCCAGGAGACGTTTGCGTCAGGCTTGCCCTTGACACCATCCATCCCGCTTGTCGCAATCCCGCTCGCGAAGCCTATTCCGAGGGATGTCAGCGTCTTCGATTGCGATGCGACAGTCCCGACCATCGATAGGGGCGTCTTGTCGTCATCGTCTAGTGTCTCCTTGCCGTCACCGTCTTCGTCAGTGGCATCAGCGTCGTCTCTGGCGTCCCTGATGCCGTCCATGTAGGCGTCTGCGAGTTCAATGACTGCGGAAACATACGCCCAGTCGGCGATGCCGTTCTTTGTGCACCACGTGCCTACCTCGTCGCGGGCGATTCTCAGCGGGTCCACGGAGTCGAACGGGATGCCCGCCGGCAGTTCCGTGTCGTGCACGTTCACGTCGCCGGTGATGGCTGCTATGAGCCCGTGCATGTATGCCGATGCAAACGTCGATGCGGCAGACGTCGCGTTCTCCATGTACCCGTCCTCGTACACGCCGCTTGGATGCAGAAGCCTTGACCTGACGAAGCCGTCGAACGTTGGGAGGAAACCAGTGACGAGCGCATACACGCCATTTGGTCCGATTGCCCCGTTGGTTATGTCGTCATAGGGGGCGTCGCCGTCATGCGATGTCGCGTCGTCAGAGATGATCTTTCCGATGTTCCTCATGTTGCCGTCTGACAGTCCTGCGTAGTATCCGCTCTTCTGTAGCGCATATAGCGTCACGTGCCGTGCGATGACGGACTCCACGCTCACACCGTTCATGAAATCCGGCACGTCGTCGGCGTCGAACTCGTACGTCACCTTTCCGCTCTCTGAGTCGTATGAGAACCGCCCCCTCTCTGCGACGTCAGGCGGCATCGGAATCTGGAGCGTCTTCGCACCGTCATTGCTCCCGTCTGCTATCGCGACGATTGCGATTGGTGGAGTGCCACCGCCGTCCGTCGTGCCGTCGTCATCGTCGAACGCGGCGCTCACCGCCGAGAGGCATCCCCTTACGACAAGGTGCGCGCATAGGGCGTCGTTGCCCTCCACGTTTGGCAGTCTGCCGGTCGCAAGCGCCGCCTCGCCGTCTTCGCACCCGAGACAGAACGCCTTGAAGCATGCCCTGACGACGGACGCGAGCTCGTTCGCTGTCTCATCGTCATCGTCGTCATTGCCGTACTCGTCGCTCAGTCCGATGTCAATGAACGTCGCACAATGCGCCGCCGCTCTGACGATCATGCGGGTTGGGTACGCATCCGCAAGGCGGCGCGCCATGCCGTCGATTATCGACGTGTCGGAATCCATGTCGACAAGGATATCGCCAACCGTCACAGTGTCAGGCATGTAGTCACCGTCGAGTCCTGTGGCGTATCCGACCATGTATGACTGAGCACCGCCGAACGCGACTGACTCCCTGAAGTCCTCCGGGAGTGGCAACAGGTCTTCCGCCACCATGCCGCCCCTGCCGTCAAGCGATACGAGCCACCTTTCGAGATACGCCTTGGTCGCGTCGTACAGCTCGTCCGGATACGTGTCGCCGTATCCTTCCCTCAGCTCGCCAAGCACGGTGTCGATGATGGCATCGCTACCCTCCATGCCGTTCCTGCCGTCGCTTCCCATCCGCTTCCTTCCTTCCTCTTGCCCTTCATGTCCGTCATGTCGTCATGCCGCTTGCGTCGCGTGCCAGCCTGCCTACGCCGAGCCCGTCTCTGCGCGTCACTCCGCACACGGCATCATGCGTGCCGCGACGATTCCACCAAGCATGCCCCTGCCGTTGTCGTCGTCTGGCGATTCGAGCGACATCCCAACCCTTGACAGCGCTGCCGCGAGATCCGCGAGGGCATCGTACACAGCGTCACCTCCAATGGCACCATCGCTTGCGCGTATCACGAACGCAGCCATCTCGTCTTGTGACGCGTCACAGATGACGTCAGACACGAGCGGGGCGTCATCGTCCTCGTCTGCGGGACGAAGCAGCGCGCTCATCATGCCGTACGCATGGACCGTTGCGTACTCCGTCGGGAGCGTGTACGTGTCGGAGCAGACGCCCATGGTAGGGGACACCCGTTCCTCGATGTACGCCCGCTGGTAGGGGATCGCCCTTATGATGGCGTCACGCAGCACCGTGGTAGGCACACCGATGTGCGCGGCGATGGACGTCCCGTCGCCAAAATGCCTCACAATGCCCTGTATCATCGGAACGCTACCGCCCTCGTCATCGATGCACTCGGAGACGAACAGGACGCAATCCTTACGATAAGCCGCACATGACGCGTCCTCGAGTATGCTTTCCACACCGCCATCGAGATACAGCCCAAGCTCCTTGGACTCGCCGGTGACACCAAGCACGGCGCTCACCAGCGAGATGGTAAGCAGCCTCTCCGTCACGTCATCGCTGACATGATAACCGTCCATCGTACGGACACCATCGGAGAATCCACGCTCAAACCCATCGACCATCGGCTTCTGACTCCCGATGGCACCCCTGATGCTCTCGACAAGTTCCACAGGGCTGGAAGTCACGTCAATGTACTTGGCGCGCTTCCGCTCCAGCACGTCGGAACGGTCGCCCTCGTAATGCGCGAACATGCTTGCCACAGCGCCGTTCAGATACCCCTGTGCCGTGTAGAACGCGAACGCATCGGCATCGACGCCTTCCGGTACCGCCTCACTCCCAAGGAAACGCTCGAGCCGCCTTAGCGTCCTCTTCGAGCACCGTTTCCAGAGCTGCGTACCGCTGAGCCTCTCCAACGCCTTACGGATAGATGTCTTTCCAAGCACGCCGTCGCCTGGCATCACGCCACCATCGGCGTGCTTGTCATCAGTGCCTTCAGACATGATCATCGAAACGCTCCCATACAAAAAAAATAAGACCCACGAGGTTCGCTGGCACGCACTACGTACACCGCATTTGACCTACTCGCAGGCTAAACCTGCGAAATTCTGCCGGAAGATCGGTCTCAACTGAAAATCCGGCAATGACTGACCAAAAGCCCCTGCCCGCTCTCAAGTACCTGTCTATAGGATAGGTTTACCTACGAGCATACCAATCCGCTTGGGCACATGATGAAACGACGGAAAAACACACGTCGTCTCCACACACGGGCGTTACGAGCGGGAGCACAAAGACATGCCGTACCAAGCTACAACCATATCTGTCACGCCTCACTGATGTTAACGTCGGATATGACCCACTGCGTTCCATCGTCACCGTCAGCCTTCTGGAAGTAGAGGGTCATCTTGTAGCCACGATCCTCATACGACTTCTTTCCCCTGTTCCCAGCCTGTGCGGTAAGCGTGTACACATACGTCCCAGAGTATGACTGGCTGCCGCTCGTCATCTTGAGTCCCCGCACGTTCACATACATGTCGTCCTTACCAATGTCCCCCTTGCCGATCGGGAGCCCCTCGACCGACGAATACGCGTTCGTCCCGCTCGCCATGTAGGTCAGAGCCAACGCCCTCATCTGCTTCGCGGTCTTCTCGTCGCTCAGATACGTACTCGACACGAGAGCGGTGGCGAAGTCACGCGCCGTCTGCTCCATCGACTTGCGCTCGGACGAGCTTATCGCGTATGTGTCGGCCGCAGTGACAGGCTGCGCGCCACGCTCCTGCGTACCCCTGCTTGCAGTAATCGCGGCGAGGGCGATTACGACGAGTATCGCGACGCAGAACGCTATGATGTACCGAAAGCGCTTGGTGATGTCCTTGCCGCTCTTCTCTCGCTCCCTGTCCTCCCAGGATGCCTCTGCCGCCCTTCTGGCGCTCCTCTGGTCATATGTGGGGTGCTTGACTGGCGTGGTGCCCATCTTCTGTCTTCTTGCCACTGTGCTTGCTCATCTCCTGATGTGCGTGTACTGCTCTGCTACGCTTGCACGTGGTGCATTTCTAAGCATACGCGTATCGTCTTCATATTAGCATGCCGGTGCCTGCCAGCCTGCGTGCGTGCCGTTTTGCAACATGCATTCGTGCCGCTGTCTCCTGAGTCTCGAGATTGCCCTACTCCTCTATATGACCCCTATATGAGGAAAACCGTCCCCCGATTATCTTATAAATCTTGATCATTCCGCAGAACTTTCGTGATTTACTTGACAATCGGGGGAATGCTCCGGAATAGCGGCACTACCGACAACCCCCAAAGGTACAACAGTAGTGACCGTAGAATTACCGGCAACACAAGCAACTGAAGGCCCAGCGACAACTGGGGTATCATCCGCCGCGACAGTGGCAAAACAACGCAGCGAAACATCCCTAAAACGCAAACGAAACACCCGACGTGACACATGCTTCGACCGCTTCCTATCCAAACAAGCACGCGCCCCAATACTCAACGGCGAAACACCATCATGATCAAAAACACGCCCACACTTATTACAACCCGCACCACGAGCCAGATAAGGATTACTCTTCAACCCCTTCTTGCGAACAGGACGATACGGGGAAACAGACGAAGCAGGATTATGCCTCAACCCCTGACGTAAAACAGTGCCATCAAACGGACACTTCGACGACGTACCAGCCGCCGAAACAACCTTAACCGGTACCCCACAACGATGCGCCAGATTGATAATATCATCATGAATTAACTTATGATAAAAACCATGCGACGGGGAAGACCAATTCAATTTCTCCAACGCAATACCCACATGATACTGCAACGCCATACCCACCACACGATGAGCAACATCCTGACAAATACGACGCTTAACCGTGCTAATACGAGCAGCCAAACGTTCCTTCTCAATCTTCTGCCGCTCCGCTAACTCACGAGTATGAGCAGCACGCGCAGGACGATCATTCTGATTAATTTTAACGTTCAAGCGCTCTTTTTGGTATAATAAATTGTTGATTAAATCAACGTTATTCATTATTTTTTCATCGGGGTAAACCGTTTGTGAGTGTGTACCGTCTGGCATGACGATAGCAGCGGTGTATGGATATAGGGCACCGACGTCGACACCGAGCATTCCGTTCGGCTCGTATGCTTCTGGAGCGTTATGCTTGATTGCGAATTGCAATTTGATGACCCCGTCATCATCGACGAGTACATCAGGCATACATGGCTTACCGGAACGGAACTCGTTGCTTTTTGGCAATTTAAATTGCGCTTTAACGGCACCGTTCGGTGTATAAGTCATAAAAATCAGATATTCTTTATCTGTGCTGAAACAGGCGCGCCCCATTTCGTCCGCGCGGCTTAATTGCAATTTCGGCGTGCTGAATGTCGGCTTTATTGCAGGAAGCTCACCGTTATTCTTATCGAGGCGGACTCGGACTCGTTTGATATATGCACCAGTGGGAACGGGTATGGCTGTGGGGATTTTTCCGCCGTCTTTGTGCTCAGCGTAGAATAGCTTAGCGATGTTAGCGTCATCCAACTCTTGGTTTTCTTGGATTAGTCGGGCGATCCAGATGTTCTGGGCTTGTAATTTTAGAATGTCTTTAACTCGTTGATTAACGATATCGTAAAATCGGCGGGTTTTGTATGTGGGGGCGTGTTCGTCGCCGAGAGCTTCTCGTATTTGTGTGCGGGCGTATTCGTTGGTTTTTGTGAGGTCAGTGTCTCCGTCGGCGTAGCGGTAGGCGAGTGTTTCGATGGTGCCGTCTTGGGAGGCGGCGTTGAGCATGGCGTGGCTGCGTTTGAGCCAGTCAGTGAGGTGCTCCTCGAGGTTCTTCAATTCTCCGTCGATTGGTTCGGCTTTGCTTAATTCGTAAGTTAGGGTGTTGAACCAATACTGTTGATTTTTCTTGCTCATAAATTATTTATCCGTTTTTTCTTCTTTCTTTTCGAGTTCGTGTTCTGCTAATTGCAGCACTTTTTTCTGGTTTTTCATACTTCTCATGTTGTAGAATCGTCCGCTGAAGCTAGCGAGTAGTTTCATGAAATCGTCTAGTAGTTCTTGTTCGAGTGGGACGTTTTCTTGTTCGTGTAGGTATTCGATGTCGCCGCCTGCGGTGGTGATGATGTGTTCGATGTATGTGCGGCCGAATCGTGTGATTCGGTCTGGGTATGTTGCTTTGATGTGTTTGATTTTGCCTTTTTCGAGGTCGTTTATCATGCGTGTGAGTCCGGGGCGTTTTTCGTTTAGTCCGCTGGTTCGGTCTTGGTAGAGTTTGTATTCGGTGCCGTAGGCGTTGGCGAGTTCGGTTTCTTGATTTCGTAGCGTGTTTTTATTGCCGTCAGAGGCGCGGATGTAATATGCGATTGGGGTGTTGTCGTGGTTTTCGTTTGTCGGTTTTCCGAGGAATTCGTTAATATCTTCTTGTTCGAATATTCGTTGCCCGCCTGGGTTGGTGCGGTATTTGATTTTTCCAGCGCGGCAATATGCGCGTAGTGTGACTGGTGAGACGCCAATTTGTTTCGCTGCTTCGCTGATTCTCATGCTCATATGAATGTCTCCAATCGACTCGAATACTTATTATATAAGTATAACACTTTCGACATGTTTTATAAATAAAAAATTTCGCAGCAAATCACCCTTTGCCTCTCATCCCGATTACTATTGGCATCGTTATGATCCTGTAAGGCAGAAAACCACTGGGCTTGCCCGGTGGATGAATGCCGTCAAATCGTTCTCATGCTGTATCCAAAAAGAGATATCGATTGATATGTGCCACGCATAGTCAGCAACAACGAACGCTCAGCGGGATGGAAAACGAAACGCACGAACGGGCTGGTAGCATCAGGAAGCACGCTCGTACGCTGACGAATAGGACCAAGAAGCAAGCTAAGTGAACCCCACATGCTCTAAAATTACGGCAAGACACTTTGAAAGCAATACGAGACTGAAACTAAAAGACGCACTAAGGTTTGCGGGGTTTCCTGCCGTGTAATCTATACACATTATGATACATTTGGATGTGGTCATTGATGAGACATAGAAGCCTGCGGGGGGAGGGTATCCCTCTAAGGCGGTAATCGGAATCGTCACTTCGCTGCTGCTCGGTATAACAGGAACGCCAATCATGGCGAACGCAACTACCGCAGCGTCAATGACAAGCGTGTATCAGCTTTATGACTCGAAGACGAGAGACCAGCAAGTCAGCGTCAACAAGGTCTGGGATGATGGTCTAACGAACGACGTGCGCAAGTATGGGAACGCTGATTATGCCAACCTGCTCAGCATGATT